>Ga0194120_10005755_pt1 | contig 17996 bp, 20 predicted proteins | sample TA2MahCa65mmetaG_FD_148642 | JGI IMG/M metagenome (GOLD analysis project Ga0194120, IMG submission 148642) | Freshwater microbial communities from Lake Tanganyika, Tanzania - TA2015019 Mahale Deep Cast 65m | ecosystem: Environmental > Aquatic > Freshwater > Lake | place: Tanzania: Lake...
GGGTTGTTCGGGGCGGCGGGCGGTGTGGCCGCGCAGATTGTCAGCCGGATGTCGAATCTGGCGGACGTGATCTGGAACAACGCGCCTAAGAGCATCCTGGATCCGTTCTCCAGTCAGGTGAATCCCGGCGCCAAGTCGGGCTACTAAGACCAGGCTCGCGGGTGCTTAAGACGAAGGGGCTGCGCCGGATCCGGCGCAGCCCCTTCATCTTTTACTGGCTTATTCGCTATAGAGAGGAAGGCATGAGATGTGGTGTCCCCAACGGGATTTGAACCCGTGTTACTGCCTTGAAAGGGCAATGTCCTAGGCCAGGCTAGACGATGGGGACCTGTCTCTTTGAGCCAGACAGCCAGTGCAGTCTTATCATAGTCTGCAATGGACTGTCATCCTGTCCGCCCCCTGCATTGCCAATAGTCCATCTCGAAATTGCGGAACATGTCGAGCTACACATTCGTACCTTCCAGAAAGATGGGGAGTTATCCCTGCGAGAGATGATTCGACGAATCGATGCCATCACTGGGACCAGGGTATAATTGACCTAATCGATCGATGAGGGGAAATGCTTCGGGAGAGCTTGGCCTCGTCGGTTCACTAACTGGATGGTCCCACACAAGATGAGAAATTTCTGCCTCAGCTAGCAATGAACGAATGGTTGATACACAGGCCTCTAGCGTCAGGTCCGTTCCTCCTCGAAGATCCAAGACTCGTTGTTGTGGATTCGTTGGAGAAGGTTCGGTATGGATCAATGCCCAACACCGGTCGAATATCGTGCACCGGAGATCTTCTGATACGTTGATATTGTTCAGATCGGCGGTGCAGAGAGCCGAGACAAAGAGCACGAACTGTAGGTCCGGCATGCCGGGATTGTGAACGTCGAGGGACTGCATAACACCGTCATTATCGACAGGGAGCAGAGTCGAGTCAATGACCGGCAAGCGCTCTCTCTTCAGTCGGTCTCAGTAACTTATGGAGGACTGCGCTCATGGTGACTATTGTCTTGACGGGTCAGTTGCAAACGGCGGAGGGAGAGCGGGATTTGGCTTGCGAGATTGATCAGCCGCTGTCAGTTCGGCAGCTGATTCAGAAACACGGAGTTCAGCTTCGTCATCTACTGCAGCTGCTACGCGAAAAGAAGGTCCTGGTCACCATTAATAAAAAAATCGCCGGCGAGGATTCTCTCGTTCAGGATGGAGACGCGGTTCGACTTGTCGGGCACGATGGGATGGGAGGTAGCGGGCTCGGTCCCTCACACTTCTGACATAGAGAAAAAACCGAACGAGCTGCGGAGTGGATTGCCCGCAGCCCGTCCGGTTTTTTCTCTACCTATGCAGCAGCTACACCTTAACTACTCAGTACACATGCTGCAATCTTGCGATGACGGTTCTTCAGCTTATTTCTTACCGAGAATTGCATCTTTGGCTGCCTTCGCGACACGGAACTTGACCACTCGCTTGGCCGGAATCTTGATTTCTGCACCAGTTTGAGGATTGCGGCCCATACGCGCCTTCCGGTTGGCCAACTTGAGCTTCCCCACGCCTGGGATGGTAAAGACGTTCTTCGCCTCTCGATAGGCCAGTGCCGCGAGATTATCAAGAAGTTGAACTGCCGTCTTCTTGGTGATTTCGGCTTTCCCAGCCAGGTGATCTGCAATCTGTGATTTGGTCATTGACTTTGCCATTCGGTAACCTCCTTAAGAAAATGAGAGTAATAGTGGCTCGATGTGTTGTCCAACTTGTCTATTGAGACCAAGCTCCAGTTTGCAAATATGAGGTTGTCGAACGTTCGACTTTCTTCAAGCATTGGAAACCGGCGGAAGTGTAGCCAAGCACGTCTTTCCTGTCAATGACAAAAACAGCCGTCTGGTTTGTATGGATGAACTTTCCTTGCCCTTGCAGCACGGATGCAAGAATCGGTACAGTAGGATTTTGGGTGGTTCGGATCACCGAGGTCCCTGCGTATTGCGAGAAACTCTACGGGAAGCATATGGCTAAGGAACTGCCGATCATCGCCACGTCAACTACGGAGGTTGCACCTCAATCGTCTGGTAGATCTGTCTATTCTCGTGTGTTTTGCCAACGAGAGAATTCTCCGCCGCTCCGGTTGCTCATCGATTTTTTGAAAGCACGTGGCCTCGCTCCCATTACGCCCCCTGGGATCGAGGAATCCGCACTGGATGAGTGGGCATGGGTCCGAATAGCCTTGGGGTACCACCGGGATCGTCAACCGATCCAGCTGTTTTGCGTACGGGACCGGGGCAGTTACAAGGACGTTTTTGAACAAGAAAAAACACTGTTTCTCAAACTGCTTTCTGCTCATGACGGGGTTGAATCGGAGCTGGTCCGGAGCTATCTCTCCCTTTCTCGATTTATCCTGACGACCCGCATGGTCGAAACAGACATGACGGATGAGGGATTTGATTTTAACGGATGGATCCTCGAATTCTACCAAGAGCAATGCAACGGGATTGTTCAAATCGACAATCACGGTTTCTATTCACCACAAGGTGAACTGATCATCGATATGTCTATGCCGGTGGAAGGCTGATGTGCGTGACGAGACTGGCTCACGAACCTCTACACTGTTCGACAAGACTGCCCGTTGGTTTGATCGGGCCCACGCGGCGCTACTCAATGACTTGCCATGCCACCAGGGTTGTTCCCATTGCTGCCTAGGGCTCTTTCCGATCACGCTGCTCGACCAGGAGGAACTCCGGCGGGGCCTTCGTTCACTTCCTGAGGAACAACGCCGGACGATCGAAGAAACAGCAGCCCTGCAGGCTAGAATGATCGAGGAATCGGCACCGCAACTGGCGCACAACCAATTCATTGACCACTGGTCTGATGCCGACATTGATTCCGTTGTCGAGTGCTACCAGGCGTTGCCATGTCCCGTTTTAACATCGGAAGGAAGTTGCAGCCTCTATGCCTTTCGTCCCCTGACCTGTCGCTCCATGGGCATCCCATCCGAGATAGCGGGAACTGTCCAGGGTGCGTGTGCGGTTCAAACATCAGTTCCTCTGATTCGGCTCTCTCAATCTGTGCGCCAGGAGGAAGATCGCCTAGCCGCAGATGAGGCCAGCCAACTGATACAACTGCGGCGGCAGAGCGGAGCGGCGGGCGAAGAATTGTTCATGCCCTATGCCTTTCTGCTCACCACCGTAGCAGAGACGGCTGAAACGACGACCTAGACAGCGAGTTTCAGACCGTGTTAAGGTAACGCGGTGCTTGCGGGAGCGCCTGTAGCTCAGCTGGATAGAGCATCAGCCTCCGGAGCTGAGGGCCACAGGTTCAAATCCTGTCAGGCGCACCATCCAGCACGTAAGTGACCGCATTAGCCAGCACATAGCCTCGACGTACACACCCGGTGGGCCGTTAGCTCAGTTGGTAGAGCAGCTGACTCTTAATCAGCGGGCCGTAGGTTCGACCCCTACACGGCCCACCATCCCTTGCTTGATGTGTAGCGTGCGCTTGTGATCGTCATCTCGACATTACTGCGCGCGGATACACCCTGCAAGTGGATGGCCGTGTAGGCATCCTGCTTGCTGGATGCCTGGCGTGCTATTGATTGGCATGACTGAAGAGACCCCGTAGCCCCCCTGGCCTCTCTTGCTCTTCGACTCCCTCCTCAACGCCGACGGCTATTTCACCGGAGACTGGTGGCGCGACACACTGGCCTACATCCGCGCGGCCACCCCCGCGCTTCCGGACGGCGTGCATCCGGTACGCAGCGACGCTCTCGTGGCGCGCGTGCACTCCGGGCACACCCGCCAGGCCAGTGACGCGGCCCTGAAATCCCATCGCACCTATGTGGACGTGCACGTCGTGCTGGAGGGAGCGGAAACCATCGCCGTCTGGCCAGTGGGGCCGTTGCGTGTCCGGACGCCCTATCACGCACAGCAGGATGTCGCTTTCTACGAGCGGCCGGACACACCGGGAACAAGGCTTGTGCTCGCCCCGGGTTTGTTTGCCGTCTTCTTCCCGCAGGACGCGCACATGATCCAGCTCATGGACCGTGAGCAGAGGGCCATCAAAAAATTGGTGATGAAGGTGGCCGTCGCCCTGGTTGACCGGGAACGATCCGGCTGCTAACCGATCAGCCCCCCACCAGTCTCAGCACAATCTTCCACTCCTCTGGACGAACGGGCTGCACGGACAGGCGCGAACCTTTGCGCAGAAGCGCCATTCTCTTCAGCCCCGGTTCCTTCCGCAGACGCTCTAAGGAAAGGGGCCGTGGGAACACGCGGACCAGCCTGATGTCGACCATGTCCCAGCGCGGGTGTTCTGGCGTGCTCTGGGGATCGTAATGGAGATCCGTCGGATCGAAGGCGCTGGCATCCGGATAGGCCTCCTTGACCACCTCCGCGATCCCGACGGCAGCCGGCGGATCGGCGTTGCTGTGGTAGAAGAGGACCTGATCGCCCGTGCGCATGGCCCGCATGAAATTGCGCGCCTGGAAATTCCGCACTCCGTCCCAGCAGGTGGTCTGTCGGGGCCCCCGCTGTAAGTCTTGAATCGAAAACGCGCTTGGTTCAGACTTCATCAGCCAATAGGGCATTGAGCCTCCCGCTGGACACAATCATGAAAGGAACCCGATATGGATCTGTCGCCATTCTTGTTCGGAGTCTATAAGCTCGTCAAGGTGGCCGTCTTTCCCTATACCTGGCTCTGCGCTGTGACGGCCGCCCTGGTGGTACTCGCCTGGCTTCCCGACTCCCCGTCTCGTTTGCGATGGCGCCGTAGCCTGGCCGTGGCCGCCGCCGGCATTGTCTGGATCGTGGGCTCCCCGCTCACCGCAACCCTTCTGGCTGGATTTCTGGAAAGCCGCTTGCCCTCGTTTGACCACACCACCACCGCGAAATTTGATGCGATCGTCGTTCTCGGCGCAGGCGCCGCCGGCAAGGGCAGCCTCAGGCCGGACGATCAACTCGGCGGTGTCAGCCTGCAACGGACGCTCTGCGGCGTCGCCTTGTTCGCTGAAGGCCGGGCGCCTCGACTGGTTTTCTCCGGTGGCGATGCGAAGATCTTTGGAACGGGACCCCGGGAGGCCGTGGAGATGAAACGCGTGGCCCTTCAAGCTGGCGTGCCTGACCAGGCCATTGTGCTCGATGCCCGTGCCCGCAACACCGTTGAGAGTGCGCGAGGAGTCACCCGCGTCCTCGGACGGAGCTCGGTCGTGCTGGTCACCTCCGCAAGCCACATACTGCGGGCCACCGCCCTCTTCCGCGCGCAGGGATTGGCCGTTACGCCTGCCCCCTGCGCGTACTCCGTCAAGAACTGGCCGCCGTTCTGGGAGCACCTCGAGGCATTCGATGATGTCATGCCCAATGTGGCGTCCCTCAACCGTGCGACCACCGCCCTGGCGGAAATGGTCGGCCTCGCCACCGCCTGGATGACGGGAACGATCTGAGGGCAGCCGGCCCGCGCTCTTGAGCGATTCCAATTAAGCCCCGGTCTGTTGTTCGAGATACTCGATCAAGACCTGGTAGGTCCATGCACGCGTCACGGCCTTGGTGGGCACCACCCCGCCGATGTTGAGCTCCAGCCACACGCAATCCGTGATGGGCCGCTGGGCCTCGTTGCAGATCGTCCACATATCGTGGAGAAAGCCGTCCAGCAGGCTGACCTGCAGGCCTTCCGATTCGACCCGGTCATCGAGAATGAGGCAGTTTGCGCAGGTACTTGCAAGGCTCTCCAGTGCGCCACGCTGGCCAGGCCGCTGACTCACGAACTGCCGTGAATAATGCGCCTACTAAGGCCGGTTGGCCGGCAACACCGAGAGTCAAGGTCACCGAGAAACCCATCACTGAGGGAAGCTGGACCCATTAGGAGGGCCGGAGGTAACCACCTTCTTTTTTCGAGCCGCGGCCTTGTGATGTGAGAGAGGTTGATGATCATCCAATCCGGAGATCGTTAACGTCTGGTTCTTTGCTGCCAAATCTGTCTGCATTTCCTGAAGCCGTGACATCACCGTATGATCGACGAGGCGAGTCTGGGACAGATCGAGGTCCACATTGGGGTACTTTCCAAAGTGCTCATGAAGCTTTTTGCGCAGGGCCAACCATGTGGGGAAGATCGCGGCATGTTTGACCGAAAGGCGCAGCGTTCCCTCTTGCACGGGCTCCTCTTCGTGATGTAACCGGAACAATGACGCGAGGGGTGCTCCGTTTGCGATGTGGACGAGGATATTCACCAAGATACCGATGGCGATCCCGACCAGCAGATCGATCGCTAGGACTCCTACGACGGTTGAGAGGAAAATTAAGAGCTGTTCTTTTCCGACATGGTACACATGCATGAATTCCGCGGGAGCCGCCAAGCGAAATCCCGTAAAAATCAACATGGCAGCCAGCGCGGCCAGAGGGATTTTGTTGAGCAGTCCGGGGAGAAGGGCCACAAAGAGCAGGAGAAACATCCCGTGATACAAATTGGCGAAGCGGGTTCGAGCACCGTTATCGACGTTAGCTTTGCTGCGCACAATCTCCGAAATCATCGGCAATCCGCCAATGCAGGCGGCTGCCGTATTGCCGATGCCGACAGCCGTGAGATCCCGATCCAAATTAGCCTTGCGTTTCCAGGGGTCAAACGTCTCAACCGCTTTAGCGCTCAAGAGACATTCCAAGCTGCCGATGAGGGCGAATGAGATCACATATTTGATACCGATTCCCGTGAACACGCCGGAAAAATCCGGGAAGGCTATGGCGCTGCTCATGCTCAGCGGGACGTTGACGAGATAGTTTGGGCCGACCTGATATTCATGGTGATTAAATGTATACGCGTATGGGATGGCGATCATGAGCACAATAAGAGGAGCAGGAATCGCCTTGAGCGCTTTGAGCTTGATAAAAGGGTAGGTCGCGAGCACAGCGAGACTTAAGACCCCGATGAACGCGATTTTGGGGTTCAACTCGGCGATAAATCTCGGGATTTCCATGAGTAGCTCCAACGGCTCACCTTTGGCGCTGAGACCCATCATGATCGGAAATTGCTTGGCGATGATGATGATTCCGATCGCGGCGAGCATGCCGTGAATAACCGACGTTGGCACAAGCTCAGCCAGGATGCCGGCCCGCAACACCCCGAACAGGATTTGCACGATACCTGCCGCCACTCCGACGCCTAGCGCCAATCGATAGGCTTGATAGTCCGCATCCGGGTTCGTTCCCCCCGTAAACCCGAACTCGGTGACGCATCCGATTGCGATCACGATCAGCCCGGCCGCTGGGCCCTTGATGGTGAGCTCCGAGTTACTCATCGTCGCGCCGACGATCCCGCCAATGATCGCCGTAAAAATTCCGGCAATGGCGGGGTAGCCGCACGCCAGTGAGATCCCCAGGCACAAGGGAAGCGCAATCAGAAACACCAAGAAGCCCGACAGAAGGTCGAAGCGCAGATGCTGCTTCATTCCTTCGATGTTTCCGACGGGAATGGGACCTGATAGCGCTGGAGCCGTTTGAATTTGATCCATGGCGGTACTCTACCTAATAAGGTGAAAGGAAGCTTGCTGCATTAGGAGAGCACCAGACCTTAAAAAACTCTAATCCTGGATATAATTCGTACCAAAGGGGCAGAGGCAAATTCAACCGTCTTTTTTGGCTTCATGCAGAAATATGGAAAATTTCCTGATGGCTCAGCCTAGCGGTCGAGCTGAAGGTACGGGGTCTGAAGAAGATCTGCTATTGCTAATTGGTTGACAGAATCGGAATAGTTCTAAGAATGGACAAGCTCTATGACGTTGCATGGAACAGTTGTCCACGGCCATATCGACGAGATCGATATCCCAGGGGAGAGGTTCAGACGCGCGGACTTGAATGCGCCAGGACGACTGGCCGTCTGACCGGACGAACCAAGAGATTCGATGCCCCAACCTTGGCGATCAACTGTTCAGCGACCGACCCAATCACCAATCGTTCCAGCCCTTGGCGGTTCGAGGTTCCCACCACCACAAGATTGGCGCCCCGTGCTGCAAGGCAAGGCTCATCAGACGGGCGATGACGTCGTAGAGCCCGATGATCTCAGCGGTACAGTCAGGGCCGTTGACTCGAAGAAAGAGTTCACTGGGGTGGGCTTCGTCATCAACACTGAGGTAGAGCGTGCGCTGCCCCGCGATGCGGACTTTCTAGGTGATGTGACGGCGACAAGCAGGGAGGGTTACAAGGATAGCCATATGATCTTCCCAGCTTCACGCTGTTTCTCCTCGATCATCATTCGGCTCTGTGTTGATCATGGTCGTCCTACCAGAGAACAGGTCTTGTTCGTGAGAAGATTGGCAAATGGTTCGAGAGATGACTTGGTGCCAAACTGATACCAAACGTATTGAACCAAGCTAACCAGGGTGAGGTACTTTTATGTCTCATCCTCGCTGACTAATGGAAATTCTTTGTCTTGGATATCCTGAGTATTCTCAGGTTGGAGAGGGGCGGGACTCTTAATCAGTGGGCCGTAGGTTCGACCCCTACACAGCCCACCATCACAGAAGTACTCCATGATCCGTCGCACCATCGATCGTGGCGTCAGTATGGAATGCTTGGCCACCGTAATCGATCTCTTCAGCCGTCAGATCGTGGGCTGATCGATGCGACTGAGAATGAAGAAGAAACTCGTGATCGATGCGTTACCAATGGCCTGATTCAGCCGCCACCCGAAACCCAGAGTGATCTTCCACATCGAGAGTAACGCCCTGATGAAGTCAGGAACAGAATTGCCGCTTGAATTTTCGCTACTTGATTGGCCCTATGAACGATTCGGCGCCAAAATCATAGTCGCTTGCGTGCGCAACAAGCCGGAGGGCTATCTCCTGTCCCCCGGCAGGGGTGTTCAGTTTGTGGATATCGACAAGCAGACGCAAGACCTGCTCATAAACCTGGTCGAGGCACTGAACCGAAGTCGAACCCATTCCTGAATATCCCACATTTTTCCCTCGCGGCAGTCTCGAAGCCGCCGATGCGCCTCATGCGGATTGCTGAGGGTCTACTTGAACGTCTGACCTTTCCGAGGTGGCCTCAAGAGACTGCTGGAGTTCCTTTTTTGCCGCATCCACTTCAACCTGGATCGTGCGCATCTGCGGATCGACCGTATCACGAACATCGGCTACAGCTTGCCGGAAGGTCCGCAGCATGTCGCCCATGCCTTCTCCCAGACTCTGCATGTCCTCGAGAGATACGCCTGGAGTAGCCTGCACTGAGCTAGCTTTCATGGCCGCCTGTTGCGCCTGCACCCTGGCCACCGCGTCCTTATTCACAATAGCCGAGGGGCGTTTTATCGCCGGCTTCTGCCGAACGCCAGGCGGTAATGGTGGGTACTGACCACGGGCCAGTGGAGCGGGAGCTGCCGCACGCTCTTCCATGGACACCACAGGTTGAACCGGCACCGGCGCAGCGACCTGCGCCCCTTGATTCGGATTGACAGCCGGTTGGGCCGATTGGGGCCCCCCACGATAGAGCAACGAGGCGGTTGTGCCTGGCGTCATTTCAGGACCAGGCGCATAGGGAATATTGGATCGGGCACTTGTGGACGTCGGACCGCTAGCCGGCGCCTGAGTCGTAACCACAACAGCTGGCTGAGCCTGAACCGGCTGGGGTTCAGCATCCGGTTGAACCTGTGTCACGGCCGGCGGGACATCGTGAACTTCTTTCTTGAAGCTTCTGAGCGCCTTGCCGACGCCTTCCCCAACCTGGGGCAAACGCCCCGCGCCGAAAATAATCAGGATGATGGCGAGGATAAGAATGAGCTCAGAAAATCCCAAGGTGCCGAACATTGTGACTCCGCTAGTCCGAGAATCGTATTAGCACGCCCGTGCTGACAGTATTGCTTAAATCTAGCCGCCGCTTTGAGAACGTGTCAAGAAAGAGCTCATCGGAAAGTCTTGAGCTGTGCCGTGACTAGAGAATCGGGATGACTTCTGTTTGAAGTAGTGCGCCGTAAACCATTACCTCTCGATCGGACACGTAGACATCCAGCTCACTCCGGATGCCACGCTCCCCAGGAAGATAGATGCCTGGTTCAAGAGAGAAACAGGTTCGCGGCATGAGCCAGCGTCCGTCCTGAGTCTCCAAGTTGTCGATGTTGGCCCCATTGCCATGCACTTCTTCACCGATGAAATGGCCGGTCCGATGCAGGAAGAAGTCGCCGTACCCGGCGTTCTGAATCACGGTGCGGCAGACATGATCGACTTCCCATCCAAAGGGAAATTGGCCAGACGCTACCCGTTCCCGGACGAAGGCCAGTGCCGCATCGCACCCTCGACGGACCTGGTCGAAAATCATGCGCTGTATGGTGGGCACCCGCATTCCGGTGTACCCCGTCCAGGTAATGTCGCCATACACGGAGCCGGGCGCGGTCCGTTTTGTCCAGAGATCGATCAAAACAAGATTCTCGCGAGTATATTTGGTGTCGAACTGGACTTGGCCGGTCCATAATGCGGCTCGGCGCTAGGGGCATCGACTGCGGTGATGGGCGCGCTGGACGGCGTCATGCCGGCATCGCGAATGCGCGAATGAATGAACTACTGCAGGCCATACTCGGTCAACGCACGTCCCGTCGTAATCGCCGACGCTCCATGCGCAAATGCCTCATCGACAATCCTACGGAGCGCCACAACGGCGTACCGCTCACCGTGTTACAATAGCGGACCATGATACCTGAACGGGTTCCGGAACTGTCGTTGTACCGTGTCACCTTGTTCTTCGGCCCGGAGCCTGTGGAGAAGGAGCCGGGTGTCCTGACCTGTGTATTTAACGTCAAGAAGCGGAGCTGGAAAGCCGGCATCCAAGTGTCTGTCGAGATCGCTCAAGCACACCTGGTGCGGCTAAGCCAGGAGGTTCGCCTTGCCGATCGAATTGCAGGAGTCTTGACGTCATTTGGAACAGAAGCACGTGAAGCCAATCACGCGCGCGTGAACGACCTGTTTGCTCAGGCCGTGACATGGTGTAAGCTGAATCTCTGGCTAGCCGCCGGGCTCGCACAAGAGAATCAGCGCATCCCAGCTACTCAGCTGGTGCAGGAGTTGAACCAGGCCGTTGCCGTTCGTGCGGAGCATGTGATCACGTACATTCTGACAGAACTGGATCTCGTCAATGAACCCCAATCGCCCGCATCGCTCTAAGGAAGGTCTGAGTAATGCACGTTTTCACTCGGAAATCTGTTTCTGGGATGGTCATCACGGCCACTCCCAGGGGACATCTACTGGTCCGGAAGTCTTTTCGTGGGGGGACTACGGCCTAATAACCCACAGACAGCCTCTGAACGCACGTCGCCTCCGTCCCCGCCACGAGCCGTCGCCGCGCCCGGTCCAGATTCGCCACGCCGCCGCTGACCTAGAGCCCAATGTGGCCTCAGCCCCCGTCTGTTGCAGCAGAGAGTGTCGCCCATTCCGTGCGGCGCGATCCAGCGCACATTTACGCGAGCCGAATAAATCAGGCCGTCCTTAAGTTGTCAGGGCAGGCGTACTAGTACAAACCCTACTTGTTCCCAATTACGCTCATAAATAGCGCATCATTCCAGGAATGCATTGGGTGAAACCAGAGATTAGGGAGAATATGGAGCGGGAAAAGGGATTTGAACCCTCGACCCTCGCCTTGGCAAGGCGATGCTCTACCACTGAGCTATTCCCGCTTTCAGAAGTCACTACACAATAAGGCAGTCAGATTCTACTGAGCTCACAATACCCTGTCAAGCAATCTGTATCAAAAGAAGATCACCCCAGTGTTGCCCGTCTGCCCACAGGATCACAATTGCTACATATTGGTAACATCATTGACCATTTAATGTCATACGTTAACTTATTGTTTTACGTAATGAAGTATAGTTTAAATCGAACCTTCTGTGATCGATTGCTACGACAAGTAAACATTTATGCAAAATGTATTGATCGAATCATGGACATACGCAGACCATATGATATCTTTATTTTTCTGTATCTTAATGAATGGTTTGAGTGGTAGAATGCATGCCACCTCAACCTGGTTCAATTATTGCTTTAGGATTTCTGGTGGTTTTATTTATCGGGGTGTGTTCAATCAATTGTGCAGCGGGACGTGGTTAGAGTTGACATCGAGCAATCTCGGCAGTGTCAGGATTATTTGGATGTGGATAACGGTTTGATGGTTTGGTGAGGGTTCCGCGAGGCCCTCGAAATCGTAGGAGGTGTCTACAATGTTTTTGTCGCGCAGGCAGTTCTTGAAAGTCTCTGCAGGAACCGTCGCTGCAGTAGCAGTGGCGGATAAAGTCCTGGCGTTGACCGCACTACAGCCGGTCATTGAGGTGGGCAATCCGTTGGGCGACTATCCGGATCGATCATGGGAACGAGTCTATCATGACCAGTACCGGTACGATTCATCTTTCACATGGGTCTGTTCCCCAAACGACACCCATGCATGTCGTGTTCGGGCGTTCGTCCGAAACGGCGTGATTATGCGTGTGGAGCAGAACTACGACCATCAAACCTATGAGGACCTCTACGGCAACCGCGGGACCTTTGCGCATAACCCACGTATGTGCCTCAAGGGGTTTACCTTTCATCGGCGTGTGTATGGACCGTATCGTCTCAAGGGTCCATTAATGCGGAAGGGCTGGAAGCAATGGATGGATGATGGGTCTCCCGAGCTGACCCCTGAAACGAAACGCAAATACAAATTCGACAGCCGCTTCTTAGACGATATGTTGCGAGTTTCTTGGGATACGGCCTTCACCTATGCCGCAAAGGCGATGATCGTTATTGCGACCCGGTACAGCGGCGAAGCTGGTGCGAGACGTCTCCGTGAGCAGGGTTATGCTCCAGAAATGATTGAAATGATGAAGGGAGCAGGAACTCGGTGCTTTAAGCACCGCTCCGGCATGCCCGTGCTCGGCATCGTCGGCAAAATGGGCAATACTCGCATGAACGGCGGCGTCAACGCGCTATTGGACACGTGGATCCGCAAAGTCGGTCCTGATCAAGCGCAGGGCGGCCGATATTGGTCCAATTACACCTGGCACGGCGATCAAAATCCTGCCCATCCTTGGTGGTCGGGTGTGCAAGGATCGGATATCGATCTTTCCGATATGCGCTTCTCTAAGCTCAATACCAGCTGGGGGAAGAACTTCGTCGAAAACAAGATGCCGGAAGCTCACTGGAAGTTGGAGTGTATCGAGCGTGGAGCTCGCGTCGTAGTCATTACCCCCGAATATAATCCAACAGCTTATCGAGCAGACTATTGGATGCCGCTTCGCCCGGAATCCGATGGATCGCTGTTTCTCGGCGCGATGAAAATCATCGTCGATGAAAACATGCATGACACCGACTTCATGAAGTCCTTTTCCGACGCGCCGATCCTTGTCCGCACGGATACCTTGCAGTATCTCGACCCTCGCGACGTGATCGCAGATTACAAATTTCCAGATTTCTCCAAGAGCTATTCCGGTCGCATTCAGTCATTGAAAGCCGAGCACATCGAACGGCTTGGCGGAATGATGGTCTGGGATCTCAACAAGAAGCAGGTTGTTCCACTGCATCGGGAGCAAGTGGGCTGGCATTATGCCAATAGCGGCATCGATGCGGCGCTCAACGGCACGTATCGTGTAAAGCTGCTCAATGGTCGTGAAATCGATGCTATGCCGGTTTGGCAGATGTATATGGTCCATTTCCAGGATTACGATCTGGATACCGTGCATCAAATCTGCCGTACGCCGAAAGATCTGATCGTCCGATGGGCTCGAGACTCGGGTACGATCAAGCCGGCCGCGATTCACAACGGGGAAGGCACCTGTCACTATTTCCATCAAACGATCAATTCCCGTGGTGCGGCGATGGTGCTCATCATCACGGGTAACGTCGGAAAGTTCGGTACGGGTCAACATACGTGGGCCGGTAACTATAAGGCTGGTGCGTGGACGGCCACTCCGTGGTCCGGGGCTGGTCTCGCTGTGCATACGGGCGAAGACCCCTTCAATATTACGCTGGACCCAAATGCTCACGGGAAGGAAATTAAGACCAAGTCCTACTACTACGGTGAAGAAGTCGGATACTGGAACCACGGTGATACTGCTCTCATCGTGAATACTCCCAAGTATGGGCGAAAAGTCTTTACAGGCAAAACCCATATGCCGACTCCAAGCAAATTTCGCTGGGTCACCAACGTGAACGTGCTCAATAACGCCAAACACCACTACGATATGGTGCGCAATGTTGATCCAAACCTCGAATGTTTAATTACGCAAGACGTCGAGATGACGTCGGACATCAATCACAATGATATCGCATTTGCCTGCAATACCTGGGTGGAGTTCACCTATCCAGAAATGACCATCACGGTGTCCAATCCGTGGGTCCAGATTTGGAAAGGTGGAATTCGTCCTCTGTACGACACGCGTAACGACCTTGACACTTTTGCCGGTGTGGCCGCGAAGCTGTCAGATATGACAGGCGACAAGCGGATGCGGGACTACTTCGCGATGGTCTATAGCAATCGCGTGGATGTCTATGTCCAGCGCATGCTCGATGCTTCGAGCACGTTCTATGGCTACTCAGCAGACGTGATGCTGAAGTCCGAAAAGGGCTGGATGGTCATGGTGCGGACGTATCCGCGTCATCCATTCTGGGAAGAAACAAATGAATCTAAGCCGATGTGGACGCGTAGTGGCCGCTACGAAAACTATCGAATTGAGCCAGAAGCGATCGAATATGGGGAGAATTTCATTTCCCATCGTGAAGGGCCGGAGGCCACGCCATACTTGCCAAACGCGATTTTCACGACCAACCCGTATTGCCGGCCGGACGACTACGGTATTCCCATCACGGCGCAGCACCATGACGACAAGACGGTGCGGAACATCAAATTATCATGGCACGAAATCAAGCGCCACAGTAACCCACTTTGGGAAAAGGGATATCAATTCTACTGCGTCACGCCCAAAACCAGGCATCGCGTTCACAGCCAATGGTCGGTGAACGATTGGGTTCAGATCTACGAATCGAACTTTGGCGATCCCTATCGCATGGACAAACGGACGCCAGGTGTCGGCGAGCATCAGCTGCACATCAATCCTCAAGCGGCCAAAGACCGCGGCATTAACGACGGTGACTATGTGTATGTTGATGGTAACCCAGTTGACCGGCCCTACCGGGGATGGAAACCGAGCGACCCCTATTACAAGGTGGCCCGGCTCATGATTCGCGCGAAGTACAATCCAGCGTATCCGTACCATGTCACCATGACGAAGCATGCACCCTATGTGGCGACGGCTAAGTCGGTAAAAGGTCATGAAACCAGGCCGGATGGACGGGCCATTGCGATCGACACAGGGTACCAATCGAATTTCCGTTACGGCGCTCAGCAATCATTTACTCGGAATTGGTTGATGCCGATGCACCAGACTGACTCGCTACCAGGCAAGCACGCCATTGCGTGGAAGTTTAAGTGGGGGTATCAGGTTGATCACCACGCGATTAATACCGTGCCGAAGGAATGTTTGATCCGCATCACCAAGGCGGAAGACGGCGGTATCGGCGCACGCGGTCCGTGGGAACCGGTGCGCACCGGGTTCACACCTGGCCAAGAAAACGAATTCATGATCAAGTGGCTCAAAGGCGAACACATTAAGATCAAGGTATAACCGTAGGTGTCGAGCGATAGGGCGAGGGGCTGAATGCTCCTACCGCCTCACAAAAAGGAGAGAAACAATGCCTGAAGTGTATAACTGGCATCTCGGTCGAAAGATGCTCTATCCCTATGAGGAGCGGCATCCGAAGTGGCAGTTTGCGTTTGTGTTCAACATCAATCGCTGCCTGGCTTGTCAGACCTGTTCCATGGCGGATAAGTCGACATGGCTTTTTTCGAAGGGACAGGAGTACATGTGGTGGAACAATGTGGAAACCAAGCCGTATGGCGGGTACCCACAATTCTACGACGTGAAGATCACCCAACTTATTGAACAAGTAAATCCTGGCGGTCAGGTGTGGAACGTCCGCGTTGGGCGTAAACATCATGCGCCGTACGGAGTCTTTGAAGGGATGACGATTTTTGACGCCGGTGCGAAGGTGGGACAGGCCGCTATCGGCTATATCCCTACGGACCAGGAATGGCGATTCGTGAACATCTACGAAGATACCGCGACATCGATGCGCGCTCTTGTGGAAGGCGTCGACAAAACCGGATTTTCGCGCGACGAGCCCTGGAAAATGACGGGCAGCAGTCTGCCCGAACATGAAACATTTTTCTTCTATCTGCAGCGCATTTGTAACCACTGTACCTATCCAGGTTGCCTGGCGGCCTGTCCGCGAAAGGCCATCTACAAGCGACCGGAAGATGGTATCGTGTTGATCGACCAGAATCGCTGCCGGGGGTACAAGAAATGTGTGGAGCAATGCCCGTACAAGAAACCGATGTACCGGGGCACAACTCGTGTCTCAGAAAAGTGCATTGCCTGTTATCCTCGTATCGAAGGCAAGGATCCATTGACCGGCGGCGAGCCAATGGAAACTCGCTGCATGGCAGCCTGTGTGGGAAAAATCAGAATGCAAAGCCTTGTTCGTATCGGCGAAGATGGTCTGTGGGCTGAAGACCGTTGGCACCCCCTGTATTATGCGATCAGGGTGGAACAGGTCGCCTTACCGCTCTACCCACAATGGGGCACGGAACCCAATGGGTATTATATTCCACCGCGGCACAGCCCACGAGGTTATGCGCGACAGATGTTTGGCCCAGGTGTGGATAACGCAATCGAGAAATACCTTGTGCCGAGTCGCGAACTCTTGGCGGTCCTTCAGCTCTGGAGGGCGAGCCAGCAGATCGTGTTCCGGTATGATGTGATCCCCGGTCCTAAGGTCTTTGAAACCCAGATCCACGGTAAGCGCTTTGAGATGTATAACGACACCGTGCTGGGGTTCAACAAGTCTGGGAAAGAGGTTGCGCGTATTCAGGTTGAAGAGCCGATCTATATCAGGCCGGCTGAACGGGTAACCTGGCTCTAAGTCTGGAGAAGGTCAGTGTTGAACGGGCAGGGTTCCGAAAGGGACCCTGCTCCTTTTGTTTATCCGGTCTTTGGACGCACTCCACACTGTTCCTTTTGCACGTTTGACGGGCGTGAGGGCGGCACTACAGTCCTAGCGAACTACGTGCTTTCTCATTACATGAGGAGTGGTCCTCGTGTGACCTCACAGCCCGAGCCAATCCCTTTCGCGGCCCAAGCCATTCCATTTACCCAATTCCTCGATTCAGGACAGCTCTCCGCGGGATATCTCGCCAGCGAATATGTTGCCGAGCAATTTGTTGAGCGTCTGGCGCACTATATTCTTAGTGTCCATACGGCACGCTATACCATAGCACAGCTTAGCAAGCTTCTCGAACAGCCTGCACCTAAAGCTCAGGTCTTCTTCTTCAAGTGCTTAAAGGAAACGAGTCCAGAGTACTTGAAAGACTTTGCACCCTGCTATTACGGATTCATGAACGAATTCAATTCCGTACTCTTTACCTAACCCCAAATAGTCCTTGTCGTCTTCCTAAATTCATGTATAATTGAACGATCTTGCATGCAAGCCAAGGAGCAGTATGAATCAGTCGCTACAACGGGCCGTTAAAAGTTTCTATAATTTGATCTACGAAGCCCAAACCTTCTCGACTGCGATGGCCCGCATCGACACTGCAGAACAGGAACACTATGCTGGAAGGATTGAAGGTCTCAATTGGGTCCTTGACCGTTGCCAAGGGCTTGAGGACACGGATGCGAACCTCGCAACGGCGTCTCTTCAACGAGTGCTGGGTGAGGTGAAATCAGACTTGGAGCACGAGTTATCCGTGCAACGTCGTGAAAAGGGGCGCCGAGCTGATGGCCGAGAGGAAGCACTGAATTTCGTTGCGGAGTATCTCTCTAGTCTGATCACTGCCACCGAGATCGAAACCGCCAAAACCGCCATCTAATCGACAGCCGCCGTCCACGTATCCATAACCAATACCAATGACGGTGTATCGTCCGATACGAAAGAGGAATTATGAGGATAGGCCTTGATCCTCACAGGTCGGTATA
>Ga0194120_10005760_pt1 | contig 17984 bp, 12 predicted proteins | sample TA2MahCa65mmetaG_FD_148642 | JGI IMG/M metagenome (GOLD analysis project Ga0194120, IMG submission 148642) | Freshwater microbial communities from Lake Tanganyika, Tanzania - TA2015019 Mahale Deep Cast 65m | ecosystem: Environmental > Aquatic > Freshwater > Lake | place: Tanzania: Lake...
TGGCGGACGGTCCACCTGGAAGAGCGGGTGTTGCGCGAGCGATTCGGTGCGGCGTTCGATGCGTACCAGGCTCGGGTCCCGCGACTGATCCCGCGGCCTTCGCTCTACCACTCCGAGCCGTTCCACAGCGTGGGCACTGCGGCGTTCAACAGGATCCTCCGCGAAGCGTTGCTCATCCCATTGGTCTATCTCGCGGCGCAGGGCATCGAGTTCGCGCACGATCGCGGCGCGATTCCGATCCTGCTTCACCTGTACTGAGCATCGAGGACGGCGCGCAGCGCGCACCCTTCCTCAGCATCGAGCACGCCGCCCACGCGGCAACTTGAGTGCAGATCGCTCGACACGCGCATGAATTCGCGGGCATTGCTGGAGCGAACGCCGCCCCCGGGCACGATCGTCACCGTATGCAGGCCTCGTGAGGCAGCGTATTCATTCGCGATCTGCGCATCGCGCATCAGGCGCTCGACCCGCACATCGATCGTTGCGACCGAGGCATCCCAGCCCAGCACCCCTGCCGTCACCACACGCTCCATGCCCAGATCCACGAGATCACGCATCGCCTGATCCCTGTTCCGAACCAGGTCGAGGCTACGCAGGAAGGCCACGCCCATGCCCGCCGCACGGGCTGTACCGGCAAGCCGCTGCATGGCCTCGACATCAACCGAGGCGTCCTTGCGCAACAACCCGATTGCCACATCGTGCGCGCCTGCCTTCGCCATGGACTCGATCTCCCGCATGCACGCCTCGACGACGGTCGGCGTGGCGATGAAGGCCTCGAGCACTGGCGCGACGACGGCTCCGGCGACCCGAGGCCGGATCATGGCCACGACACGCGCTCCAGTGCGGCCATCCTGGTCCCTCGCAGCCCGCACGCCGCGCACAAGCTCCGGCAGCGGTGTCCAGCCTTCGGTGGAGAGATCATCGCAGACCTCAAGCCGGTCGGCGAATGGCAATGAACGCAGGGCGCCCTCGAGGGTCTCAATGGGAACTTCAAGGACGGGATTCAACCGATGCTCCTTTGGACTGGGCCAAGCCCCGGACCGTCCGCAGAGCCTTGCTTGAGGGACACAAGGCAAACTTGGCTCGTGCAACCACAGTTCGGGCTTGATCTAACCCATTATGGGGCTAAAGTCCGTCATGCGGCAGAGCGTCATCCCCACTTGGGCTGTTTCCTCGCCGCCAACAGACCACGCCCCACGGAGAATCAACACCATGTCACGACTCGCCATTCCGGCTTCACTCACCCTCGTTGCCTGTGTGCTCGGCGCCCCCACCGCCCTCGCCGCCGACGATGGTGTCGATGGCCACTCGGCCATCGGAGTGCAGCAGCCTGCGCAGGAGCCGACGCCGAGCTTGAGCGAGGTCTACGGCATGGAGTTCGTGCCGATCCCCCTTCACGCGCTGCCGCCGCAGGACAACGAGTTCTTCATGACCGAGGATGTGATCCTCGGCAACGGCAACGGACCAAACCCATTGCGATTCGCGATCCCGACCCCTGCCGGCCTCGAACTCGGCAGCGGCGAGTGGATCGATGTGGAGGGCGGACGCCTGTGGCGAACCCGCATCGCGTCGGCCAACGCCACGACCGCACGCCTTCACCTCAAGGGCATCGACCTGCCAGCGGGCCAGCAACTGCGCATGTCCGCCCCGGGCTGGGCCGACTCGGTCATCGGGCCGATCGAAGGCGTTGGTGAGTTCGGCACCGGCGAGGCGTGGAGCCTTTCGCTGCCGACCGCCGAGGTTCTGCTCGAGTGGTTCGTCCCGAATGGATCGACTGCCAAGCAACTTCCGTTTGCCGATGCCGACTACTACCACGGGTACCGCCAGATCTGGAAGCTCGATGAAGAAGGCAGCGACGGCGGGCTCGCGGTCGGCTCCTGCCACCTTGACCCGATCTGCTTCCCCACCTGGTCGACCGAGTCCAACGGCACCATCCGCCTCATCTTCTCTGGCGCACTCTGCTCGGGCCAGTTGACGGCAACCACCGCCCTGGACGAGACGCCGTACGTCACGACGGCGAACCACTGCATCTCGACGCAGTCCGTCGCCAACAGCTGCCAGTTCAACTTCTTCTATCGCCGCAACACCTGCGCTGCCTCGGCGACGGCCTCGGCGGGCACGAACATCAGCGGCGGCGACCTGGTCGTCACGTACAGCGCAAGCGACTGCTCGCTGCTCATGATCCGCCCGACGCTTCCGGCCAATGTCGGTTGGGTCGGCTGGACCAACAACAATGTCTCGACCAGCACGGCTTCGACCTGCCTGCATCACCCCGACGGCAGCTACCAGCGCATCTCGTTCGGCACGAAGAACGCCACCTCGTTCCCCTGCGGCAGCCCGCAGTCGAACTGGTCGCGTCTCTCTTGGAACTCCGCGACCCAGTACGGCGTGACCTCGATTGGCGTGACCGAGGGTGGCTCGTCGGGAAGCGCGATCTACCGCAACACGGACCGACGCATGTACGGCGTGCTGACCTGCGGAAGCAGTTCGTGCACCAACACCTCCGCCGACGACGGCTACGGACGCCTCGATGTGGCGATCAGCAGCGGCGGCTTCGCAACGCCGCTCGCGGCCGGCTCCGACGATGCGCAGGAACCCAACGACTCCTGCGCGGCACCGCGCGTCTTGGCCAACGGCACCTTCACCAGCCTCGTGGTCAAGCGTCTCGATGAAGACTGGTACCAACTCACGAGCGCGCTCGGCACGGTCGTGACGATCAGTTCGACCTACACGCACGCCAATGGCGATGTCGACATGGAGTTGTTCAGCGCTTGCGGCGGAACGGCTCTGGCGAGCGATCTGGGCAATGTCAACAACGGGTCGATCAACTACACGAACACCAGTGGGAGCACCACGCTCTTCCTCCGCGTGTTCCTGGGCAGCGACACCCGAAACGACTACAGCCTGACGGTGTCGAGCTCCGCGCCGCCGGCCCCGGCCAACGACGAGTGCGCGGCGGCCATCGACATCACCGGATCAGTCGCCTTCTCGACCGTTGGCGCCACCAACAGCACGACCGGCTCCATCCCCGCCAGCTGCGACGACGGTGCGGGCACGAGCATGCAGCGTGACATTTGGTATCGCATCTTCGCGCAGTGCACGGGCACCGCGACCGTATCGACCTGCGGCGCGACCTTCGACACGCGCGTGGCTGTGTACCAGGGGTTCACCTGCCCAACGGCGTCCTCGATTCCGGTCGGCTGCGATGACAACACCGCTGGTTGCGCCGGGAACGGCTCTCAGGTGAGCTGGCAGGCCAACGCCGGATCGGTCTACTACATCCGCATCGGATCACCGATCGCGGCAAGTGGCACCGGTCAGTTGGTCTACTCCTGCGTCGAGGCGCCACAGTGCCCATCGGACCTGAACGGCGACGGCATCGTCGACGGCGGTGACCTTGGCATGCTCCTCGGCGGCTGGGGCACGGCGACGGGCGACCTCGACAACAACGGGGTCGTCGACGGCGCCGACCTCGGCATCATGCTCGGCGCGTGGGGCGCCTGCCCGTAACGCGGATCTTTGATCGCAACGATTCAAGGCCTCCGCCCCGTGCGGGGGCCTTGTTCTTTTCACGCCCGCCGTGGGTCGAGGACCAAGGACTCAGCCCACCGGCGCGCCGCAGGCAACCGTGCCAGCCGCGACCACGCCACCCTTCATGAGCACGCTGCCCGGTTCAAGTCGCGCACCCGGCTCGATCGCCGAGCCGTAGAAGGTCACGGCGTTCTCGCCCGCGCTCGCATCGTGATCGATGCGGACGCGATCAATCTTCAGCACGCGATCCTCGAAAGTGTGCGCCTGAGGGTGGCATGCAACCGCCGAACGGTCGCCATACGAGAGCATGTCAGGATCGACAATTTGCGTCGCGCCGGGGCCGAGCATCACATCACGACCGATGGTGGTGCCAACCGCGCGCAGGCACCATGCCAGCAGCGGCGTGCCCTCCACGCGGGACAACGACAGCCGCGCACTGAACCACCACAGCACATAGAGATAGTCCCATCGGCTGCACCAGCAACTCCACAGACCGTGTTGACCAGGTTGGACACGACCAAGCAGGATCCACTTCGCCGCCACGCCAAACGCCACGAGCCACGCCCAGGCGCCGATCGACGCGACAGCGCCCCACCACACCATCATCGCCAGGTCGCCGACACCGCGCGCGGCAAGTTCAAGCCACATCGCGCCGCCCACGATTGCCGGAACCACGACCACACATCGCGCGGACTCCCAGCACCAACGATTGACGCGCTGGAGCACGCCCGGCTCGTGCGTCAGACTTCGATCGACCGACACGATGTCGCGCCGCGGCAAGCGCATCGGCGGCACGCCGAACCAACCATCGCCATCCCGCGAGTCAGGTGGCGCCACCGTCGACACGCCGATGAACATGCGGTCGGGGTACGCGTATCCCGCTGGCACGACGGCGTGATTGCCGACGAATGACTCGTCACCAAGACTCGTGCGGGCCACGGTCACGACGCCGCGCGACCACTCTGGACTCGCGAAGTAGATGCCATCCGCAAAGAAGCAACCCCGGCCGATGGACACGGTCTCGGGCAGGACATCGATGATCGAACTGACTTCGGTGTCGCGTCCGATCCGCATGCCAGCGAGTCGAAGCCAGATCGGCCAGAACAGCGTGCCGCTGATCCATCGTCCCGCCGACTCGACCATGTCGGTTCGCCACCAGATCCGCATCGCCGTCACGCTGAAGACTCCGTAGGTCCCGGGCGTGACGGCGCCCGTGCAACGGAGTGCAAGCGCCATCGCCAGCAACCACAGCGGCACAGCGAGCACCGCCGCGCCGCATGCTGCCACCACGAACGACCATGATCCATGTGGCGAGCGCAGCCACGCCGACACGGCACCGCCGCACGCACGATCGGCAACGATGCACGACAGCGCCAAGACTGCGCCCACAGCGGCGTAGCTGACCACGCGAACTGCAAACGAAGCTGCCGCGTGCCCGATCGGACCAAGGTCGTCGTGTGCCTTCGCTTCGCTCACGGCCGCAGTGCCAACCTCGCTGCCAGGAACTCCATCCCAGCGCGCGCGTGCGGACACTCGCGCGCCCGCACGCACCGTGGACAACGGCGCAATCTCGGCACCCGCGCCAATCGAAGTCCCTGGTTCGACGGTGGCTCGCACGCCAACCGTCGCGCCATCGCCGATGCAAATGCGGCCATGCTCGATGCCACCGCGATCGATCCTCGATACGAGGATCGCCGCGTCCTGGCAGAGCGTCACGCCATCGCCGAGTTCCAACAGGTCCCATCCGCTTCGCAAGATGTTCACGCCGCGATGCACATGGACCCGACGCCCCACTCGCGCGCCGAGTCGACGCAATCCCCACGGCGTCAGCGCGGTGCCCTCGACGATCGACCATGGGATGGTGCCGCCGACCTGCTCGACCAACCACTCGCAGACATGGCGACTGCTCCACGCTGGAATCCAGCCCTGTCGGTAGCGCCCCACGAGCGCACGCTTCGCCATCGCCGTGCACGCAATCGACACGGGGAACCACGCCAGCCGCGCCACGCCCCACGCCAAGGGAGCGAGCAGCGCGGCGACGCCCACCCCGACGGACTCGGTGGCCAACGGGACGCCCTGGAAGGCAATCCAACAACCCGTCGTTCCTGCAACCAGCGCGCCCAAGCCGAGCGACGCCGCCTGCACGATCCATGCGACGAGCTTCCTCTGCATCGGTGCGACGGCGACCGCAGTGGGCCGCACGCGCTCAGCGCTCGCCGCACGCTGCGCCCGTCGAGCCAGGCCCGAGATCGTCGGCTCGTCATAGACCATGCGAACGGTGGCCTCAAGTCCGATGCACCGACGGATGCGCAGCACGAGATCCACCGCACGCAGCGAATCACCGCCAAGATCCTCGAAGAAGTGGTGCTGACCGCAGGGCAAGTCGTGCGCATCGACTGCAGCAGCCGCACACGCCGCAACGCGCTCGGCAATGGGCAGCGACGGATCGCGAGCGAGTGCATCCCAACGCGCGGTCTCGATCGATCGCTGGGCAAGCAGCGCCGCAACGGCGCGACGATCGATCTTCCCGCTCACCATCCTCGGCAACGATGTCGCCTCGCGCAGGAACGACGGAACCAACGCGTGCGGAAGTTGGCTCCTCGCGTGCGTGAGCATCGCCTCCAGATCGATCCCCTCGCCCACCACGACGGCGCCGAGCCGCGCGGAGCTGCCCTCGCCGACGAGCGCACACGCGACCTCGCGCACGCCATGCACGCCAGCAAGGCACGCCTCGACCGCTCCAAGCTCGACGCGGTGCCCACGCACTTTCACCTGAGCATCGATGCGTCCGAGGTACTCGATCGCGCCATTCGTCCGACGAACCAGGTCGCCCGTCCGGTACACGCGACCATGGCGCGGGTCGACGGAAAATCGCTCGGCGGTCAGCGTCGGCAGTCCCAGATAGCCGTCAGCAAGGCACGAGCCGGACATCCAGAGCTCGCCCTCCTCGCCGTCGTTCGTCTCGGTGCCATCGTCACGCACGATGATGGCACGGCTTCCGGGCACCGCCTCGCCCAGGTGCACGGGAACGCCGGGCAGCATTCGCCCGCGCGTGCAGGTCACGGTGCACTCGGTGGGGCCATATCCATTCTCAAGCCAGAGCGCGGCGCTCCACCGATCGCTCAGATCTTGCGGCAACGGTTCGCCGCCGACATAGACCAGCCGCAAGGCCGGCAACTCGCGCGAAGGGTCCTGGACCCCCATCGCGCGGAGCAGCGTCGGCGGCGGACACATGACCGTGATCCTGTGCGCGCGAAGCCACGCAGGAAGATCAGGTCCTGATCGCACGATCTCGTCGTCGACAGGAACGAGCGTTGCACCGACGGCGAGCGCCATCCAGGTCTCTTCGATGGAACTGTCGTACGCGTTGCTCGAACACTGCGCCACGCGATCGCCAGGACCGAGCCCGAACCGATCGCGATCGGCCTCGACCAGGGCAACGATGGAATCGTGCCGCACCATCACGCCCTTGGGTGCTCCGGTCGTGCCACTGGTCGAGATCACATAGGCCAGTCCTTCGGGAACGGCGCCGACGCGGGCAACTGCAACGCCATCGCGTTGAATCGACGGCGTCTCGATCACGCGGATCGCACCGGACATCGCACGCAGTCGTTCCCCCTGCGCCCCATCAGTGATGATCAGGACCGGCGAGAGTCCCGCGATCACCGCCGCCAGGTGCGCATCGGGATGGAGCGGGTCGAGACAGCACCAGGCGCGCCCACTGCGCACGATCCCCAACTGCGCGGCGTACACATCGACGCCGTCGCGCGGCAGGACGACCACCACAACCTGCTGCAGTGCTCCGCTCGTCGTGGGTGCGGCGCCCACCGTCGAATCGATCGCCGCGTGCAGTTCGGACGACCGCGCATCGAGTTGCCCATAGGTCAGTTGGATGGCGCCATGGCCTTGTCGCGCCGGCACCGCGACCGCCACACGATCGCGATGAAGCGCGACCGATGCGGCGAAGATCTGATCAAGCGTCTTCATCGCGCAACCGCTCGAGAAGATGCTCGGCGATCCAGTCACGGCGGCGCTCGCGTGCTTGGGCATCAAGGTGCGCGAAGCCACGCACGATCGAACCGCCGCACGCGCCGCACGCGCACGCGAACGGCTCAGCCATCGACCACTCCGTCGCGTTGTAATCGAAGGTGAGTTCCTCGCCAGCGACGAGGTCGCGCAGCGCCACGAGCACGCGGCCTGCGACCCGGCAGTTCGGCGCGCAGGAGTGATTCAGGAACCGCCATGCGAACCGCAGTGCATTCCCGTTGGTCAGCGCGTCATCGTCAGGGTGGATGTGCTCATTGACCCCGACCTGCACGCTGAAGCGCGCTGGGGTCGGTCGGACATCGCCACTGAACTCAAGCACGATGCTGCCCCCCGGCACGGCCTGATCGCACCACACGCCACGGTCGGTCGAAGACGGCCTGACCGAGATCCGAGGACGGGCACGCACCGGGCTCAGGCCACGCCGTCCTTCTTGGCCATCATCGCCAGCATGTCCACGCATCGGCTCGCGTAGCCGTACTCGTTGTCGTACCAGGCGACGACCTTGAAGAAGCGGTCGTTCAGTTGGATCCCGGCCTTGGCGTCGAAGATCGAGCTGTGCGCATCGCTCACAAAATCACTGCTCACGACTTCCTCTTCGGTGTAGCCGAGCACGCCCTTCATGGGGCCCGCAGCAGCAGCCTTCATCGCAGCGTTGATCGCTTCGAGCGAAGTCGGCTTCACGCTGCGGAAGGTCAGGTCAACGCAGCTCACATCGGCCGTGGGAATGCGGAAACTCATGCCCGTCAACTTGCCCTTGACCTCGGGGAGCACGAGCGCCGCGGCCTTGGCGGCGCCGGTCGAGGCGGGGATGATGTTCATGTACGCGTTGCGGCCGCCGCGCCAGTCCTTCTTGCTCGGGCCGTCCTGCGTCGGCTGCGTGGCGGTGGCGGCGTGCACGGTCGTCATCAGGCCTTCCTCCAGGCCACAACTGTCCAGGATCACCTTCACCAGCGGCACAAGGCAATTGGTCGTGCAGCTCGCGTTGCTCAGAACGGTGTGCTTGGCCGGGTCGTACGCGCCGCAGTTGACGCCGTACACGAAGGTCGGCACTTCCTTTTCGCTCTTGGTCGGCGCACTGATCAGCACGCGGCGCGCTCCGGCGGCGATGTGCTTGCTTGCGTCCTCGAGCGTGGTGAAGAGCCCCGTCGACTCGAGCACATAGTCGCAGCCAAGCTGCTTCCACGGCAACGTCGCTGGGTCCTTGAGCGCGCTGCATGCGGTGCGCTTGCCATTGATCGTGATCGATGTCTCGTCGGCCTCGACGGTGGCGTCGAAGCGGCCATGCATCGTGTCGTATCGCAGCAGGTACGCCAGGTTGTCGGCAGGAACCAGGTCGTTGATGCCGACGACTTCGAAGCCACGCGAGGTCGCGATGCGGCAGACGAGGCGACCGATGCGACCGAAACCGTTGATGCCGAGGCGGATGGCCATAGGTGCTCCTTGAAATCCCGCTTGGCGAGCCGACCTCGACCCGTCAACAGGGGCAGGAAGGATAGCACCCACCGGGGCGACACCGCCACGGCGGTAGGCTTCAGGAATGACCGCGTTCAAGCATCCCCGGGCCCTGGTGGGCATGGTCCATGCGCGCGCCCTGCCCGGCAGTCCCCGCGCGGCGCTCCCCGTGGCGCGCATCGTGGACATCGCCGTCCACGAAGCGCGCGCGCTCGAGGCTGCGGGCTTCGATGCCCTGATCGTCGAGAACATGCACGATGCTCCGTACCTGCGTGATGCGTCGGTGCCCGAGGTCATCGCGGCCATGACCCTCATCACCGCCGAGGTCGCGCGCGCGGTCCACATTCCGGTCGGGATTCAGATCCTGTCCCACGCTGCATCGGCCGCGCTGGCCGTCGCCCACGCTGCGGGCGCGAGCTTCATTCGCGTCGAAGGCTTCGTCTTCGCCAGCGTCAGCGACGAAGGACTCGTGAAGGATGCATGCGCCGGGCAACTGCTCCGGGACCGCACGCGGCTCGGCGCGCATGGCGTCCGCATCTTCGCTGATCTCAGGAAGAAGCACTCAAGCCACGCCATCACGGCAGACCTGTCGATGACCGATTGGGTCGAGGCCGCGCACTTCTTCGGAGCCGACGGTGTGATCGTGACGGGCACCGCGACCGGCAAGCCGGTCGATGCCGCGGAGCTCGCCGCCGCGCGCGCAGCGTCCCCATTGCCAGTGCTCGTGGGAAGCGGTGCAACGCCCGAAGCGCTGCAGTCGCTTTTCACCCACGCCCACGCGGTCATCGTCGGCAGTTCCATCAAGCAGGGCGGACTCTGGTCGAACGAACTCTGCCCTGACCGCGTGCGCGCCATCGTCGCCGCGCGCGACGCGATCCGCTGAGAAACGCATACGATCGTGCTTCCATGCAGGTCTGGCTGAACGGACGCATCCTTCCTGCCCACGAGGCCACGCTGAGCCCCTTCGATCGGGGTTTTCTCTTCGGCGACGGCGTCTACGAACTCGTGCGTTTTTTCAACGGCGTCGGCGTTGGGATCGATGCCCACATCGCGCGGCTCGCGCGAAGTCTGTCGCTCACGCGCATCGGTGGCTTCGACGCGCGCACGGTCCCGGCGCTCTGCCAGGCTCTGCTCGCCGCGAACGGCCTGCGCGATGCAGCGGTCTACCTGCAGGTCACGCGTGGCGTGCAGGTCCCGCGCGCTCACATGCCCGCGCCGGGGTTAGCGCCCACGGTCTTCGCCTACGCCAGCGCGTGCGGATCGATCGATGAACTCGCCACGCTGCACGCCGGCACAGCGATCACGCGGCCCGACCCGCGATGGTCGCGCTGCGAGATCAAGACGACCAGCCTGCTCGGCAACATTCTCGTCCTCCTCGATGCTCAGGATGCACGCGCCGACGAGGTGGTGCTCACCCGCCACGGCCTCGTGGGCGAAGGCGCGTACAGCAACCTCTTCGCCAATCTGGGCGGCACGCTCGTGACGACGCCGGTGGACGACGACCCGCCGATCCTGCACGGCGTCACGCGATGGCAACTCCTTGAGGAAGCCGCACGCGCCGGCATTCCGACGGCCGTCCGGCCGATCGAACTCGACGAACTCCCGACTGCGAGCGAGGTCTTCATCGCCGCCAGCCGCCGGCTCGTCACACCCATTCTGACGATGGATGGGCGACCCGTGGGCACGGGCACGATTGGTCCCGTCACGCAACGCGCCTTTGCGCTGCTGGCTGCGCGCATTCGACGCGAGTGCGGACTGCCGCCCGGCTAGACTCGTCGCGTGCCCACTCTCCTCGCCCTTAGCGTCGGCAACACCCGCACCGCCATCGGCTCGTTCACCGCGAGCGAGCTTTCTGCTGTCAGCAGGCTCGACAACGCGGATCCGATCGCCATCGCGGCAGCAGCGGACAGTGCATGGAAGATGCTCGACAGTGCCGGCGCACCGATCGTGATTGCCTCGACGAACGATCCGTTCGCCGACCGAGTCGCGGGCGAGGTTGAAGCCCTGACTGGCGCAGAGGTCCTGCGCGTGGGCATCGATGTCGCACCGGCCATCGGCACGCACCTCGATGCGCATGCGAAGACCGGACAGGACCGCCTGCTCAACGCCGCCGCGGCATGGTCGTGCGTCAAGCAAGCGTGCGTCGTCATCGATGCGGGCACTGCCATCACGGTGGACTTCATTGATGGCGTGGGCACCTTCCAAGGCGGGGCCATCGCACCAGGCGCGCAGATGGCCCTTCGCGCCATGCACGAGCACACCGCAGCGCTTCCCTCGATCGAGTATCGAGCGCCTGATGCGGGCAGTTTCGGGAAGAACACCGAGCAGGCGATGCTCCAGGGTGTGCATGTGGGGCTGCAGGGTCTCGTGTGGAAACTCGTCGAGCAGTACGCGATGCAGTACGGCGCGTTCCCGGTCGTCCTGGCCACTGGCGGCGATGCGACCACGCTCTTCGCCAACGATGAGCTCGTCAATGCGATCGTGCCAGATCTGACGCTCCACGGCATCCACGAATCGTGGCGCGCCGCGTTCGAGACGGAGTCGGAGCCGAGTCGTCCTGCGGTGCAGCGTGCTGCGGCGTCGGCCGACACGCGGCCCGGCGGCTGCGGTCACGGTTGCGGCTGCCACGCGAAGCACGACGACCACGCATGACGCCGGTCCGGTGGGCTTGGTCCACGCCGATGCAACCGGGCGCCATCGCGCTCGTCACGCTGGTCGGCGAACCATCGGACCTCGATGCCCTGCTCAGCGCCTGCTGCCGCCGCGTCCCCGCCGTTGGCGCCACGGCCCGATGCATGTTTGACGACTCGCTCGGCACGATCGACGACGGCGTCGCGGTTCGCGCGTCCCCGACCTCGGCCTTGCTCATGCCGCACGGCGGCGTCCGCATTGCGCAGCGCGTGCAAGCATGGTTGCGCGCGCATGGTGCGATCGAGGGCCAACTCGCCGACCTCGCGCTCTTTCCCGAGTGCACGAGTTCGCACGCCGCGGCTGCCGCACGCATGATGGGTCGCTGCGCCAGCCGACGCGCGCTCGAACTTCTTCGCGACCACGCCGACCGCATCGAGCGTTTCGGTCCGACGACCGCACATGATGTGGCGCGAGCCCGCCGATTGCGCGTGCTCATCGATCCACCGACCGTCGTCATCGCTGGCCCCTCGAATGTTGGCAAGAGCACGCTGACCAATGCGATCGCTCGACGGACCGTGTCGGTGACGGATGACTCGGCTGGCACCACGCGAGACCCAGTCCCAGTGCGACTTGACCTTGACGGCGTGACCGTCGACTGGATTGACCTGCCGGGCCTGCTCGATGCGCCGAGCGACATCGACGCATCCGCTGCGTCGATCGCCGCTCGCTTGGCGGCGAGTGCCAGCGTGATCGTGCTCGCAACCGCACCCGGCCACGGCTGGCCCATGCTTGCACTTCCAGGTCATCCCACGATCGTTCGCGTGCTGCTTCAGGACGACCGTCCGGACGCCGCGTCATGCATCGAGCGTGAGCACGCGCTGGTCACCTGCAGCGCACGGCAATCACGCGGTCTTGAGTGCCTTGCGCTTGCGATTCGACGCGCACTCATCAGCGATGACGACCTTGCCGACCCACGCGCGTGGGCCTTCGACGGTGATTAGAGCCCGATCGTTGAATAGCCAGCGTCGACATACACGACCTGACCGGTCATGCCCGCGCCGAGTTCACTCAACAGGAAACTGGCGCAGTCGCCGACCTGCCCGCCAGTGATGTTGCGGCGCAGCGGAGCCTTGCGCTCCATGTGATCAAGGATGTCGGTGAAGCCGCCGACCGCCATCGCGCTGAGCGTGCGCAGCGGGCCGCCGCTGATGCAGTTCACGCGCACATTGCGGGGGCCAAGGTCCATCGCTAGGTAGCGCGTGGTCGCCTCGAGCGCGGCCTTCGCAACGCCCATGACGTTGTAGCCAGGCACGGCCTTCTCGGCGCCGTAGTAGGAGAGCGCGATCATGCTGCCGCCGTTTGGCATCAGGTCGACGCAACGATTGGCCATCGCCATGTAGGTGAACGCACTGATGTCCATCGCCTGCGTAAAGACTTGCCGCGGCGTCGCCGTGAAGACGCCCTGATCCATGCGCAGCCAGCTCTTGTCTGCATACGCGATGGAGTGCACGAGAAAGTCGATCGTTCCGTACTCCGACTTGATGCGGTTGAAGACGGCATCCAGGTCGGCGTCGTTCGCGGCATCCATCGGGGCGAGCCAGGGATCCTTCACACCCAACTCTTCAACGGCCATCCGGCAGCGTCGTTCCATCTTCTCGCCAGGCAAATGCGTGAACAGACACTGCGCACCCTCGCGGACCAAGCTCTGCGCGATGTACCAAGCGTACGAGTGGTCGTTGGCGATACCAGTGACGAGACCGCGCTTGCCCTGCATGAATCCCATTGGGATGGCTCCTTGAATTGGGGGGGGGAAGCGCACGCGGAGGGATTCGAACCCCCAACCCTCGGTTCCGAAGACCGATGCTCTATCCGTTGAGCTACGCGTGCGGGTGGGTTGAGATGGTAGCGCAACCTCTGGGTCTACACTCTCGCGGTGTCCACTCCACTGGGAGATCCTGATCCCCAACCGCCGCGGTCGATCCTGCTCGTGGATGACGAGCCACTGAACCGCGACATGCTCAGCCGCCGACTGGCCAAGGCCGGCTACGAGGTCTCGACCGTCAGCGACGGTGCCGCCGCGCTCGCCCGGATCCACTCCACGCGTCCGGATCTAGTGCTCTTGGACCTTCTCATGCCAGGCATGTCCGGACTCGATGTGCTGCGCGAGGTCCGCCGCACAGTCGATCCGACGGAACTTCCCATCGTCGTTGCAACAGCGCTGCACGAGACGAGTTTCCTGGTCGAGGCGATGGAAGCGGGCGCGAATGACTTCGTGACGAAGCCGCTGGATTTCCCGGCCGTGCTCGCCCGCGTGGAATCGCAGCTGCGCACGAAGGGAATCGTCGATCGCAACCGCATGCTCGCGTCGCGGCTCGATGTGGCCCGCACTCGGCTCGAAGTCGCCAATCGCGAACTCGCGCAGATGTTCGGCGAGCTTGAGCGCGAGGCGGACATGGATCGTCGGTCACGCGATACGGCGCGCCAGCGGCTTCACAGCATGGCAGTGCTCGGCGACCGAGCGTCCAAGGGCATCGACCAAGATGTCGTGATGCAGGATCTCTTACTCGGCGGCATGGTCGCGATGCACGCGACGGGCATCGTGCTCTTCCGCGTGGATGGAGATGTGCTCCGTCGGCAGTACTTGGTGCCCGATTCGATCGAGGCGCCCGAGGAGCTTCCGCTTGACGGCCAGACGATTCTTGCTCGCATCGCCCATGGTCACACGGTGCTGACGGAAACCTGCAAGCCCTTCGGAACAGGCACCGCCGTCCCCGCGCTCGGCGCTCCGATGGTCGATCCCGACGGCGAGGTGCAGGCGGTCGTCCTGCTCATGCGTGGTCGTTCGAACCCATTCGCCCGCGAAGACGAGAACGCGGCGGCGAGCCTGGCGGCGATCCTCGAGGGGGCGCTGCAGCGCACCTCACTCACCCGCACCAACATCGAACGCATGATCCGCATGGCCGGCATGCGCGATCCGAGCGAGACCTTCTCGCACACCAATCGTGTTGCGGGCATGTCGCTGGTCCTGTTCAACGCCTGGTGCGATCGGCATCAGGTCCCGCCCCAGCGACGACTGCGTGAGGGTGATGTGTTGCGAACCGGAGCCATGCTGCATGATGTCGGCAAGGTGGCCATCCCTGACGGCATCCTCAAGAAACCTGCCGCGCTCACGCCCCACGAGTACGCGACCATGATGGAGCACACGACCGCAGGTGCCGCCCTGTTCAGCGGCCACCGCTCGCCGTTCGACCGCGTTGCGCACGACATCGTGCTGCACCATCACCAGCACTGGAACGGGCGCGGCTACCCGCAGGTCGAGCAGCCCGATGGCACGCTGGCCCCGCTGCGCGCAGAACAGATTCCGCTGACCGCACGCATTGTGGCGATCGCCGATGTGTACGACGCCCTGCTGAGCACGCGTCGTTACAAGCGAGCCTGGAGCCGCGACGAGGCGGCGGACTACCTTCGTCAGCAGGCCGGCGAACACTTCGACTCGGAACTGGTGGAACTGGCCCTTGGCCTGCTCGATGAGCTCGACGCTGCGCGCGCTGAGTTTCCCGAGCCCGACGCGACGGAACTGCAGGCATGAACCGCGACATGAACCGCGACATGAACCACGGCATGAACCACGGCATGAACCGACACATGAGCCGACACATGATCGGGCGAACGATCGGACGAAGGATCGAACGCGTGAACGGACGCAGGATCGGACGCCTGACGGTCGCGGCCCTCCTCGTCATCGTCGGTGCAGTCGGGTGCGGGCCGCCCGCGCATGTGCTCGATCGCGTGTCGCCACCAATCCGGCCCGCATGGCTCGCCACGCAGCCCGAGTCCCAATCGCTCACACCCGCATCGCTCGCCACGCTCGATCGCGACCACGATCGGTACGGCGCCACGATCTTGGCCGTGCGCACACAACGACTCGCTGCGCTCGCGAACGCCGTCAAGGATGTCGATCCTCGCACCGTTGATCCCGATGCTCTGCGCCGCTGGATCGCCGAGGCTCGCGCGACGCGGACCGATCTGGACGCCGCGGATGCATCGCTCTTCGGTGATCTTGCGTCGACGGGCGTCATCAACAAGGACCTTGCGGGGCGTTGGAGTCTGCGTCGTCGCGTGGAGCGAGAACGCGACCTCCTTGCGCAGGCTGGATTTGGTTCGCCACCTGATGTCGCCAAGGCCATGACCGCGCTGCCCCCGCCGGGCTGGGATGCGGCGCGCATCAGCGCGTGGGCAGATGATGACCTCGCGTGGATTGCTCCACGGCTCGCAGCGCTGAACAACGCCCTGCTCGTTCGCCCACTCGAGCGACGGCTTGCACCAACGCCGGCGCCGAATCCCGATGGCTCGCCAGGCAAGGACCCGATCGACGAGTCCTTCAACGAACGAGTGCGCACACTGAGCGCCGAGTGCACCGCACGAGCCATCACCGCGTCGGACGACGCCGCTTGGCGCACGGCGATCGAAGAACGACTGAAGCCCGCCGCGTCGGTGCCGCCATCCGCTCGAGCTCCCAGCGGCGCCCGCTACGCCGAAGACGCTGGTTCGGCCGCACTCTTCCTGCCGCCGCCGCCGACCGACGCGGAGTGGACCGCGCTCGAAAAGGCTGCCTCGATCGAATCCGATGCGCTCTCGCCGCTTCGCACGGCGTGGGAATCGACATGGACCGCGGCCGTCCAACCGATCGCCGAGTTTGCCAAGTTTGAGATCGATCGCGCGCAGGCTTCCACCGAAGATCCAGCGAGCGGTTCACCGCGCGAACTCGCGCAGCGCATTCATGGCGCGCTCGAGTCCGCCATCCGCGATGTGCACCAAGTGGAAGCCGTCGCCAACGACCAACTGTTCGCAGCACTGCGCGAGCGAACGACGCCCGATGTCATCGCCTGGTGGCAATCGATGCGCGCTGCGCCGCCACGGGCGAGCGACGCACCCGGCGCTGGACTCGCCCGCGCCTTCGGGATGGGTGCGTGCCGACGGGACCGCGCGCTGGTGGAACTCTCGGCACTGACCGTGGCCACCCCGACCCAGCGCGATGCAGTCCTTCGGACCATCGCAGCGACGGCGCCCGATCAGATCGCGCTCGCTCGCGAACTCGACCGCGCGCGTCTGGTCGCGTGGAGGTCCGTCTTTGAATCGCAGGTCATCGTCCAGCGTGATCCGCTCGCTCTGAATCCCACATTGACGCGCGCCGCGCTGGCTTCAAGCGCCGAGATGTCCAACCGCTTCGTGGTATCGCAGGTCGAACTTGCGAAAGCGTGCGCGCGTGCGGTGCCGGAACTGGCACAACCGATGCGCGACGAACTTCGCGCGCTGGCCTGGCCCGAGTTCTTCGCGCCCCGCGGCGCCGATCCCGTCGATCAGCAGCGACTCATCACGGTCCGCCCGCTCATGCCCGCGTCGTTTCAAGCAGAACCACTCGATGCGGCCATCGAGCGCGAACTCGAACGCATCGATGCCCAGTCAGGTCGCACCCCGTGGACCCCAGGCACGCCCTTCTCCGATCCAGAGGGCGATTGGGCGGCGATTCTTCGGCGCGATCCCGCGCTCTTCGGCGCCGTGTGGGCACGCACGGTCACGACCGACCGCGCGGTGCGCGACGCGGCGCTCGATCTGACTCGCCGCGACCGCGCGCCGCTTCGGGAATGGCTCGAGCGCGCGGCTCATCCGGTCGGTCCATGACCTTCTTCATGATGAAGAGGTAGTTGAAGCCACGAAGGAAGAAGTTCTCTTCTTCGGCGACCTTGTGCCAGTTGCCCTTGCCAAGCTTGGAGTTCTGGCGAACGACCGTCACGATGTCCACGGCCTCGAAGTGGCGTCGCATGATCGAGAAGAGTTCGAACCCGATGGGCATGAAGGTCCCCGCCCCGCTGCCCTTTGGTCCGCCCTTGCGCTTCTTCCACGAGTCGCTCACATACAGCGCCAGGTATCGACGGTTGCGCAGGACCCTGAAGCACTCGCCGAGCACTCGCTCCATTGCGCCGTAGTACGCACGACCGCCGTCATCGCCCGCAGCGCCGAGCTTGCCGATGCAGCGCGGGTCGTCGCTGTAGTCCACATGCGTGGAGTACGGCGGATCGATGAACACGAAGTCCACGCTCGCATCGGGTAGGCCGATCGTGCGAGCATCGCCCTGCCGAATGTCCGGTCGCGACGGCGCCAGATCAAAGCCGATCCCCTGCCGACCGAGATCGCTGCAGACATCGAGCGTGGTCCCCGAACCGCACATGGGATCAAGCACCGAGTCGCCCTCGCGTGTGTAGCGCGTCAGGACCTGCCAGATCACCCACGAGGGCGTTGCACCCAGATAATCCTTATCGCCC
>Ga0194120_10005763_pt1 | contig 17980 bp, 18 predicted proteins | sample TA2MahCa65mmetaG_FD_148642 | JGI IMG/M metagenome (GOLD analysis project Ga0194120, IMG submission 148642) | Freshwater microbial communities from Lake Tanganyika, Tanzania - TA2015019 Mahale Deep Cast 65m | ecosystem: Environmental > Aquatic > Freshwater > Lake | place: Tanzania: Lake...
GGGCCGGTCACGCCGGACGGTGCCGCCCCCACTCAGACGGGCGGTCGTGGTGCGCGATCGGGGCTGCCGGTTCCCGGGTTGTGACCGTGACCCGGCCCGATGTCAGGTCCATCACGTGACCCACTGGGCCGACGGCGGTCCAACCGTCCTCGAGAACCTCATCCTGGTCTGCTCCCACCATCACCACCTCCTCCACGAAGGCCGATGGCACGCGACCTTCGACGGGCACACCCTCCACACCCACCGCCCCGACCGCACCGAGCTCACCCACTCGGCCCTCGCGGCCTAGGAGCGCGGGACTTCGTTCCAGGGGAGCTCCTTGTCGGTGCGGGGCTCGCCCGGGAGCCCGAGGACGCGCTCGCCGAGGACGTTGCGAAGGATCTCGGAGGTGCCGCCCTCGATCGAGTTGGCGCGGGCCCGCAAGAACATCTTGCGGACGTCGAGGCCGCCGGTGAGGTTGGCCGACTCGGGGCGTACGAACGCGTACGTGTCGATGAGCTGGCCCTCCGGGCCCATGAGGTTCACGGCCTCCGAGTAGATGCGCTTGTTCACCTCGGCGAAGGCAAGCTTGCTCACGCTGCCCTCGGGTCCCGCGATCCCGGCCTTGCGGTTCTGCGACGCGCGGATGTTGGTGAGGCGCAGCACCTCGGCCTCGATCCAGAGCTGTGCGACCGCGTCGCGCGCGACGGGATCTCGCCGAGCCTCGGGGAGCGACCGCCACACCTCCATGAGGTCGCCGATCGGGCCCGACTCGCGGGCCGCGACCGAACCGCCGATCGTGACCCGTTCGTTCATCAGCGTGGTCATCGACACGCGCCAGCCGTCGCCGACGGCGCCGATCCGATCGGCATCGGGAACGCGGACGTCGGTGAGGTACACCTCGTTGAACTCGGCCTCGCCGGTGATCTGGCGCAGTGGGCGCACCTCCACGCCCGACGCGTGCATGTCGAGCGCGAAGTACGTGAGGCCGCGGTGCTTGGGGACGTCGGGATCGGTGCGGGCCACGAGCATCCCGCGGTCGGCCATGTGCGCCAGCGTGTTCCAGACCTTCTGGCCGCTGACCACCCACTCGTCCCCGTCGCGCACGGCGCGCGTGGCGAGCGACGCGAGGTCGCTGCCGGCGCCGGGCTCGCTGAAGAGCTGGCACCACACCTCCTCGCCCGTGAACAGTGGCCGCAGGAGGCGGGCCTTGGTCTCGAGAGCGGCGTGGGCGACGATCGTGGGCGCGGCGAGGAACAGGCCGAAGCCGTTCCAGCCGACTCCCGCGTAGGCGACCCCCGCCTCCCGCAGCTTCGTCTCGACGACGCGCTGGAGCTGGGCGTCGGCGCCGAGCCCGCCGAGACCGACGGGGAAGTGCACCCACGCGAGGCCGAGGTCGTACTGCGCGCCCCGGAACTGCACCTGGTCCGAGGGATCGTGATCGGCGACCAGCTCGTCGGTGAGCGCGGCGACGCGCGCGGCATCGGTCATGGCGCAACCCTACGTGCATCCCTCTCGGGGCCGCGAGCTGTCACTACCCTCGTTCCGGATGGGCAGCAGGTTGGAGCGGGTACAGCAACGCCGTCGTCAGCGCCGTCGGTACACGGTGCTCGGCTTCGGGCTCGTGGTGCTCGTCGCGGTGGGCGCGTTTGTTTTCGCGAGCCGGGTGGCGCCGAACGAGTCGGCGGGCGCGGTCGGCACCCGTGGTTCGGTCAGCACCTCCTCGTCGACGACGACCACGACCCAGCCGGCGGTCACCGGCGTGTACTCCCGGCTCGTAAGCGAGGAGAACGCGCGCCCCGGCACGGCCGCGTGGCGCCTCTCCGACCAGGGCGCGCCCGGCGACATCGAGGGCTTCACCGACGCCACCAGCGCGCAGCCGGGGGAGATCGTGACCCTGCGCGTCTCCACCGTCGCGCCCTCCTTCACGGTCGAGGCCTACCGGATGGGCTGGTATCAGGGTCTCGGCGGGCGCCTGGTCTGGACGTCGCCTGCGGTGCCGGGGCAGCTCCAGGCGGGACCGACGTGGTCGGAGGAGACGGGCACCGCCGAGGCCCGGTGGGACCCGTCGGTCGAGGTCCCGATCCTCGATGCGTGGATGCCCGGGTCGTACCTGCTGAAGCTCGTCGCGTCTACGGGCCAGCAGCGGTGGGTGCCGCTGACCGTTCGTGACGACGCCAGCACCGCGGCCTACGCGGTGATGAACGCCGTCACGACCTGGCAGGCCTACAACCGCTGGGGTGGTTGCTCGCTGTACCACTGCTCGGATCGCGGTGCGGACCGCGCGACCGTCGTGAGCTTCGACCGGCCCTACGACGCGGTCGCCGGTGGATCCGGCGACTTCGTGGGCAACGAGCTGCCGTTGATCATGCGCGTCGAGGAGCTCGGGCTCGATGTGACCTACCTCACGAGCGTCGACCTGCATCAACGGCCCGAGCTGCTGGCGCGGCACAAGGGGCTGGTGTCGCTCGGCCATGACGAGTACTGGTCGAAGCAGATGCGCGACGGTGCCGAGCAGGCCCGCGACGCCGGCGTCAACCTGATGTTCCTCGGCGCGAACGCGGTGTACCGCCAGATCCGGTTCGAGCCGTCGCCGGGCGGGGTCGACCGGCGGGTCGTCAACTACCGCTCGGGCGCCGACCCGATCCGGCGCGTCGACCCCGCGCAGACGACCGTGAGCTTCCGGGAGTCGCCGGTGAACCGACCAGAGGCGACGCTGATCGGCCAGCAGTACGAGTGCAACCCGGTACGGGCCGATCTCGTGGTGACCGATCCCGGGGCGTGGGTGTGGGCCGGTACCGGTGTCACCGCCGGCCAGCACCTCGAGATCGTGGTGGGCTCCGAGTACGACCGGTTCCGGCCCGGCGACGGCGGTCCTCGCAACGTGCAGGTCTTCGCGCACTCGCCGGTGCGCTGCCGTGGCAAGGCGAGCTACGCAGATGTCACCTACTACACCGCCCCCAGCGGCGCCGGGGTGTTCGCGACCGGCACGAACTACTGGGTCTCCAAGCTCAACCCACCGGAGTTCCCGGAGTCGCCGTACAACCCGGTGATCGTCAGGGTCACCCAGAACGTGCTGCTCGCTTTCGGCGAGGGCCCGGCCGGCGCCGCGCACCCGAGCGTGCCGAACTGGGAGGGCCTGCCCGGCCTGTAGTCAGGCCGGGGCCACCTCGACCGGTATCCCGTTGACCGCGGCGTTGTTCGAGATCGGGTCGAAGAAGTCGACCGGCGCGAGCAGGTTGTTGTTCACGCCGGCGTGCTCGCGGGCGACCGACTGGCGGGTGCCGGGCTTGTCGTGACCCCAGCCGTGGGGGAGCGACACCACCCCGGGCATCATCTCGTCGCTCACCTCCACCGGCACCTCGATCGTGCCGGCCTCGGAGGTGACGCGCGCGAGGGCGCCGTGCGTGAGGTCGCGCGCGGCCGCGTCGTCGGGGTGGACGAGCAGGGTGCAGCGGTCCTTGCCCTTCACGAGCACGGCGACGTTGTGCATCCACGAGTTGTTGGAGCGCAGGTGGCGTCGGCTCGTGAGCACGAGACCGTCCGGGTCGCGCTCGAGGCGCGCCGCGAGCCGCGGCAGGTCGCCGAGCACCATTGCGGGCGCGAGCTCGATGCGCCCGGACGGCGTCGCGAGCACCTCCCGGACGCGCGGCACCATCGGGCCGAGGTCGATGCCGTGCGGTGCGTCCCGAAACGACTGGAGCGTCAGCCCGTCGGGTCGTTCGCCGTAGCGGTCCCCCCACGGTCCGGTGCGGATCTGGAGGTCGAGGAGCCGTTCGGGTCCGCCGCGGTCATATTGCGCGAGGACCTTGGCTGCCTCGAGTCCCTGCATCTCGGCGAGCGCGCCGGTGAAGCCGTCGTCGATCGCGGCCACGTCGATCTCGTCGTTGCGCATGCCCGCACACAGGCCGCCGAGGCGGGTCAGGATCTCCCACTCGGCGGGTCGGCCGGGTGGCGGCGGGAACACGGCCTCGCTGAACCGGCCCGTGGAGCGCACCGCCCACGCGTGGGTGAGGTCGCCGAAGTGGGGCTGCTCCAGTGCCGAGCATCCCGGCAGAATCACGTGCGCGTGGCGCGTCGTCTCGTTGAGCGCATTGTCGATGCTGATCATCGCCTCGAGCCTTGCGAGCGCGGCGTCGAGGCGTGCTGCGCCGGGCGCACTGACGACCGGGTTGCCCGCGATGGTGATCAGTCCGCGCACCTGTCCGTCGCCCGGCGTGTCGATCTCCTCGGCCAGGCACGAGACGGGGACCTGGCCGAGCACCTCGGGGATGCCGCGGACGCGCGAGTGCCAGCGGCCGGCGACGACGCCGTCGGCGACATCGGGGTTGGGCAGCGACGTGACGCTCCACGCGATCGGCTTGCCGAACATCAGCCCCCCGGGACGGTCGAAGCTCCCAATGAGGATGTTGACGACGTCGACGAGCCACGACGCGAGCGTCCCGAACTCCTGGTTGCACAGGCCGATGCGGCCGTAACAGACGCCGCGGCGCGCCTCGGCCAGCTCGTGGGCGAGCCGACGGATCGTCGCCGCCGGGACGCGGCAGGTGTCCTCGACGCGCTCGGGCGTGAACGGTGCCGCGGCGGCGTGGACCTCCTCGACGCCGTTCACGAGATCGGCGACGTCACCGAGGTCGACGAGCCCGTCGCCGAACAGCACGTGCACGACGGCGAGGAGGAACGCGGCGTCGGTGCCGGGGACGATGGGGACCCATTCGTCGGCGCGCGCCGCGGTCCCGGTGCGGCGCGGGTCGACGACCACCACCTTGCCCCCGCGCTCGCGCACCCGATCCAGCTCGCCGAGGATGTCGGGGCACGCGAGCAGGCTGCCCTGCGACGCCTGCGGGTTGCCGCCCATCACCATCCAGTAGGCGGTGCGGGGCACATCGGCGGTCGGGATCGACCACATGCCCCCGTACATCAGCTGGCAGGTGAGGTTCTTCGGCCACTGGTCGACGGTGCCTGCGGAGTAGATGACAGGCATCGCGGCCAGCCCGATGAACAGGCCCAGGTAGCGGCTCAACGAGAAGTTGTGGACCGTGGGGTTGCCGATGTAGCAGCTCAGCGCGTCCTTGCCGTGGCCGAGCACGCTGCCCATGAGCTCCTCACAGCGCGCGAAGGCGTCGTCCCAGGTGACGCTGCGCCAGCGCTCGCCCTCGCGGACCATCGGCTCGGTGATCCGGTCGGGATCGTGATGCAGCGCGCCGAGCGCCGTGCCCTTCGGGCACAGGTAGCCCTTGCTCCAGACGTCGTCGCGGTCACCACGGATCAGCCCGATGCGGCCGTCGTCGGCGTGGAGCTCGAGCCCGCACATGCTCTCGCAGAGCGGGCAGGTTCGATGGTGGACGGTCACGTGCGGCAGGCCTCCGGGATCTCGTCGACGCCGAGGGTGGCGACCTGACAGTACGTGGCCCGGGACACGAGCCAGCGTCCGTCGACGTTGACGGCGCGGCCCGCGAGCGCGTCGAGTACCACCGCGTCGTCGAGGAGGATCGAGAAGGTCACGTCGACAGCGTCCGGACCGGCCGCCGTCATCGTGTCGATCCGCACCGACGTGCGCGCGGCGAGCGCCGCGACCTCAGTCATGCGCTGGATGAAGGAGTCGCGCAGCAGGTCGGCGTCCTCGAGCGCGGCGAGCTTCGCGGCGGGGTCCGTCACCGCGCCGCCGAAGAGCGTGTCGAACGCGGCCGTTACCGCGGCTTGCGTCTCGGGCGCAACCGCCGCGCCGTCGGAGGTGGTGGTGCTCGTGGTTCGCGTCGTCTCGCTGGTGGCGGAACGATCCGCGGCCGTGGTCTCGCAGCGGAGGGTGGCCTGGACGCCGCTGTGGTCGGCGGGGAACACGAGACCGTCCGCGGTGCGGGGGCCGCCCTCGGGGGCGAACACGCCGGTCGGGCGCGCGGCCCGGCAGTCGCGCCGGGTGTGCACCAGCACGTAGTCAATGCGCTCGACCTGGCGGCTGGCGGGGTCCGTCATGTCGGTGAGCGCGTCGTCGACGCGGCCGCTCGTGCACTGCGCGCCCGTCTCGGGATCGCATGCTGCATTGCCGGCCATTCGATGGGTGTCGAGGTAGCCGCGATCGTGCAGCACCTCGAGCGTGGGCTCGCCGGGCTTCGCGTTGAGGTCACCCGCGAGCACGCCGACCGAGCGCGGCCCGGTGTGCGCGTCGAGGAGGTCGGCGGCCTGGCGCGCCTGGCAGGTGTTCACCGTGTCGGCCGTCTCGCACGGCGGCGGGCAGATGGCCGCGTCGCACGGGCGGTCGTCGCTGCTGCTCGCGAGGTGCGTGGTTACCAGGTCGACCGGGCCGACCTCCGCGGCCACCCGGACCCACAGCGCGGAGCGCAGCGGTCCCGCGAGCCGGATCCGCTCGGATCCGAGGACGCGGTCGGTGGTGAGCACGAGCTCACGGTCCACCCCGGGGTCGTCGTCCCAGACGATTTCGTAGCGGTCTCCGCAGACCTCCGGAAGGGCGCCTCGTAGCGCCTCGACGGTCTCGGCGTTCGCCTCCTGCACCGCGACGATCTCGGGGCAGCCCGCCTCCGAAAGCTGCGTCGCGAACAGCTCGACCCGCTCGGACAGCCGGCAGCGATCGGTCGCGGGGGGGCACGCGATGCCGTGCAGCAGGTTCTGGCTCACGACGCGCACGCGCGCGTCGGTTGCCTGCCGCTCGTTCCCGCTGTTGCAGCCGGCCACGAGCGCGAGCGTCAACCCGATCGCGATCGCGGCGGCGGCCCCCTTCCGCACCCGCGCACCGTAGGCTGGTAGGCATGACCGACGCCATTGTTTCCCTGATCAACGCCGAGCACGGTGCCCGCGAGCTGGCTGGCACCGTGGACGGCGGTCGGGTGCTCGTCGACGCGGACGGCTTCGCGGCCCTGACCGGCTGGACGTTGAAGGCCGAGGGGTGGTGCCGGGGGGAGGTGTGTGTCCCGGTACGAGATCGTACCCCCGTGGCCGCCGATGGTCGGATCGACGTCGCGGGCTTCGGCGCGGCGTTGAGCATGCCGACGGTGGTCGACGCCGAGGAGCGTGTCGTCGCGCTCGGCGAGCGCGCCGACACGCGCGCCGCAGTGATCGCGACCGGTGACGCTCCCGACTTCGAGCTGCCCGACCTCGAGGGCCGCCCGTTCCGGTTCTCCTCGATCGGCCGCAAGAAGAAGCTGCTGTTGGCCTGGGCCTCCTGGTGAGGTTGCCGCTACGACCTGCCGGTCTGGCAGCGTCTCGCAACGGAGCTCGGTGACGGCCTGGTGGTGGTGGCGGTCGCGTTCGACGACAGCGTGGACGCGGCGCGGGAATGGGTGGACGCGGCCGACCCGCGTCCCGAGTACGCGGTGCTCCTCGACCGCGAGCACCTGTTGGGTGAGCTGTACGGCATCGTGAACGTCCCGACCGTCGTGTGGGTCGACGAGGACGACCGGATCGTGCGACCGCCGGTTGTCGCACCTGGCGACGACCTGTTCAAGGACTTCACCCACATCGACAGCAACGTGCACCACGACCAGCTCCGCGCGTGGGTGCGGGAAGGCACGCTGCCGCCGCAGAGCGATCGTGAGCACCCGGTGGTGCCGACCGAGGAGGAGCAGGTGGCGCGCGTCGAGCGCAGCGTCGGCGCGCACCTGGCACGCGTGGGCCGAAGGCACGCAGCCGAGCGCCACTTCGCGCGAGCGGCCGAGCTCGCACCGATGAACTGGACCATCCGGCGCGGGACGCTGCCGTTGCGGGGGGAGGACCCGTTCGGTTCGCCGTTCTTCGCGTTCGTGGCCGAGTGGGAGGCCGCGGGCAGTCCGGGATACGGCTCGGCCGACCCGAACGCGCCTCGGTAGCCTCGGCGGCGATGCCGCGCCTCTACCTCGTCCGCCACGGCAAGCCTTCCGTCGGATGGGGCGAGTCGGGCGCGCCCGACCCCGGCCTGGACTACACCGGCCGGGCACAGGCCGAGGCCACGGCCGCGGCGCTCGCATCGCTCGGTCCGTTGCCGGTGCTCGTGTCGCCGCTCCGGCGGACGCGCGAGACGGCGGCACCGCTCGGCGCGCACTGGGCGCTGGCCCCGGTGGTCGAGGCCGCGGTAGGGGAGCTGCGGGCTCCGGCCGGGGTCGCTGATCACGGGAGCTGGCTCCACGAGGTGATGTCGAGCACGTACCCCACGCTGGGTCCCGACCTCGCGGCCTTCCGTGACCGGGTGGTCGGCCGCCTGCGCATGTGCGCCGTCGACACCGTCGTCGTCACCCACTTCATCGCGATCAACGCGGCGGCGGGGGCCGCGACCGCCGACGAGCGGGTGGTGTCGTTCGCCCCCGACCACTGCTCGGTGACCGTCCTCGACCTGGTCGACGGGCGCCTGGAGCTCGTGGTGCGTGGCGGCGAGGCGGCGACCGTGGTCCAGGCGGGCTAAGGGGTCCTTCACCGACCTCGCGGCTGGTGCTACGTTCCGCGCACTACGTCTCGACGGGGGATCTCGCCATGCTCGCTGCCGCGCTCGACATGTTCTCCAAGGGTGGATGGGCCTACCTGTCCCGGTGGGGCCACGTGCTCGTCGGCATCACCTGGATCGGCCTGCTGTACTACTTCAACTTCGTGCAGGTCCCGTCGTTCGCGGAGATGGATGCGGCGGCACGCAACAACGCGATCGACAAGCTCGCGTCCCGCGCGCTGTGGTGGTTCCGATGGGCGGCGCTCGCCACGGTCGTCACCGGGCTGATGATCCTGTACTTCCAGGAGCAGCTCGACGACATGGACTACTTCAAGTCGCTGCCGGGCATCAGCATCGCCACGGGCATCCTGCTCGCGCTCACGATGTTCGCGAACGTGTGGGGCGTGATCTGGCGGAACCAGAAGGTCGTGATCGCGAACGCCCGCAACGTCGCCGCGGGCGGAGAGCCCGACCCGAACGCCGCGGCGTTGGGCCGCAAGGCGCTGATGGCGTCACGCCAGAACGCGATCTTCTCCCTGCCGATGCTGATCTTCATGGTCGGCACCAGCCACTTCCCGTACGACCAGCTCTTCACCACGGGCTCGAAGCGCGCGATCTACTGGATCATCACGATCGTGATCTGGGGCGTGCTCGAGGCCGGAGCGCTCGGCGCGTTCGGGACGAAGGCCGGTGGGTTCAACGTGATCTACGACGACCACAAGAACGCGCTGATCGCCGGCTTCGTGCTCGCGGTGGTGTGGGTGGGCGTCTTCTCGTTCGTGCTCGCCCGGTAGTCGGGCGCGTCGCTCAGACGCCGATGAGGTCGGCGACCACCGCGCGGTGTGCGGTGGCGCCGCCGAAGAGCACCGCGTCGGATTCGAGGCGACGCACGTAGAGGTGCATGTCGTGCTCCCACGTGTAGCCGATGCCGCCGTGCACCTGGATACCTTCCTTCGCGATGCGCGCGATGGCGTCGCCGGCCGCGGCCTTGGCCATCGACGTGGCGAGGGTGTGCCGCTCGTCGTCCTCGGCGATCGTGAGCGCGGCGAAGTAGCCGAGCGCGCGGGCCCGCTCGAGCAGCACGAGCATGTCGGCGAACTTGTGCTTGATCGCCTGGAACGACCCGATCGGCACGCCGAACTGCTCGCGCTGCTTCGCGTACTCGAGGGAGATGTCGAAGACGGTCTGCGCGGTGCCGACGCTCTCGAGCGCGAGCGCAACCGTGGCCTCCTCCACGGCCCGCCGCAGCGCCGCGGCCGTCGCGGGCCCAGGCGTGCCCAGCACCCGGTCGGCCGGCACGGAGACGCCGTCGAGCCCGACGGTGGCGAGCTCGCGGCTCGGGTCGAGCTCGGCGAAGGGTCGGATCGCGAGCGCGCCTGCCGGTACGACGAACGCGCCGACGCCGTCGTCGCCGGTGCTACCCGGAGTGCGCGCGACGACGACCACCTCGGTCGCGGCGCTCGCCTCCATCACGAAGTGCTTGCTCCCGTCGAGCACGTAGCCGCCGTCGGGCTGGGGTGTGGCGGTCGCGGTGGTCGCGGCCGGGTCGGTCCCGCCGCCGGCTTCGGCGACGGCAAGCGTTCCGGTCGCGCCGCGTTCGGCCACCGGCCGGAGCAGCGCCTCGTGCTGGGCCCGGGACCCGCACTCGCGGATCGCCGGGACGAGCTGCGAGATTGTCGGCAGCAGGGGAGTGGGTGCGAGCGCGCGGCCCGCCTCCTCGACCACGACCGCGAGTTCGACGAGGCCCAGCCCGAGCCCACCCGCCGTCTCGGGGACGGTCAGCGCGGCCCAGCCGAGCTCGACGATCTGCGTCCAGAGCCCACCCGCGAGGCCGGTCGCGGTTGTGTGGTCGCCCGCGAGCCGCGCCTCCACGATGCCGCGGGCGAGCGAGGGCGGGCACTCCGAGGTGAGGACCGTCCGCACGCCGTCGCGCAGCTCCTCCTGTTCTGCGCTGAACTCGAGCTCCATGCGGCCGGCACCCTACCGGACGCCCACGTCAGCCCACCGTTGGACGCGTTCTCGGAACGATTCGGGACTCTATGGGGCCTCGATCGTGCCGAGAACGCGGCGGAGGGCGGCGCGGTCGATCTTCTCGCCTGCCGTGAGGGGGAGCGCGTCGAGCACCGCGACCGCCTCGGGCAGCTTGTAGGCCGCGACGCGCTCGCGGGCGAACGCCCGCAGGTCCTCGAGCGAGGGCGGGGTGGAGCCCGGGCGGGACACCACCACGGCGACGCCGATCTCGCCCATGACGTCGTCGGGGCGGGGTACCACCGCCACGGCGCCGACGGCCGGGTGCTCCGAGAGCACCGCCTCCACCTCGACCGGGTACACGTTGTAGCCGCCGCGCACGTACATCTCCTTGCTGCGTCCGACGAGTCGCAGGCGACCCTGTTCGTCCAGCCAGCCGAGATCTCCGGTGCGCACGAAGCCGTCCGCGGTGAACGCGGCCCGCGTCGCCTCGGGATCGCGCCAGTAGCCCGCCATGACCGCGGGCGAGCGCAGACACACTTGGCCGACCGCGCCTCCGGTGACCGGTCGGTCGTCCTCGTCGAGGAGGGCGAGGTCGACCGCGGCGTGTGGTCGGCCGACGCTCATCACCGCGTCCTCGGCCGGGTCGTCGAAGGTGGTGCCCAGCCCGATGCCGGCCTCCGTGCAGGAGTAGCGAGTCGCGAGCGCGGCGTCGAAGCGGGCGCGGGCTTCCTCGGCGAGCCCGGGCGTGACCGGCCCACCGCCCACCATGATGAACCGCACGCTCTCCAGGTCGAAGCGGTCGAAGTCGGGGTCGCGCAGCATGAGCGCGAGCTGGGTGGGAACGCCGGCGACGGTCGCCATGCGCTCGCGCTCGAGCAGCTCCAGCGCGTCGTGGGCACGCCAGCGCGTGAGGATGAAGGTCGTCGACCCGCGTTGCAGGTTCCCGGCGAGCTTCGTCATGAAGCCCAGGTGCGCGAACGACGTGCCGCTGAGGCTGCGCGTGCCTCCTCCCCACGCGTCGCCGACGTCGGTCCGGGTGATGAACGCGAGCTGGCGGTTGGTGTAGAGCGCGCCCTTGGGCAGCCCGGTGGTACCCGACGTGAAGACGATCGCGACCGCGCGGTCGGGGTCGGGCGCGGGCTCGGCGATCTCGCCGTCCGCGACGCGGAGCGCGGCGACGGTGTCGGCGACCGAGGTGCCGGCCTCGACCTCGACGACCTCGGCGTCGGTCGTGGGCGCCAGGCCCGGCGCCGCGAGCACGAGCCGCGGTCCGGCGAGCCCGATCACTGCGTCGCGCTCGGCCGGGGCGAGCCGGTCGTTCACGCCGGTCGTGATCGCGCCGAGCTTCGCCGCGGCGAGGTAGGCGAGGAGGTACTCGGGACCGGGCGGCAGCACCAGCGCGAGCACGTCACCGGGACCGAGGCCCTGTCGGGCCAGTCCGGTGGCGACCTCGTTGCTCACCCGGTCGAGGTCCTCGAACGACAGCGGCCAGCCGGCGGGCGCGACGTACGCAGTAGCATCGCCGAACCGTCGCGCGGCCTCGCGCGTCATTGTGGGGAGCATGTCAAGAGGATCGCACAACTCCGCGCTGCACAGTCGTGATGGACGGTCGGTGAGTGCCGGCGCGCCCGCGCAACGCCGCGAGCTGCGGGCCCAGGGCCGGAAGACGATGCGGCGGCTCGCCGACGCGGGGCTGCGGGTCTTCGCCGAGCGGGGCTACCACGAGAGCCGGGTCGACGACATCGTGCGGGCGGCCCGCACGTCCCACGGCACCTTCTATCTGTACTTCGCCAACAAGGAGGATCTGCTGCGCTCCCTGGCGATGGACTGCGCCCACGAGGTGGAGGCGCTCGCGGAGGGACTCGGTCCGATCGGCGCGGGGTCCGACGGCGAGGCCGCGTTGCGCGAGTTCCTCGCCGGCTTCCTCGCCACGTACCGCCGCTATGGCGTGGTCATCAGGGCGTGGATGGAAGACCAGGTGAGCGACCGCGAGGTCGACCGCCTCGGCGTGCGCGCGTTCACGCGCATCGCGACCGCGCTCGGCAGTCGGATGGAGCAGGCGACGCCGGGGTCGGACAACCCGGCGACGGTGGCCGCACTCATGGCCCTCCTCGAGCGCTCCTGCTACGCGGTCACCTCACGCGCCCTGGACCTCGACGACGACACGACCGTTTCGTCCCTCGCGGTGCTCGTCCACCGAGGCTTCTTCGGAGCCGCCGCCTAGCGAAGCGGAAGCGCGTCAGTCCACGCCGAGGAGGAGCGTGGCCGCGCTGGAGAACCAGCCGCCGGTGCCATTGACACATGCGATCCTCGCGTCGGGCACCTGGCGCCCCTCCGCCTTGCCGCGCAGCTGGCGTACCGCCTCGACCATGAGGAACATTCCGCGCATGCCGGGATGACAACAGGAGAGCCCGCCGCCGTCCGTGTTGGTGGGCAGGGCGCCGCCGACGCGAAGCTTGCCGTCTTCTACGAACGGCCCGCCCTCGCCCTTGCCGCAGAAGCCGAGCGCCTCGAGTGACAGCAGGACCATCGGCGTGAACGCGTCGTAGATCTGGCACACGTCGACGTCGGCCGGGGTCAGCCCGGCTCGCGCGAACGCGAGCTTGCCGGAGCGGACCGCGGGCGACTCGGTGAAGTCGTCCCACTCGGACATGGTGGTGTGCGACGTGGTCTCGCCGGAGCCCAGGATCCAGACCGGCGCGTTGGGGAGGTCCTTGGCCCGATCCTCGGGGGTGATGACGACCGCGCCGCCGCCGTCGGAGCGGATGCAGCAGTGCAGCTTGGTGAGCGGGTCGGCCATCATGCGTGCCGACTGCACGTCGTCGATCGTGATCTGATCGGTGTAGTACGCGTCGGGGTTGAGTGACGCGTTGTACCGAGTGCTCACCGCGATCTCGGCGAGCTGCTCGATGGTCGTGCCGAACTCGTGCATGTGGCGGCGGGCGGCCATCGCGTACTTCGAGATCAGCGAGTGTCCGTAGGGCACGTCGAATTGCACCGGCCCGCGGGCGCCGAAGCTCAGGTTGGCGCTGCGTCGGCGCGCCTTCAAGTCGGCGCGGGCGGTCGAGCCGTAGACGAGCACGACGACGTCGGCATGGCCCCGTGCGACCGCGGCGACCGCGTGCTCGGCCATGACGATCCAGGTGCTGCCGCCCACGCCGGTTCCGTCGATCCAGGTGGGTCGCAGCCCGAGGTACTCGGCGATCTCGACCGGTGCGAGCAGACCCATCCCTGAGGAGCCGAAGCCGTCGACGTCGGCTTTGGTCAGCCCGGCGTCGGCGACCGCGCGGACTGCTGCCTGGTAGTGGAGCTCGTAGGGGGATTTCGTGTCGACCCGTCCGCAGTCCGAGAGCGCGGCCCCGACGATGGCCACCCGGCGGGTCAACGCAGCCTCCACTCGATGCGCTTGCCCGACTCGAACGCGGCCTGGCCTTCGGCGATCGAGTCCTGGCTGGTGCCCATGGCGATGTAGGCGTAGCCGAGCCGCAACGCCTGGCGCGTCCCGTGCTCTCGGGCGCCCCAGAGCGCCCGCACCGTTCCCTCGATCGCGAGCTTGGGCTGGGAGGCGATCACGCCGGCGGCCCAGCCCGCGCGCTCGAGGAGGTCGGTGGCAGGCACGACCTCGGAGACCATCCCGATCTGGTGCGCGCGTTGCGCCGACATCCGCTCGTGGTTGCCGAGCAGGCTGAGCCTCATGATCTCGCAGAACGGCGTGGTGCCGGTCATGTGGATCGGTTCGAACGCGGCGGTCATCCCGTAGGTGACGTGCGGGTCGAAGAAGGTGGCGTGCTCGGCGGCGATGATGAACTCAACCTCGCCCAGCATGTAGAACGCGCCACCACAGGCCATGCCGTTGACCGCGGCGATCACCGGCTTCCAGAGGTCACAGGACTTGGGCCCGATGTTGTCGCCCGGGTCGTTGAACATGAACGGCGTGCTGCCCGAGCCGACCACCTCGTCGTCGGTGGTCTCGTCGGTCTGGCCGCCCATCTGCTCCATCCGGTCGATGCCGGTGCAGAACGCCTTCTCGCCGGCGCCCGTGAGCACGATGCAACGCACCGGGTCGTGCCGGCGCAGCCCCCGCCACAGCGAGTGGAGCTCGCGCTGCATGAGCGAGTTGAAGGCGTTGTGCCGCTCGGGTCGGTTCAGCGTCACCAACGCGACACCGTCGCGCTCCTCGTAGCGGAGCGTCTCGAAGCTCGGGTCGAAGGCCACGGTTACCGCCGATACTGCGCGTGCATGCCGGGGTTCGCGGTGCGGAAGTGGTAGCGGCCGAGGAAGTGCCCGACCCGGGCCGGGTCCCACTGCACCGGGTTGCCGTCCTTGTCGTTCGAGAAGAACTCCTCGCCCATCTCCCACGGCTTGTACACGCACAGCGAGTTGCCGACCATGCGCAGCACCTGCCCGGTGACCGGCTTCGACTCGTCGGAGGCCAGCCACACGACGGCGGGGGCGGAGTTGCCCGGGTTCATCGGGTCGAACGCGGTGTACTCCTCGGGATTCTTGATCTCGATGTCGGGTCGCGCCTGGCCGACCATGCGGGTGAAGCCGCCCGGGCCGACGCAGTTGGCCCGCACGCCGTAGCGGGAGAGCTCGAGGCTCGCGATGACGGTCATCGCGGCGATGCCGGCCTTCGCCGCGCCGTAGTTGATCTGGCTCTCCTGGCCCTGCAGGCCGGCGCTCGACACGGTGTTGACGATCGCCGCGCTCGGCTGGCGGCCGGCCTTGGACTCGGCCCGCCAGTGCTCGGAGGCGTGCCGCATAGTGTTGAACGTGCCGTACACGTGGACCTTCATCACCGCGTCGAAGTCCTCGGGAGACATCGAGAACATCATCTTGTCGCGCAGCACGCCGGCGTTGTTCACCAGCACGTCGAGACGGCCGAACGCGTCGATCGCGGTCTTGACCATGTTGGCCGCGCCCTGGAAGTCGGCGACCGAGTCGTAGTTGGCGACGGCCTCACCACCGCGGGCCGTGATGGCCTCGACCACCTGGTCGGCCACCTTCTGGTCGGCGCCGTCTCCGGAGACCGAGGTGCCGAGGTCGTTGACCACCACCTTGGCGCCGTGGTCGGCGAGCAGGATCGCCTCGCCCCGACCGACGCCGTTTCCGGCCCCCGTCACGATCGCGACCTTGCCGGCGAGCATGCCCATTTGCGCGTTCCTTCCCCCGGACAGAAAACTGACGTTCACGTCACGCTATCGCGGCGCGGCGCCGGATCGCCAAGGACGTCGGGGGCCGCGTGGCTTGCGCGTCGTCGAGGGGGAGCACGCCGAGATGGCCGTGGATCGAAGCGTCGTCGGGCAGCCCACGGGGGCCTGGAAGGTCACCGTCGAGCGCGGTCCGGTCAGCCGGTTCGCGGCCGCGGTGTGCGACGACAACGCTGTCTACCGCGACCCGCGCGCCGCGCGCGACGCGGAGTTCGCGAACATCCCCGCGCCACCGACGTTCACCTTCGCGGCGAGCTTCTGGGGCAGCTTCTGCGAGGACCAGCCGCCCGACCCGTCAGGCGGGCAGAACCCGATGCATCGCGTGATGGGCGAGCTCTTCGCGAAGGGCGCGCTGGTGCTGCACGGGGAGCAGGAGTTCGAGTACCACCGACCGATCGTGGTGGGTGACGTGCTCGACGGCAACGGAAGGATTACCGACATCTACGAGAAGGAGACCGACGCGGCCACGATGACGTTCGTCGTCGTGGAGACCGAGTGGGCCGACGCCGCGTCGGGTGCCCCCGTGGTCACGGAGTGGTTCAACCTCATCGCGCGACTCAAGAAGTAGGTTCGCCTGCGACACCGGGCACGATCACGGGAGGCACGGAATGGGAAGGCTTCAGGACAAGGTCGCGGTGATCACCGGCGCGGGCCAGGGGATCGGGCTCGCGTACGCAGAGCGGTTCCTCGCCGAAGGCGCCAAGGTGGTGGTCGCCGAGATCAGCGAAGAGCGGGCCGCATCGGCGATGAAGCAGCTCGACGGGCTCGGCGACGCGACCTTCGTGCGGACCGACATCTCTGACGAGCAGTCGGCGAACGACTGCGCGGCGGCGACCATCGACCGCTTCGGCACGCTCGACATCCTGGTCAACAACGCGGCGCTCTACTACGACATCGAGAACGAGCGCAACGACTACGCGTACCTGCAGAAGGTCTTCTCGGTGAACCTGCACGGCGCCTGGCTGATGTCCCGTGCGTGCGCGCCCACGATGGTGGAGAAGGGCTGGGGGCGCATCATCAACCAGTCCTCCGATGCGGCGTACCTCTACAACCTCGCCCCGATGGGCACCTTCCACGAGGTCGGGGCGTTCACCTACAGCCAGACGAAGTGGGGTGTCATCGGGCTGACGAAGTTCCTCGCCTCCCAGCTGGGTCAGTACAACGTGACCGTCAACTGCATCGCGCCGGGAGTCACGATGACCGAGGCGACGAAGAAGATCGTCCCCGAGGAGTTCATCGGGATGATCCCGATGATGAGCGCGATGAAGCAGTCGCTCGAGCCTGAGGACCTTGCCGGCACCGCGGTGTTCTTCGCCTCCGACGACGCGAAGCTCGTGACCGGTCAGGTCCTGTGCGTCGACGGTGGCTCCTGCATGCCGGCCTGAGAACGTGCGCGGCGGTCGCGCCGGTCAGGCCACCCGCTGAACGACCCGGGCTCGATGTTGTCCGTGCCTGAGCATCGGCCTGAGGTGACCGAGCGGCCGGCGTCGGTGACGTCGTTCAGGCGCTCGCGGCGAGCAGCACGAGCAGGAGCAGCCCGACGGCGGCGACGAGGGCCGGTGGGCGGGCCCAGATCGGGTCGTCGCGCTCGCGGCGGCGGGGGACCGTGCCCAGGCCGAAGCCGAGGTGCGCGAACGCGTCCTCGTAGGCGCGGGTGCCGCGGGTGCGCGCGGCACCGGCCTGGGTGAGATCGATCACCGGCAGGTCGAGCGGGGCCGGGCGCCGCTCCGCGGGTCGCACGTGCACGCTACGAGCGTACCGGGCGAGATCGAGCCCCGATGACGGTCAGTCGAACGCGCCGTCGGCCGCGAGCGCGTCGACCTCGTCGGCGGTGAGGCCGAGCAGGTCGCGCAGCACCCAGTCCTGGTCCTGGCCGAGCGTCGGTCCCGCGCGGTCGTAGCCGGCGGGCGCGTCCGAGCAGCGGAACCCGTTGCGCTCGTACAGGCCCGGGCCCATGAACGGGTGGGTGAGCGCCACGAAGTGCCCCCGGTGTGCGAGCTGGGGATCGGAGTGCTGGTCGCCGAAGTCCTGCACCGGCACCGCCTCGATGCCCGCGGCCTGGAGGGTCTCGGCCACCTCGAGGCGCGTACGGGCGCGGGTGTACGCCTCGACGTCAGGGCCGGTGATCGCGCGCAGGCGGTCGAGCTCCTCGTCGGTCCAGGCTGCGATCGCGACCCAGCGGTCGCCAACGTCGCCCTCGTCGGCGCACGCGAACGCGCCGTGCAGCCGGGCCCGGTCGCAGTCGTTGCCGGCGCGCCCACGCGCGGTGCCGGTCGCCTCGTAGTCGAGCAGCCACGGAGTGAGCGAGTAGACCGCGGCCTCCACCTGGCTCACGTCGAAATAGCAGCCCTCGCCCGTGCGGCGCCGGTACAGGAGCCCGGCGGCAAGCGCGGTCGCGACGAAGCGGGGTGCC
>Ga0194120_10005764_pt1 | contig 17979 bp, 17 predicted proteins | sample TA2MahCa65mmetaG_FD_148642 | JGI IMG/M metagenome (GOLD analysis project Ga0194120, IMG submission 148642) | Freshwater microbial communities from Lake Tanganyika, Tanzania - TA2015019 Mahale Deep Cast 65m | ecosystem: Environmental > Aquatic > Freshwater > Lake | place: Tanzania: Lake...
CCTTCGTTGCTCCCCGCTCCGTAAGTCAGACTGACGCGGTCGATTTCGACATACGACTTCACTTGGCGACCATCCGGTCCGCCTTGGGCGGCAGGAAGGCGTCGGACCAGATGTCGTCGACCTTGGGCGTCGAGGGCAGCTTGAAGGTCTGGGCGACCTGCTCGATCGAGCGGCCAAGCCTCGCCTTATCGACATCGCCCATGCCATTGGCCTTGACGTAAGACGTCAGGATGTTGGTCTGGAGCGCGAGCGCCAGGCGTTCCATCTCGAGCTTGTCGTCGATCAGCGCATCGATGCCCTTGGCGATGGCGACCGCCTCGGCCGGGTTGGCGATCACGTCCTTCCAGGCGCGGACGGTCGCCTTGTTGAAGCCGCGCACCGCGGCGGGCTTCTCGGCGGCGAATTTCGGGCCGACGATCACGGCGTTGCCGTAGAAATCGAGACCGAAATCCGCATAGCGCATGGCGACGATATCGGCGGCGTTGACGCCGCGCGCCTTGAGGTCGAGGAAGGACGAGAAATAGTGCCCCGAGATGAAGTCGACTTCGCCCCTGACCAGCATGGTCTCGCGGAGCGGCGGGTCCATATTCTTCTTGTTGACCTTGTCGAAGTCGATGCCGGTCTTGGCGGCGAAGGCCGGGAACAGGCGATAGCTCGCATCGAAGACCGGCGCACCCAGCGTCTTGCCGACCAGATCGGCCGGCTTGGTGATGTTGTTCTTCTTGAGCGTGTAGACGCCGAAAGGCGGCGCGTCATAGACCATGAGCACGGCCTTCATGGCCTTGTCCGGGTTCTTGACGTTGAACTCGATCAGCGAATTGATGTCGGCGAAGCCCATGTCGTAGGCGCCGCCGGCGATGCGCGTCACCGCCTGGCCCGAGCCCTGCCCTTTGTCGATGGTGACGTTGAGGCCCTCGTCCTTGTAGTAGCCCTTCTTCTGCGCGACCAGGAAGGCCGCGGTCGGGCCCTGAAAGACCCAATCGAGGGTGAATTTGAGGTCGGTGGTCTGCGCCAGTGCGCCCTGCGCGAAGCCGAGGCCGGCGGCCAAGGCGATGATCCGTCCCAGATGCGTCATGATGCTCTCCCGTGAGGTCGTTTGGTTTGGCCTTTGATTGGCGCCAAGAGTGGCGGGGCGCGGCCGAAAATGCAAGTCGCGGCCTTAGGAGCCTGTGAATTGTTCGGCGACGATGCGCTCTTCAAGATTGTGCTCGGGATCGAACAGAAGCTTGATCGAACGCGAGCGGTCTTCGTCGATCTCGACCCGGCGCACGTCGCGCACTTCGGTGTGATCGGCGACCGCCGAAACCGGGCGCTTGGCGTGCTGAAGCACGTCGATGGTGACATGGACGCCACGCGGCAGGATGGCGCCGCGCCAGCGCCGCGGGCGAAACGCGCTGATCGGGGTCAGCGCCAGCACGCCCGCGCCCAAGGGCAGGATCGGCCCATGCGCCGAGAGGTTGTAGGCCGAGGAACCGGCCGGCGTCGCCAGCAGCACGCCGTCGCAAATGAGCTCGTCCATGCGCGCCCGCCCGTCGATCGAAATGCTGAGCTTGGCCGCTTGGCGGGTTTGGCGCAGGAGCGACACTTCGTTGATGGCGAGCGCCCTGACCCGTCGACCCTTGGCCGTGATCGCCCGCATTTCCAAGGGATGGAGCACGGCGCTTTCGGCCCGGGCGACGCGTTCGACCAGACGCGTTTCGCGATAGGCGTTCATCAAGAAACCGACACTGCCCCGGTTCATGCCGAAGATCGGCACGTCGTGGTCGAGGTGGCGATGGAGCGTCTGCAGCATGAAGCCGTCGCCGCCGAGGGCGACGATGACGTCCGCCCGGTCGGGCGAGGCCGCGCCGTAGCGCCGGATCAGCCGCTCCCGCGCCGAACGGGCGCTTCGGGTATCGGCGGCCACGAAAGCAAGCTTAAGATCTTGCGGCATGAGCTATCGGATTCGGTCGAGGCCTTAAGGTCTGGCTAATCTTAGCGTGCCAGCTTAGGAAATTGGAACCATCCGGGGCTGGGGCTTTCTCGACTATGGACCGCCGTCAGGGACAACGCCATGCCGATCTCGTCGTCTGCATTGACGACGATGTCTATATACTCGAGACCCTGCGTCTGCATATCGAAGCACTCGGCCTCGATTATTTCGGCAGCACCAGCCCGACCGAGGCCTTGGCGGCGCTCGATGCGGATGGGCTTCGGCCTTCGATGATCATGGTCGACCTCGACATGCCCGAGATGGGCGGGCTCGGCGTCTGCGACTCGATCCGTGCCCGGGATTGGCTCGCCGACGTCCCGATCGTTATTCTCAGCCGCCATGCGGATGCCTCGACTTTCCTGAACGCCCGCGCCGCCGGCGCCGACGACTATCTGCGCAAGCCCTTCAGCGCCAAGGAACTCCGCCGACGCCTCGTCGTCTGGACCGACCCAACCAAGGGTTCCAGCCGAAAGATCAAACCCAGGGACCATGTTCCAACCTCTGCGCGCCACTAGACCCTCGGCCGAGAAAGCCGCGGTCGTCGCCCTCTTCGTCATCTTGCTCGGCCTCACCTGGGTCGTGTGGTCGGTCTTTCGCGAACGCGACGACCAGCATGCGCGCCTCCACTTCGAATATGACATCGAGGAAATCGTCACGAACATCGAGGGCCGCATGGCTGTCTACGAGCAGGTTCTGCTCGGCGGCGTCGGTCTATTCAATGCCTCCGATAGCGTGACGCGCCGCGACTGGAACCGCTATGTCGACAGCCTGCGACTGAGCGAACGCTTTCCTGGTATCCAGGGCGTCGGCTTTTCCTTGCGTATCGAACCCGAAAACAAGGCCGCACATATCGCCGGGATCAGAAGCGAAGGCTTTCCGAACTACGACATCCTGCCGCTCGGCGAGCGTGCGATCTACACGTCGATCATCTATCTCGAACCCTTCGGCGGCCGCAATTTGCGTGCCTTCGGCTTCGACATGTTCTCGGAACCGACGCGGCGAGCGGCCATGGAGGCGGCGCGCGACAGTGGCCGGCCGCGCCTTTCCGGGAGAGTAACCCTGGTTCAAGAGACCGAGCGCGACGTCCAGGCGGGCGTCTTGCTCCATGTTCCGGTCTATCGCCGGGATATCTCCCTGGCGGATGTCGATGCGCGGCGCGACGCCCTTGTCGGTTACGTGTACAGCCCGTTCCGGATGAACGATTTGATGAAAGGGCTTCTGGGCAAGGAGACCGACAATCTGCGCCTCAGAATCTTCGACGGCACGCTCGCCAGCCAGGCCACTCTCCTCTTCGACAGCGCCGGGACAGAAGACTACCTCCACGATCACGCGGCGGTGTTCGAAAGCCTAAGGCGGATACAGGTCAATGGTAGGCCGTGGCTTGTTCAGATCTCTTCCCTGCCGGGCTTCGAGAGCGACAAGAAGGGCCAAGTCTCGCTCCTGATCGCCCTGATCGGTGCCCTCCTCAGCATCATGCTGGCGAGCGCCGCCTGGTTCTTCACTGTCTCCAAGGCCGTAGCGCTCGCCGACACGCGCCGAATCGTCGAGGATCGGACCGCGGATCTCCGCTCAAGCGAAGACCGGCTCCGCTCGATCATCGAGACCGCGGTCACCGGCATGGTAACGATCGACGAACGCGGCACGATCTTGTCGTTCAATCCGGCGGCCGAGCGGATATTCGGCTACGCCGCCCATGAGATGCTCGGCCAGAACGTCAAGATCATCGTCCCAAGCCCGCATAAGGGCGCACATGACGACTACATCCGCCGATACCTCGAAACCGGCAAGGCCAGCATCATCGGCATCGGCCGTGACGTCGAGGGCGAGCGCAAGGACGGCTCGCGCTTTCCCATGCGCCTGGGCATCGGCGAGGCACGAACCGCGGCCGGGCGTCTCTTCACCGGCGTGATTACCGATTTATCGAAGGAAAAAGCCGCGGAGGCTGCGCTGCACGATCGCCAAGAGCAACTCGTCGCCGCTCGCGATCAGGCCGAAGCCGCGAATCGCTCCAAATCCGAGTTTCTGGCGATGATGAGCCACGAAATCCGCACCCCTATTCACGGTGTCATGGGCGCAATCGGCCTGGTTGCTTCGGCCAAGGACGAGAAGGAGCGCAAGCGCTGGACCGATCTCGCGACACGCTCGGCAACGTCATTGCTTGCCATCATCAACGACGTCCTCGATTTCAGCAAGATCGAGGCGGGTCGGATCGATATCTACGAGGAACCGGGGCAGATTCGCGGTCTGGTTCAGGCCACGGCGGAATCCCTCGCGCCGCTCGCCCGCGACAAGGGCCTGACCTACGAAATCGAGTTCGGCGGCCAAGTCGATGCCTGGGTGTCGTTCGACGCCGGGCGTCTGCGCCAAATCCTGAGCAATCTGATCGGCAACGCCATCAAGTTCACCCGACGCGGCTTCATCCGCGTGCGTGCCGAGACGTTTGGCGAGACCGCCGATGGTCTGTCACTCCGTCTCACGGTGACCGACAGCGGCATCGGCATTCCGGCGTCGGAGCGCGACAAATTGTTCCAGGAATTCGCGAGGCTGGATCGCCAGCGCCGCGGCGAGGTCGAAGGCTCCGGCCTCGGGCTCGCGATTTCCCAACGTCTTGCGCGACACATGGGCGGCGACATCACGGTCGAATCCGCCGAGGGAGCCGGTTCGGCATTCCAAGTCGAATTGCCGCTGAGATTCACCGTCGCGCCAGCCTCGACCGCGGCGGATTCGGAGGCGCCCTTGGTCAGCTCGGAGCCGCTCGACATCCTGGTGGTCGACGACTCCCAAGCCAACTGCGACATCGCCAAAGCCTATCTCGCTGCCGCCGGCCACCGCGTCAGCCTGGCGAGCAACGGCCTTGACGGCTTCAGCGCCGTGCTCGAGCGTCGCTTCGACGTCGTCATCATGGACATGGTCATGCCGGTGATGGACGGCGTCGAGGCGTCAAGGCGCATCCGTGCGCTCGGCGGCAACAAGGGCGCAGTCCCGATCATCGGCCTGACCGCCGACGTCACCTCCAACCGCGCGCGCTTCATCGAAGTCGGCGTCGCGACCGTTCTTACCAAACCGATCGCGGGGCCCGCCCTGGTCGCGGCGGTGAACATGGCGGGCGGCCAAGAGCGGGCCGCGCCGCCTACCGCCCAACCGACCACCGCCGCCGCGAAGACCGACGACGGCATCGATTGGAAGGCTGTCAATCGCATCCGCGCGGAACTCGGTGTGCAGGTCGCGAATAGTCTGCTTACCGGATTTGTCGACGAAATGACGGCCCGCGCGGACGTTCTGAAAATGAATGTCGGTTCGGGGGACCTTCCGACCTTGATGAAGGAAGCGCATCGTCTGGCCGGTTCGGCAGGCTCGTACGGTCTCGCAGAGGCGTCTTCGCTCGCGTGCAAGCTCGAGGCCAGTTGCGCGGCCGGCGATCAAGAAAAAGCCGCGGCCGATGTCGAAAGCTTGGTCACTGCCCTCGTCCGGGGCACGACGCGTTTGCACGAAGACATTCAGCGCGGCAATACGTAACGCTATTCCGAGGTTTCGCTTTCGGTCGCCTCGGGCTTGACTTCGATCTTCACCTCGGCCGGGCTTTCGACGGCGATCTCCTTCTTGCCGGCGCCCCGCCTGAGATCGCCGGCAAGACCGATCGGTTGCGCGGTGCCGGCCAGACGTTGGCGATAGATCTGTAGATTTTCCAGAACGCGCTGGACGTAGTTCCGCGTCTCCTCGAAGCCGATGCTTTCGATCCAGTCGATCGGATCGATTTGCGGATCGCGCGGATCGCCGTTTTCGCGGATCCACTGCGCCGCGCGCCCCGGCCCGGCATTGTAGGCGGCAATCGCCAGGATGTAGGAGCCGCCATATTGACGGATCAACCCCTCCAGATAAGTCGAGCCGAGGCGCATGTTGTAGACCGGATCGGCGGTCAAGCGCGCCTGCTGATAAGGCACGTGCAGCGACTTGGCGACCGATTGGGCGGTCCGCGGCATTAGCTGCATCAGCCCGAGCGCGCCAGCGCGCGAGACGGCCTTCGCATCGAACTCGCTTTCCTGGCGCGTGATCGCGTAGACGAGCGCCGGTTCCAGCCCGCTCTCGCGCGGCACGTCGATCATGGGATAACCGGCGGCTTGGAGGTTGACGCCCGCGCGCACCGCCCGCTTCGACGCCTGCACCACCCATTCCTGGCGGCCCAGGCTTTCGGCATGGCGTGAAATCAGCACATGCTCGCCCGGCGCCTCGACGATCTCGGCAAGGCGCAGCAAGAAATTCTTGGCTCGGCGGATGTCGTCGGCCGCGACCAAGAGATCGAGCGCGCGGCGTATCTCGTTCGCACGATACCTCGCGACATGGTCGACCGTCGGCTCGGGCACCGGTGGAATGCTCAGGCTCGCGCCGCCAAGACGCACCGCCGCGAGTTGGCCATAGAAAGTCGTCGGAAAAGCGGCCGCATCGGCAAACCATTTGCGCGCGGCATCGGGTCGGCCGAGGGCGTCTTGGGCGAGCCCCGACCAATAGGCGGCGCGGGCGCGGCTTACCGGCAGACGGGCGGAATCGGCGAAACGCTCGAAATGGCGCCGCGCGGTCTCGGGCTCGCGCAAGAAGCGGAGCGCGATCCAGCCCGCCATCCATTCGGCATCGGCAAAGCCTTGCCCGCCGGTCAGGCCATGATCTCGCACCAATCGATAGGCATCGGTGATCAATCCCGCGCGGAGCGCGCGCCGGGCCAACGCATGGCGCTCGTTCCAGACCTCGGCTGCATGCGGGCCGCCAGATGGGATCTGCAACAGAATATTGCGCGCGAGTTCGTCCTGGTTCTTGCGCCGGTAATAGCGCGCGCGATCGTAGGCAAGGCCGTGATCGTTCGCCAGGCGTGCGGGCACCTGCGCCGCCAGACGCTCCGCCCCCGCCGCGGTGCCGCGAAGCGCGATCCGGGCATCGGCAAGAGCCCGTAGATCGGCATCGACCCATTTATACATGCGCCGCACGGCATCGGACTTGCCGGTCCAGAGCAGGCGCTCAAGCCGGGCCGCATGATCGGCATCGCTGAGCGCGTCGTGAAAGCGAGAGGGAAGCTCGACTTCGCGTCGCGGGCCGAGATCGCCGGCGATCCAGGCATTGCGCAGCCAGCCCTCGCCGCCCTCCTTGTCGCCCCGTCGGATCAGCACCTCTGCATAGCGGATCTTGGCATCCGCCGATCGGGGCGGCCGACGCGCGAACCAGGCGATCAGACGATCTTCCGCAAGGTCTTCGGTTGCGTCTTCGGCCCGCCTTTCCATCATGGGACCGAGCGGCCAAGCCGGATTGGCATCGAGAAAAGCGGCGATTTCGTCGAAATTGCCTTCGCCCGGTGTCAGCAGGCGTATCCACTCGACGATCTTGAGCGCGACCGGATCGCCGACGCCCGCCGCATGCTGACGCGCGGCGTCCCAATTGGCGCGGTCGGCGGTCGCGATCGCCGATGCCATGGCCGCGGCTTGCGCCGGACCGATGCCGGCCCAGGGCGCGGGCTGACGCTGTTGCGCGCGGGACTGCGCCCAGGATGGCAGCGCGGCCACGGCAAAGACCAGGACCAGACCGATGAACCTCAGACGCAAGCGTCACTCCCGTCTCGCGAATCGCCGCATGATAGCGGCGTTCGCGCGCGGATGCCTGCCTCAGTCGAGCGTCACGCCGAGCTCGCGCACCATGGCCAGCCAGTGCGGCGTGTCCTCGCGGAAAATGCGTAGGAATTCTTCGGGCGTCGACGGCCCCTTGGAGATGAAATAGGCATCCATCACGCGCTTGATTTCGGGCGCGTCCGCCGAGGCGAGGATGGTGTCCGAGACCTTCTTGAGGATCGCGGGCGAGACGCCGGCGGGCGCCAGCATGCCGATCCAGCCTTCCATGGTGAAGATGCGGGCCGTCGCGCCTTGCTCGACGAAGGTCTTAGCGTCAGGAAGCGCGCGCGAGCGTGTGGTTGTCGGCACCGCGACCGCGACGCCGGTCCCGGTATCGAGCGCGGCGCGGGCCGCCTGAATGCTGCCGACGGCAGCCTGGGTCGAGCCTGCCAAGAAATCCTGCCACATCGGCGCTTCACCGCGGTAATTCACGACCTCGATCTTCGTGCCGTAGATCTTGTTGATCTGCGCCGCGACCAGATGCGCGAAGGATCCCGCGGCGTAGGAGCCGAAATTGGTCGGCTTCGCCTTGGCGTAAGCGACGAATTCCTCGAAATTCTTGGCGCCGGTCGATTTGTGGACGATCAGCGGCAAATGCCCGGCATCGAAGCGCGCGATGAAGGCGAAATCCTTGTTGGGATCGTAAGGCAGGTTCTTATAAAGCGCTTGATTCTGAACGAGGGCCGTCTGGATGGTGAACAAGAAGGTGTAGCCATCGGCCGGTGCCCGCGCCACCGTCTCGCAGGCGAGGATCGAACCGGCGCCCGGCTTGTTCTCCACCACCACCGGCTGTCCGAGCTTTTGGCGAAGCTGCTCGCCATAGACCCGGGCATAGCCGTCGGTCAGGCCGCCAGCCGGAAAACCGACGACGAGCTTGATCGGTCGATTGGGCCAATCGGCCTGGGCGCGCAAGCTGCCCGGCAGGGCGAGTGTCGCGGCCGCGCCCGCAAGCGCCTGGCGACGGCTGATCTTGAAGGTTCTCTGGCTCATGGGTTCACTCCGCGTCGGGTTGCTTGCTGGGTTGCGCCAGGTCGAAGGCCGGCAATGCAAGACAGCGTTGTTCGATCGCGACCAGTGTCGGAAATCCCGCGAGGTCGCAATTGAACCGCCTGGCATTGGCGAGCTGGGGCACGAGGCAGACATCGGCCATGGTCGGCACATCGCCAAACAGGAATTTGCCCGGCTGGGGCGAGGCCTTGGCCATGACCTCGACCGGCGCCAGACCGCGCGCGATCCAATGGTGATACCATTTGAGCTTCGCCTCCTCCGAGAGCCCCATCGGCCCCGTGAGGTACTGAAGTACGCGCGTATTGTTGAGCGGGTGGATTTCGCAGGCGATGGCGAGCGCGACGGCGCGTATCCATGCCCGCGACCTTGCATCGCCCGGCAGGAGGCGATGGGTCTTGGGATAGGCCTCGTCGAGATACTCCATGATCGCCAGCGACTGCGTGATCAGATGGCCGTCGTCGTCGACCAGCGAGGGCACCAAGCCTTGTGGATTGATCTTGAGATAGTCGGGCCGAAGCTGCTGGCCGCCGTCGCGGGTCAAATGAACGAAAATCGGCTCGGGCTTCAGCCCCTTGAGATTGAGGGCGATGCGCAAGCGATAGGCGGCGGAAGACCGCCAATAGGTGTAGAGCTTCATGGCCTCCCAGGCGCCTCTTTTGCGAGACCTTACCCTCCGCAGGGCTCGCCCAGCAAGCGCAGAGCGCCGCGCAAGGTCTCGGCCGCGACGGCATGGCCGCGCTCGTTCCAATGGCCGTCGTCGGCGCCGAAATCGAAGGGCTGACGATCGGCGCGCCAACGCGCTTCGAAGATCGGGTGAAGATCGAGCGCCACGACACCGAGCTTGGCTGCCAATTCGACGACGAGGCGATTGAGCCGGAGCGCATCGATCGAAGCGGCCTCGCGACCGGCATAGATCGCCTGGCGCACGCCGTCGATCAGGAAGATCACCGGCACGCCGCGGGCCTGACCGGCGGCCTTGATCCGGCGCATCAGATGCTCGGTCGAGGCGACGATGTTGGGCCATTCGCGATCGAGTTCGGCGACGTCGATATTGGCTTCATGGCGCGCGCCGTCGGTCCGGGGTTTCGCGATCAAGGCGCGTACGGTGTCCGGCGTGATGCCCCAGCGGTAATAGAAATAGCGAAACGTCGCCGAAAGCCTGAGCCAGTCGCTCATGGCCGGCGCCACATAGACCTCGCCCGGATTTTCGCCGACGACGCGCCCCTCGCGGACGTCGAGCGTCAGAAAGCTTCGCGTGAAACGCCCGGCGAGCGGCCGATAGGATTCGATGAAATCGTTGTGCACCAGATTGACCACGATGACGTCGGGACCGTAGGCCGCGGCCTCGCGTTCGATCATGGCGAGATATTGACTGAGCGGCGCGCCCGAGACGCCGAAACGCAGCACCTCGGCCCGGTTCTTGCCATAGAGCGTCTCGAGGAGTTCGGCGAAAGATCCGCCGACATCGACTTGGAACGCCTCGACATAGGAATCGCCAATGGCGACGATCCGGCACGTCGCCGCACCGCGCGGACGTTCGAAGTCGCGGGCGGCGTTCCAGCCCTGCGCGTTGATGCGGTAATGCGCCTCGACGGCGCCGCGCTTGCGATAGACGCCCTCTTGCCCGGGGACATATCGCAACACGCCCTCGATGTAGGCGTTTTTCGGAATGTCGCTCGGTCCGAGCAGGGGCAGAAGCACGAACTCCGCCAATGCGCCGAAGACGACCAGACTGCCGAAAACAAGCGCGAGATTGGCGAATAGGCCGCGCAAGGCTCAGCCTGGGACCCGCGCGCGCTCGACGGTCTGATCGATCGCGCCGAAGACGCTCGCGCCGGCCCGGTACAGGACCTCGATCCGGATGCGATCGCCGAACTTCATGAAGGGCGTCGACGGCTTGCCGGTATCGATGGTCTCGAGCGTCCGGCGCTCCGCGATGCAAGACGAGCCTCGCGCCCGGTCTCGGTTCGAGACCGTGCCCGAGCCGATGATCGTGCCCGCGACCAAGGGGCGCGTCTTGGCGGCATGGGCGATCAGGGTCGGAAAGTCGAAAGTCATGTCGGTGCCGGCATCGGGGTCGCCGAATTTCGCCCCATTGAGCGTGCTGATCACCGGCAGGTGAAGCTTCCGTCCATCCCAGGCCGCGCCCAACTCGTCGGGCGTGACCGCGACCGGCGCGAAGGCGGTCGAAGGCTTGCTCTGAAAAAAGCCGAAGCCCTTGGCCAGTTCGCCCGGGATGAGATTGCGGAGGCTGACATCGTTGACGAGCATGACGAGACGGATGCGCGTAGCGGCAAGCTCGGCGCCCGCGCCCATCGGCACGTCATCGACGACGACCGCGATTTCGGATTCGAAATCGATGCCCCAAACTTCATCCGCCATGACGATGGCATCGCGCGGGCCGAGAAAAGAGTCCGACCCGCCTTGATACATCAAGGGATCGGTCCAGAAGGAAGGCGGCATCTCGGCGCCGCGCGCTTTCCTCACCAATTCGACATGAAAGACATAGGCCGAACCGTCGGCCCATTGATAGGCGCGCGGCAGGGGCGCGGCGACAGACGCGGGATCGAGCGCGAAGGCGCCCTTCGCGCGCCCGGCCTCGAGATCGGCCGCGAGCCGCCCGAGCGCGGGCGCCGTCTCGGCCCAGCGGTCGAGCGCGTCCTGCAGCGTCGGCGCGATCCCTTTCGCTTCGACGGCGTGCTTGAGATCACGGCCGACGACGACCAGACGCCCGTCACGACCGCTCTTGAGAGAGGCGAGCCTCACGATGCCGCTTTCATGGCGCCGTCGTCCTTGGCCGGGACCACCAGGACCTTGTCGATGCGACGGCCGTCCATGTCCATGACCTCGAAACGGATGCCGCTCCAGTCGAAGGCGTCGGCCGGCTTGGGCACGCGGCCAAAACGCGCGAGGACGAAGCCGGCGACGGTCCGGAAGACGCCGTCCGCCTCGCCGGGCATGTCGGCAATAGCGAGCAGATCCTTGAATTCGTCGATCGGCATCAGCCCATCGATCAGCCAAGAGCCGTCCTCGCGCCGAACTGCCTTTTGTTCGAGCACGCCACCCGCCATCGGCACGTCGCCGACCACGGTCTCGATGATGTCGTTCAGCGTCACCAAGCCTTGGATATCGCCATATTCGTCGACCACGAGCGCAAGGTGCACGCGATGCTGTTTGAAGAGTTCGAGCAGCACCAACGCCTTGGTCGTCTCGGGCACGTAGAACACCGGGCGCAACCCGGTACGAAGGTCGAAGGCCTTGCCGGCAAAAGCACGCCCGGCCAAATCCTTCGAACGCGCGATGCCGAGCACGTTCTTCTGGTCGCCGTCGATCACCGGAAAGCGCGAAAACGGCGTCGCGCCGATCTTCTTCTGATTCGCCTCGTCGCCGTCGGCGAGGTCGAGCCAAACGATCTCGGTCCTTGGCGTCATGATCGTGCCGACCTCGCGGTCGCCCAGGCGAAAGACGCGCTTGACCATGTCATGTTCGGCCGCTTCGAAATGCCCGGCCTCGGCGCCCTCGGCGACGAGATGGGTGATCTCCTCGTCGGTCGGCGGTTTGGCGACGTCGTGCTTGAACCCGAAAAGAGCGAGCACGGCCGAGGTCGTGGCATCGAGCAGCGTCACGGCCGGTCCGACGACGCGCGCAAGCGTCGCAAAGGGTCTCGCGACGGCGCTCGCGATCGGCTCGGCATAGGCGAAGGCCAGCCGCTTGGGCGCAAGTTCGCCCAAAATCAAGGTGGCGAAGGAAATCGCGAGCACGACGATGCCGAGCGCCAGCGCCTGGGCATAGGGTACGAGCGGCGGAAAATCGGCAAGCCAATTGGCGAGGTATTCCGAAAGCGTCGCTCCGGAGAAAGCGCCCGCCAGCACGCTCACCAGGGTGATGCCGATTTGCACGGTCGAGAGGAATTTGCCGGGCGCCTCGTGGAGTTCGAGCGCGGCGGCGGCGCCTGAATCGTCCTTGGCGAGCGCGGCCAGGCGCCCGCGCCTCGCCGAGACCACGGCAAGCTCGGCCATGGCAAAAAAGCCGTTGCACAGGATCAGCAGCAGCACGACCAGGATATGGGCGGCGATCGTCCACATGACTTAGAACCGGAACATTTCGGTCAGCCTTTGACTCACGTTATGCGCGATCTCGTCTGGCAATTTGCCGAGTTCCCGAACCAAACGCCCTTTATCGATCGTCCGAAGCTGATCTAGTGCAATCTGACCATCCCGCCCTTCAAAATCGATATCCACCCGAAACGGATAGCTACGCTGACGACCTGTCAATGGCGCGACGATCACCGTGCGCAGACGCCGATTGAGTTCATCGGGCGAGACGACGACGCAGGGTCGGGTCTTTTTCATCTCGGCGCCGCGAGTCGGATCGAGCGGAACGAGGTAAATGTCCCAGCGTGCGGGTTCGCTCACCAAGTCCATTCCGTCTTGTCGAATTCGTTGGGAAAATCGCCGAGCAGCAACTCGTCGTCGCCATGGTCATGCGCCCATTTCGCGGCCTCCTCCCAGCCCTCGCGCGGTTTGCCGAGAGGAGAAATAACGAGGACATTGTCCCTGACGTCGAGCTCGACTTTATCCTTGAAGCCGCATTGCTCCAGGATCGCCTTGGGAATGCGAATGCCTTTGGAATTGCCGATCTTGACCAGATTGGCCTTCATGGCGCGGGCCTCCTTGCCCGTAAGCACAATGTACTTACTCGCCGCGCCGGGGTCAATTCGCCGGGACTATTCCGCCGCCTTGGGCACTTGCCAGGACCGGACATAGCCGGTCCATTCGACGCTCGCCGCGGCCGGATGGACGTCGAGCGCATCGCGGGTATCGAGCATGACCGCGACCTCGTCCGTCTCCTTGCGCGCGGCCTTGGCGCCGGCGGCGAAGGCCTTGGGATGGGGCCCATGGGGAAAGCCGCAAGGATGGAGCGTGATCATGCCGGCATGGATGTTGTCGCGGCTGAAGAAATTGCCCTGGTGATAGAACAGCACCTCGTCATAGTCGTCGTTCGAATGAAAGAACGGCACTTTGAGGGCGCCCGGATCGCTTTCGATCGGGCGGGGCGCGAAGGTGCAGACGACGAAACGCGAAGCGACGAAAGTCGTATGCACCGAAGGCGGCAGGTGATAGCGCGCCGACATGAGCGGGCGAAAGGCGCGCCAATTGACGCGCACCGCGATCAGATTGCCCTTCCAACCGACGGCATCGAGCGGGTTATAGGGATAGGTCACGGTCGAGATCTGGCCGCGGCGCTTGATCAGCACCTTCCATTCGCCCTCGCCCTGCTGGGCCTTGAAGGCGGCGTCGATTGCGGGCGTGTCGAACATCGCCGGATCGAAAAAAGCGTGCTCGCCCAGCATGCCCCGGTCCGGCATGCGGTAGCTGTCATTGGTCGCCTCGATCAACAGGAGCGTCACCGGCGCGCTCGGCTCGATGCGCCACATGGTGCCGCGCGGCAGCATGATGTAATCGCCCTCGACGAAAGCAAGGCGGCCGAAATCGCAGTAGAGATCGCCCGCGCCGGCATGCACGAATAAGAGCTCATCGCCGTCGCCGTTGCGGGCAAGCGCCGGCATCGGCCGATCGCAGCGCCAGATGCGGAATTGGCAGGAGGCATTGCCGAGCAAGGGCGTCGCGCTCCAAGGCGAGATTTCGCCCGCGCCCGGCCCGAAATTGAGCTTGGTGGTATCGAAAGCGCGCGGGCGCAGCGGCCCTTCCCAGTCGCTCCAGCCGGTCGGCGGATGGGCGTGGTAAAAATGCGTCGCCGGGCCGAAGAAGCCTTCCTTGCCGATTTCGCGCTCATAGGTGCCCGCGGGCAGATCGCAATGCGCCTGACGCGAGGTCTGGCCCTCGATGCGCGGAAAGCTGATCCAATTCTTCATCGCATTCCTCCCCTGCCTGTCGTCCATTTTAGCGAAGACGCAGATCGATTTCTTCCAAGCCTGTTTCACCCGCCTGTCGGCGACCGCGGTCGCAGGGATATTGCGGGGCTTCGGTGCCCCCCGCGCCCTCAGGCATGCGTGCCTTCCTTGAGCACGCCGCGGGCGATCTGGTCGCGTTCCATCGATTCGAACAGCGCCTTGAAATTGCCTTCGCCGAAACCTTCGTCGCCCTTCCTCTGAATGATCTCGAAAAAGATTGGGCCGATCATGGTCTCGGTGAAAATCTGAAGGAGCCGTCCGCCCGCCTTGGTCGGCGCGCCGTCGATCAGGATCGAGTTCTTCCTGAGCCGCGAGAGGTCCTCGCCGTGGCCCGGCAGGCGGGCATCGACCATGTCGTAATAGGCGCCGGGCACGGGCAGGAATTTGTTGCCGGCCGCGCGCAAGCCCTCGACGGTCGCGTAGATGTCGTCGGTGCCGAGCGCGATGTGCTGGATGCCCTCGCCCTTATAGGCGACGAGATATTCCTGGATCTGCGATTTGTCGTCGGCGCTTTCGTTGATCGGAATGCGGATCTTGCCGCAAGGACTGGTCATCGCCTTGGAGCGCAGCCCCGTGAGCTTGCCTTCGATGTCGAAATAGCGGATTTCCTTGAAATTGAAGAGCCGCTCGTAGAACTCGGACCATTCGGCCATGCGTCCGCGATGGACGTTGTGGGTAAGATGGTCGACGGTGGTCAGGCCTTTGCCGACCGGCTGGCGCGGCGCGCCGGCAATCGGCTCGAAATCGACGTCGTAGATCGTGCCGCGCGCGCCATAGCGATCGACGAGATAGAGCAGCGAGTCGCCGATGCCCTTGATCGCCGGGATGTTGAGTTCCATCGGTCCGACTTTGCCCGCGACCGGCCAGGCGCCGAGCGAGACGGCCCGCGCATGCGCCTTGGCGGCGTTCTTCACCCGAAAGGCCATGGCGCAGGCCGAGGGGCCATGCACTCGCGCGAAAGCCTGGGCGAAGCTGTCGGGCTCGGCGTTGAGAATGAAATTAACGTCGCCCTGGCGATAGAGCGTCACGTTCTTGGAACGATGGCGCGCGACGGCCGCGAAACCGAGACGCTCGAACAGCCGACCGAGCTCGGCCGGATCGGGCGCGGCGTATTCGACGAACTCGAAACCGTCGGTTGCCATCGGATTGTCGAAAAGATCGGGCATGGCGCGGGCCTCATTCGGAGATGCCGGCAGCGGCCGGCCCTGGGATGATACTCGCCCGGCCTATAGTTTCAAATGAAACTAATTTCAAGTCATGGTTGACCGAAGGCGCGGCAACGTCGTGACCATGTCGCGCGAGGGCAAGAAAACCCTGGCGTTGCATTCGATGTGGCGGAAGGCGCCGCGCCCCGAGACGCCGGATGTCCCGCCCGGAGGCGGTCGCCCGGCCCAACGTCCGGAAACGCTCCCGGGGTCGCGGCAAGACGGCAGCTTAATCCTCGCCGCGCCGCCCGACAAGGCGCCGACCGCCGCCGGCACCGAAGTGCCGGTCGAGTGGCGGGTGGTGGAGGCGCTGGATCTCAAGACCTCGCATTCCGACGCGCATCGGCCCAAACCCGACTATCCCGCCGAACTTTAGCCCAGAGACCGCGCGCGAGGCGAACGAGACCGGACCGCGCCCCCCAAATCCCCCGAGAAAATCGCCGCGAAACCGGCTAATCCTATCGCCGTCATGCCGTCTCGTTCATCCGCTTCGACGCCCGCTCCCCTTCTCGCGCTCGAAGACTTCCTGCCCTATCGCCTGTCGGTGCTCTCGAACCGCGTGAGCCAGCGCATCGCCGACGCCTATCGCCGACGCTTCGGGCTGTCCATTTGGGAATGGCGCATCATGGCGATCCTCGGCCGCCATCCCGGACTTTCCGCCGGCGACGTGGTCGAGCGCACCGCCATGGACAAGGTGATGGTCAGCCGCGCCGTCGCTTCGCTGCTCGCCAAGGGCGCGATTGTCCGCGCCTTCGATGCCGCCGATCGCCGCCGCTCGGTGCTCAAATTGTCGCCTCGGGGCTACGGCACCTACCGCGAGATCGCGCCGCTGGCGCTCGAAAAGGAGCGCGTCTTGCTCAAATCCCTCACCGGCGCGGAACGCCGCGCGCTGTCGCGACTTCTCGCCAAGCTCGAACAGGCCGCCGACGCGCTCTGAGGCGTCGAAGCCACCATCCCTGCTTACTTGCCGATCAACAAGGCCGGTTCGAATTCGAGCATGATCGCCTGGGCATTGATCGCATGCGCCCAAAGCCAACCGGCAGCGCCAAGGCGGTCGGGCAACTCGGCGTGAAGCCGGTACGGCAAACTGCCCTCCACGAAAGGCGAGCGCGTCGCCAGCACCAACGGCAGAACGAGCGCGAGTACGGTCAGCGTCTGACCGACGCGACGCGCCCACAGCCGCCCGCCGGCAAGTCCAACGACGATCACGCCGAGACAGGCGGCCGCGTTCACCGCCATGGCGATCAGGCTCAGCGTCATCGACATCGGCGGCAGGAAAAGCGCGGCCGTCGCGGCCTTGACGTCGCCGCCTTTCAGCGTCGGCAAGATCTGCGCGATCAGACAAGGCTGAACTTGCTCGAAATAGCGCCCTTCGAACTCGGTACGGCCGAGCCCGCTCGGCAAGGTCGGGGCCGTGATCGCGATCGCGCCGGCCGGCATTTCGGCACGACAGAGCGTCGTCTCGCCCGGCAGCGCACCCACTTGCGACGCGGCATAGACCGCCCAGGCTTCGGCCACCCGCGCACGAGCGAGCGCGTCGGCGGCCTTCGCCGCCTGATCGCGCCTCCAGCCATCGACACGCTCAAGCACACGATCGACGCGCCGGGCATCGATCAATTGCAGCGGCAGATTGACGGCATGAAGTTTGTGCGCGATGCCGCGCGGCCGATCGACCGGCCGCAGGCTGGCGGACGTCAGGTCGCCTTGAAAGATGGCCTGACGAAGCGTCAGGAGTTCGAGAGACTGCTGCTGGATCTCGACCGGCACGCGCTCGAGAATGGCGTCGAAGACCTCGACCAGACCGGCGTAATAGAAGCCCCAGAGCCCGAAAAAGACGAAGCCCGCGACCGTTGCGCAGCCCTTGAGCAGGCGCCAGACCGCGAAGCGGACGGTGAACAGCGCCAGACCAAAGCCGGCCAAGAGCTTGCCATAGCGCGCGAGTTGTTCGACGTCCTCGGGAGCGAGTTTGGGCGAGGCCGCGGTCTCGACGAGGTAGAGATTGAAGCCCGCCTCGGCCAAGACGTAAGCGAACAGCACCAGGGCGAGAAAGCCCCAGCCCTTCCGTTCGAGCAATTCGGTCAAAAGCCGAGCCTGCCGAGCGCCGGCAGTCTGAGCGACGGCCCCGATAGATCGATGCCGAAAGACAAGCCGAGCAGATTGATCTCGATGCCTTCCTCGAGCCCGAGGATCAGTCCGGCCAGACCGAAAAGCGATATCTGCAAGCCATTGCCG
>Ga0194120_10005768_pt1 | contig 17964 bp, 15 predicted proteins | sample TA2MahCa65mmetaG_FD_148642 | JGI IMG/M metagenome (GOLD analysis project Ga0194120, IMG submission 148642) | Freshwater microbial communities from Lake Tanganyika, Tanzania - TA2015019 Mahale Deep Cast 65m | ecosystem: Environmental > Aquatic > Freshwater > Lake | place: Tanzania: Lake...
TCGTCGCCTATCTCGCCGCTAATGCTCAGTGGCTCGGCATCCTCAAACGCCCGCGGAAAGCCAAATCTTTGCTGCCCACAAATTCACCCTTGACAGCGGGCAGCGAACCTTAACTTATGACCAATGGGCTAAAGGTATCTATCGCGATCCGGTGCGGTCGAGTCAGAGCCATTTTGTGAAAGCCAGTGGCTTGCGGTGGTTGAGCTTGATGCTCTTGGTGCCGATCCCGTGGGCCAAACGGGTCTGGGCCTTGCCTTTTCTGACGCTGTTGGCCCGGTCGGAACGTTACTATGAGAAGAAGCGTCGCGCACACAAAAAGTTGACGGACTGGGCGCGGCAAGGCGTCTTGCAACTGCGCCGCTGGTTGGCGGGTCGGGCGCTGGTCATCGTCGCCGATAGCAGTTTTGCCGTACTTTCCTTGCTGGGGCGGGTGCAGCAATTGGCCCACCCCGTCTGCATGATCGTCCGCTTTCGTTTGGATGCGGCGCTGTATGAGCCTGCCCCACCGCGGTTGCCTCATCAGAAAGGTCGTCCGCGTTTGAAAGGTAAGCGCCTGCCGACCTTGGCTCAGGTGGCCGCGAACGTGAAGACGCGTTGGCAACGTGTAACCATCCCGCAGTGGTATGGCGAAGGGCGGCGCGCTGTTGACCTTGTTTCCGGGACAGCCGTTTGGTGGCATAGCGGTCAGCCGGTCGTGCCGATTCGTTGGGTGCTGATCCGCGACCCGAAGGGCAAGTTCAAGACCCAGGCCCTGCTGTGCACGGACTTGACCGTCAAGCCGATGCAAATGATGAAGTGGTTCGTTCTCCGATGGCAATTGGAAGTCACCTTCCATGAAGTCCGTGAGCCTCTGGGCGTCGAGACCCAGCGCCAATGGTCGGATTTGGCGGTCGTGCGCACGACGCCGGCTCTGTTGGGATTGTTCTCGCTGGTCACTTTGCTGGCGCATCAGCATGCCCGTCGGCGCAAATTGCCCATGAGGCAAGCCGCTTGGTATCACAAGACAACGCCGACCTTTAGCGATGCCTTGGCGCTGGTCAGATGGCAGATTTGGCAGCATACCTGTTTTCCAAACGTCGACTCGCCGATGGACAGCGCGAAACTTCCGTCGGCCATTCAAAATCGGCTGCTTTCGGCCCTGTGCTACACACCCTGACGGCAGTCACTGGATAAAGTCTAGCTGAGTTTTGCAAAAGTAATGCAACACGACTATTTCCAAGGCAGGTCAGAAGCATAAATGCACGACCAAAGCAAACTCTGTGAGTTCCGTAAGCGGCGCTTGATAGAGTTTAGCATCCCTTGCAGTTCCTCGACTTCTTCCGGTGCGCTGTTGGCCAAGGTTGAGTCCGATTGGCTCCAGACATATTCGGCTGGGTTAAGTTCTGGGGCATAGCCGGGGAACTTATGGACATGCAGCTGGGGACGAGTTTGCAGAAAAGACTTGACTACTCGGTGGCGATGAATCGGCCCAGCATCCCAAAGTAGGACACCTGGCCCGGTCAGTTGGCGTAGCAGTGATTGCAGGAAACGAACGACATCCGGGCCTTTGAAACTGCGTCGGCGAAACTGAAGATACAAGGCGACCCGTTTGCGTTTAGGTGAAACCGCGAGAGCACTCATGGCGGAAATCTTTTTGCGCTTCAACCAATAGCCCACCTTCGGAGTTTGGCCTTTGGGGGCCCAAGTCCGTTTGACGTTCGGGATGAGTAAGAAGCCGCTTTCATCAAGGAAAATCAGGTGTGCGCCCAACCGATCCGCTTTTTTTAATCTGGGGCCAGGCGTAGCGCTTCCAATGGGCAATGGCTTCTTCGTCCCGTTGCAATGGACGGCGTTCCGGCTTCTGGCAACTCCAGCCAAGCTGATCCAGAATCTTCCACAGGTGGCAAGGATGGTAGTGAACCCCAAAGCGGGTTTTGACGAGTTTGGCAATCCGCTTCAACGTCCATAACTCAGTCTGGTAGCCAGCAGCCAGTGGGCCTTTCAACAGGCGCTGCACCAATTGCCCCTGTTGTTTGGCCGACAAGCGCGGCGGGCAGCCGGGAATCGGTTTCGCTGTCAGAGCCGACGGACCATGTTTTCGGTAGGCACGCTGCCAACGGATTACCGAACTTCGATGGGCAACTACTGCCCGCGCGACTGCCGCTGGACTTTGGCCCGATTCAAGGAGTTGCATTGCATGTTCGCGACGTTTCTGAAGTTGTCTCGCTGTTCCAGGTGGTCTCATGACCCCCAGTTTACTCGGTTGTTGCATTCTTTATGCAAAACTCAATATTTGAACAAGACGTGCTACAACGGGCTGTACCGGGTGAACCGCAAAGGGCAGTTCAACGTGCCGATGGGGCGATACAAGAATCCGAGCATCTTCGACGCCGAGGAGTTGCGCGCCGCGAGCCGCGCGCTGGAAGGGGTGACGATTGAAGTGGCCGACTTCCGCGACGTGCTCAAGCGCGCGCGCAAAAACGATTTTGTATATTTCGATCCGCCGTATTATCCGTTGAGCAAGACGGCGGGCTTCGCCAGTTACACCGAGCATCCGTTTGGCAAGTTCGAGCACGAGTCGTTGGCGTTGGTGGCACGGGCGCTGAGCGAGAAGGGGTGCAAGGTGATGGTGAACAATTCGTGGACGGAGTTCACGCGGCGGTTGTATTTTGGCTTCAAGCGGATCGAGTTGAAGGCCACGCGCTCGATCAACTCGAAGGCCGGCAAGCGCGGGAAGATTAGCGAGATGGTGGTGGTGAATCACTTGCGCGGTCAATCAGTTTGATGTAACCTATCGCCGTGTCGTTGCCCCGCTCACGCAATCTGTGACATAGTCCCACGTCTCTTCCCGTCGTATCACTGCCCCTCCTCTGGGGGAGCAGGCCTGCTTGTCGATCATGAATAACAAGGTCGCAGAACCCACATTGTGGCCCGTTGAATTGGCAAAGGAACCGCTCGTTGGCGAGCTTTTGGAATCGTGCCCCGACGCCATAGAGCTGTTCGATCTGGATGGCGTCATCCTGTACCTCAACGGGGCCGCCGCCCGGCGGCAGGGCAAGTCGGCGGATGAATTGTTGGGGGCCAGCATCTGGGATTTGTATTCGGTGGCGCAGGCGACGCATCGGAAGACGGTGGTGAACAGAGCGGCGGCCTCCGGCCTCCCCATTCAATTCACGGGCCGGCGCGGCGATCAGTGGGAAGAAGTGCTGATTTGCCCGATACGCGGAGTGAGCGGCAAAGTTGAGCGCATCGCCACGTATACCCGCGACATCTCGCCGCAAATTCGCGCCGAAGAGCAACTCAAGCTCATGACTCTGCAACTGCTCACTATTCAAGAAGACGAGCGCCGCCGCATTGCCCAAGACCTGCACGACGATATCGGCCAGATCATGACCGCCCTCATTCTGAACCTCAAGACAATTCAGGGCGGGATTGCCTCGGGCCGCGCGGACGTGGGGGATCAAGTGAAAGAAACGATTCGCAACGTCGAAGACATGATGCGGCACGTGCGGCAAGTGTTCTACGAGCTCCGTCCGCCGTCCTTGACCGCCCAGCCCCTGGCCAAAACGCTGGAGACGCTGTGCTCCTCGTTGGCGCTTTCCACCGGCCTGCGGGTGGATTTCAGCAGTCAGGAACAACTGCCGCCGATCCCCGACGTTCAGGCGACGGTTCTGTATCGGCTCATTCAAGAAGGTGTGAACAACGTGGTCAAACACGCCAAAGCAACATCGGTCTGGATCAATCTGGAATACGTCGACGGTGAAATGAACATTTCATTGGAAGACGATGGGCAAGGATTCGATCCCCGCCGCAGAGTCACCTATGGCATGGGGTTGCAAGGAATACGAGAACGCTTCTTCATGCTGAGCGGCAATCTCGACATCGAGTCTGCGCCGGGCAAGGGAACCCGACTTTACGGCTCTTTGCCCATACCCAAGCTCACTGCCGGGTAGCGGGCACATGCAAGCCTTGATCCCCGCGCCAGCCGGAGCCAACAGTGTGAAAGCGAATTGGGAGGCACACCGATGATTCGCATCGTAGTCGCCGAGGATCATCATCTCGTCCGGCAGGGCATTGTCAAGTTATTGGAAGACGCGGGCGATCTCAAGGTTGTTGGAGAAGCGGACAACGGGAAGGACGCGCTGGCGTTGATTGAATCGTTGCAGCCCGATGTGGTGGTGCTGGACATTACGATGCCGCAACTGAACGGCCTTGAGGCGCTGGCCAAGATGGGAGAGGTGAGACCCAGACCGCAGGTGGTGATCCTCTCGATGCATGCCGACCCGGGCATGGTGCGGCAGGCTTTGCAGGCCGGAGCGTTGGGGTATGTGGTCAAGCAGTCGGTGGCCAACGAATTGCTGGCGGCGGTGCGAGTGGCCAACAGCGGCAGTATGTTCTTGAGTTCCGGCATCTCCGGCGTCATCGCCAACAACTTTGCCGCCGAACGTCCGCAGAATTTGCTGGATCGGCTCTCGCCGCGAGAGCGCGAAGTGGTCAGGCATATTGTAGAGGGCTATTCGACGCGCGAAATCTCGGAAAGCCTGCACACGAGCATCAAGACGGTGGAGAAGCAGAGGCGCGACGCGATGCGCAAACTGGAAGTGAGCAACTTGGCCAGCCTGGTGCGGGTCAGTTTGGAGCTCGGCCTCGCCGTCGGAAAACCGGCCCACTCGAAAGACGGGTGATCGGAGTGAAAGCGGAGTTCCTCTTTTGACAACTTATATCTTGAGCATCCACCAGAGAACGGCCGGCACGAGGGTGGTGATCCTTGACCGCAAGGCGAACGTCGTCGCTTCTGCCTACGCCGAGATCACTCAGCACTTTCCGCAGCTGGGCTGGGTGGAGCATGACGCGAACGAAATCTGGAAGGTGAGCATGAAGGTGGCCGCCGACGCCCTTCAGGACGGGCGGATATCGCCGGAGCAAATCGACGCTATCGGAGTGACCAACCAGCGGGATACGACTGTGTTCTGGAATAAAAAGACGGGGGAGCCGGTGGGCAGGGCGATTGCGTGGCAAGACCAGCGCACCTTGGCCCTCTGCGAGCAACTCATTGCCAAAGACAAAGCCGGAATCGAATCGAGAACCGGCATGATCATTGTGCCTGACGTTACCGCGGCCAAGATTCGATGGCTCATGGATAACGATCAGGCTATCCAAAAAGGGATTGCCCGCGGCGAACTGCTCTGCGGCACGGTGGATAGCTGGCTGATCTGGAAACTCTCCGGGGGCGCGGCCCACGTCACCGATCACTCCAATGCATCGCTCACCCTGTTGCTCAATGCCAACTCGTTGACTTACGACGATGCGATGCTGAGCGAGCTTGGCATCCCGCGTGAAATCTTGCCGGAGTTGCGCCGGTCGAGCGACATCTATGCCTACACCGATCCCGACGCGTTTTTCGGGGCGCGAGTGGCGATTGCCGGAGCGGCCGGCGATCAGCAGGTTGCAGTGCTGGGCCAGGCCTGTGTCGAAGCCGGCATGGCCAAGAACACGTACAGCAGTGGCTCCTTCATGCTCCTCAACACGGGCGACCGCTACTTTCCACCGGGGAACGGCCTCTTCTCGCCCGTGCTGTGGACGATTGGCGAGTCAGTGGTGTACGGTTTGGAAGGCAAAGCCGATGTGGCCGGAGACGCTCTCCACTGGCTGCAGCATGGGTTGGGGATCATCCACGAGGCGGGCGAGGCGGAAGGATTAGCCAGCCAAGTGACCGATACGCAGGGCGTTTACTTCGTGCCGCCCGTGAGCGGATCAGATGTTGTGCGCAAAGGTTTCTACGCGCGCGGCGCTATTCTCGGCATAGCGCGGGGCATCACCCGGCATCACGTTGCGCGGGCCGCTCTCGAAGCCCTGGCTTATCAGACGCGCGATTTCTTTGAGATGATCAAGAAACAAGGGCCCGGGTTCACGCCCCCGGTGTTGCGAGCCGACGGACGAATCTCCAAGAGTGATTTTCTCCTCCAATTTCAAGCAGACATTTTGGGCATCCCGGTGGAACGGCCGGTGTTCACAAACACGGCGGCGCTGGGCGCGGCCTATCTGGCCGGCCTCGCCGTAGGTTACTGGGGATCGATTGACGAAATTGTGGCTTGTTGGAAACGGGAGTTTCGCTTTGAGCCGCGCTTCTCCGAAGAGCGCCGCGAGGAACTCTATCACGGCTGGCAAAGAGCCATCAAACAAGTCAAGAACGCACCCAGAGAATAGACTCCCTACGGCTGTGTAAACACTGCTCGCACCGCCTCAGGCGTTTCCAATTCCAAGGCCGATGCGGCTTGAGCGCGCACTGACTCGCAATCGAGCGCGCGGATGATTTGTTTGGCGCGCGGGATGGCGGGGGCGCTCATGCTCAGCTCGTCCACGCCGAGGCCGATGAGGAGCGGCACGGCCTGCGGGTCGCCCGCCATTTCGCCGCACACGCCTACCCACTTGCCGCGCGCGTGCGCCGCGGTCACCACACGCTGAATCAAATCCAACACAGCAGGCTGAAAGGCGTCGGCCAAGGCGGCCACGCGCGCATTGCCGCGCTCGGCGGCCAGCGTGTATTGGGTGAGGTCGTTGGTGCCGATGGAGAAGAAGTCCACCTCGGCGGCGAAGGCGGCGGTGCGGAGTGCGGCGGACGGAATCTCGACCATGATGCCGGTGGCGATGGGCGCCGAGGCGCCCGCTGTGGCGGCGGCTTCGAGCAACAGAGCCTTGGCCGCGCGGAACTCATCCGGTGTGGCAATCATGGGGAACATCACTTTGACGAGCGGATAATCAACCGCCACGCGGGCGATGGCACGCAATTGCGTTTTGAAAAAATCGGGACGAGCGAGGCACAATCGAATCGCGCGCCATCCCAAAAACGGATTGGCCTCCGCACCCATGTCAATGTAGGGCAGAGGCTTGTCACCGCCCACGTCCAATGTGCGGATGATGAGCGGGCGCTCGCGGCCCAAGGCCTCCGCCGCTGAGCGATAGGCAGCGTATTGCTCCTCTTCCGAGGGCGCGGTGCGGCGATCCAAAAACAAAAACTCGGTGCGGAAGAGGCCTACGCCCTCGGCTCCAACGGCCACGGCGGCGCGCGCATCGGCGAGCGAGCCGATGTTGGCGGAGACTTCGATGCGGCGGCCATCGCTTGTGAAAGCCAGGGCGGCGCTGGCGGCGCGCGCCTCGGCGGCGGCCGCTTGCGCGGCGCGTTGGCGGCGTGCATATTCGTCCGCCGTTTTTTCATCCGGCGAAGGAATCAACAGGCCCGCATCACCGTCCAAAATCAACGGCGCACCTTCGGCTAAGGCCAGCACACTCTCGCCCAAACCCACTACTGCGGGAAGGCCGAGCGCACGGGCGAGGATGGCGCTGTGCGAGGTGGGGCCGCCGAGCGCGGTGGCGATGCCCATCACCAGTGCCGGGTCGAGGCGGGCAGTATCGGCGGGCGTGAGGTCGGCGGCGATAAGCACACCCGGCGTGGTGAACACAGCAGGCGCAGTTCCGCCCAACAACTGCAACAACACTTGCTGGCCCACATCCAACACATCGGCGGCGCGGGCGCGCAAATAATCGTCGTCGAGCGCGGCATAATCGGCGGCCACCGCTTCCACCGCCCGCTTCCACGCGGCGGCGGCGTTGAGGTGCTCAGAGTCAATAGCCGCGCGAGCCGGGCCGCGCAATGCCTCGTCATCCAAAAACAACAGATGCGCGTCGAAGATGGCGGCGGCATAGGCATCGGCGCGGCGGGCGACGGCCTCGCGCAGTGTGCGCACTTGAGCGCGAGTCTTTTCCAGCGCGGTCAACAGCCTCTGCCATTCGGCGGCGCTGTCGGCGACGGTGTGCGTGGGCACATCGGGCAAAGCAGGGCGGAAGAGGCGCGCCGGGCCGAGAGCCAATCCGGGCGAGGCGGGGATGCCGCGCAATGTTTGAGCGGTGGGCGGCGCAGTGAGCGGCGCGGTGGCGGCAACTGTCGTCGGCGGTGTTTCGTCCACTTCGCCAAAATTATCATCGGCGAGACGTTGCAGTGCGGCCAACGCAGACGCGGCTTCCGGCCCGCTGGCGGTGATAAGGATGACTTGTCCGCGCCGCACGCCGAGGGTGGCAATGGCGTTGATGCTCTTGGCGCTCACCGGGCCGCGTCCCCTGCTTTCGTTGCTCACGCGAATATCGGTTTGCGCGAACTGCGCCGCCGTTTGCACAAACTGCGCCGCCGGGCGGGCGTGCAGGCCGAGTCGGTTGTGAACGGTGAGGCGCAGGGTTTCGGCGGGGCCGGCCGGTTCGGGCGCGGAGGCGGAAACCGTTGGCGCGGAGGGCAGCCCCAAATGCGCTTGCTTGGCGGCGAGTGCGCCGCGCGCCTCGGCGGCCACTTGATCCAATGAACTGCCCAAACGCGCTTGCACGGCGGCGGCCAAGGCGCCCTCCACCAGCGGCGCTTCGCACAATTGCACGCGCGCGCGCCGCTCGGGTGGCAACATGTCGAGCGCCATCTCCGCGCTGAGCAGGGCGCTGCCCAAATCCATCAGCACCAGCACGCCGTCCTCGGAATAAACTTCTTCGATGGCGCGATGCACCAATACGGCATCGGTGCCCAACGGTTGATCGGGCATATCCAAGCCGCCGGTGGCGGCAAGCCGAACATCCGGCCCGGCCATGCCGCGCGCCAATTCCGCCACGCCCTCGGCGAGGCGCGCGCTGTGCGAGACGATGACCAGACCGATCATTAAGGATGCTCGATAGCGGCGACCAGTTCGCGGCAAAAGGCGGGGATGTCGGCTACGACGCGCCCCCACACCAATTGCCCGTCGCGCAACGCCGGTTCGTCGGCCCACACCGCGCCCGCGTTCACCAAATCATCTTTGATGCCGAGCGAGCCGGTGGCGCGACTGCCGCGCGGGATGATGCCGGCCGAGATGGCGACGAGGCCGGCGTGGCAAATGAGGCCGACGATTTTGCCTTGCGCATACACGCCATGCACCAACGTTTTGATGGAGTCGTAGCGGCGCAGTTTGTCGGGCGCCCAACCGCCGGGAACCACCAACGCGTCGAAATTATCCGGGCGCGCGGCGGAGGCGGAAACATCGCACACGGCGGTGAGCGCGCTCTTGCCGCGCACGGTCTTGCCCGCTTCGAGTCCCACCGTCGTCACCTGCGCGCCTTCTTCTTGCAGGCGCATCACGGTGACCCAGAACTCCAAATCTTCAAAGCCTTCTTCCACGAGGACGGCGATGCGCTTGTTGAGTAATCGCATGAGATTCTTCCTGCTCGTTTTACCGCAGAGAACGCCGAGGGCGCTGAGATTCTTTTTGTTTTTCTCTTGGAAACGGCGTGCGGCGCGCATCGCCCACGATGACGGTGAGGTTGGCGGGATGGCTTGCGGCCACCAATTCTGTGCGTTGCTCGATGGCAAAGACATGACGCACGCGGGCCGCGGCGCGACGGGCAAAACGCAAATCCCCGGCGCCGATGTCGAGCATCACATCGTCCGGGCCGAGCCAGGCCAGCGCGGCTTCATAGAGGTCGTCGGAGTAAGGCGCAAAAGCCGCTTCCCAATCAGCGGCTGTCCACGGGGCGCTCATGGTTCGTTGGATTGCGCTCGTTGTGCGTCCTATTCGCGCTGGCCTATGCGCCCGTCGGCAATGGCTCATCCGCCGTGCGGCACGGCGCAGCGACGCCGAGTTTGGCGCACACAGCGTCGGCAGTTCGCTCCGCCATCTGCCGATAGGTGGTGAGCTTGCCGCCCACGATGCTGATCAGACCCTCCACACCGTCGAGTTTGGCGTGATCGAGCACGAAGAAGCTGCGGCTGATCTCGCGCCCTTCGTCGCCGCCCTCGGATGGCGGCTTGTAAAGCGGGCGCACTCCGCCGTAGGTGCGTTGCATCCGCATCTGCTCGATCTTGGGCACCATCTCGATGCCCTCGGTGAGAATCTTGTCGATCTCCCACTCCTCGATCTTGTAGTGATCGGGGTCTTCGATGTTGACGGAGGTGGTGCCCAGCACGACCGTCGTGCCGACCGGAACGACGATGTCGCCGTCGCCAGGTTTGCGGCAACGATTGATCACTCGCTTCATCGGCCGCCCGTCGAGGACAATCATCGCGCCCTTGTTGGGCGTCATCTTGATCGTGACTCCCGCCATTTGAGCGAAACGCCCCGACCATGCGCCGGTGGCATTAACGACGATCTCGGCGCGGGCTTCGATCTCCTCGCCCGATTTGTCGCGAGCGCGCACACCCACCACGCGCTTGCCCTCGCGCAGCACCTCGGTCACTGTAGTGTAAAGGAGCGAGCGCGATCCGAGGGCGCGGGCCGAGGCCACGTTTCCAGCGCACAAGGTGTAGCCATCAACGCTGGCATCGGGAACAGTGACAGCCTGACGGACGGCTGGCGAGAGGTCTGGTTCCAATTTTCGCGCCTCGTCACCGCTCATCGCCTCGGTGGGGATGCCGGCCCGGGCGCAGCCTTCCACAAATTTTGGGAGGAAGGCCTCATCAACGTCGTCCATCACCACGAAGAAACCGCCTGTGTCCTCGATGGCTTGAGGGGCGATGCGGCGCAGAATGGTGTTCTCTTGAATGCACTCGACTGCGGCAGTGGGATCGGTGACGGCGTAACGACCGCCGCTGTGCAACAGGCCGTGAAAGTTGCCGGAGGTTCCGGCGGCCAGATTGTCGCGTTCGAACAGCAGAGTATTGGCCCCCCGCATCGCCAGATCGCGCAACACCCCGGTGCCGGTGACTCCGCCGCCAACCACGATGACTCGAGACTCGAACTTTTGCATAGGATCACCCTCCGCCGCGCAACTGCTCACAAGCGGCTGTGAACGCGGGCAGCACCTCGCGCCAGTCGCCCACTACGCCGAGGTGCGCGGCTTTAAAGATGGGCGCTTCTTCGTCGGTGTTGATGGCGACGATGCTCTTGGCCGAGATGATGCCCGACATGTGTTGGGGCGCGCCCGAAATGCCAACCGCCAAATAGACTTTGGGGGCTACAATCTTGCCGGTCTGCCCAACCAGTTGATCGTGGCTGACCCAACCAGCGTCGGCGGCGGCGCGCGAGCCTGCCACCGCGCCGCCCAGCAAGTCGGCGAGTTTCCTGAGGTGGACGAATTCCTTGGCGTCGCCCATGCCGCGGCCACCGCTGACAATGATTTGCGCTTGCTCCAGCGGGATGCCCTCGCTCTCGTGGGTCACTTCATCGACTACCGTCACGTTGTTGGGCAGGGCCTTGACATCTATTGCCGAGGCGACGACCTCGCCCGCGCGGGCGGGGTCTGCCGGTCGCGGCTCGAAGGCTCGCGAACGCACGGTGGCGATTTGAATCGGGCCGATGATCGTCATGCGGGCGACGGCTTTGCCGCCGTGTGTGGGGCGCACCCAGCGGACTTCATCCGGGCTGCGGCCCGGCTCCACGCCGATGCAATCGGTCACCGCGCCGCTGTCGAGTCGCCAGGCCAGTCGCGGGGTGATCTCGCCGCCGAGCAGATCATTGGGCAGGAGCACCGCCGCCGGCCTTTCGGCGCGGGCAAGTTGTTCCAGCACGCCAAGCATCGGCTCGGCGGCCTGACTGGTCAGGCGCGGATGGTTCACGGTCAACACCTGATCGGCTCCGTGCGCGATCAGCGTTTGGGCATGGCTGGCAACGTTGTTGCCGAAGAGCACAGCCCGCACCCGGGCCTCGCCCCAAGCATCGGCTACCTGCCGGGCGCAGGCTAACACTTCAAGCGCAGAGCGCGGCAGTTCATGCTCGGCCGCCGCACAGAATGCGAGAATATCCGTCACCATCGCCTCTCTTTCAGATCAACTTCAACTCCCGCATCCGTTGCGCGAGATGTTCGCCCTTCTCCTTCGCGCTTTGACCGGGGATGAATTCGCAGTGGGACTCGCGCCGCGCCGTCTCGATGGCCGTTAGATTCAAGCGGGCCGCTTCGGGCGCGAGCAGGTTGCGATCGAGACTCAAGTCGGCGGCGGCCCAAACCGGCAATTGAGTTTTCATCGCCTTGCGAATGCCAAGGATGGACGGGTAGCGGGGCACGTTGCTCTGATCGTTTGTGATGGTGGCGACGCAGGGGAGGGGGGCTTCCAGCACGGCGTACCCGCCTTCGCGCGGGCGGGTAAAACGGATGCGCCCTTCACTGGCGGGCACGATGTTGGAGGCGAGGGCCACCATCGGCCAGCCCAATGCCTCGGCCAAGTATGGCCCCGTCACCCCCAACTCAACGTCGCCAGCCTGTTGCCCGCACAGCACCAAGTCCACCGGAGTGGTTTCACCGATCTTGCGCAGGGCGGCGGCGAGGACATGAGCGCGACCGAATGCATCGAGGTCAGCAAAGGCCGGGTCCGACAACAGGAAGGCAGGCCCGGCGCCCATGCCCTGAGCGTGGTGCAGAGTCTCACCGGCCTCTGTTTCGCCGAGTGAGAGTGCGCTCACTGTGGCGGATTTGTCCTTGTCGCGGAATTGCAGGGCGACCTCTACCGCAATCTCATCGAAGATGCTGATGACGAGCGGCTGACTCCCTCGAATCTGTTTTTTGGTCTGGGGATCGAGTTGGAAGAGGTGCGCGGGTGTGTCGGGGTTGATGATCTGTTTGACACAGACGACGATATGCATGGTGGGCATTCCTGCAAAACACTATCTGAACTGCGACGCCGCCCGGTGTTTTGCAGGCGAAGGAGTGGTCGGGCGGCGTCCATGTGGGCCGAAGGGTTGGCCCGTGCAGAGAAGTTCAGCGCGTCAGGGCGAGGCGATTCGCTCGCTTCGCCCTGACGCGGCAGAGCAGGCCGCAGTGTTGCGGATCTTACTCACTCAACCCAGTCGAAGGTGCGGGTGACGGCTTTCTTCCAGCCCTTGTATTCCTTGTCGCGCAGGGCCGGATCCATCTTGGGATCCCATTCCTTGTCCTTGCCCCAATTGGCGCGCAAATCCTTCACGGCTTTCCAGAAGCCGACAGCCAGGCCGGCGGCATACGCCGCGCCAAGCGAAGTGGTCTCGGCCACGGTCGGACGGATGACGGGCACGCCCAGGATGTCGGCCTGGAACTGCATCAGCGTCTCATTGTAGACCATGCCGCCGTCGACCTTGAGGCCGGTCAGTTTGACGCCCGAGTCGGCGTTCATCGCGTCGAGCACCTCACGCGTCTGGAAGGCGGTAGCCTCCAGCGCGGCGCGGGCGATGTGGCCCTTGTTGACGTAGCGGGTCATGCCGACGATGGCGCCGCGGGCGCTGCTCTTCCAGTAGGGGGCGAACAGACCCGAGAAGGCCGGGACGAAGAAGATGCCGCCGTTGTCCTCGACGGTCTGGGCCAGGGCTTCGACATCGGCCGACTTCTGGATCAGGCCGAGGTTGTCGCGCAGCCACTGCACGAGGGCGCCGGTGATGGCGATAGAGCCTTCGAGGCAGTACACGGCCGGCTCGTTGCCGATCTTGTAGCCGAGGGTGGTGAGCAGGCCATTCTTGCTCTGGACGGGCTTGGTGCCGGTGTTGAGGAGCATGAAGCAGCCTGTGCCGTAGGTGTTCTTGGCTTCGCCGGCGCTGAAGCAGGTCTGGCCGAAGAGCGCCGCCTGTTGGTCGCCCAGATCGCCAGCCACGGAGATACCCGCCAGCGCGCCAGTGGCGTTGCCGTACACCTCGCTGGAAGCCCTGACTGCCGGGAGCATCGCTCGCGGCACACCCATAATCTTGAGGATCTCAGGATCCCAATCGAGCGTCTCCAGGTTCATCAACATTGTGCGCGAGGCGTTGGAAACGTCGGTGACGTGGACACCGCCCTTGGGGCCGCCGGTGAGGTTCCAGATCACCCAAGTGTCGATGTTGCCGAAGAGCACCTCGCCCCTCTCGGCCTTCTCGCGGACACCGGCGATATTGTCGAGGACCCACTTGATCTTGGGGCCGGAGAAGTAGGTCGCCAATGGCAAGCCCACCTGCGGGCGGAAGCGATCTTGCCCGCCGTCCTTCGCCAGATCGTTGCAGATGGTGTCGGTGCGGGTATCTTGCCAGACGATGGCATTGTAGACCGGTTTGCCGGTTGCCTTCTCCCAGATCACCGTTGTCTCGCGTTGGTTGGTCACGCCCACGGCGGCGATATCTTTGGGATCCACGTTGCTCTTCTTCAAGGCTCCGGCAATGACTTCTTGCGTGCGTTCCCAAATCTCCATGGGGTTGTGTTCCACCCATCCGGGTTTGGGGTAAATCTGTTCGTGTTCCTTCTGATCAACACCGACCACCTTGCCCGCGTGATCGAAGATCATGAAGCGGGTGCTGGTGGTGCCTTGATCGACGGCTGCTGCATACTTGGCCATAGTGTTATCTCCTTAGCGATCTGGCAGGTCTGTCAGATCGGCGGTAAAAGCTTAACTCGCGCCAGCCCAGGTGTCTGCCGCGGTTTTGAGCAGGAGGTGCGATGACGTGGCTCCCGGATCCTGATGCCCGGCGCTGCGTTCGCCCAGATAGCTGGCGCGGCCTTTGCGAGCGACGAGCGGGATGGTGTCTTTCATTCCCTGCTCGGCGGCCTGCGCCGACTGTTGGAGCGCGCCGGAGAGGGATGCGCTGTTGGCTGTCGCCTCCTTGATGGCGGCGAGGGCCGGGGTCAGCGCATCCACCATCGTCTTGTCTCCTAACTGAGCCTTGCCGCGCATGATGACGCCGTTGATGCCTGCTTCGAGGGCCGTTGCCCAGTCGGCCAGCGTCAATTCTTGTTTGCTCGGCGTGGCCGCGCCCATCTGCATGAAGAGTGTGCCGTACAACGGGCCGCCTGCCCCGCCTACGGTGGAGACCAGCGTCATCCCTACTGTTTTAAGGATGGTGCCGATATCCTTGTCCGCTACGCCGGGCAGTTTGGTCAGCGCCGCCTGAAAGCCGCGGTGCATGTTAACCCCATGGTCGGCGTCGCCGATATCTGAGTCCAGTTGAGTCAGATAATCTTTGTTCGCCGCGATGGCATCGGCATACGCTTTGATCCAGTCGAGAACTGCATCGCGTGAAATGGGCACGTGAGCCTCCTGAGATTGGGCCGGGCGCGACTCCGAGTGATCTACACTCCCCAGCGCAGGCCGGGGGTCTTCACGGGCGCATCCCACAGCCGGAGCAAGTCATCGTCCATCTTCACCAACGTGATGGAGCAACCGGCCATTTCGAGCGAAGTGATGTACGACCCGATCAGGTTGCGGGCGATCTTGACGCCACGCCCGGCGCATATCTTCGCCAATTCATTGTACACGACGTACAATTCGATCAGCGGCGTGCCGCCCATGCCATTGACGAACGCCAGCACCGAGTCGCCGGACTTGAACGGCAGATCATCGAGGATCGGCCCAGCGAGCATTTCGGTGATCTCGGCGGCGGTCTGGAGTTTCATGCGCTTGCGGCCCGGCTCGCCGTGAATGCCGACGCCGATCTCCATCTCGTCTTCGGGCAGATCGAAGGTGGGCTTGCCCGCGTGCGGCACGGTGCAGGAGGTGAGGGCCATGCCCATACTGCGGCCCTGACCGTTGACTTTGCGGCAGACATCGGCCACTTCTTTGAGCGAGCGTTTCTGCTCGGCGGCGGCTCCGCACATCTTTTCGGCAAGCACGGTGACGCCGACGCCGCGGCGACCGGCGGTGTACAAACTGTCCTTCACCGCCACGTCGTCATTGGTGACCACGGCTTCCACTTCGATGCCTTCGGCCCGGGCCAGGTCGGCGGCCATCTCGAAGTTCATGATGTCGCCTGTGTAGTTCTTGACGATGTGCAGGACTCCGGCCCCGCCGTTCACTGCTTTGGTGGCCTCGAGCATCTGGTCGGGGGTGGGGGAGGTGAACACGGCTCCAGGGCAGGCTGCATCAAGCATCCCCATGCCCACGAAACCACCGTGCATCGGCTCGTGGCCGGAGCCGCCGCCGGAGATTACGCCCACCTTGCCCTTCACGGGAGCGTCCGCGCGGGCGATGAAGTTCGGATCGAAATGCACTCTTACCAGATCCGAATGCGCGGCGACGATGCCGTTCAATTCGTCCGTGACGACATCTTCAGGTTTGTTGATCAACTTCTTCATAGGGGCCTCCCTGCCTAAGGGGACAGCTGGTTACGGTAGAACCATGAAGACGACAGCGGCAATCGCCGCGCCGACGACCGGAGCCACAACCGGAATCCACGAGTAGTTCCAGTCACTGCCCCCCTTGCCAGCGATAGGCAAGACGGCGTGCGCGATGCGCGGGCCGAGGTCGCGGGCCGGGTTGATGGCGTAACCGGTGGGGCCGCCCAACGCCAAGCCGATGACCCACACCAACAACGCTACTGGCAGTGCGCTCAGAGCGCCGAGGCCCACGTCAGCGCCTTTAATGAGGAAGACGCCGAGCATCAGCGCAAAGGTGCCGATGATTTCGCACACAACATTGGCCGTGGTGTTGCGGATGGCCGGGCCAGTGGAGAACACGGCCAACTTGAGGCCCTGGTCTTGGGTTTCGGCCCAGTGCGGCAAATAGGCCAACCAGACCAACACTGCGCCGATGAAGGCGCCCACAAACTCGCCAGCGATGTAGATCGGGACATCTCCCCAGCCCACCGAGCCGGCGATGGCCAGGCCAATGGTGACCGCTGGATTCAGATGGGCATTCCCGCCGACGGCCACCGACGTGAACACGCCGACGAACACGGCCATGGCCCAGGCTGTGGTAATCACGATCCAGCCCGAGTTCTGCCCTTTCGATTTCGAAAGCAACACGTTGGCAACGACGCCGTCACCCAACAGAATCAGAAACATCGTGCCAATGACTTCGCCAAGAAAGATACTCATCGAAAGCCTCCTTGAAGGTAGTAGGTAGTGAGTACGTTGGGATCGCGAGATGGTTGTGGATGAGTCGATTGCTTACGGCCAGGCGACTCCTTTCTTTAGGATACTGCTAGGCCACGCGCAGGTGATGGCCTATGTTCTGGTCGACGTCACTGCAACGCAGGTCCCGGTGAGCGAGGCCCCTTGCAATTTGGGGAGAGGCCGTCGTGTCACTCACCGCCTGAAACGCCGGAACCAATGTCCGATGCGTTGCCAAGCGACGTCACCAGTCGATCTTCTTGTACGTCAATTCTGAACTCGGCGGGAACAACCGGAGGAGATTATTGCAAATATGCGAGGGATTGGAAATCGGGGAGTCAACCCAATTTCAAGGGGAATGGCACTGTGCGGATGAGTCTTGCCGACCATTGTTATACTCCATTGGCGCATACAATGATCGTAACTGCTCACGACTTTCATGAGAGTTGAGTGTTATACAAGACGTGCTGACCGAACCCGCTATCTCTGACCTGGGTGACTTGTCGCAGGCCGACCTGATTGCGCTCATTCAACGTCTGTCTGAGGAAGTCCGCATGTTGAGAGCGGAAGTCCACAGGTTGCGCGAGGAGCTGGCGCAGTCCAAGAAACCGCCGCCCACCTCGCACAACTCGTCGCAGCCCCCTTCGCGGGATTGGAAAGCGGATCGTCCCCAGCGAAAGCGACACAAGAAAGTCGGGGCGAAGCCAGGGCATGCCAAAGCCGAGCGTCGCCTGGTGGACAATCCCGACAAAGTCATCGACGTTTGGGCGGAAGCGTGCCCCAAGTGCGGCGTGGGTCTGCTCGAGCAAGCGCCGGAACGCGCGATTCGGCGACAACTGACCGAACTGCCAGAGATTCAGCCGGTGGTGATTGAAACCCGCCAATATGAAGTGCGCTGTCCGGGCTGCCAGCGGCTGCAACGGGGAGCGTTGCCCGAAGGGCTGGAAGCGTCGCGTCGCTTTGGCCCCCGTCTGGAAGCGTTGGTCACCTATCTGCATCACGAACACCATCTGGGCTTTGAACGGCTGTGCGGGGTGATGCGCGATGTCTTCGGCACTCCCTTGAGCGAAGGCGGCGCTGTGGCGATTGTCGAACGGGCCGGCGAAGCGGCCCAGCCCGAAGCCGAAGCAATTGGGGAACGCGTCCGGCAGAGCGCGGTGATTGCCAGTGACGAAACCAGCGCCCGCGTTCACGGGCGAAACCATTGGGAATGGGTGTTCATCGGCA
>Ga0194120_10005771_pt1 | contig 17959 bp, 17 predicted proteins | sample TA2MahCa65mmetaG_FD_148642 | JGI IMG/M metagenome (GOLD analysis project Ga0194120, IMG submission 148642) | Freshwater microbial communities from Lake Tanganyika, Tanzania - TA2015019 Mahale Deep Cast 65m | ecosystem: Environmental > Aquatic > Freshwater > Lake | place: Tanzania: Lake...
ATCGGCATTCGCTCGGAAGAACTCGATCTTTGCCAGGTCGTTGGTGGCATCAACATCGCTGGCACTTGCCATCAGCAGAATCGGTGTGGAGGCTAAGAATATTTGTTGATTGGTCGGGCTATTGAGCAAAACCGTCGGTGGGTCGTTATTCGCCAACACAAGTAACTGAAAGAGCTTATTTGTCGTCGAACCACTCGTTGTATTTCTCGCTACCACTGTAACCGTGGTTGTTCCTGACTGGTTGGGCGCCGGCGTGAGCGTTATCACTGAATTCTCGCCGTCGTATGTGCAAAAAATGTCCTGATTGCGCACGACGTTCGTATTTGACGATGTCGCCGTTAACGTCCAGTTACGCTTAAGCGGATCATCTGTATCAACCAACCAAACCTGAACACGCAGCGGCCCGTCCTCGGGAATTAACGCCGAACCTATATCCCGAAAGGTCACCGTACCTCCCTGGGCTTGCACCCGTTCAATAAGAGCGCAACAGAGCGAACCAATGGCAAGCGCCCAGTGAAGTCCCAGCCGACTGTAAAAGCAGCAACTTATCCCGCTGCGACCATTCCCTTGGAGAAGAATTAAGACAGCACTTACAAGCGCGGATATCCGCGCACGCAAAACCAGTTGAAACAGTGAACGCAAAGTCAAAGTTAAATCCAGCAAAGGTAGCACTTTTTAGGAATATTTCTTATCTGAGTGATTGGCGTTACGCGCGGTTCCGCAGCTTGTCCCGAGATTATGCTTGCGCTCGCCATCATAACTGGTGCTCGACCTGTCAAAACAATAAAGCACACAAAGGCAGCCAATGGCATGCCAGTATCAGATTGGTTGGGTGAAATTTACGAGTGATTGCCGCTTTTAGGGATTGGCCGAAACTAGATTTCTGGCGCGGGCATTCGATATTCGGCCACATACACGATCACTTTGTAGGCCATCAGCACGAAAAAGATCAGCAGAAGGATCTGAAACGGGCTGACTTTCGACCTGGAACCAAAGATTCGCTTGCGGAGTTTACGCCAAGACGACCGATGCAATCGACGATCGCATTCGAGACAGCGGTCGGCGGCCCGTTCGTTCGAATGCCCGCAATGGTGACAGAGAATGTACAGTCGCGCACTGCATTGGGCGCAACTATTGGTCCGGGCTAAATTGAGATGCCCGCATTTGGCGCAAGCGATCTCCCGCCGGGGTTTTTCGGTTTGGTTCTGAGCGGTCATCAAGACGTTCAAAGATGCCGGAATCAAGGTCGGATTACGACGATAGCATAGTGGCCTTCAACGAGTTTGAGGCATTCTCCTACTGGAATCCGCTTTGGGTGTCAACCGACCATTGTCCGAATGTTCCGAATTCGCGCTCCTGCCCTTTAATTAACGAATGCCCTTTCTCAACCGAGCTGGCGGATCGCTTCGTCCAGCGCAGAGTACAAGGCGCGCATCGTTGCTTCAGTTTCGTCGCCCATATTCGAGATGCGGAAGGTCGTGCCCTTAATCTTCCCGTAGCCGCCATCGATCAAGAAGCCTTGGTCCTTCACGAGCTTTTGAAGTTTGGCAACATCCACCACGCGGCCTCCGGGCTCGGCGCCATTATTGACGCATGTAAGCGTGACTGATTCAAACCCTTTCTCGGGAAAGAGCGTGAAACCGTGTCTCTGCGCCCATTGCCGAGTAAGCTGCGCCAGCGTGGCATGCCGCAGGCAACGCGCTTCCAAGCCTTCAGCGAAAATATCATCGAGCTTCGAAGCCAACGCGTAAATATGCCCGATGCTTGGCGTGCTCGGGGTCATGTTTGCTTCGGCGTTCCTCTGGAACTCGACCATATCGAAGTAATACCCGCGGTCTTGGGCGCCCCCCGCTTTCTGGAGAGCCATGGCCGAACAAGTGAAAACCGTCAGCCCAGGCGGCAATGCAAACGCCTTTTGCGTCCCCGCCAACAACACATCAATTCCAAGCGCATCAAACTCGATCTTCGTCGCCGTCAAAGAACTGACCGCATCGACGATGAACATCACATCCGGATACTTTTTCTTGAGCTCGGCGATTTGCGTGAGCGGACTCATGACGCCCGTCGAGGTTTCGTTATGGATCAACGTGAGCGCGTCGAATTGGCCCGAGGCGAGTTTGGCATCGATGAGTTCGGCGCGAATCGGCGAACCCCAATCGACTTGGAGCGCTTCGGCCTGTTTGCCGCAGCGTTGCGCCACATCCAGCCACTTATCCGAGAAGGCGCCGCACATGCAGCAAAGGACCCGTTTCGAGACTAGGTTGCGGATCGCGCCTTCCATCACACCCCAAGCTGAAGAAGTGCTGAGATAAACCAGCCGGTTGGTGTAAAGCAACGCTTGTAACTGCGGTTGAATCTTCGCGTAAAGGTCTTTGAAGCCTTGCCCGCGATGCCCAATCATCGGCGAACAAAAGGCTCGAAACGTTTTCTCACTTACCTCAACCGGCCCCGGAATATGCAATTTGACGTGTCCCATGCCTCGAAAAAGCTTTCACAGGGGTGGCACGAAGGCAAGAGAGTTTATTGCCCAGGCGGTCAATAGCAGTGCATCCCGAAGTTGTCGGTAGCGGCGGGCATCCTGTCTGCCGTAGAGGGCGCGCATCTTGCCGCCCGGAGCAACGCTTGAAAGGAGGAAGCTGCGTTCTAGTCCGTACGCGTAAGCCGCCGGGCAGGATGCCTTGGCTCTACGGCAGGCAGGATGCCCGCCGCTACGATGCGCCGACAACTTCACCGGGTCAATAGTGTGATCCATGTGATCTATCTCCGGAATTGAACTAATCTTATTTTCGGAGTTCAATAATGCCATGCCTTCAATAAGAAGCCATTCGCAGGTTTCCGGCTTACTCTGCGCGGCGGCTTTGGCGATGACCCTTGCAGGGCAGGCCGCAAGCTCCGCAGGCGACAACGTGACCAAAGACAAAGGCAAAGGCGACGCGATTTGGTGGTCGCTGCAGCCGATCAAGAAACCAATTCTTCCACGGGTCACAAATAAGAGCTGGCCGCGCGCCCCAATCGATCATTTCGTCCTGGCGAAGCTCGAGGAGAAAAAGCTGCAACCATCGCCCGAAGCCGACAAAACTACGTTCTTGCGCCGCGTAAGCATCGGCTTGACGGGATTGCCGCCGACGCCCGAAGAGATTCGCGATTTGCTCGACGACCAATCGCCTCTGGCGTACGACATGGTGGTAGACCGCCTGCTGGCAAGTCCGCGATACGGCGAACGATGGGCGCGGCATTGGCTCGATATCGTTCATTACGCGGACACGCACGGACACGACCAAGATCGGCCCCGGACGAATTCCTGGCCTTACCGCGATTATGTGGTTCGCTCCTTCAACGACGACAAACCGTATGCGCGTTTCGTGAAGGAACAACTGGCCGGCGATGTGTTGTTTCCCGACGAACCGCAAGGGGTCATTGCCACCGGCTTCATCGCCACCGGCCCGTGGGACGAAAGCTCACAAATGCACATTATGGCCGACACCGTGGATAAAAAAATCGCGCAGCACCTCGATCGCGACGACATGGTGGCGACGGCGATGGCCACGTTCACAAGCACGACCGTTCATTGCGCGCGCTGCCACGACCATAAGTTCGATCCGATCTCCCAAAAGGAATATTATGGGTTACAGGCGGTTTTCGCAGGCGTGGATCGCACGGATCGCCCGTACGACTGGGATTCGAAAACGCATCAGTTGCGGCAGTCATTGCTGAAGCGCAGGACAGCGGTTGAAATCAGGCAAAAATCACTGGCGCCCGCGCCTCTCGACCCATCCACGGAAAGTAATGTCGCTTCTGGCCAAGCCGCGTGGGAGCAACGCGTGCGCAGCGGGGCAAGCCTTTGGACAGTTCTCGATCCGAGCAATCTGATCTCCAGCAATGGAACGACGCTTTCCAAGCAATCGGACTTTTCCGTCTTAGCGAGCGGCACGCGACCGGAAATCGACACGTACACCATCACAGCCCAGACTGAGCTGCAAGGAATCACCGCGCTTCGCCTCGAAGTGCTCCCAGACGATTCTCTCCCGCAAAAAGGGCCGGGCCGGCAGGACAACGGCAATTTTCATCTGTCGGAATGGCGCGTGAGCGCTTCGCCTAAATCGGACGTCACACGCACGACTGGCGTCATTCTGCAAAACCCCACCGCTGACTTTAATCAGGATGGCTGGACCATCTCGATGGCTTTGGATGGCAAAACGAACACGGCATGGGGAATTCATCCGCAGGAGGGCAAGGCACACGAGGCTGCGTTCGAGTTAAAAGAGCCGATTGGTTTCGCTGGTGGGACCTTGTTGACCTTCGTTCTCGACCAACTCCATGGCAAAGGCCATCTGATTGGACGATTTCGCCTTACTGTTACGACCGCGCCGCTGCCCATCCGCGCCGACCTATTGCGCGAAGACCTCGCCAGGATCATCGCTATGCCGTCGAACGCGCGCACCGATCAACAAAAGGCGGACCTCGCGGCCTATTACCGGACAATCTCGCCAGAACTGCAAAAGCTTATCGATCAGATCGATCACCAACTGTCCAGGTTGCCAGCGCCGCAGAAAGTCTATGGGGCTGCGAATGACTTCAAGGTTCAGGGAAAGTTTGCCCCAGCGAAAGTTCCGCGGCCGATTCATCTGCTTCGGCGCGGCGAGGTAACGAGACCCGGTGATGCAGTTTCTCCCGCAGCGCTTTCGTGTGTTGCGGGGATAGAATCGCGCTTTGAAGAATGTGATTTATACGATGAAGGGAGTCGGCGCGCCAGGCTGGCGGAGTGGATTACAGATTCGCGGAACGTTCTGACTTGGCGGTCGATCGTCAATCGCGTGTGGCACTACCATTTCGGGCGCGGTTTGGTCGATACGCCCAATGACTTCGGACGCATGGGTTCGCGGCCATCGCACCCGGAATTGCTCGATTGGCTGGCTGCGACCTTCCTGGAAAGCGGCGGCTCATTGAAACAACTGCACAAGCTGATTCTGACCAGCGCGACGTATCGCCAGTCGTCGCAACACAACGCAGAGTTCGCCAAGGTCGATGCTGGCAACATCTTTCTCTGGCGCATGAATCGGATGCGCCTCGATGCCGAATCGTTGCGCGATTCTGTTCTGCAAATCACCGCCAAACTCGACTTGACGATGGGCGGACTGCCGGTGAAGCAATTTCATTTCGAAGACCCTGATCCGGGAATCACCCCGAAAGTCGATTACGCGCGCTTTAACGTGGACAGCCCGGAAAGCTTTCGGCGCAGCATCTATCGCTGGATTTTTCGGACCATTCCCGATCCGTTCATGGATTCGATGGATTGCCCGGACTCATCGCAGCTCGCACCGACGCGCAACAGTTCGATCACGCCGCTGCAAGCGCTGGCGATGTTGAACAACCATTTCATGGTGCGGCAGAGCGAACATTTCGCGAGCCGGTTAAGCACGATCACTCCAGACCTCGCGAAACAAGTCAAATTCGCTTGCGAACTGGCTTATGGACGCGAGCCAACGCCAGCAGAATTACAGGCGCTGTCTTCATACGCAGCAAAGCATGGGATGCCGAACGCCTGTCGCGTGATTTTGAACAGCAATGAGTTTATGTTTGTGAATTGAATTGTATGGAAACGGACCGCCCATCGACTGCCGATGCGCTGCATCACGATTATGTCGAAAGTGCTGAAGCGCTCGCGCCCGCCGATGCTTTCGATCCAGTCATTGAGGCCTACAAGAAGGACGTCGATCGCACGCTCCTCTGGGAGACATTGCGGATGACCGTGGACGAACGCGCCCGAAATATGCAGAGCGCTATACGGTCGTTGGAGAAACTTCGCGGGCTGGCAGCACGCGATACAGGCAAGGTTCGGGCCCAGACAGAAGTCCCAACTTAACCATGTCCGCCGATCTTGACAAAGTGGTTCAAATTCTGGTTCCCAATCAAGTTCGATTCATTTTGATTGGCGGCTGGGCAGCGGCCTTGCATGGCTCGGCCCGAACAACGCTCGACGTAGATGTCGTTTATTCCCGCAGCCGCGAGAATATCCAGCGGCTCGTCGCGGCGCTTAAGCCGTTCGCGCCTTATTTGCGTGGTGCCCCTCCTGGGTTGCCTTTTCATTGGGATGAGCGAACGATTCGAAATGGCTTAAACTTTACGTTGAAGACCAGCTTTGGGAATCTCGATCTGCTCGGCGAAGTAGTCGGTGGCGGAACCTACGGCCAACTGCTTCCGCATTCGAAGGAGGTCGAGGCGTTCGGTCAGCGCTTTCAGCTGGTTAATCTAGAGAAATTAATCCAACTCAAACGCGCTGCCGGTCGTCCAAAAGACCTTGAACCCATAGCAGAACTCCAAGCGCTGCTCGAAGACAGGAAAAACCTATGAGCTCGTTCTGTATTCCGCGCCGCAAATTCCTTTGGCGCTTTGGCGGGGGACTCGGCGGCGTCGCGCTGACGCATCTACTCGGTCAACAGGGTTTGCTCGGTGCGGCAAACCTCCCAACCGGAAACGCAGAACTTAACGGCGGCCTTCACCATCGCGCCAAAGTCAAACGAATCGTTCAATTGTTCATGAACGGCGGCGCGAGCCAATGCGACACGTTTGATTACAAACCCGAATTGATCAAACGCAGCGGCGAGAAATTCGATTCGGGTCTTACGGCGACAGCGACCGGTGTTCCCGGCAACTTAATGAAGAGCCCTTGGGACTGGAAACAGCATGGCCAGTGCGGTCGCTGGGTGAACAATATTTTTCCGAACATCGCGACCTGCGTCGATGACCTCGCCTTTATCATGTCGATGGCGTCGAAGACCAACGTCCACGGTCCTGGCGTTTACATGCAGAATACCGGCTTCGTCACGCCGGGCTTCCCGTGCATGGGCGCGTGGATTTCATACGCGCTTGGAAGCCTGAGCGACAATCTGCCGGCCTTTGTCGTAATCCCGGACTCGCGAGGCTTGCCCTACAATTCCAAAGGCAGCTTTTCGACCGCCTTCCTGCCCGCGAGCCATCAGCCGCTAATCATCAAACCGACCGCTCCGGTTCCTATCGCTGATTTGCGTCCGCCGGAGTCCGCAAAGTTCATCACGAAAGCCAGCGAAGAGGAAGGGTTGGCACTGCTCAACAAGCTGAATCGCGATCATCTCGCGCAATGGGAAGGCGATTCCCGGCTCGAAGCGCGCGTCGCTTCGTACGAATTGGCCGCCAAAATGCAACTGAGCGCGCCTCAAGTTCTGGATATCTCGGGCGAAAGCGAAGCCACGCGCAAACTTTATGGCCTCGACGACAAAGTCACTGAAGATTTTGGGCGCAGTTGTTTGACCGCACGCCGGTTGCTCGAACGGGGCGTCCGCTTCGTCCAAGTTTGGAGCGGCACGGCGGGTGCGAGTGGCAATTGGGATAACCACAGTGACATCAGCAAAGAACTCGATTTCATCGCCACACGAACGGACAAAGGCGTCGCCGCTTTGGTTAAGGACCTCCAGGCGCGTGGCATGTTCGAAGATACTTTGGTAACTTGGACGACCGAGTTCGGCCGGATGCCCTTCAGCCAAGGCACTAAAGGACGCGATCACAATGGCGGCACGTTTGTCACGTGGCTGGCCGGCGCAGGCATTAAAGGTGGCGTTTCTTACGGGGCCAGCGACGAGTTTTCAATGAAAGCAGCCGTCAACCGAACCTATTGTTACGATCTTCACGCTACCATTCTGCACCTCCTCGGCATCGATCACGAGAAGCTGACGTTCCGGCATGATGGCACGAATCGGCGCCTGACCGATGTTCATGGTGAAGTCATTCAGCAGATTCTGGTGTGATGGCTCGAAAAAAGCGCCAATTGAGTTGAAATCTAAAACTAGCGTGGATCGGCCTGTTCCTCGGACGGCAAGTCGGACAAGATCGCGTGAATCGTTTCTTTGAGCGGCGGGACTTGTGTCGCCACGGTGTCCCAAACGATGTCATACGGGCACAGCTTCCGCCAGCGCGCGAGAACGCAACCGCGGTTTCAGCGCTTCGTCTGTGATAACGTCGACTCGGCATCCGAGTAGGTCTTGCAGATCCTCCACCCCCCCCAAGTCGAAAAGAGTGCAACCAGGCCGGGGCTTGACGAGAAAATCCACGTCACTCGCAGGGGTATTATCGCCTCGGGCGACCGAACCAAAAACGCGCACGTCGTAAACTCGCCTTGCTTCGGCAGCACGATTGATTTGCGCGCGCTTCTCTGCCAAAGTCTGCATTGTGACAATTCCCCGATTCATTGCTGATCCGGCCTTAACTGATCTGAGCCGCCTCGTCGAGGTTCTCGGCAGTTCGCCTGCTCTGCAAATGTCCTCGTTACCTCTTCGCGATGACACGAATCTCGTCCCATGATGCGTGCGCGCCAAGTCCTTGTCATACCTTCTTCTTTGCGCCAGGCTGCAAACGTGCAAACGGTAACGTAGCACGATCACGTTTCAATCGAAGACTACCTGGCGGCCGAGGAGATTAGCGATGTTCGGCACGAATGCGATGGCGGGCGAGACGCGCGCCCATAATTCGATCACGCTCAACCTGGCGACGGCATTGCGCCGTCAGGTCGAACGTGGGCGATGCAAGCTGTACATGAGCGACATCCGTTTGAATTTCAACATTCGCAACGACGAATACTATTACTATCCGGACATCGTCGTCACTTGCGATAAGCGCGACACCCACGAGCGCTTCGTCCATTATCCGAAAGTCATCATCGAAGTTCTCTCGCCGAACACCGAACGCGTCGATAAGCGGGAAAAGTCCTTTGCTTATACAAGCATCGCGTCGCTGGAGGAGTGCGTTCTTGTCTCGCAGGCGGCCAAAGAGGCAACAGTTTTTCGGCGCGCCAACAATGGGAAGGACTCGACCGTTTCTGGCGCAAAGGCGGCATCCGCTTGCGCGGGCGGTTGGATTTGCGCGAAGAAACTGTTGTTATGGAAGGCGTCTCCGTTACGAACACGGAATTCGACGTTGATGGGACCGCCTTCGTTTACGCCGAACTGGAAAGCTGTGTTCGGTTGTGACAAAAAACGCTGCCCTATCGAGCGCTATGGTCCTTCGAATTGCCGAATTGCCAATTGACAGAAGACTCCGCGGGCGTAAAAGGCGCTTATGCGACAGCTTCCCACGAGATCCATGGACCTGCTTTTTGACGCCGAGCCCATGGTGCATCCTGCCGTCAGGGAGGCTTTTGAAAAGGCTGCGAGCCTCCTCCAAAAGCATGAAATTCGGTTTCGTCCGATTGGCGGTATTGCCATGAATCTAGCCGGCGCAGGCAGGCCTACCAGGGATGTCGATTTGGTCGTCGCCCGTCGAAATTGGCATCGGGCGTGCGAAGTGCTCCAGGAACTTGCCACCGACCTTCGCGGAATTCGCCTCGGCTTGGAAGGGGAACCTGAGAATGGCCTCGCCTTGGTCGGACCGCAGGGCGTTGCGATTGAAGTTTGGCCGGAAGGTCTCACGCACGAAGAAATCGCTCGATTGCGGGGCCGTCATCGGCCTCACCGGGCTGGAAAAATCGCGCTGACATTACGCGGAGACGACCGCGTGGCGCTCCTCAACGCCAAACTCGCGTCTTACCTTTCGGCCACCGATCGAGTTAAGGATGCGGGCGACGCCCAAAGTCTGATCCATGCTTGGGCACTGCCGATTGAATTCGCCGACAATCTGGATGTGCGCGTCCGCGCTACGTACCGGCGCTTGTGGCGAGGGGAATTATAGCTTCGCGGCGGCTATGCCGAGAGGAGATGGATCGGCGGAAGCGCTCGCGTGTTGCGCGGAGCGTCGTAGAACAACAACGATTCGGCCAACTTGCTGTCTTCGAACCGCACAACTCGATTGAAGCCGCTTGCTCAAACGGAATCATCCGGCCCGCGCAGTTGGGCCGCGGCTTTCAGCGCAAGGAATTCATTCCCATCTTCCAGGCGCTGGCATCGGAGATTTACGGAGACACCTACTTTCATTCCTTCACCCCTTTGGCCTGTGAAGAATTCGGCCAGCCCTTGCCGCCGGTCCCACCGTGCCGGACGCGGAATGGAGCCACGCGGTGGGGATTGGGAACCGCGAGAGCGGCGGCACACCGAAGGATAAAGATGGGAAGTTGAAAGGGGTGTATCCGTGGGGTACCCAATGGCCGCCGCCGCGCGGTGCGGGCAATTATGATTCCTATTCGTCCAGCAAACGGAACACGGACGACTTTGATCGCACGTCGCCGGTGGGCAGTTTCGCGGTGAATGCGTCTGGGTTATTTGATTCAGGCGGGAACGTGTGGGAATGGTGCGAGGATTTCTTAGATGGCTCCAGTGGCGCTCGTGTGTTGCGCGGGGCGTCGGGGGGGCATTGGCAGTCCCGACCACCTGTTGTCTTCGTCCCGCTGCAACGACGCGCCTGAGTATCGTTACGGTAGCATTGGGTTTCGGGTGGTGTTGGTGGGCGTCTCCGCTCGATAGCGTGGCCTATTGGTTACCCTTTGCTCTTTGAATCTTTTACCCTTTTCTTGGCCCGTAAGCCGCGAGGATGGAAGTCACGGTTCGCTATTCTTGGGGTTCGGCTTCATCGAGTGCCACGATATGAAGAGGATTGATGGTATGGGAGACGCCCTCTTGGTCGATGACCACGACCATCTTTGGATGCACTGCGATAAAGTCTCGATGCGGCACCGAATATCTCCGTCCACTGGACAATTCGAGTGTGAAAGGATGAAATCCCTCGTGGAGCCGCTGCCGAAGCCGATCAATGATCATGGCATGACGGTAATTCGACACCCAATTGCCGCTCAAGGTTTTTCTCGTCAGGAGTGTCGGGCGGCTCCAACTGCCTGAGCCATCCGCCGGCCATGCGACCAATTTCATCCAAACGCTGCGAGACAAACAGCAATTGTTGCTGGCTGATCCAGTGCCGGTCACAAATGAGCCGCCAAAAAACGCGAAGCTTTTCGAGATTAAGATTTACGCGCCGGAGCGAGATCAACTTGGCTTCGCGCCGTGTGTAGAGAGCTTCCAAGTTATTCCTGCCAGATCGGGAAAGGCACGACGGCAGCCCGCGAATGCTGCCGCCGACTGACCAACCAGCATCGGTTTGTTCTCAAATCAAATGCGACGTGCGGCAGTTTTTTCCGAACATTGACCATTCCATCCTGCGAGCGAAGCTCGATGGCGTTAGCAGGCGCCGGAGCGTTATACAGTTAATCGAATCCGTCCTGGCGAGTTATCGGACTGGCGGCGAAATCCCATTCGAGCATTTTCCCGGCGGTTGAAGCTGGCGGAACCGAAATCGCGTTTGCTGGCCACGAAAGAGGGTGTTTCCGGCGCTGCGCCCGCGCGTGCTCGGCGGAACGAAACGGCGCTTTGAGGGCCGCCGTCACTTGCTGACGAAGGCGAAGGATTTCCGCGCGCTCACTCCATGCATCGTCGCTTGGTATCAGTTCAGCGTTGAAGCGAATAGCGAGGGACTGCGGCGCACGTACGCCTCGCCGCGATGCTGCACGTCAGCGCCGGGCGCTCTTGCCGTGCGGAAATAGGCGTTGAAGGCAATCGAGCTTCGGCCATAGTAGCCCGCACTATGACTGCGAAGATAAATCGTCAGGGTCAGTTGGTCTTACACACGACACATTGCGAGAGATTAGACCTAAAGTCCGGTGATGCACTCGTGGTCGTCCAACGCGATGCTGATGGGCACATCGTGCTACAAAAGCGCCGGGTCCGCGCGAAAACACTTCGTGGTAAGAACTAGCTCACTCCCCGACCAGTTCCCAGCTCCGTTTTGAAGCGGATTTACCGGCAAACGAACGGGGACAGTGAGTCCGTTGCGCCGTCGGCAGATTGTGCAGCGCATGATCGAGTGCAATGGCTGGAATCGCTTGCGATACCCAACAGTGTTCGACGAAAGACCGGTTCCTTTGCCCGTTATACCTGGCTCATTTTCGCATAGCGCCCAATCGCACAAGTTCGTTGCAGCATCGCCATCGGTTCGTTAGTGTGAACCTGATGACTCGTGCAGACAAAACTCATTGTTGGCTTGTCGCTTCTTTCCTGGTGATCGCAATGCCCATAGCGCTCGGCGGCGCTGAGAAAGCCGCCGCGGCCGCTGTCGCCAAAGTCGATTTCAACCGCGACATTCGTCCCATCCTTTCCGATCATTGTTTCGCCTGCCATGGACCAGACGAGAAGGCGCGCAAGGCCGGTTTGCGTCTCGACCTGAAAGAGCCGGCATTCAGCGCCGCGAAGTCTGGAGCGGTTGCGGTCGTGGCGCGCGACCTCGAGAAGAGCGAATTGATTCAGCGCATCACGACGTCGGACGAAGATGATCGCATGCCGCCGGTCAAGAAGGGTGGCAAACCGCTCTCGGAAAAACAAATCGATCTCTTGAAGCGATGGGTGTCAGAAGGCGCCGATTGGCAGCAACATTGGGCCTACGCGAAACCTCGGCGCGCGGAACCGCCTGAAGTCAAAAACAAGAATTGGAATCGGAACGAAATCGATGGTTTCATTTTGAATCGTCTTGACCAGGAAGGTTTGGATCCTTCACCCGAAGCGCCGAAGGAAAAACTTGCCCGGCGTGCCGCTCTCGATTTGACGGGACTTCCTCCCACCGTCGAGGAACTCGACACCTTTCTCGCCGACAATAATCCCGAAGCATACGAGAAAATGGTCGATCGGCTTTTGGCATCGAAAGCTTACGGCGAACGTCAAGCGATGTTCTGGCTTGATCTGGCCCGCTACGGCGAAACGCAAGGTTATCATCATGACAATCATCGTGACATGTGGCACTGGCGCGATTGGGTGATCAACGCGTTCAACCAGAACATGCCGTTCGACCAGTTCACAACCGAACAATTGGCCGGCGATCTGTTGCCGAAACCAACGCGCGACCAACTTATCGCCACCGGATTTCATCGCAACGAGATGACAACATCCGAAGGCGGTGCGTTGCCGGAAGAATATTCGGTGAAGTACGTGGTCGGGCGTGTTGATACGACAGCTCGCGTTTGGATGGGGACATCGATGGCTTGCGCTGAATGCCACGATCACAAGTACGATCCGATCACGCAGAAGGAGTTTTATCAGTTCTTTGGCTTCTTCAATAACATCGCCGAAAGCGGACTCGACGAACCGCGAGTCAACGCGGCTCCTCGGCTGGAGTTGAAGACCGCTGACCACGACAATCGCCTCACGCAGTTGGATGCTGAAATCTCCGCGTTGGAGCTGGCGCATCGCAAGATCACCGAAGAAACCAATTCCACCTACAGCGCGAGCCAAGAGCAATGGGCGGCTCGCCATCGAGAAAAAAGCGTTGATAATTGGGGACCGCTCTTGCCGGTTGGATTATCCTCGAAAAATGGGGCGACTCTCACATCACTCGCAGACAATACCATCACAGTTTCAGGTGCGACTCCGGACCGCGACGTTTACTTGTTGCGCCTGATGACGCCGGACCAAGGGATCACTGCGTTGCGCCTCGAAGCGTTGCCGGATTTGTCGCTGGCGCATGGCAAGGCGGGTCGGAGCGACAATGGCGAATTTATTCTGACGCGTATTGAGGTTGTGGCTCGCAGCGCGGCGCCTGAGAGAACCAAAGCCAATACCAAACCGCCGGAGCTGGGATCGTGGTGGAAGCTTGGTCCATTCGGCGGCGCTTCTCGGAAAGAGGCCTACGACAAAGATCATGGACCAGAAGCTGGAGTAAATTTGCAAGCTTCTTACCAAGACGGCCGTATCAAATGGCAGGAAGCGCCCGAATTGAAGGATGGGGAAGTTAATTCCCTGAGTGGGACGAACGCCGCCATTTATTTTTACCGCACCGTTCGGGCTGACCAGGAACGATGGCGCGAGTTGCATTTGGGTAGCGGTGGCGGCATCAAAGTCTGGTTGAACGGACGACTCGTTCATAGCAACGAAGGAAACCGCCAGGCGGAAGCGAACCAGGACAAAGTGCAGATTCGTGTCGCGGCGGGTGAAAACAAACTCCTCATCAAAGCGACGCCGTCGATTGAGAATGGCGGACTTTATATTCGGCTCGATCCCGTTCCTGCGCTCGAGCGCGCAGTGAAGATTGCGGCTGCGGCGGCTGATACGAGCCGGGGCGGTTATCCAGTTGCTGGGGCTTTGGATGACTTGATTGAAACCGGTTGGTCGATCGATGCGGCCAGCGCTGATGCCAAACGTCCGCATTTCGCTTGGTTCCGATTTTCCGAGGCCGCCGGGTTTGCAGAAGGGACTGAGTTCGAAGTGAAATTGATCTTTGATGCTCCGGTCCCTCGGAAGACGCTCGCTCGATTTCGGCTCGCGATGACGCGGTCTGACGACTTGGCAAATTTCTTTTCGCTTCCCGATAACGTTCGGTCCTTGTTGTTAATCGATGCCAAAGAGCTTACTGAGTCGCAGGCGCGGGAATTGCAACGCTACTACCGCGAGCAGTTCGTGCCCGAGGCCAAGAACCTCGTCAAAGTGCTGAACGACAAACGGACGGAGCGGCAGCAATTTCGCGACGCCATTCCGGTAGCGATGGTAATGAAGGAAAACGAGAAGCCGAGGGATACGCATTTGCTGGTTCGCGGCGAGTATCATAACCGAGGTGAGAAGGTCATTCCCGGCGTGCCCGATGCGATTCTCCGTTGGCCCGAAGCGTTGCCGAAGAATCGCCTGGGATTGGCCAAGTGGCTTTTGCACGCGGATCATCCCCTGACCAGCCGTGTCTTGATCAATCACTTCTGGCAGCAGCATTTCGGGACCGGCCTGGTGAAAACCGCAGAAGACTTCGGCGTGCAAGGCGAACGGCCCAGCCATCCCGAATTGCTCGACTGGCTGGCCACGGAGTTCATGCGATCGGGCTGGAACATCAAAGAAATTCATCGGCTGATCGTGACCTCGGCCACGTATCGTCAAGACGCCGTGGCATCACACAGGCATTTGGAAAAAGACCCGATGAATCGGTTGCTGGCCCGCTTTCCGCGGCAGCGCCTCGAAGCGGAAGGCATTCGTGATTTGGCAATGTCTGCGAGCGGGCTTCTGAACCCCAAGATCGGCGGTCCCAGCGTTTTTCCGTACCAGCCGCCAGGCCTTTGGGAGCAAGTGGCCTTCGAAGGCACGCGGACATGGGAACAGAATCTGAGCAAAGGAGACGATCCTTATCGCCGTGGCCTTTACGTTTATTGGCGCCGCTCGATTCCGTACGCGTCGTTCGTCACGTTCGACGCGCCGACGCGCGAGACTTGCACGGTTCGTCGTCCGCGCACAAACACGCCATTGCAAGCGCTGGCGCTAATGAACGATCCAGTCTATGTCGAAGCAGCGCGCGCGTTCGGGCATCGCATTATGCAGAAAGGTGGAAACACCGCAGCGGACCGCGTCCAGTACGCCTTTCGCGTTTGCTTGAGCCGCAATCCGACTGCGACCGAACTTGAGCGCTTGACCAAAGCGTTCGAAACCGAGTTGGAACATTTTCTGAAGAAGCGAGCCGATGCCAACCAATTAGTGAATGTGGGCGCGACTCCGCCGCCGGCGAGTGTCGATCTGCTCGAACTGGCGGCTTGGACAGTGATTGGCCAAGTTCTCTTGAATCTCGACGAGGCGATTACGAAAGGCTAAAGGATTAAGTATGATCTTCGAAAACGAACTCCGTAAAACGATGGCACGGCGCGCCTTTCTGAAAACTGCTGGACTCGGCCTTGGCTCCGTGGCCTTGGCGTCGCTCCTGGACGGAAAGGTTTCCGCGTCGACCGCAGATTCAAGCCCGCTCAAGTCCGCTGGCGCTGCCAATCCGCTCCATTTTGCCCCGCGCGCCAAGCGCGTCATTTATCTCTTCATGTCAGGCGCGCCGTCGCAAATCGATCTGTACGATCCGAAGCCGAAGCTTCGAGAGATGACTGGTCAGCTTTTGCCGGAATCAGTGCGCATGGGGCAGAGGATCACCGGTATGACCAGCGGACAGAAGTATCTGCTCTGTGTTGGTTCTCCATTCGAGTTCAAACGCCAAGGCAAATGCGGCACAGAGATCAGCGAGTTGTTGCCGAACATTGGAGGTATCGCGGATGAAATTGCGTTGCTGCGCGCGGTTCACACCGATCCGATCAATCACGATCCTGCCGTCACGTACTTGTTCTCTGGACATCAGCAACCCGGCCGCCCGACGCTTGGCGCATGGGTGTCCTACGGCCTCGGCAGCGAGAACAGCAGCTTGCCTGCGTTCGTCGTCATGCACTCCGGACGTGGCGGTCAGTCGCTGCAAACTCGGTACTGGGGCAACGGTTTTCTGCCGAGCAATCATCAAGGCGTCCAGTTCCGCGGCCAAGGCGATCCGGTCCTTTTCATTTCCAATCCGCCCGGCCTAAGCCAGGAGACGCGCCGCCGGATGCTGGACCACGTGCAAGCATTGAATTCCGCGCAACTCGGGCAATTGAACGATCCCGAAATCGCCACCCGCATTGAAGCGTATGAAATGGCGTTTCGCATGCAAACCAGCGTGCCCGAGCTCATGGACATTTCGAAAGAACCGAAAGAAGTTCTCGAATCCTATGGCGCCGAGCCGGGCAAACCTTCCTTCGCGAACAATTGTCTTCTCGCGCGGCGCCTTTCGGAACGTGGCGTTCGATTCGTTAAGCTGCTGCATCGAGATTGGGACCATCACGGCGGCTTGCCGACGGCCATTCGGGTCCAGGCGTCGCAGACGGACAAGGCTTCGGCGGCGTTGATCAGGGATCTCAAGCAACGCGGATTACTCGACGAAACGCTCGTGGTTTGGGGCGGTGAGTTTGGTCGCACGGCTTACAGCCAGGGCAACATTTCCAAGGAAAGTTTCGGACGCGATCATCACCCGCGTTGCTACAGCCTTTGGATGGCCGGCGGCGGCATCAAAGGCGGGGTTGCTTACGGCGTCACGGACGATTTCTCCTACAACATCGTCAGAGATGGCGTCCATATTAACGATCTGCATGCCACGATCCTTCATTGCCTTGGCATCGATCACGAAAAACTCACGTTCAAATTCCAAGGCCGCGATTTCCGGCTTACCGATGTCGCGGGCAAGGTCGTGAAACCTGTGCTCGCTTGAGGTGTGCATCCGAAACCAGCCTGGCTCCTTAGCTTACGCAAGCGCGGGTGCGATGGAAGGTGACAAGTGTTGTTGCGCTCGTGAATTGAATCGAAGAAACAAATGTTTCGACCGCCGACAGCGCAGTCTTCGGCTTGCGATTCGCTCTGCTCAGCCTAGCCTCAGGATTCTTGATCCCGAAGCGTGAGTGTGCGGGTCGTGGAAAATGAGTGGCACCGAAAAGGCGGATGCGGCGGTCGGTTTTTGGGCTTGCCGAGAGTGAGACAGGACGAAGAATCGGGGCATGCCTCAAGTACAATTGCCTCTCTTTCCTGTCGGAACGACCGCCATCACGGACGAGTTGGGATTCGAACATCACGGTCAACAAGTGGTGTATTGGAACGGGCATTTGCCGGTCTTTACGCACGAGGTTGGAGACCTGGCCAGTTTCCGTCTTTTTACCACCCAACTGATCGTCAATGGTACGGCCAGCCAGAGTCAGATCGCCCAAGCCTTTGGGGTGCCGCTGCGGACGGTCAAGCGTTACTGTCGGCGGTATCGGGAGGCTGGGGCCAGCGGGTTTTACCGGCCGGCGGCGCGACGGCAAGGGCATCGGTTGACGCGGGAGCGGATCGTGGAGGTGCAGGGGCTACTGGATCAAGGATGGAGCGTACCGGAGATCAGCCGTGCGACCGGGCTTTTAGCCACCACCTTGCACAAGGCTATCGATCAAGGCCGGCTGAAGCAGATTAAAAAAAAGACCATTCCCGATCTGGCGCAGGCGTAGAGGTCCAGGCCAGCACCAAGAGCCAGCGCAGCGTGGTCGATGAACAGGCGGCGCTGGGGGTGGCGACCACGCGGGTGGAGGAGCGGTTGTTGGCGTCGGTGGGGCAGTTGCAGGCGGCGCCGATCCGCTTTGAAGCGGTGGATGACGTGCCCAGCGGGGGCGTGTTGTGCG
>Ga0194120_10005774_pt1 | contig 17953 bp, 14 predicted proteins | sample TA2MahCa65mmetaG_FD_148642 | JGI IMG/M metagenome (GOLD analysis project Ga0194120, IMG submission 148642) | Freshwater microbial communities from Lake Tanganyika, Tanzania - TA2015019 Mahale Deep Cast 65m | ecosystem: Environmental > Aquatic > Freshwater > Lake | place: Tanzania: Lake...
TCCGGTCCTTTATGCTGGGGAAGTACGAGGTGACGGTCGGGGAGTTCGGTCGCTTCGTGAACGAGACCGGGCATCGGCCGGACGGCGGGTGCATGACGTTTACCGCAGCCGGGGCCGAGCTCGACGTGTCGAGAAACTGGCGCAATCCGGGCTTCGGGCAAGGCGAGCGGCATCCAGTAGTTTGCGTGAGTTGGGACGACGCCAAGGCATATACCGCTTGGCTGAGCGGCAAGACCGGCAAGAGCTACCGCCTGGCGACGGAGTCGGAATGGGAATACGCGGCGCGGGCGGGAACGACGACGGCGCGGTATTGGGGCAATGACGTCGATCAGGGCTGTGGGTTCGCGAATATCGCCGATCAAACGACGCGAGCGCAGGTGCAACGCATCACCTGGGGCACCACGTGCAGCGATGGCCACGCTTATACGGCGCCGGTAGGGTCGTTCCGGACCAACGGCTTCGGTCTTCACGACATGATCGGCAATGTGTGGGAGTGGGTGGAGGATTGCTGGAACCACGGCTACAGCGGCGCGCCCGTGGACGGCTCGGCCTGGACCTATGGCGACTGCCAACGACGCGTCCTTCGCGGCGGTTCCTGGGAAAGCAATCTGAGTATCGCCCGCTCGGCGTACCGCGGCAGGAACCCTTCCGCCGACCGGCACGTCCTCATCGGCTTCCGTATCGCGAGGAATAACTAACCCCCTGTGCCTTTAAGGTCCTGGGTATTCTGGACGGAATGGACTCGCTACAGCGCAATGCTCGGCCGGGGGCTACCCCAGGGGCCATCGGCACCCGCCAGCGCGCCCGTTTGCCCCCGTTCGCGCGCTGTCGGGCATCCGTGCGGCCCTTTCATGCCAATTTTTGTCGAGGAATCAATGGCTTGGTGCCGTCGTAAGGGCGCTTTGGCGTCCCATTTCGTCCCGCCTTGGCCGCGCCGCCTGGATGGGCTGGTGGATGGACTAGAATCCGCAGTCCTTCCGAAAGGCGTGATATTTCAAATATTTGAGAGAGATAAGTGGCGGAGGGAGTGAAACCGAACTCCAACGATCTCTGGATTTTCGCCCCGCCGGAGAAACGACCACACTTCATGACACGCTGCTCAGAGTAGGCCGAGCCCGCGCAGCATGACCAGAGCGATGATTCCAGGGATCACTACGCGCAGCAACCAAATCCACATCCAACGCAGCCGCCGCCCCACCAAACCCGATGATTGCAGTGCATCGGCCGCCGGCCAACCCCAGCCCACGAACAGCGCGATCGCGATCCCGCTCAGCGGGAGAAGGACGTTCGATGCGAAATGATCAATCAGGTCAAGCGGTGGAGCAGATCTCAAAAATGCATCTCGGAGAATGCCGTATCCCAGCGCCGAGGGAATTCCAATCGCAAATCCCACGGCTGCGGCGGCTATCGCCGCGGCGGATCGTGGCCATCCCCACCTTGCCATCATCAGGGACACCGGGACTTCGAGCAGGGCGATCACCGACGTCAACGCTGCAACAAAGAGGAGAAGAAAAAACGCCGTCGCGATCCACCGGCCAGCGGGCATTGCCGCAAAGACCTCCGGCAGCACGACAAACGCGAGCGTTGGACCATGGGCCGGGTCGAGTCCATATGTGAAGACTGCCGGAAAAATCATGACCCCAGCAACCAGCGCGATGAGCGTGTCCCCAGCAGCAATCACCAATGCTGCGCGCGGCAACCGTTCAGCTTTCGCGAGATAGCTGCCATAGGTAACGAGAATGCCCATTGCCAGACCGATAGAAAAGAAGGCCTGACCAATGGCAACGAGATAGGTCTTCGGCTCCAGCAGCGCACCCCAATCCGGCGCAAACAGGAAAGTGAGCGCCTGCGAGGCGCCGGGCAGTGAAAGTCCGTACCCAGCCAGCAAGACGACCAGGATGGCGAACAGCGGCATCAGCACCCTGCTAGCGAGCTCGATCCCGCGTTCGACACCGGCAGCAACGATCGATGCCGCGACCAGCAGCACTGCTCCAAGCCACAATAATGCCTGGAAAGGGTCGGCGATGACGGCATCGAAATAAGCCGTGAACCCGGGCCCGCTGCCGTCGATTCCTTCGATGCTGTAGGTCCAAAGATACCGGGTCACCCAGCCGGCGACGACCGGGTAGTAGCTGAGGATGGCGAGGCTGGCGGCGACGCCGAGCCACCCCGCCCATCTCCAGGGCCTACCGCTTGATATCCGCTGAAAGGCGTCAACAGAGTTCGCACGCGCTCTCTGGCCGATGGCGAGCTCCGCGATCAACAACGGCAGTCCGAGTCCAATTACCGCTATGAGGTAGACAAGGATGAACGCACCGCCGCCATTCTCACCGACGACGTATGAGAAGCGCCAAATATTGCCTAACCCAACCGCTGAACCAAGAGCCGCAAGTACGAATCCAATACTCGATGACCATTGACCTCTCTTTTTATGGTCTGTCAGCGTCATTTGCACCACACTCGCCGCATTCGTCCTGACTTGGGCGCATTGGCAGAAACATCTTGTTGCATAAATCAGACTCTTACTGTCAATTGTTTGTATGAGCAAAGCGCGCAGCAATGAAAATTACCCCGGACCACGGAATTCAACGGGCAGTATCGGTGGTCGACTTTCCCAAGTCGGCCTGACACGGGATGGTTGGCGTATCGCTGGAATTTTGTTATGGCGAGCAGTGCTGCTAGGGACAGGGCTTTATCTCATCTTGACCTCCGAGCAAGATACCAACCTCCGCTTGAATCTAGTTGCATACATTGTCGCGGTGGTATGGAGCTATTACGATGGGCTTTTCGCCAAAGGATGGTGGCGTCTCGCCTGGTTGGAGGCGATATTCTTGCACCTTGCCGGTGTACAGGTAGGGAACTTCCTGGCTCTGTTGTTCGGCAATCCGGTCCACTCCTCTTGAATGCTGCTTCACGATGCTGTTGCGTTGGCATCGCCATGGCGCCGCGGCGGCACAGCCAGCACATCGCGATCGGAAACGCGCAACATTTCTTCAGCTACACTTCCGAGCAAAGCCTTCGTGATGCCCGTTCGGCCGTGGGTGCCCACAACAATCAAGTCCGAGGACACAGCGCGGGCGATCGTAGCGATAGTAGAAGCCGCCGATCCTTCAGCCGGCCTGAGCACCTGCTGCATAGGGGTGAATTTGAGTGCGCCAAGGAACGCTGTCAGTTCAGCTGAGGCCCGCTCTTGCTCATCGGCGATGTAGTCCTTGATCTGATCCTCGGTGGACGACGCGCGCACCATCATACCGGACGCAGGCGTGTCGAATACATGAGCCACCGATACGGCGATATTCCTGTCCAGGCACAGTGCCCGCACTGCCTGCACCGCATCGGCGGAACAATCAGAAAAGTCGACTGCGACTAGCACATGGCGATAGGAAGCCGCGGGGACGCCGTTGGCCATCAAGATCGGCCGGCTGGACGCACGGATTGTTCGCTCGGCCGTCGTGCCGACAAAAACGTCCTTAAGCGCCTGGCGCCGGTGCGGACCAATTACGAGAAGGTCGCAGTTGGTCTCCTCGGCGGCCTTAGCGATTCCCTCGAAGGCATTTCCGAGGACTACGCTGTAGTCGCAATCGACGCCATCAATCTCGCGCAACGATCGGGCTTGCTCGCTCAGGAGCACCGACGCTGCGTCGCGCTCGGCTTTGAGGATGCGTTTGGGTTGATCGTCGTCGATGACGTGAACCACGGTCATTGACGATCCATGTGTTCTTGCCAGCAAGGTCGCACGGCGAATCGCGCGGTCCGATCTGGTGGAGAAGTCCGTGGCGACCAAGATGCGTTTCATGCGCTATGCCTCCAGCTATCCAAGTACGCTCCTGGTGTAGGGGACGCTTTCAATCATGGAGTGATCGCGACCTTCAGTACGCCGTCGCGCTGATGCGAAAACAGGTCATAGGCTGCTTCGATTTCGTCGAGCTTGAACCGGTGCGTGACAAGAGGACGGGTATCAATGCGCCCTGACTCAACCACCGTCATCAGACGGCGCATGCGTTCCTTGCCGCCCGGGCAAAGCGTGGTGATGATCTTGTGATCGCCGAGACCAGCCGTGAACGCGGCGAGCGGGATGCGTAGGTCGCTCGAATACACACCCAGCGATGACAGCGTTCCGCCAGGTCGCAAGACGCGGAGAGCTGCCTCGAATGTGCCGGGAAGCCCGAGCGCCTCGATCGCGACATCGACGCCGCGGCCGCTGGTGATCTTCATGATCTCAGTGACCGGATCGGCGTTGCGGAAATCCACGACGTGATCGGCGCCCATGCTCTTGGCCATGGCGATTCGCTCGGGAATGGTTTCGACGCCGATGATCGTCGTCGCGCCCATCAGCTTCGCCCCGGCTGTCGCGCAAAGGCCGATTGGACCCTGGGCGAAGACCGCGACTGTGTCGCCGATCCGAATGCCGCCGGATTCCGCCCCGCCGAGACCGGTCGACATAATGTCGGGGCACATCAGGACTTGCTCGTCAGTCAGCCCGTCCGGGACGGGCGAGAGATTGGCCATGGCATCGGGCACCAGCAGGTAGTCCGCCTGCGAGCCGTCGATGGTGTTGCCGAAGCGCCACCCGCCGAGCGGTTTCCAACCATGGGCGGTTCCGGCGCCGCACTGGGCATGAAACCCCGAAAGCGAGGCATTCGAGTGACCCGATGGTGTTATCGCGCCAGCAATAACGCGTTGGCCTTCCTGATACCCAGCAACGGAGGATCCAAGCTTCTCAATGATGCCGACGGGCTCGTGCCCGATGATAAGGCCGCGCCGGACCGGATATTCGCCTTTCAGAATGTGAACATCCGTACCGCAAATGGTCGTGGTGGTGATGCGGATAAGCGCGTCGAGCGGGCCAACATCCGGTATGGGCTTCCTCTCAAGGACGATACGCCCCGGCTCGACGAATACGGCCGCTTTCATTGTGGTTGCCGGCATGTGGCTATTCCTCCGACAAATCGCAGTTTGCCAAAAATGCCATCAAATTCCGTCAAATACGTTGATCTGGATCAAAGCGCTATCTACGGCGCCGAAATATTATAAAATATGCTTAGGATGGGAAAAGTGCGATGTAGTACTGTCAAGGAGGGTAACTGCCGGTCACCCGAGCGAACTGAAGTCACGCAGCGCCGGGTTGCCTCCCGAATTGAGCGACCTCGACGACGCAGAATTTAGAATCGTATCAAGTCTTGCACATGGACACCCCTGCGAATCGCATGCAGGGCATTTTGTGGTTCACAGCCGGGGGATCTCGAAGATGAGAGACAAAGGCGATCGAACATCAGACAGGCTGGCGGACGGTCTCCGGCGGATCCTCGTGGCCTCTGACCTTACCGCCTACACCGATCGCGCCATTGATCGCGCCGTCATCCTGGCAGCGCAAAGCCGCGCAGCCATTCGGCTTGTTCACGCGATCGATCCGGGCGTTCTTCCCGAGAAGTATCTGAAAAAGAATATTCGTGAGGCCGAGGCGCACCTGGAGCACGAACTGCGCGACAGCGGTATCGACAAGAACATCGATGTCTCTGTTAAAGTCTTGCGTGGCAACGCAGAGATGGTTGTCATAGAAGAAGCGCAAGCGATGCAGGCCGACATCATCATCATGGGCCTCTCGCATGACACATCCCTGGGCGGCATGGTTCGCGGGACAACCATCGACAAGGTGGTCCGTCGTGCGCAATGTCCGGTTCTCGTCGTCAAGACGCGCGCAAGGCGCCCCTACGTGAGGATTACCGCGGCGCTGGACCTAGCAGAGCCTTCGCGAAAGGCACTGGACTTCGCGCTGCGCGAGTTTCCGGGTGCCGAGATCAGCGTCATTCATGTGGCCGAAACGGCGCCCGCCGACCTGCCTCCCGATGCTCAGAGTTCTGCCGTTGCCGCTGAGCGACGACACCAGATCGAAGACATGGTCACGGCAAGGTTCTTGGCCGCTGGCCGCGGCGGCCTCGGAACGAGCGATGGTCCGACTTTGCATTTCGCGAATGGGAGAGCCGTGAATGTCCTGTCGGAGGAAATTCCGCGCATGAACCCCGATCTCGTCGTTATGGGGACGCACGGACGGACTGGGGTATCCAACCTGTTTCTCGGCAGCGTCGCCGAGACCCTGTTGGAGGTTCTGCGACACGACGTGCTTGTGGTCCGAACCTGAGTCGGAACGGGTCTTGGAATCGTTCCATTTGCGAGTCCGGACGGTGATGGACCGTGAACACTGGTGACAAACATGCTGACACGACAATTCCTGACCGTGAAGGAAGTAGCTGATTTGCTGAAAGTCGGTGAGGTGACAGTGCGACACTGGATAAAGGGTGGTGAACTACGTGCCATAGACGTCGGCCGGGAATGGCGTATCGCACCCGGCGACCTGGAGCACTTTCTGCAGCGTCACGCGACCGCCCCAACGACCAATGGAATGATGCCTCAAGATGGGAGCGTGAACCTACCCGCCGAAGCGCCGAAAACCCCTCCAAGCAAGGTCAAAAAAGGCACTTCTAGCAAAAGACGACCGCTTTGATGGAGTTTTTGGTCCAGTCCGCATTCGGTGAAGTCGCAACGCTGCTGGTTCTGGCGGCGGTCGTGGGCTTCATCGGCATTGTTCTCCGGCAGCCGCTGATTGTTAGTTTCATTGCTGTCGGTCTGATCGCCGGTCCCTCCGCCCTGGATCTCGTACGGTCTGATGCGCAGATCGACCTCTTGTCGGAACTTGGCATCGCGGTTCTGCTTTTTCTGGTAGGCATCAAGCTCGACATCAAGCTGATCCGCTCCCTTGGCGCAGTCTCCCTGATGACGGGGCTCGGCCAAGTCGCCTTCACTTCGATTCTCGGTTTCCTGATAGGTCTGGCGCTCGGCCTCGATGCAGTGACCAGCCTGTATGTCGCCGTCGCTCTCACCTTCTCCAGCACGATCATCATCGTGAAGCTTCTCTCGGACAAACGAGAGATCGATTCCCTTCATGGCCAGATCGCACTCGGGTTTCTGATAGTTCAGGACCTCGTGGTGGTACTTGCCATGATTGTGCTGTCCGCAATTGGCATCGGCACCGGCAAGGAACACGGCCCAGGTAACATCCTTGTTGTTCTATCATCCGGCGTCGCGCTGGTGGGGCTGGTCATTCTTTTCGTCCGGTATGCGGCAAATCCACTGACCGAGCGGCTGGCCCGCGCGCCCGAGCTGCTGGTGATCTTCGCCATTGCTCAGGCCGCGATGTTTGCAGCGATCGGCGATTTCGTCGGGCTGGGCAAGGAAGTGGGAGGACTGCTAGCCGGCATATCGCTCGCGTCCTCGCCCTACCGAGAGACGATTGCAGCGCGCCTGGCACCGTTACGGGATTTTCTCCTGCTGTTCTTCTTCATCGCGCTCGGTGCCACGCTCGAACTTTCTCAGTTGGGCACTCATGTCACCGCCGCGGTTGTCTTCTCGCTTTTCGTTCTCATCGGTAACCCGCTGATCGTTCTCGCTATCATGGGCGCCATGGGTTATCGCAAGCGGACCGGGTTCCTTGCCGGCCTCACGGTTGCCCAGATCAGTGAGTTCTCTCTCATTTTCGTCGCTATGGGCATCACGCTCGGTCACATCGACTCTGACGCGCTCGGTCTCGTGACGATGGTAGGTCTCGTGACCATTGCTGCCTCCACCTACATGATTACCTATTCGCATCAACTCTATTCTCTGTTCGAACCTCTTCTGGGGATATTTGAACGAAGCGGCACCCCGCGCGAACCAGGCGGCGACGACGGACAACACGGAGCCGATCAGTACGACGTAGTGATCTTCGGCCTCGGACGGTTTGGAACCGCGATCGGCATGCGCTTGAAGAGCAGGGGCATTCGAGTCCTTGGCATTGACTTCAATCCCATCGCCGTTCGACGCTGGCGCCGCCTCGGGCTCGATACCGAGTACGGAGATGCGACCGATCCGGAGTTCATTTCCGCGCTTCCTTTGAGCAGCGCGCGGCGGGTCGTGTCCACGATTCCAGCCCACCCGACCGGGCTCAGTCACGAGGACACGCGGAGCACATTGATACAGGCAACGCGGTCAGGCGCCTTCCACGGACAGATCGCCGTTACGTCGCATAGCAAGGCAGAGACCGAAGAATTGCTGTCTTCAGGTGCCGATATCGTGTTGGAGCCATTTCAGGATGCGGCGGATCGTGCGGTCGATATCTTGTTAGGTGGCGAGAAGTTCGAGCGAGTGACAATTCCCGATATCGAAACTGACGAAAAAATTTCCGCATGACGGGCACAGACGAGCTCCAAACACCGAGACACAATGCCGACAATGCTTCAGCGAACTCGCGCGCATGGCGTTTGGGCCCGGAGACAACATTGAACACCTTTCACCATGCGATCCCTGCGGCGGAAACTCTTGCGGCGCTCGGTGTGACGGAAAATGGTCTAAGTCAGAGCGAGGTGGACGCACGTCTCAAGAAGCATGGCGCCAATCGCCTGCCCGAGCCCCCGAAGCGCAGCTCGATCCTTCGTTTCCTATCTCACTTTCATAATGTTCTGATCTACGTCCTTCTCGGATCGGCCGTTATCACTGCCAGCCTTGGACATTTCATCGACACGAGCGTGATCCTCGCTGTCGTAATCGCCAACGCAATTATCGGCTTCATCCAGGAGGGCCGTGCCGAGCAGGCAATGGCCGCAATTCGTCAGATGCTCGCGCCACGCACGTCGGTTCTGCGAGATGGGAAGCGCTTTACTCTCGACGGCACCTCGATCGTTCCTGGCGATGTCGTACTGCTGGAGGCAGGAGAGAAGGTTCCCGCCGATTTGCGGTTGATCGAAGCGAACGGACTGAGGGTCGAGGAAGCTATCCTCACCGGTGAATCCGTTCCCGTCGATAAAGACACGAAGCCCGTATCCCCTGACGCGACGCTCGGAGATCGCTCCTGCATGGCCTTTAGCGGCACGCTCGTCGCCGGGGGCACCGGGCGTGGCGTGGTAGTGGCGACTGGAACCGCAACGGAAATCGGCCGGATCAGCGGGATGCTTTCGCGGGTTGAGACGCTGACCACGCCACTGGTCCGGCAAATGGATGGCTTCGCCCGTTGGCTGACGATCCTGATCCTGCTGATCGCCGCCGTACTTCTCGTCTATGGCTACTTTGTCGGCCATCTGCCCTTCTCCGAACTCTTCATGACCGTCGTCGGCCTCTCGGTGGCGGCAATTCCCGAAGGCCTACCCGCCGTTCTGACCATCACACTGGCAGTTGGTGTTCAGGCGATGGCGCGACGTAACGCCATCGTCCGGCGACTTCCCGCTATCGAGACACTGGGATCGGTCTCCGTCATCTGTAGCGACAAGACCGGCACGCTGACGCGCAACGAGATGATGGCAGCCTCGCTCGTCACCGGAGATCACGTCTACTCCGTGACGGGAAGCGGTTACGCGCCCGTAGGGGCAATTCGTCTGGCTGATGCTGACATTGAGCCCGCCAAGCGCCCCCTTCTGGTGGAGGTGGCCCGCGCCGCCGCGCTGTGCAACGACGCAGCCCTGCACAAGCATGAGGATGGCTGGCGGGTGGAAGGTGACCCAATGGAAGGCGCCCTGAAGGCGCTTGCCGGCAAGATCATGCGCGAAGAGCCCGAGCCCTTTGCCGGATGGACACGGACGGACAGCATCCCCTTCGACGCCAGCCACCGCTATATGGCTGTCCTGCACCATGACCATGAGGGTCATGCCTGGATCCATGTGAAGGGCGCCCCGGAGCGCATCCTTTCCATGTGCGCAAGCCAGCGAGCGGCCGACAGTGACACACACGCCGTGGATGCCGATTACTGGCACCAGCGGGTCGAGTCCATCGCTGGACAAGGCCAGCGTGTGCTCGCACTTGCCACGCGTTCGGTTCCGCAGGATCACGTCGTTCTGAACACAGCCGATCTCGACGGCCATATGGTCCTGGTAGGGCTCGTCGGCCTGATCGACCCACCGCGCACCGAGGCCATCGCGGCGGTTGCGGAATGCCATGGCGCGGGAATCCGAGTGAAAATGATCACCGGGGACCATGCCGGCACGGCCGCGGCGATCGGCCGTCAGATCGGGCTTCAGAACCCAGACCGAGTGCTGACCGGGGCGGACCTCGAGAAGATGGACGACGCCCAGTTGGCGGCCATCGCCGTCGACACGGATATCTTTGCCCGCACAAGTCCCATGCACAAACTGCGCTTGGTGACGGCACTCCAATCGCATGGGCTGACCGTCGCAATGACAGGTGACGGAGTGAACGATGCGCCGGCCCTGAAGCGCGCTGATGCAGGCATCGCCATGGGTCAGAAGGGCAGCGAGGCAGCCAAGGAAGCCTCGGAGCTGGTGCTTGCTGACGATAATTTCGCGTCGATCGTCGCCGCGGTGCGAGAGGGGCGTACAGTCTATGACAACATCAAGAAGGTCATCAGTTGGACCTTGCCGACGAATGCCGGCGAGGCCTTGACGATCATCGTGGCGTTACTCTTGGGTATGGCGCTGCCGGTAACCGCAGTTCAGATACTTTGGGTAAACCTGATCACTGCGATCACATTGGGAGTCGCGCTCGCCTTTGAGCCGACAGAGGATAACACAATGCAGCGTCCTCCACGGCCTCGGGATGAGCCGCTGTTGTCCGGAGAGTTGATCTGGCATATCGTCTTCGTCTCGGTTTTGTTTCTCGCGGCGGTCTTTGGAATCTATGCCTATGCCGTCGATAAGGGTTACTCGCCAGAACTCGCCCGGACCATGGCGCTCAACACGCTGGTGGTGCTAGAAATCTTCCACCTCTTCTTCATCCGCAACATCTACGGCACCTCCCTGACCTGGAAGGCCGTGCAAGGCACTCGAGTCGTCTGGGCCTGCGTCATATCCATTGCTGCTGCCCAGTTCGCCGTCACGTATCTACCGCCGCTGCAGCAGGTGTTCGGCACCAGCCCAGTTCCGATGATCGACGGCGTCCTGATCGTCGCCACAGGCGTCGTGTTTTTCGCGATCATAGAGTCGGAGAAGCAGCTTCGGCTGGTGTTTCGTCGGACTGAGAGAAAAATTTCATAACCATCCTCGGACCTGAGCATCCAGAATCAATTGGGAAGCCAATCAGGTCAGAGTGATCTGACGAATGCGCACGCAGATACCCTTTCCCAGCATTCTCCAAGTGCAATAGGGCCGTCCAAATTGCTGGGCTAGTTCTGATACGAAAAAGTTGCTCAACAGGTTGTGAGCGTGCAGGCAAGCAACGAGGGCCGCCCCACGAATCGATCTCTGGCAGCGCACGCTCGCGCCTGGTCCCGCATCACGGCGTAGTCGTTCAGCATCTGCTCGATCGCCGAACCGGATGGAAGGCGTTCGAGCTCGTCTGCCGCCCTCGCGAGGAACTCCCGGCTGTACGCCGGGACCGGCGGGCAGCCTCCCCCGTCAGAACGAGCCGTCGCGCATCCGGCGAGCAAGCTCGTCGCGATCGCGAGGGCGGCGAGACGCGGCATCCAGTTGGTCATGTTGCACCTCGATGGTTCTGCGCATGCGTTCGACACGTTCGGCATTGCGCCCGGCCTGACGAGCGCCGAGCAGGATCGCAGCGACAGCGCCGATGATTGCGAAGAGCCCTGCGAGCTTGAGGGCATAGGGGGCCAGCAGCCGGCCGATGATCGCGATCACCGGAGCCCCCTGCGCCGGTCATCGATGCGGGCCCAGATCATGTAGGCGATGCCGGCGAGCGCGGCGGCGCCGACCACCCAGGGCGCCACCTGAAGCAGCGACTGCAGCAGCGGGATCGCGGGCTCGACCTGGCGAACAGCCTCGGCCGTCAGCCCTAGAACCGTGGCGCCGGCTGCCACCTGACCGCCTTGCACCGTGCGGGTCCGCGCCAGCGGTCGCTGCGGGGGCTCGACGCCGGCCAGGACCAGTCCGGCGTCAATTTCGGCATCGGTGTAAGGCTGCTGACCGTTCTCGTGGCGAATGATCGCCAAGGTGAGCGGGCGCAGGATCGCGTAGTCATGAACGTCGATCTCGTCGTCCGCCCCAACGCCCACACTCGCGGCCACCGTCCGCACATAGGCGCCGGTATCGTTCTCGTTCGGCGGCGCCCAGCGACCGATCATCTGCTTGATGGTCTTGAGGCCGACCCTGTCCTGGTAGGCGATCAGCGTCCGCGCAAGCGCCCGGATGCCCCATTTGGCCGAGGCGAACTGGAAGAATTCGGGATCCGTCTGCTCGGCGGCCAGACCCTGCCAGGGATCGGCAGACCGGCGCAGATTGCCGGGATTGTGGTTGCGAATGCCGCGCGGCAGCGCGCGGCCTCGAGCGATCGAGGCAGTCATGGTCGTTCTCCTCTGGTCACAAAAAAGCCCGCCAGAAGGCGGGCGATACGGATGGCAGTGGTGCGCCTACATCAGGCGGCAGCAGACTCCGCAGGCGGATGTCGCATTGGTCCGTCGATGTGGACGGGAACCATGTCCGTCAGCAGGAACAAGGCGGCCGCGAAGAGCCCAAGATTCCAGGCGAACTCGTTGTCGCAGGCCTGCTGCCGGTCGCGGCCTTCGAGGTACATGCAGGAGCCCTTGCACAGCTGCAGCACCGGGCAGTTGCGGCATTCCTCGCGATGGGACCAATGCCGAGCGCTCGCAAGCCGCACGGCATCGAGGGCATCGACATCTCCGATCTCGTGCGAAGCGCCGTTGGGCGCCGTGCCCGCAGCACTAACGTTCTGGCAGGTGATCACCTTGCCATCGAGGGTCACGGCGATGGTGTCGTCGCGGTCCATGCCGCATTTCTGGCCAAGGGCATGCGCGGGCCGCGCGGTTGCCAGGGACTGAAAGAAGTCATCGAGCTTCCGGCGCACGGCCTGGAAGGCGAGCCCCTCGCCGGCAACGACCGCGTGCAGGATGGAGCGCATGAAGGCCACCTGGCGCTCGTCACCGCCCAGGGAGCATTCGTGACCTTTGGCATGATAGGGGATCACCACGCCCTCGACGGTCAGCGACAGCGCCCGCCCCTCCAGCTTCGCTGCAAACCAGTCGGCGATGGCGCGCAGATCGTGGTTCGTATCGGTAAGGACGACGTTGAAGCTGACCCGGCCCTGCGACAGCAAGCGGTCGTAGAGGGCGAGCAGATGCCGGCGTTGCAGCCGATTGTCGAGCGGATCGGGACCGCGCGCCGACTGCCCCGGCCCGTCATGCGAGATGCCCACCGTCGCCCCGAGCGCGTCGAGCCATTCGACGATCTCCGGCGTGATGAGCGAGCCGTTGGTCACGATCGCGAAGCTTGCGTTCGGGTAGGTGGCCTTGATCGCGCGGCCGAGGGGCTTCAGGGTTTTCCAGTAAGCGAAAGGCTCGCCGCCCCAGAACTCGAAGCGCACGCCTTCGCCCTTGCCGTCCTCCCCGCCATCGAACCAGCGCGGCAGGTTGCGCAGGAACGCCTCGACTTGATCGGGCGCGCCACTGCCCGCCTCAGGCTGGAAGCGCTGCAGGCAGTAGCTGCAGCCGTAGTTGCATTTGAGGCCGAGCTGGATCTTGAGACGTCGAATGGCCCGGGATTTTCGCCCGGGCGCCTGGACGCCATTGATCGCGAAGGCATGCTGCCAGTCGCGATCCCGTATCTGCGGCGCCATGCCGATCTTGGCAAGGTCGACTGGAGCCCCACTCGACCAGCGCAGCGTCGATGCGTGAGGGTCGTAGACAACCCGGTGCGATGCGCCGGCGCGGTCCTGCAGCGTGATAATGTAGCGGTTCATGCCGTCACCTCGAACCAATGCTCAGCGACGCCGCTGTAGTGCCGGAACCCGGCTTTGATCTTGAAACGCTCGCCAGGCTCCAGACCCGAGGCCGACACCGCGAAACTGCCCTTGCCGGCGTCGAGCGGCAGCCGCGAGCGCGCGAGTTGGCCGCCGGTGGTTTCGAGATGGACCTCGCAGGCACGGGCGAGCGCCTTGTTGCGATGATCTCGCAGTCCGATGCGGGCCTTCACGGTACCGTTGGCGGGGATGGTGTTGGGCGCCGTGATCTGAAGCGTCGGGCGATCCACCAGCGGCTGACCGGTCCAGACCCGCCCTTCGGTCGGCAGGTTGCTGGTGACGCCGAGATCGGGGTGGGCATAGGCGACGATGCTGCAGCCGAGGAAGTCGCTGTCGGCCGTCGGCACGAAGATGTGGATCGGGTATGTCCGCCGATCGCGCAGCGCCTGCTGGTGCGGGTCGTTCTTGGTCGTCGCGGTCAGGGCATAGAGATTGAAGGGCGGAAAGGTTCGATTCTCATAGAAGTCGACCCCCACGACCCAGAGCGCGAAATCGCTCCAGTCGCGTCGTGCCCGTAATTCCTCGAGTTCGATCTTCACCGGTGGCAGGGGGGCTGGCGCATCACCGGCCGTGCCATTGCAGGCATTGATGCCAGTGATCGCGATTCGTGTCGGCTCGACCTGGATGTCGAAACCATTCCGAAGGCTCGTGTAGTGGGTGCAGACATAGATCGACATCGCGAACCTCAGCAGTTGCAGGCGCAGTCACAGTCGCAGGCAGTACCGACGGACAGCACCGCGGTCGTGCCTGAGCGTGATAGCGAGACGGACGTGATTTTTGGACTGGAGCCGTAGCCGCCCCCGGACCCGCTTGCCCCGGTGAAAGCATTGCTGGCGGCGGCGAAGAGGTTCCCGATATCCGTGGCATTCGCGAGTCGAAAGCCCGTGCTCGATCCGCCTGTGCCATTCGACCGGAACGTCGTTCCGGCGAGTTCGCCGCTCATGGTGTCGCCGGTCTTCGCGACGCGACTGCCTAGATCGACACCGTTGCGAATGTCAGCGATCGTCTGCGCCGCCAGATCGGCGGTCGCGATCGTCCCATCCGCAATCTTCGCGCTGGTGATGCTGGAGTCGGCGACCTTTCCGCTCGTGACCGCGCCATCGGCGATCTTGGCATTCGCTACAGCGGCATCCGCGAGCTTCGCCGTGGCGATTTGCTGATCGCCGATCTTGGCCGTGGTCACCTGCCCATCGGCGAGCTTCGCGGTCGTCACTTGACCATCGGCGATCTTCACCGTGGTGACCGACGCATCCTGCAGCTTCGCGGTCTGGACGGCAGCGTTGTCGATATCGGCCGCCGCGACCGTGTTCTTCACGGCAAGCGCCGCGAGGCCAAGGTTGGTGCGGGCGGTCGCGGCATCCGACGCCCCAGTACCACCCTGCGCCAGCGGTACTGGCACCCCCAGTGGGATCCGGGTCCAGGTGACCGGAGATGTGGCCGTCAGCTCATAGATCTGCCCGAGATCGGTCCTGAAGCAGAACATGCCGACGACGAGATTGGCGCTCGGGAAGGTCGTGCCTGAGAAGGCCGACCGGACGGCTTCGTCCCGGTCGAGAATGTCCTGGCGGCTATCCCGGACCGCCTTGGTTGCCGGGATGTCGGGATAGGTCTGTGCCATTGGGAACCTCGTTCAGTAGCCTTCGGCCGACCAGCTCGCATTGCCGGCGACGGAAGCCAGGGTGTCGGGATTGATGAGCGAGAGCTGGAAGCCGGTCGTCGTGATCGTACCGATCTGCGGCACAGCCAGAACGCCGCCACCCTTGAAAGTCGCCTGCACTTCGGGCGGCGCATTGAAGGACCGGGCAAAGGGAACAACGGTGCCGCCGATCGGCACGGCCACCGTTCCCCGGTCGCGAACATCAGGCACATCGATATTGAGCCGGGCTTCGGCCAGCGCCACGCGGCTGCCGGTCGTGCTTGGCGCTTCGAGAGCAAGGCGCAGGAGTGCGCGGGCATATTCGTAGTCGCCCGGCGTGAGGTCCCGGAACGGGCCGTAACCGAGCGGTCGGCTTTCGGTGACAAGCGCCGCGAAACCTTCCGCGTCGAGCGGCGTCGACCGAAAGGCGAGATCGGCGATGACCGCCTCACTGGCCCGCAAGACGCGATCCAGAACCTCGAGCTGTTCCGGGTTCAGATGAACCGCTGCGGCGGATACGCGATCGACGATCGAGAGTGCTTCGGCGATCTGGACGATGAAGCCGATGAGATCGCTGTAGGTCTCGGACAGCGTGAGGGACTGGTGCAAATCCGGCTGGACGATGGCGCGGCGTTCGTCCGTCAGCCCAAGGTTCGACAGGCTCGGCTTGACCGCGAACCGCTCTGACTGATCCGCGAGCGATACGGATTCCTGCGATGCCCGCTCTGCCGCTCCCCCCCGCGCGTCGATGATCCCGAACAACTCGGCGACGGCGCGAAGCGCCAATCGATCTGCGGCACCACCGATTCCAAATGCCTCAAAGGCGGGCGTCGGCAAGATCTGCTTCGGCGCCGCTTCGGCAATGGCAAAGGACTCCGCGACCTTCAAAACGAAAGCGATCAGATCGATATAGGTCTCGGCCATCGCCAGCACATCAGCGCAGACCGCGATCGCCGTCTGTTGGCGGGCGTCGCCGACTACGAATGCATCGGCTCGAACCGCCAAGAGCTGCCGGGCTTCCAGTGCCGACAGGATCAGCCCACCGCTTTCGGTGGCGACAAAGCTGGTGGCCGAGGCGTCGGCCCAGGCCTTGCCGCCTTCGGCGCTGTCCCAGGCGAAGGCCGATCCGCTCCAGAGATAATCGGCGCCGGGCGTCGTGACGACTTCAACCGCCACGACATCAGCTCATCGTGAAGGTGAAGCGCTGGGTCAGCGTATCGTCGGCACCCTTGTTGATCACGGCGAAGACCACCCGATCCAGCATGGTGCCGGCCGACGATGCGTTGAGAACGCCGGCCTCGGTAATGGCGCCCGTCGCCTCACCGGGATTGAAGGTCGCCTCGAACTGAAAGACCTTGGTGCCCACCGTGTGCGAGAAGGTCGCGGCCTTGCGTGCGATCTCGGTCTGCAGCGCCGTGTCACCCGCTGCCGCAGCGGTGACGCCGGTCCCGACGGCGATATGGCTCATGACGCCGGGTCGCCCCGAGGACGCGCCAATCGCCTGCGCCACGAAGCTGAAGCCTGCGTCGACGATCAGGTTGTCCTTGACCCGCAGGATCGCTGTGCCGTCCGGCTTGATCAGCCGGGCTTCCATGCGTCCGTGCAGGCAAAAGCGGTCTCCTTCCGCCTTCCGGCCCAGCAGGGCCAGAAGGTCGGCAATGCCGATCTTCATGATGTTCTCCTATGCGGGGTGAAGCTGCGCGCCGGTGAAAGCGCCAAGGGGTGCGAAGGGCTCGGCTCCCGACGCGATGACGCCCGTCTGAATCGAGGCGGCGAACAGGCGGCGCGTGGTTGGCGTCTGGCAGATCCCGAAGGTCACGAGATCGCCGGCGCGGCGAACGAGCGAGGCGACCACCCGGCGTCCCTGGTCATCTTCCAGAGCGAAGGCGCCAATGTCGGGCGACCAGATCAGACGTAGGGTTCCGCCTGTGCCGGTGAGTGCGAGATAGACGATCGGCTCGTCGAGCAGCGTGTCGAGCCGAACATCGAAGGTGGTCGAGAACTCCGAGGGGATGTTCACCGGCCACGCCGCCTTGGTGCCACCGCCGACCTTCAATCCCTGATCGAAGCGCGCCGGCGCATAGCCAAGGTTGGCTGCTTGGGTTGCCGCCATGCCTTTGACGCCGGTTACGTTGCCGGCCAGCCGGAAGCCCTCGATCAGATCATTGGCGAGCGAAGCCTCGACCGCGATCTGCGTTCGCACCGTGGCCCCGTCGACGTCGCCCAGCGGCAGCCAGGCGGACGCGGCTTCCGCGTCGTCCCAGCGGAAGGCGGCAACATCCCAAGTCAGGTCATCGGCAGGTACTGTGGCAATGCGCGCTTCCAGCCAGTTACGCGCCCGCCACGTCCGACCGAGATCGACCGGGAAGACATACTCGCCACGCGGCAGGTTGGCGCCGCCGGTGCGCGCAAGCGCCAGCAGATTACCGCCGATCACTTCCATACCCTGGGTCACGCCCGCCCAGTTCAGCGCTTGGCGGTCGCTGGTCAGGATGGCGTTGCGCCCGGTGAGTGGTGCGAGCCGCGTGGTGGCATAGGCGGCCATGTCGCTGTAGAGGCCCGCGGGCGACA
>Ga0194120_10005775_pt1 | contig 17953 bp, 14 predicted proteins | sample TA2MahCa65mmetaG_FD_148642 | JGI IMG/M metagenome (GOLD analysis project Ga0194120, IMG submission 148642) | Freshwater microbial communities from Lake Tanganyika, Tanzania - TA2015019 Mahale Deep Cast 65m | ecosystem: Environmental > Aquatic > Freshwater > Lake | place: Tanzania: Lake...
AGTGCTGCGCGAGGCCTGCGCCCAGCGCGACGACATGCCGGCGGCCTGGGCCGGTCTGGGCATGGCGCTGCACCGCCAGGGCCGCAGCGCCGAAGCGATCCCCGCTTTCGAGCGTTCGCTGGCGCTGCAACCCGATCACGCCGGCACCCAGGCCAATCTGGGCGCGGCGTTGTTGGCGATCGGCCGGGTCGCGGAAGCGGTCGCCGCCTGCCGCCGCGCCACCGGCCTGCGGCCCGAACATGCCGAGGCGCATTTGGCGTTGGCGCTGGCCTTGGCAGCGGCCGGCGACAAGGCGAGCGCAGCCGAAGCCCACGCCCGCGCGTTGGCCTTGAAGCCGGACTTGGGGTCTGCCAGGCCGGCATGAGTTCGGCGCCCATCCGCATCCTCCATCTCGCCACCGGATTTCAGATCGGCGGCGCCGAGATGCAGTTGGTCAACCTGGTGCGGGGGTTGGACCGCAGCCGCTTCGAATGCCTGGTGATGTCGTTGACCGGCCCCGGCCCGATCGAAGCTCGCCTGGCGGTAGCTGGCATCGCCGCCCACCACATCGATTTGAGCCGTCGCCCGGTGTCCGACGGCGCGCGCTTGGTTCGTCTGGTTCGCGCCTTCCAGCCGCGGATCTTGCAGAGTTGGCTCTATCATGCCGATCTGGTCGCCTCTTTCCTGCGGCCGCTCGTCGGATGGCCCGAATTGGCCTGGAACCTGCGCTGCTCCAACGCCCACCAATTGAGCGGAGTCGCGATCGGCGATTTCGGGCTAAAGGCATTGGCCATGCTGTCGCGCTTTCCCGCGGCCGTCGTAGCCAATGCCGAGTCCGGTCGATGCTTTCACCTTGAACTCGGCTATCGCCCGCGACGCTGGGCGGTGATTCCCAACGGTTTCGATGTCGAACGCTTTCGGCCCGACCCCGGGGCCAAGGCGAGGCTAACCTCCATGCTGGGCCTCAGCCCCGACACCGTCACCGTCGGTATCGTCGGGCGACTCGATCCGCTCAAGGATCACGCCGGATTCCTGCGTGCGGCTGCGATAGCGGCCCAAGCCTGCCCCGCCCTGCAAGTGATCGGCATCGGCGGCGGCGTCGAACCGACCAACCCGATACTCGCCGTATTGGCTCGCGATTCCGGTCTCGGCCAGCGGCTTCATCTGCTCGGCCATCGTGACAATGTGGAAACGTTGACCGCGGGCCTGGATATCGCCGTGTCGAGTTCGATCAGCGAAGGGTTTCCCAATGCGGTCGGCGAAGCCATGGCCTGCGGCGTGCCTTGCGTCGTGACCGACGTCGGCGACAGCGCGCTCTTGTTGGGCGAATGCGGCCGCGTGGTGCCGGCGGGCGATCCCGGCGCGCTGGCGGCCGCGATCGGCGATATGGTCGCGCTTGGCGCCGCGGGCCGGGCGGCGCTGGGCGCCAGCGCCCGCGCCCGAATCGTCGCGCAGTTCTCGATCCCGCTGATGGTCGAACGCTATGCCCGGCTCTATGCCGAAATCAGCGGGTCAGCACCAGCCGGCTGAGGACGAAGGTCGGCGGCACGGTGATGACCAGCTGCAGCACCGAGGCCGGACGTTCGTCGATGCCTGCCCACTCGACCAGCGCCGCCAGCACGCCCAGCCCGAGCAGATAGCTGCCGCCATAGACCAGCGCGAAGGCGGGAATGCGGCTCCATTCGAGTTCGACCGCAAACGTGATCCGGCTGTTGAGCACGAAGGCGAAGGGGATCCCGGCCAGGAACGAGAGCGTATAAGCCCAGCCATAGCCCATCGCGAACAGCAAGAGCTGGAACAGGGCGAAAGTGGCGGCGGTGTTGACCGCGCCGATCCATCCGAAATGCCAGTATTCGCGCAGCCTCTCGCGCGACCACCATTCCTTCACAGCACCTCGTCGATCACCGCCTCGGGCCGGCGGTTGATATCGTCGAAAATCCGCCAGATGTACTCGCCGATCGCCGCCAGCATGGCGAGCTGGATGCCGGACAGGAACGCGACCAGAGTGACGATGGTGGCGAAGCCCGGCAGGTCCATGTTGCCGATCAGCGCATTGACGACGATGAACAGGCCATAGAGGAACGCGACCAGCGCCGTGACAAGACCAATGCCCGACAGCAGCCGCAGCGGCAACAGCGAGAACACCACCAGCGAGTCGATGAAATAGACCAGCTTCTTCGAAAACGTCCACATCGAGCGCCCATGCAGGCGCTGGCCGCGGCGATAGGGAATCAGGGTCGGCGGATAGCCCAGCCAGAACGACATCAGGCTGGTGTTGACGTTCTTGCCCGAGTCGCGCAACGCCTGCCATAGCGGCCGATCGAGCAGTGCCATGTCGAACCCGCCCCTGGGGTAATTGGGCATGATGAAGCGACGCACGATCCAGTAGAACAGGCCGGCGAAGGCACGGGTCGATGCCGGATCGTCGCGGCCTTCGCGCACCGCCACCACGAATCTATCGCCCGCCAGCCAGCGATCGACCATGGCCGGTACCAGGTCGACCGGATCCTGCAAATCGGCACTGCCCAGCGCACAGGCATCGCCGGACACGAAACGCAAGCCCGCCTTGCAGGCGGCGGTGGCGCCGAAATTGCGGCTGAGCTTGACGACAATGGTCGCCGGCCGCCGCGCCTTGATCTCCTTCAGCCGCGCAAAGGAATCGTCTGCGGAACCGTCGTCGACATAGATCAGCTGCAGCCCGACATTGCGTCCGGCCAGTTCCCGTTCCAGCGCGAGATGCTGCTCGAACAGCGCCGGCAACGAGGCGCCATTGCCATAGACCGGTATCAGCAGAGTGAATACCCGATCGCTCACGACCTAGACCTCGCGCACGTAGTCGAGCCGCAAGCTGGTCTCGCCCAGCAAACTGCGCTTGAACGCGGCCAGACCCTCTATCGGAACTCCGTCTTCGCTGGCCGTTCCGAGATCAAGAATCACGTCGCCCTCGCGCTTCAGTCGCCCGACCAGATGATAGGCCAGCAAGTTCATCGGAGCCATGGCCTCGCTGCCCGGTCGATGCCCCCAGTAAACCACCAGGCTGCGGCCGCGCGCGACGCGATAGACCAGCGCCACCGCCGTCGGCTGGCGCTGCAGGCTGAGCATGAAATAGCGGATGCGATCGGGAAAGCGCTCCGCAAGTTCGGCCAGGTACTCGTAGGGCAGTTTGAGCTTCCAGCCCCTCGCCTGGCGGTTCTCCTCCAACACCCGATAGGCGGCCGCTTCGGCCTCGGGCGTGCCGGCCAGTCGGAATTCGTGTTCGCGCCCGAGACCGCGCCTGACATGCCGTCTTGCGTCGCTCAGCAGCGCCTCGGCATAGGCGGCCGAATCGGCATACCGCCGCAAATCGACGTGGAAGCTGAGATTGCTACCGGCCAAGCCATAACCGCCGCGATAGAGCGCAGTATGAATGGCCGGTTCGTCCTCGGAATAGGCCATCGGCTTGGCGCGGATCAGGATCCGCCGTGGCCCTTTGCGCGCGAGCGCCTCGGTCGCCGCCATCACCAGCTCGGCCACGACGGCCGGATTCTCGCGCTCCCGCGCGAGGTCGATACCCCCGAACGGCGCGCTGAAGCCCGAAACGAAGCGGCCGCCGTCGAACACGCCGGCCAAGGTTCCAATCAGACGCTCACCGATGCGATGTTCGTAACGCCAATAGTGCTGTTCGCCTTCGACATTGAGCGCCGAGTAGTCCGGATGATTGAAAATCGACAGCGACGGCTTCATGTCGGCGTCAGGCCTCGCGCCGGGAAGGGCGCGGCGGAGCACCCAGCGTTCGACCGAGCGCGTGCCCGGCATAGACCGCGGCGGCGATGGTCGAGGGCGCATCGCAATCGCCGATGCGATGGATGCGCGAGGCATCGGTCGCCGCCAATTCGCGATAGAGCGCATCGATCGGCTCGCGCGCCGTCACCAGCACCACCGTCCGCGCCGCGACTTCGCTGCCATCGGACAGAAACGCACGCCCGGGCTCGATACGCGAAAGGTTGCAACGCGTGCGAAGGGCAACGCCCAGTTTTGCCAGATGGCGGGCGATCCAGGGTTGCTCCAGCGTATAGGCGGTCCAGGCCGCGACCTCGGCGTTGGGAGTCGCAAGCGTGACGGCAAGGCCGTCCCGCACCAGTTTCTCGGCGATCACGCCGCCCATGTAATAGTGGTCGTCGTCGAATACCAGCACCGGCCCTTCGAGCGCGTCGCCGGCCATGACGTCGTCGGGCGTAATGACGCGAACGCCCGGTGCGATCGGGATTGGATCGAGATTGGCGCGGCCGAGGCCATCGGCGCGCCAGCGCGAACCGGCGGCAACGATCACCCGAGACACGTCCAGCGCCGTTGCGTCGGCCGCGGTCATGCGGCTTTCCCGGAAAATCTCGACCCGTTCATGCTTGGCCATCTGCCCGAGTCGCCAGTCGCGTACCCGCGCCCAGGTGGTGAGTCCGGGCAGGCGCGACTCGGTCGTGACCCGACCGCCTAGATCGCGCTTGGCCTCGGCCAGGACTACGCCGAAGCCGCGCCGCGCCAAGGTCAGCGCGCATTCCAAGCCGGCCGGGCCGGCTCCGACAACCAGCACCCGTTCGCGCGGTGCATCAAATGGCATGACTTCAGGATGCCAGTCGCGCCGCCATTCCTCGCCTGCCGTCGGGTTCTGGGTACAGCGCAGCGGCACGCTCGAATTGTGGCTGGCGACGCAGATGTTGCAGCCGATGCACTCGCGGATGTCGTCGACCCTCCCCTCCGCCACCTTGCGCGGCAGGAAGGGGTCGGCGATCGACGGCCGGGTCATGCCGACCAGGTCGAGTACGCCGCGCCGTATCTGGTCGGCCATGGTGTCGGGCGAGGTAAACAGGCCGACCCCGACGACGGGTTTGCTGGTCAGTTTCTTGACGAAAGCGACATAAGGTTCTTGGTGGCCTTCGGCGGCAAAGCGCGACGACGCCGAGTCGTTGGACCAGTTGCTGAGGTTGACGTCCCACAGATCCGGCAGTTCGGCCAGCATGGCAACGATCTCGCGCCCCTCGCCCACGGAGGTGAGTCCGGCCGGCCCGAGCAATTCGTCGACCGCCAGCCTGACGGCGATCGCCACCCGGTCGCCGATCGCAGCCTTGATGTCCTCGACGATCTCGCGCAGCAGGCGGACGCGGTTCTCGAGCGAGCCGCCATACTCGTCGCTGCGCCGGTTGTAGCGACGCGAAAGGAAATGCATCGGCAGCGTGGCATCGTGGACCGCAGCGGCATAGACCAGATCGAACCCGGCCTGGCGCGCCAACCGCGCCGCGCGCACGTAGTCGGCGCGAACCTCACGAATGTCGGCCAGATCCATGGCGCGGGGCTGAGCCGGATCGAGCCGGCGCGGAAACGGCAGGCCGGAGGGACCTAACGCCACGCGCCGCGTGGCGCGGTTGGCCGCAACCGGGCCGTAATGCATCAATTCGATTCCGGCCAGGGCGCCGCCGCGATGGATGGCATCGGCCAGGCGACCCGCCAGCGCGAGATCGCTCTCGTCCCAGAGCTGAAGTCCGACGGCGGGCGCGATATCGGCCTCGGGCGCGATCGAAGTCTCCTCGGTGCAGATCACTCCCCAGCCGCCCTCGGCCTTGACCGCGCGCATGCGCACCAGCGCCTCGGGCCGGCTCGATCCCATGCCGTTGCAATGCGGGGTCTGAAAAAAGCGGTTCTTGGCCGTGACCGGCCCGATGCGCACCGGTTCGAACAGAATGGCGTGACGCAGATCGGCCGGCACGGCGATCAGTCGACGCCAAAGACGAAGTAGGTGACGGCGCAAAATTCCGGCAGATGGCGCGAAAGCTTGTCCAACCCCTCGATCACCTCCGCCGGCAGCGTGGCCATCTGCGCATTGGGCAGAGGCTTGACCAGTACCCCCTCGCGATGCTGCAAGCGGAAACCTGCGGCGCGCGCCATGGTCTCGACTTCCTCGAACGTGAAGTTGCGGTTGCCAAGAGCGCGATTGGCGGCGCTGGTCTCGGTCAGGTTCGCAATCAAGCCCATTTCGATTGCGGCGAGGCGATGCAGGGATTTCGGGTTTGCGACCGAGAGGTGGAATTTTCCGCCGGGCAAGAGCCACTGGCGGCATGCGCGGACGAAACCCTCGGCATCCCGCAAATTGCCCAGCATCCCGGTGGCGACGACGTGATCATAGCACCGTGCCGGGCGATGGCTTTCGATGTCGGCGACGATGGCCTCGGCGTTGGCAATGCGCCGCGCCTGGAATCGGGCGACATAATCGGGCGAGCGCTCGATGCCATGGACGAACTTGCATCGCGCCGCCAGCAATTCGGTCATCACACCGGTGGCGCAGCCGATCTCGAGCACCTGGTCCGACGACCCCAGCCTGGCGGCGATGCGCCGGCCGACGAAGCGACTGAGCCAAACGTCGAAATCGCGCTCGGGGTCGTAGATCCCGGAATAGTCGGAAACGTGACGTGGCGGCGGGGCGAGGTCGCGCATCTTCCGATTTGCGCAGCAACTATCGGGTTGGCGCCGGGCTCTCGGCCGGCTTCGATTCCGGCAACTCGGTTCGTCGAGGAGTCTCCGGTCTCGCCAACCGGCGTCGTCGCGCCTCGAATTGGGGATGCAGGATGACAACCGTCGCAAACACGAACAGCACGAACCACCCGGATCTATAGCGGATGGCGGTTCCGGGATTGTAGACTCCCTGAGGATAGTTCGAAAAAACCAGCCAAAACGTCGCGCTGAACGACAGCAGCAAATTGTAAAGCGGCAGTCGCAGAATATGCAGCAGCGTGACGTAAACCACGACCAGACCTATTGTGGCACTTTCGGCCAACGTAAAAGCATGCAGCACCGTCGTTCTGGCCTCGGTCAATGTAGGGCCCCAGAACGCCAGCACCATCCCTTCCGGCGCCTTCCATAGCAAGTCGCCGGGCTCGGTCCAAAAATCCTCCAGCCGCGTGCTGCGGGCGCCCAGGCCCGTATCGCGGAAATGCGACGTCGCCCTTTCGGGAATAATCGCGTCCAAGGCCGGCAACACCAGTATCAGAGCGGCGAGCGACAGGATCAAGGCGACGGCAACCGCCTGCGTCCGCTCCTTGATCCAATGCGAAGCGAACACACCCCATGCTATGAGGATGATTGGGGCAAGAAATTGTGGCTTCATGATCGCTACCAAATAGACCGATATCGTCGCGAGAATGATCGGCGGGCGCCTATTTTCGGCCATTCGCAATATCGCCACCAGAATCACTGCTGTGGCGGCAACCATGACAGTCTCTTTGGCCGGTAGAGACGTCCACAGGTTGAACGAGGGCGAAAAGAACAGCAGCAAGGCGGCCGCTCGGGCGCCTGGCCGAAGATGGTTCAATAGGTAGAGAATCCCGACATAGGCGAGACTCTGAAACACCATAACGGAGAGCAAGACGCTGCCCCCCGTCGCCCGAAACACGGACTCCCCGATGAAATCCATGAATCTGGTCGAATTCAGGAACTTTTCATTGCTCCCCTCATTGTCATAAAAATCATAGTTAACCCCGCCTTCGAGATAGCGCATGAAATCGCCCAGCGCGGTTACGCTCGATACGACGGCGATCCCCAAGTAACAAATCACGCTGCGGTACAAAAAATACAGGATGTAGATGGCGGTCCACGTGGCGCGGGAGAGCGTGCTCTGCCCATCGCTTGCGATCGGCGTCCTTCGATCCTGCGCCATGTTAAGGCTTATGGCCGACCGGCCCGACCTGTGCCGCGCTCGGCCATCAACAGTCCGATCACGACCATGGCAGCAAATCCCACGCCCATCCCCAGCAGCGTCGAAACGCCGATATCCTTGGGGATATCGGGTTCGCTGGGTCGCGAACTGGCCATGGCCGGGTCGACGACCTGCGCCAGGCCGGTGACGTTGCGAAGCCCGGCGCTGAGGATCATCATCCGTCGCTCCTCGTTGGCCAGCAGCGCAAGCAATACCTGCTTCTGATCCAACAGCGTGGTCGCGGCAAGGCGCGACTCCAAGTAACGCATCCTGTCCTTGGCCTCGGACAAATCCTGCTCTTGGGTCAGGCTCTGCGCCTCCTCGAACACGGTTTCGAGTACCCACAACGCGAATTGCGCATCGCGGTGGCGATAGCTGACGCGATAGAAGCCACCGCCGGCATCTTTGATTTCCTTGATCGCGATGCCGGAGGTGAGATGCAACGCCAAGTCTTCGTCGTCGAACGGCCGCCAGGTCGCCAGCTTGAGCCGCGCTCTGAATCTTTCGCCCAGATCGAACGCTTCTCCGGTCGGACGTTTCCATCCGCCGGTTTCCTTGTCAACCGACGAGACGTAAATGCGGCGCAACATGTCGTGACGTTCGATCAGGCGCCGGGCCAAGATTCTCGATCCCAGCGTCACGCGCATGCGGTCGAACGGCGTGGCGGTCCGGGTCGTGGCCCCAAAAATCTGCCCCAAGGCACCGCCGAGCGGATTGGCACCGACCGCACCGCCGATGCCTGGCAGTCCGGTACCCTGACCGGGTTGAACCACCATCGACGCTTCGAAGCTTCGCTCGAAACGCGCAAGTCGAGACATACCATCCGTCAAACCGATCATCGCCGGAACGACAAGCAGCCAGCGCCACTGCCACATGGCCGCCAACATGTCACCGATGCCGAGAGTGCGCTCCTCGTCGACCGGCCGATCATAGGCGATTTCGGTATTCACGGGTCCACACTATAGGCATCCTGGTGCCAACATCAACGGCGACGGGGCATGACCGTCCTATCTTGGACCGCATGGTTCCAAGCAGAACGAGAATCGCGCTCCTCGAAAATCAAATCTATCGCGCACCCGATTCCTGTCAGGTCGACCGCAGTTTAGACCGCGATCGGTTTGCATGGAATCGCAGACGCTATTCCATGCCAACCGTGAATCGCGGTCCAGAGCGGGATGCGAGGGCATGATCCGCGATCTGTCTTGAACCACATGGTTCAAGACAGATCGATCATGCCCTAAGGGCGCTTGCCGCGAAACGCCAAGAAGCGGTCATAGTCGCGGACATAGTCCGCCTCTTCGTAGGCGCGATCGCACAGCACCAGCATCGCAGCGTCGTCGGTCAGATAATCCTGCTCCGCCCAGATGCCGGCCGGTATCAAGAGGCCGGGTCTGCGCGCCTGTAGGACGAAGCTGCGCCGATTCCGACCGTCGTCGCAGGTTACCCGACAGCGGCCGGAAATGCAGAACAGAAGTTGCCGACAACGCCTGTGTGCGTGCCGACCGCGCGGCATGCGGCGATCGACCGCCACCAGGAAGACGCGCGCGATCCGAAACGGCACCGAAGTCCCGCCTTCCAGCACCAGCATGAAGGCATCGTCCTGGGGAACGGTCTGCCCCTGCAGTCGTCGGAGATCGGCAACGGTCGGCCACCGGGTACGGCTAGAGCGCGGCATGGACCACCTCCTCCAGCGCCTCCGACCAAAGCGGCGGCGGCTGACCAAGCCAGCCCGCCACGCGTCCGAGTTCGAGTCGCGAATTGCGCGGCCGACGCACGCGACTCGGATATTCGGCGCTGGCGATCGGTTCGACGTAGACGCGCCCAAAGCGCGGATCGCGCCGCGCCGCGGCTCGCATGATGGCCTGGGCGAAGCCGCACCAACTGGTCGATCCGCCGCAGGTCAAATGACATGTCAGAAGCCCGCGCCTCGCTTCTCCTTCCGCCTCTATCGCAAGCCGCGCGATCAGCCGCTCGGTCCACTCGGCGATGACTCCCGCCGGCGTCGGTGCGCCGAACTGATCGTTTACCACCCGCAGCAGCTCGCGCTCGCGCCCGAGCCGCAGCATGGTCAGCATGAAGTTCCGCCCGCGCGCGGCATAGACCCAGGCGGTCCGGACGATCAGGCCGTTCGCGCTTTCGGCGCGGATCGCGGCTTCGCCCGCCAGTTTCGAACGGCCATAGGCATTGATCGGATTGGGCCGATCGTCCTCGGCATAGGGTTCGGTCTTTTCGCCGTCGAAGACGTAGTCGGTCGAGAAATGCACCAGCGGCACGCCTCGCGCCCGAGCCCAGCGTGCCAACGCAGCGGGTGCCTCGCCGTTGATCCGCATCGCCAACTCGGCCTCCTCTTCGGCGCGTTCGACATCGGTATAGGCGGCGGCATTGACGATCAGGCCCGGTTCGAGTGCGCTCAATCGACGGGGTATGTCGTCCGGTCGGCTGAGATCAAGCGCGGCCCGATCCAAGGGCAGCACCTGGCCGAACCGGCTCAGCCGGGCTGCCAGAGCACTGCCGATCTGGCCGCCAATCCCGGTGAGGGCAATCCTCATGTCGCGGAATCATATGCCGGCAGGCGCGGCACCTGACCCAGCAGCGGCGCGACGGCATCCTTGGACGACAGGATCGGATCGGCGATCGGCCAAGCGATGCCGATGTCGGGGTCGTTCCAGCGGATCGCCTGTTCGTGTTCGGGCCGGTAATAGGTCGAGCACTTGTAGTGGAAATGGGCTGCCTCGCTGAGCACGCAGAAGCCATGGGCGAAACCAGCCGGTATGAAGAGTTGAAGCCGATTGGCATCCGACAGCTCGACGCCGTACCACCGCCCGAATGTCGGGCTGCCGCGCCGGATGTCGACCGCGACGTCGAACACCGCGCCATGCAGCACCGAGGTCAGCTTGGCCTGGGCCGAGGGTTCCTGGAAATGCAGGCCCCGCAGCGTTCCTCGCCGCGAGAGCGAGAAATTGTCCTGCACGAAATCCGACGCCATGCCGCGTTCGGCATAGCGATCGGCGCGCCAGATCTCGAAAAAACAGCCGCGGGCGTCGCCGAATACGCGCGGTTCGATCAGCAGCACGCCCGGCAGGCTGGTTTCGGAGACGTTCATCGTTTCGGTTTCGACCCTCGGCAACGCGGCAGCGACTATAGAGTGCGATCGACCGAAATCAAATCGAGCGCGAGGAACATGCTGGCGGTCACACGCATTCTTCTAAAGCCGGATGCGTAGGCAAGAGCGCGATCCATCTCGTGCCATGCGGCGCGAAGCAGACAATCATGTCCCTGTCGCGCCGACGGCGCGGGACCGTACGCTCAGTCCAGCAGACGGTGCCAGCTGCGATGGACGCGGTCGGCGGTGCCCTCGTCTGTGAGGGGATAAAGCGCAGGGCCAACATTGAGCATCTGGCCGCCGTCGCGCGTCAGCGGCGAGAAGCCGAAATAGCCCTGTGCCCTGCTCGAAGTCCCACTGAAGACATCGAACGGGATACGGACATAGAAGCCTTTGTCGAAACTGCCTTCGCCGAATTCCGCCGAGGAAACGTTGGTAAAGGTGGTCCAGATACCGACCTCGAAACCGGAATCGAACCGACGCGACAGGCGGTAGGTCACGCCGCGATCGCCGGCCAGATATTGGCCGACCGAGACGCTGCCGGCGATGTCATGCCAGGGGAACTTGTAATAGAGGTTGAGGTGGCCGGTGGTGACGCGGTAGTCGCGGAAGGTCAGCAGCTGATCGAAGTCGCGCTGATAGGCGCGGTGGAGATTGGCCCCGACCGCCCAGCGCTGATCGACCGGCCGATATAGGACCTCGCCGCCGAATCCGCCGAACATTTCCTCGAAGATCCCGGCCGAGAGCCGCATGAAGACATCGCTGCCGAGCACCGAGAAATGGTTGCCCTGCAGCCGCACAATGTTGTTCTCGCCCTGGCGCAGATAGTGGGCGATGTCGCTGCGCACATGCGGCAGCCGGCTGTCGGACTTGACGTCGAGCTTGTCGAAATTGTTGACGACATTGGCTCCCACGGTCGTCGCCAGGTTGAAGCCCGGAGCGATGTCGTACTCGGCATCCAACGCCATCCACAGCTGGTAGAGATAGAACTGGTTGGCGCCGCCGATGTGCTGACGGATGCGCGGCGACAGCGCCCAATTCAAGCCGGGATAGGCGTCGGGATCCCGAGTGATGTCGCTCGGCATCTGACCGACGGTCGACTGCACCCTGGCATGAACCAGGATCTCGTCGGTGCTGCTACGCCCGGCCTGTGCGGCCTCGAAATCGGACCGCATCACCGACGTCCGACCGATCTCCATGCCCGAAGCCTGGGTCACGATGGTGATTTCCTCGACCGAGGGTGGCACGTGGTTCGCGACCACCCGCACCGCGCGGCCGATGTTGCGCGCTGGCTGCGGGTAGCGACGGGGCTGGACATAGAGCGTCGCGGTCGATTCGGTGATGTCGATCGCCATCGGCACAAATCCGTCGCGACGCAGCTCTGCGAAAATCCGGGCGGCGATCGCCTTGCGCTGCTCGGGCTCGAGCGGGTAGGGCAAGCGCGGCAAATGATCCCCGCTTTCAATGTCCCAACTCGCATTCGGGCGGCGCCTCAAAGTCATGCGGGTCTGCACCGTGCCGGCGCGGCTTGCGACCACCGTGACCCGCCTGACCGATTGCGGACCCTCGTCGGCGACGATCGCCGCCAGACGGCGAGCCGGCAGATCCGATTCGGCGGGCGCCGACACCACCAGGGTGGCGGTCTCTTCCTCCAGGTCCAGCGCCTCGACCTCGAAGCCGAGCGCCTCGATATCGTCGAACATGCGGTCGACCGAATTGCGGCGGCCGAGCTCGGACCGGTCGATGCTGATTCGCGCCACGCGCACGCCGCCTTCGATGCCGACGATGGAGAGTCGATCGACCGGCACCGGCATCGATTCAAGCGCCTGCCGCGCCGCCCGCTGCAACGCCACCAAAGGGACCACTTGATTGGATTCGACATTGACCGAGGCGATCCCGCCGGCAATGTCGAATCCGACCGGTCGCATCCCCACGCCCTCGAGCGCCTCGAACATGCGGTCGACCCCGACCGGCGCGACGCGGCGGTCCTGCGCCGAACGAATCGCGATTGGCATCGGTCCGGCGAGTGTGCGGGCGGCACTGCGCAGCACCTCGACATCGGCGCGGTCGGCGTCGGTCGGCACGGTAATGGTCAAGGCATCGTCGAGGATGGCGACATCGTCGGGCGCGATTTGCCAGTCTTCCATCAGATCGAGCAGCGCGTTCATCACCGAGCTCTCGCGGCCGATCCAGCGCGGTGCGGCTTCGAACACCTGGGGCGGCGGAAGCCCGTATTCGTCGGCGATCGCCGCGCGCGGCCGCAATGCCTGCGGCGGCGGGTCGGTCTTGGGGACCGAACCGGGATCGACCAGATTGGTGCGCAGCGTCGCCCGTGCCATCAGTGTGTTGCCGCGCTCGAAAGCGAGGCTGCCATCGAACCAGGGATAGGGCTGATAGACGATGCCGAAATTGAAGGCGGCATCGCGGCCGAAGCGGTTCGTCAGCGGTTCGGACTGATAGTCGTTGGAATCGTATTCGAGCTTCAAGCTCAACCCCTCATAGGGGGTGAAGTACTCGACCCCGCCGAACAGCGCCAACTTCTTGCCACGGAAATAGTTGCCGAACGTCGCCGTGCCGCCCTGGGGTCCACCGCCTTGGCGGATCTTGAATTGGTCGTTCAACCGCGCCACCGGATTGTTGAGCGAACCGTTGTTCGCCATGTAGCCCCAACCCAGGCCGACGCTGAAATCGAGGTCATAGTAACGGCGGCTGGCGACGATGTACTCCGAAGAAAACAGTCCGGTGCCTAGCCCGTCCTGGACGCCTACCGCCACCGCCGGAAAGTGCTTGTCTTCTTCCACCAGCAGGAATTTCAAGTCGGCGCCGCGGTCCTTGTAGCTCTGGGTACTCGCGGTCAACCGTCCACCTTCGCCGAATTGGCGGTTCTGGACGTCGGTATAGCGGAAGGTCGCTTCCATCCACGGCATGATCTGCCAAGTCAGGGACAGACGCGTATAGGCATCGATCGAGGACAAGCCGATCGAAAAATCGCCGTCGTCGCGCATGCGTGCGGTACGGGTCTGCAACAGACCGACGCCGCCAAAATCGTTCAGCGTACTGGGACTCTTCTTGGATGCGGCCGATTCCTGGGCCGATGCCGGCAAAATGCCTGCCGCAACCAGCAAAGCTGCCAACAGTCCGGCTCGAAGCGGCGCCCGGGCCAAATCCGCCACCGACACTCTTGGGACCGCGATTCCCGATGCTATCGGTTGATCACCGCCAGCGACGCCGCCGTGACCGCAACCTGGCCGATCACGCCGGTGACATCCTTGATCACCTGCAGCACATCCAGCGCCGCCGGCTGGCGGGGCACGACGATGGTGCTGCCGGGCGGGATGCTGACCGGTGCGTAGTTCCAGAACGACAACTGCATCGACCGCGCCTCGCCATTGGGATGAACCACGAAAATCCTAGTTTCGTCGGCCGAATCCTGCAGACCCCCCGCTTGGCGGATATATTGGTCCGCCTTTCGCCCGCCGATGAATTGCTGCGCACTGGGATTGAGCACGTCGCCGACGACCATGACGAAGGCCGGGCGCTTGGGAACGAACAGGCGATCGCCGGGCTCCAACACCGTGTCGAGATCGGGCCGAACCTGCAGCACCGTCGGATCGGCTTCGATTACGACCCGACCGACAACCTCGACCGATTCCAATTCCTGCGACAGTTCGCGAAGCGCTTGGACGCTGCCGCCGCCAAAGGCGGCCGGAGTTTTGGATGCGCCGGCAAACAGCGCCGCCGAGGTCAATTCGCGCGCGGCGCGCCGGACCGCGATCTGCTGGGTACGCCGGACCGAGTCGCGCGTGAAGACAGCGCCGAACGGATAGGCCTGCGCGGTCAATCCGCCTGCCCGTTGATAAAGCTCGGACAGCCGCTCGCCGCGGCGGATTTCGTAAAGACCGGGTCGGGCGACTTCGCCGGTGAGAAGAACGGGTCCGCTCTCTCGATCAGTCGACACAGAATTGAACCGCACCACGTCGCCCGCACTGACGCGCACGCTTTGCAATCCCAGCGTTGCCACGTCGACCATACCGCGTTTGCCTTGCGCGACACCGCGATTCGGATCGACCGCATAGGTCGATACTTCGACCATGGTCAGGCTGACCTCGCGGGTCAGCCCGCCGGCGGCCGCCACCAACTCCGACAGGTTCTGGGTTCCGGCCACGGGATAGGCGCCTGGAAATCGCACCTCACCGCTGAGTCCGGCAACATGTTCCAACACGAACGGCAGCAGGGATTCGTGCCGATCGAAGATCTCGGGACATTCGCGCTCGAAGACTCGCCGCGGATTTTCCGGATCGTTGAAAAACGCGTTGATGGCGGCGTTGTATCGTTCGGTCCGGCTGTTGATGATCACGGACCGCAAGACCCGCAGGCCGGAACAGCGGTGCGCCTGATCCGTCGGCAGTAACATCGTCGATGGCGGCGTCGCGGGGGTTTGTGGCTGTGTCTGGCCAGGCGGTAGTTGCGAAGACAGCTGCGACCGAAGCAATTCCTCGTGCAAACTCCTCTGCAAGTCGGCCCCGCTGGGCTGCAGAAACGGAGGCCTGGGGGCCGGTTGCTGTTGCGTCTCGCGCTGGCGCTGCAGCGTCCGCTGGGCTTCGGTCTCTGTTTTGGGGAGTTCGGTTTCGATGAAGCGGCCGCGGAGCACGGTCTGGACATCGCCCGATGTCAGGAAACGGACGTCATCGTTCGACAAGACGATCAGTCGATCGCCATCGGACAGCTTGATGTCTTCTTGGCCGCCCAGGACCTTTCCGAGGTCGATCGCGACATAACGCGGTGCGTTGCCGGACGCGCTCGTCTCCAGCACCGCGAACGGCAAGTAGGCGCCGGGCTTCAGCGCCTGGAAATCGCCGACCAGGGCCCGAATCGAGGAGTTGCTCGACAGCGCCCGTCGTCCGACCAAGCGCACGTGGCCGGCCAATTCGACACCGCCGATCTGGGCGTCATCGGCGAACTGCACGATCACCAGATCGCCGGCGCCGATCGGCGATTGGCCGTCGGCGCGGTCGACGATCTGTTGTCGGCCGGCGGCATCGAAAGTGATGTGCTGAAAGCGGTTGCTGCGCGGACGCAAGGCACCGCCCGCAAGCTGCACCGCATCGGACAGCATGATGCGCCGTCGGCCTTCGGCCAATTCGAATACTCCGGCGCGATTGACCTGTCCGGCCACGCCGATGGTCGGACCGATGGTAGGCACGACGATGCGGTCACCTTCCGCCAACGACATGTTTACCGCCGCACCCCCAAGGAAAAGCTGATCATAGAGATCGATCCATGTCAGGTCGTTGCCGCGCTCCAGCCTGATTTGCCGCAAGCTCCCCGTTTTTTTGATGCCGCCGGCCAATTGCAAGGCATCGGCCAAGGTGGAAAGCGCGGTCATCTGAAGCGTGCCGGGAGAATGGACTTCGCCCAAGACCGTGACCCGGACATTGCGGATTGCACCGATGGACACCGACACTTCGGTCCGCGGCAGCGTTCGAGCAACCACCGATTCGAGATCGGCCCGAAACTCACCCAAGCTCCGGCCGGCCGCCGGGATCGAGCGCAAATTCGGCAGCACCACCGAACCTTCGCTGTCGATGCGCGTGGCCGCCACCCGCGTCTCCTGGGCGAAGAACGTCACCACCAACTCGTCGCCAATGCCGAGGCGATAATCGTCCTGCACCGCGCCCTGAACCGGACCTGTCGTCCGCGGCGTGGTGCGACGTCCGAACGTCTCGTAGCCGAACTGTTGCATTGGCTGAAGGGCGCGTCGGCAATAGTCCAATTCGAGTTCCGAAAAATCGCCGAAAATCCGAAAACTCCTGAGCTCGGCCTCGGACGCCGCGCCCTCGCATACCCGCATCTGCAATGCTCGCAAAGCCGGGCTCGGGCGCGCGACTCCGTCGACGACCACCGGAGCAACCGCAGAATCGGCCTGAGCACCGCCCCTCTGGCGCGCGCTGTCGATGGGCGACGTGAAACTGCCGCTGCCCAATCCGAATCCCGATCGGCCGGTCTGCATCGAGCCCAATTGCTGCAGAACTTGCGCGAACGTGCCAAGCGAATCCGGCACCAAGCCGACCTGCGCCCGCGCGCTTGGTCCGGGCACTATGATCATGGCGGTCGACAGCCCAACCAAAACCGAGCACAGTGCCGCTCGGCCCGTTTTCGCCCACCATGCCCTAATGTCGCACATGCCCAGACTCCATCGCTCCGAACCCATTGAACTTGCGTCACCGACCCGCCGGCGATTGATCGCATTCGCCGGACTAACTCTGGTTGGCGCATGCGGCGAGACCACAGGCTTCAGCGGCGCGCTCACCACCCTCCGTACCGCATGGTTCGGCACGCCCGACCAACCGCTGTCCCGAGAGAGGATCGAGAGACTACCATACGCCAGCATCAGCGCAAAGATTGGCAAGGGTCCACGGGTACTCGTGGTGCTTCGCAAGTTCGAGAATCAGGAAATGCATTGGGAAACTGCGGACCGCATCATCTTGGTTACGCGCCATGGGCGATTGATCAAGACCGTGGGCCTGCCGGATAACATTCGCGATACCGAACTGCCCGAGGACGACCCGCTCGCCTCCGGGCTTCACCACGCCGCGTTTCCCGTGCGCTTTCGCCGACAGGTCGATCTTGAATCGCCACGCCGATTTTCGATTCCGATCGCCTCCGAGTTCGAATCTTTGGGGCGGCGGCGGATTGCGATACTCGAGCGACCTTATGACGTGTGGCTGATCCGCGAGCGCAACGTCGCCTATGGTATGAGTTGGGAATTCGCCAACCTCTACTGGGTCGACAGCGAATCCGGCATGGTCAGAAAAAGCGTCCAATTCATTTCCCGTCGATTCGACCCGATCGACATCGAATTGCTACGCCCTTTAGGTTCGTAAACTCTCGGCTTCATAAGCGCCCGCGACTATGCGCACCATGTCGCGGAATCCGAGCACCGGAAATCCCCAGTACTAGAAATACAAGGCAGACGGCCCGCAAAGGCCGTCTGCCAAAACCAATCGAACTGTAGGAGCTAGTTTCCGGTGGTACCGGTGCCGGTCGAAGTCGCCGACGTGCTGTCCGCCGTCGCCATCGCAGCCGCCACGCCAGCCGCCGCCGCCGCCGCCACGCCGGCCACGACCGCACCGGTCGCCAGGCCCGCACCA
>Ga0194120_10005777_pt1 | contig 17951 bp, 19 predicted proteins | sample TA2MahCa65mmetaG_FD_148642 | JGI IMG/M metagenome (GOLD analysis project Ga0194120, IMG submission 148642) | Freshwater microbial communities from Lake Tanganyika, Tanzania - TA2015019 Mahale Deep Cast 65m | ecosystem: Environmental > Aquatic > Freshwater > Lake | place: Tanzania: Lake...
TCGCTGGTGAAGGGATCGACTGCGTGCTCAACGGACTTTATCTCACCAAAGGGGACCAATTAGCCGATCACCACATGATTGTGGAACATGCGAAGCCGCACTGTAACAGCCACGAGTACTTCAACGGCATTCTCGATGGCCGCTCGCGAGGCGTTTTTCACGGGCGAATCTTGGTCCAACCGGAAGCGCAGAAAACGGACGCCAAACAAACGAATAAGAACCTCTTGCTGTCAGACAGCGCCACGATCGATACGAAACCGCAATTGGAGATTTACGCCGACGACGTCAAGTGCACTCACGGCGCCACGATCGGACAACTGAATGAAGAGTCGATCTTTTATCTTCGAGCTCGCGGTATCGGCCTCGATACAGCGCGCCGAATGTTGATTCACGCGTTCGCTGGCGAAATCATCGACCGCGTCAAATGCCGCGCGGCCAGGGAAGAACTCGATCAATTGATCTGGCAACGCCTCGAACAAAATCCGCAGATCGCGGAGAAACACTAGAAAGGCTCTGCTTTATGTTCGACGATCTCGGCGACCTTTATCAACAAGTGATTCTCGATCACAGTAAAAGCCCGCGGAACTTTCTGAAAATGCGCAACGCCAATCGTGTCGCGCACGGCAAAAACCCGCTTTGCGGCGATCAAGTCGTGATGTACCTCTTGATGGATGGCGATGTGATCAAAGACATCAGTTTTCAAGGCTCGGGCTGTGCCATTTCAAAAGCGTCCGCGTCTTTGCTCACGGACAGTTTGAAAGGCAAGGACAAGGAACAAGTGAAACGGCTCTTCGACGATGTGCACAACATGGTGACCACGGGAAAAGTCAACGGTGACGACATCGGAAAACTCGCCGTGTTCGCCGGCGTCCATAAATTTCCCGCACGCGTCAAATGCGCGATCTTGCCGTGGCACGCCGTCGTCGCGGCGATCGAAGGCGAAACGGAACCCGTTTCGACAGAATGAAATCGATGTCTGAAGCGGTAACGCAGAGTTTCACTCTGCCGTATCGCAGACGTTGAGTCTGCTGCGCCGTCGCACAATCGATGCCGCTCGATAATGAGGACACACTGCCGGCTGCAAGCCGGCGATACAACAGAGTAAAACTCCGCGCCGCGAGGAATGGTTTGTGATGCAAATGGACGAACCCATTACATTAACGCGCGATTGTGATGCAGTCGTGATTCCGGCGGGCACGAAAGTGACGCTTCAGAAAGGTGAATCCGCGTACATCACTCAATCGTTGGGCGGCAGCTACACTGTCATCGTCAACGGAAACATGTTCCGCATCGACGGCAAGGATGCCGACGCGCTCGGAAAGGAAACAGCCGTTGCACCCGTCGCTGCGCTCGGTGGAGAACCGGCTACCCCGGAACAATTGGAGAAAGAGATTTGGAATCAGATGCGGACCTGCTATGACCCCGAGATTCCGGTTAACATCGTCGATCTCGGTCTGATCTATGATTGCCGAGTCGCGCCGCAATCAGATGGTCCGGGAAACCACGTCGACGTGAAAATGACCCTTACCGCGCCAGGTTGCGGCATGGGCGAGTACCTGCGCCAGGATGTGCAGAACAAATTGCTTTCCATCGAAGGCATTGACGACGTCAATGTCGAACTTGTCTGGGAACCTCCTTGGAATCAAGCGATGATGTCGGACGCGGCCAAGCTTCAACTTGGCCTTTATTAAGCCGTGAAAACTCTGGCCTTCTTTATGAACCTGCGACGGAGCGCGGACATTCCTGTCCGCAGCAATGTCCATCTGGCGGAATACCCTGGACCCGTCTGCGGCGGTCTGGAATGTCGAGAGCTGCTGCGGACAGGAATGTCCGCGCTCCGTCGTCGGTTCATGCTTGCGATCAGCGAACGGGGAACGCGGTTATGAACGAAGATGTTCAAATAACGCCACTGCAGAGCAAAAAAGTCGATTGGGCTGCGCTGCGCGAAGACTTTCCGATTCTTCATCAAAGAGTGCATGGCCGGCCATTGATTTACTTCGACAACGCGGCCACTACTCAGAAACCAAAGCAGGTAATTGACGCATTGCGTCATTATTACGAGACTGACAATGCAAACGTCCATCGCGGCGTTCACGAACTGAGCAACCGCGCCAGCGCAGCCTATGAAGCGAGCCGCAAGCGCGTGGCCCGCTTCATCAATGCCAAACGCGCCGAGGAAATCGTATTCACCCGCGGAACGACCGAAGCGATTAACCTGATCGCGCAAGCGTGGGGCAACAAATACGTCAAGGCTGGCGACAAAATCCTGCTCACGGAGATGGAGCACCACAGCAACATCGTCCCATGGCAGCTCTTGGCGCAGCGCGTGGGCGCGGAGCTGATTTATCTGCCGATCAACGTCGAGAACGGTTTGCTCGACTTGAATCATCTCGATGAATGGCTGACCACGGACGTGAAACTGTTCGCAATGACGCACATCTCTAACACGCTCGGCACGGTGAATCCTGTGATGGAACTGTGTGCGAGGGCGCGCAGGGTCGGCGCCTTGACACTGGTTGATGCCGCGCAAAGCGCCGGGCATTGCCGAATCGATGTCCAGGAAATCGGTTGCGACTTCCTCGCTTTTTCAGGCCATAAAATGTGTGGGCCAACTGGCATCGGGGTTCTTTACGGCCGGTTCGAAAAGCTCGAAGCGACTCCTCCGTACGAGGGCGGCGGCGACATGATTTCCAGCGTCGATTTTCAACAAAGCACCTGGAATAAAGTGCCTCATAAGTTTGAAGCAGGGACGCCTCACATCAGCGGCGTCATCGGTTTGCACGCGGCCATGGATTATCTGGATGGCATCGGCCGCGAACAGATCGCGCAGCACGACCATGAACTGGCCGCTTACGCGTACGAAGAATTAGCGCGTCTGAAAAACGTCCGCCTTTTGGGGCCGCATATCGGACGCGCGGGCGTGGTCAGTTTTCTCACGGCCGACGTGCATGCTCATGATCTCGTGACTGTCGCCGACCAATGTGGCGTCGCGTTGCGCGGCGGCCATCATTGCAATCAACCGTTAATGAAAAAGCTCGGCGTCGAGGCGACGGCGCGGGCGAGCTTTTATTTGTACAATACGCAAGCCGAAGTGGACCGCTTGGTCGAGGTGCTTAAGGAAATCCAAAAGTTCTTTGCCAGCCGCCATTAATCGCATGACTGCAACCAACGCACCCATTACATCGCAGAGCACCATGCGCGAAGTTCTCGATGCTTATCCGGGAGCCCAGCGGGCGCTTTTCCGCCGTTATCATATTGGCGGTTGCAGCAGCTGTGCGTTTCAGCCAAGCGAAACTCTCGAACAACTCTGCAGCCGCAACAACAGCCTCAACGTTGCCGAAGTCCTCAAGCACATCCAATCCAGCCACGAACAGGACGCGCAAATTCTCATTTCTCACAGCGAGCTCGCGGAACTTCGAACCCGCAATCCACGGCTGAAATTGCTCGATGTGCGGTCGCGCGAAGAATTCGAAGCCGTGCGGATCGAAGGTTCTGTGCTGATGTCGCAGCCGAGCATGCAAGAAATTATGGCCCGCTGGCCGCGCGATGAAGCGTTTGTGATTATCGATCATCAAGGGAAATACGCGCTGGATGCAGCCGCGTACTTTCTCGGACACGGCTTCACAAATGTGCGGTGCCTGCGCGGCGGTATTGACGCGTGGTCTCAAGAGGTCGATCAAAACGTCCCGCGCTATCGCCTTGAACCAGCCAGCACGGCAACGACACCAGCTGAGCGATGAACGACAACGATCTCCAACAACGCATCTCGGAAGCCATTCGGAATCCGAAGAACATGGGCGAAATGGAGGCCGCCGACGCCGTGGGCGCCGTCGGCAACTCGCAATGCGGCGAGATGCTTCGCATGTGGGTCAAATTCAAAGAAGAAAACGGCAAGAAAGTGATTGATCGCGCCACCTTCCAGTCGTTCGGCTGTGAAACGGCCATCGCTGTCGCCAGCCTCGCGACCGAGATGATCCGTGGCAAAACGATCGAAGAAGCGTTGTCGCTGACCGGCGAAGAACTTTCCGGCGACCTCGGCCCGCTGCCGCCGATGAAGATTCACTGCTCGCAATTGGTCGAAGGCGCTTTGCGTTCCGCGTTGGAACCTGCCGCACCTTCCACTGTCCCGGCTCCTGCCGCTCAACCCGCAAATTCAAGTCTTCTCGAAAACTTCACACAGCCTGTGCAACCGTCGGGAGGACTCCGGATCGTGATGCTCGACGAGAAAAAGGCTTCTTAGACTTAGCACTCATGAAAGCCTTCCGTGGACATGATCTGATTCGTTGGCGAACCTTGCCAAATCACGACCCGAAACAAAGAGGCGGGAACGCCTTTAGCTAACTTCAAGAGAACTCGATTGTTGGCTGCTCGTAGATTTTCGTCCCAAGCACCGTGTAAGCGAGCGCGACCTGATCGCCGATAACGTAATGACCGTCCCATCGGCGCCAATCGCGCGGCAGCGGACCGAACGGTTCAAACCGTGAATCCGCAAATTCGCCATTGGCGTTTTCCCATCCGGGCATTTGCCGGACACCACATTTTTGTTCTCCGACGATCTTGGGATGCTGTCCGTGCGCGCCATCGAATCGCCATGAGTGAGGGGCCTCTAACGCGTCGCATCTCCGATGCAGTAGAGGAATTCCTCGCGTGTGTCCCCTTTCTTTGCGACACGAAGGTAAAGGCGACCGCCGCAGATTGCTGGTGAAGCGAAGGCTTCGTCGCCAAGCTGATTTTCGGCGACGCTCTTGAAGGCTTCGGGAGTGGCGTCAAAGACAAAAGTTTTCCCCGACACATTCGAGGCGTAGATGCGGTTGCCCGCCATCGCCGGTGATGCGAAGAAGTCACCGCCCAAACGGATCTTCCACATCTCCTGGCCTGTGTCGGCTTTCCAACAAACCGCGAAGCCGGCGTCCATTATTCCATAGAGGTATCCGTCCTTGACGATTGGCGAAGGGACGTAGATGCGGGAACCATTTTGCCAGGCGATCTTGCCAGAACCATCGGCCAGGACTGCCACAGTGTGGTTTCTTGGATAACCGCCGCTTGCGAAGACTCGCTCGCCGTCCGTGACCATCGAGATCACGCATTCTTCTGTGGAACCGTCAATCTCCCAGAGTTTCTTGCCTGTCTGAGGATCGAAGCTGGAAATGAGGTTGCAACCTGCGAGAACCATCTGTTCGCGCCCGTCCGCCCGGATAACAGCAGGCGAAGTGTAATTGGGAATCTTCGGCCGGGATTGAGTCCAAACGACGCGTCCTGTGGCGCGATCCAAAGCCGCGATTGTCCCGCCGCCTCGATGGTCCCCAGTCACGAGCACCAGCGAACCATAAACGAACGGTGAGGAGCCGAACCCTTGATGCCGGACGAAGTCGCAGATTTTCTGTTGCCAAATCTTTTTGCCATTCATGTCGAGCGCTGTGGTATGGATCGCGCCCGCATTCAAAAAATTAATGTAAAGGCGTTCGCCGTCGGACGCGGCTGTCGAGGACGCCTCGGAGCTGTTGCGATGCCCGCCACTGCTCAGTTGGCCCTGGTGAACGATTGCCTGCCAGACTTCTTTGCCGCTTCGCCGATCGAGCGCCAGCATGGATTGCGTTTGCTTTTCCAAATCTGCCGTCGCCACGTAAACGCGCTCGCCTACGATCGTCGGCGAACTGTGCCCACGGCCCGGAATCGCCGTCTTCCAGAGAACATTCTCTGTTTCGCTCCAGCGGACGGGTGGACTCTGGTTAGCTGCGGCGAGGCCGTTGCCTGTCGGTCCGCGCCACGCCGGCCAATCGTGGTCCAGGTTCACTGTAGCCAAGGTCGTGATCGAGACAGCTTCAACTAAGATGAGGACGGCAATAGAAAAGGGTTTTATCATAAATCGGGTTGGACTTTCTCCAAAGCGAGCGCATCCGGCAAGAGGGATGTGTCGGAAACAAGTGGCGCAATCGGCAGACACCTTTTTTCTTCGTCAATGACGTTCTTCGCGTTTATTGTCACTGTCATGTTACACTGGAATTCAATTGAATGGTCGCGGCTTACGCTGGCGCTGTTCGCTTTCATTGTTGCTCTCATGATGGCACGACTTCAAACCTCACCCAACGCTGCCGAGGTTCTCTCCACTGCGAACAATCCGCTCCTGGCTGAAAGCGCGTTGCCTTATCAATTCCCGCCGTTCGATCGCGTCAAGAACGAGCACTTCGCGTCGGCGCTGGAACGAGGAATGGAAGAGGCGTTGAAAGAAGTGAACGAGATTGCCAATCGCTCGGAAGCTGCGACCTTCGAGAATACGGTCGTTGCCCTCGAACGTTCCGGACAATTGCTCTCGCGCGTTCATCGTCTTTTCGGCAATCTGGCTGCCGCGCACACCAATCCCGACATTCAGAAAGTCGAGAAGGAGATGGCGCCAAAACTTGCCGCGCACAGCGACGCCATTTTGCTTGATCCGCGGCTCTTCGCCCGCGTTGAATCTTTGCATGAAAAGCCGGATCGACTTGGGTTGGACGCCGAATCAAAGCGCTTGCTCGAACGGTACTATCTCGATTTCGTCCGTGCAGGGGCGAAGCTTTCTGACGCCGACAAAGAAAAGCTCAAAGGCTTCAATGCTGAACTGGCGACGCTCTCAACCACTTTTTCTCAAAGTGTGCTAAAGGAAGTTAATGCATCGTCGATTCTCGCCGATGATCTCTCGGCCTTGAAAGGATTGTCCGAAGAAGCGATCAAAACAGCCGCGGCGGCAGCGAAAGCGGACGGCAAGGAAGGGAAGTATCTGTTGCGTCTGCAAAATACGACGGGGCAACCGAGCCTCGCCACGCTCGAAGATCGCGCGACGCGTCAGAAGTTATTCGAAGCTTCAATCGTGCGCGGCAATCGCGGCGGCGAATTTGACAATCGCTCGCTGGTCGCGCGCATGGCGCGCTTGCGCGCGGAACGCGCTGCGTTGCTCGGTTACGAGACTCACGCCGCTTATCAACTCGCAGAGCAAACCGCCAAAACAGTCGCGGCCGTGAATAAATTGCTGGCTGAACTTGCTCCGCCCGCTGTGGCCAACGCGCGGCGCGAGGCTGCTGATATGCAAGCTTTGATCGACCGGGAAGGCGGGAAATTCCAGCTCGCGCCGTGGGATTGGGCATTTTACTCCGAGAAAGTTCGCCGCCAACGGTACGCCTTCGATGAATCGGAGTTGAGGCCTTACTTTGAAATGAACAGCGTTTTGACCGAAGGCGTTTTCTATGCGGCCGGCAAGCTTTACGGCCTGAGTTTCAAGGAACGCAAGGACCTTCCCATTTATCAAGAAGACGTGCGTGTGTTCGAAGTCTTCGATGCGGACGCTGAGCCGCTCGCGGTGTTTATCGCGGACCTTTACGCGCGGCCATCCAAGCGTGGGGGCGCCTGGATGAATGCCTACGTGCCGCAAGCCGGACTGTTCAACAGGAAGCCGGTTGTCGCCAATCATCAAAATGTGCCGAAACCGCCGGCGGGCCAACCGACGCTGCTCACTTGGGATGAAGTGCGCACGATGTTCCATGAATTCGGCCATGCCTTGCACGGCATGTTCTCGAACGTCCGGTATCCTCGCTTTAGTGGAACAACTGTCCCGCGCGATTTCGTGGAATACCCGTCTCAAGTAAACGAGATGTGGGCTTCGTGGCCGGAGGTATTGAAGAATTACGCGAAGCATCACCAAACGGGCGAACCGATCCCCGCCAGACTATTCGAGAAAGTGCTTGCCGCAGAAAAATTCAATCAAGGGTTTGCCACAACGGAATACCTGGCTGCGGCGTTGCTGGACCAGGCTTGGCACCAGTTGAAGGCGGATGAAGTTCCTGCTGATGTGCTCGCATTCGAGGCTGCCGCGCTGAAGAGAGCAGGCGTCGCTTTTGCCCCTGTGCCGCCACGTTATCGCACCACTTACTTCTCGCACATTTTTTCCAGCGGCTACTCGGCTGGATACTATTCTTACATCTGGAGCGAAGTCCTGGACGCGGACAGTGTGGAATGGTTCAAACAAAACGGCGGATTGACCCGCGCCAACGGCGATCACTTCCGGCGCACTTTGCTTTCGCGCGGCGGCAGCCAGGAAGCAATGACGCTGTTCCGCAATTTTCGCGGCAGCGATCCGGATATCCGCCCGCTGCTGAAGCGACGGGGGCTCGAAGTCGCCCCGTCAGAAAAGGCTGCGTTCTAAGCTTCGGCTTCCCTGTAGCGGCGTCTCGGAAGAGCGCCGTCATTTCCAAACTACCGAGTTTGCGGCGCTCTTCCGAGACGCCGCTACAGCACGGTTCAGGGTCCCAGTGCGCGCTTCGACAATGTCCGCAAGCACAACCGGGGATCACTTGACTTGAAGCATCCTTACATTCTGCTGATTCGGCCGTCGCGTCATGGGCGGACCGTCAAACTCGGCAATCGTAATCTCAGCGAGGTACAGCACCTTGGAGCCATCTTCCAAATGCCCGCCAATGCTCCGGGCGTCGCCTTTCTCGGCCAGCATGATGTGCAGGTGAGGTTCTCCATCGGCGATGATTCTTGAATCGCGGCGATTTCCAGAGCCCCTTTGAAAGTATGGAAGACATCTTCCGGTGGATAGGTTGGCTCTTTCGGCCAATGCAGGCGGCACTCGCTCAGCGAACCGATTCCCGTTAGGACCGCGCCATCGGTAATTTTCTGGTCGCGGATAAAGTTCCGAATGCTCTCCAGAAGCAAGTCTCCCGCAGCCAAACCGAGTCGGTGAACCTTCTTGATGTTTCCAGCAGCATTGGGCTTCGATTTGGAAGAAGGATTCTGGGCAAGCGCCAGCCAGCCAATGACTCCGGCGCAGGTCACAAGAGTTAATGAAACGCGGAGGTATCGCGGAGCGAATCGTGAGAGTGTTTTCATAATGTTTCCTATGTGTCGATATGAACGAGCCAAAGGCGTTTTACTCCGCAACACGACACCAGCAAGGAGAATTCGCGCACTCCTCGGCGCTCCGGCCCAAGCCTTTCATTAACACCCTCCTAAGTACGTGTTTAGCGATGCCATGTCGTAGCGCAGAATTGTATTCTGCGGATCGCCCGCTAGTTCGGGCATCTCCGAACGTGCGGACGGTCTGCCGATTGCAAATCGGCGATACGGCAGACTGAAAGTCTGCGTTACGCCAAGCATTCACGTACTGGGGGCTAGCGGCTTGACGCGGAAGGCTTGCGCGCGAGGACGGTGATACTGTCGCCCTTCAAAGTAAAACGGCAGGCCAGGCTGATCGGAAATTTTGCCAGTTCTTCCCGAAGCCGGCCCAGGCCGCGCAGTTTTCGATCTTCATTCGTTCGGAAACGGACACCGTTCGTTTGCATGCGCAGGACTTCAAAGCCAGCCTTTTCACAAAACGCCCGCAAAGTAGCAGGAGTGTATAAGCTCAAATGTTCGCGCGGCTTGAGCAGTTTCCAACCCGCCCCTAAATATTCGCGCGTGCAACAAGCGTAATTGACCGTGTCGACATACAGTGCACCGCCCGGCCTTAGCACTCGGAACGCGGATTGAAAACAAACACTGGGCGCGGCGAGGTGCTCAAAGACAGCGTTCGAATAAACCGCGTCGAAGTGGTCGTCTGGAAGGCTGGCCTCCTCCAAAGTGCTTGCGATGATGTTCAGTCCGCGCTGTTCGCATCCATAACGCGCACAAGCGACGACCGGTTCAAGCCCGATTGGCGACCAATTGAGTTGACGGGCCTGAAAGAGAAAGCCGCCCACGTTGCTGCCAATTTCGAGAAGCCGGTTGTTTTGCCGGAACGGTTCCAATCGACGCAATTCGCGCCGATAATCCCGTTGCTTTTTCGCCGAGTAATTCTTTTGCACGTATGTTTGCAATCGTTCCTGAAAGATTTCTTCGTTGAAGGCTTCTGGATCATTGATCCGTGGGTGCGCGTAAATAAATCCGCAACGCTTGCATTCGGCGTAGCAGGCGCCTTCCTTTTCGAGGACACGCTGGCTGTCATCGGCGCCGCAAAGATCGCACCGGACATGCGAAAGCTCGTTCGTTTCCATCGATCGTTCTGTTGATAAGTGAGCGTGCGAGCGATGGCAACGGCCAATTGCAGAGATGCTCTTGAGGGTTATAGTTCTGTAAGGCTGCCGGAAAGCGGCGGCGACTTGGAGGCGTTGCGTTATATGAACGAAGCCGTTCAGCAAGAAGTCAAGGAGCTCGAGAAATTGGAACAGGCAGCCGACGAGACGAGCCAACCGGAGCAAATCCAAGCGTGCTCTTTCCCAAAAGCGATTCCCGCTGGAAGGTTGACTTTCGGCGCGCTTATTTCACTCTCACTGACCAACATAACCTTAACCATAAGGCAGGATCTATGGCTACGATGCACGAAGTTGATTACAAGATTTACGGGGACGACATGCAGTTCGTCGAAGTGGAGTTAGACCCGCAGGAAGCTGCGATTGCGGAAGCCGGCGGCATGATGTACATGGAGGACGGGATTGAGATGGAAACGATCTTCGGCGACGGTTCCCAACAGAGAAGCGGGTTCTTTGGCGCGCTCATGGGCGCGGGCAAACGGTTGATTACAGGCGAGTCGCTTTTTATGACCGTCTTTCAAAACCGCGGCGCCGACAAGAAGAAGGTAGCCTTTGGCGCTCCGTACCCGGGCAAGATCATCGCCGTCCACTTGTCGGAGATCGGCGGAGAATTGATTACGCAAAAGGATTCGTTTCTCTGCGCAGCCAAAGGGGTGAGCATTGGGATCGCGTTTCAGAAACGAATCGGGGTCGGTCTGTTTGGCGGCGAAGGGTTCATCATGCAACGCCTGCAAGGGGATGGCTGGGCCTTCATTCATGCCGGCGGGACACTTCTGCAACGTGACTTGGGCCCCGGCGAAATGCTTCGCGTGGATACCGGTTGTATTGTCGGCTTTCAGCCTTCGATTGATTACGACATTCAGCGGGCGGGCAATATCAAGTCGATGCTCTTTGGCGGTGAAGGTTTGTTTTTCGCCACGTTGCGCGGTCCCGGCCGGGTTTGGCTGCAATCGCTTCCCTTGAGCCGGTTGGCGGATCGAATTTATGCGGCAGCGCCGAAGGCAGGTGGCGGCGGACGTGAAGAAGGTTCCCTGTTGGGCGGCCTAGGCCGGATGTTGGATGGCGATAGCACCTAAAAGTCGCTCGCCACCTCGATGGCATACCAGCGCCAGATTACATTGAGCACGCCGGGTCACCGCGGCATGCATGACCTGACCGATGATGCCGCTCGCATTGCGGCGGAATCGCATCGGCGGTGAACGATTGCCATTATCCGCCTTTCGGGCAATGGTTAACTGGCTATGGTGTTTCTCGATCTCGAGTCCTCTCATCTCGAAGGCGAAAGGCCGCCACGCATGCACACGCGCCGGTGTCTGCACTTTGGTTTTAGAGCGTCGATTGCAGGAGTCGCTTTGACTTTTCTGGTTGCGCTGGCCCGCGGGGAGCAGACGCCGCATTACCGCATTTTTCGCGCTTCAGAGGGATTGAGGGATTCTCACGTCAGCGCTGTGACAGCAAGTCCGCGCGGCAATGTTTGGGTGAACCATTGGCACATCAACGCGAATGTGAGTGAGATCAGCGTTTTCGACGGGTACAGCATTCGTTCGCTGCCATCACCAGGGACCAACAGCTACCGAGTTTACGAAAGCGCGGCGGGACAACTCTGGTCGGTTTATCAAGACGGGCTGCTGCTCCATGATCGAAATACTTGGGTTCATCATCAGGTTTCCGAGATCCGAGCTGATATAACGAACAACGTCATGCGTCAGGTCCGGCAAATACCGCTGATTCCAATCCAGCAAGACCGTGTCCTTTTCTTGCTCTCGGACCGCCTGATGGAATATGACGCCGCACGCAAGCAAGTGACCCTGATCAAGAGAGTCAGCGACACGAACCTGGAAACGTTCATTGAAATGACGGAAGCGCGCGGCAATTCCGGCGTCTGGATTACCGGAGCGAGAGGATTGGGGAAGCTTTCCGGTCTGACCCGCTCGCTGAACGCCAATTCTCCGTGGCACGAGCAACTGGCCGGCGACACCTTGCAGGCTAAAGAGTTGCAGAGGCCATTCGAGGACAGCCATGGCGGCATCACGACCGTCGCGCAGGATTTGTCCGTCTTAACGAATCGTTTCATTCTGCGCCTTGACGGCTCGACTTGGCGCCGGCATCACGCTCCTCCCGGGGAAAATCTCCGGCAAGCGTGGCCTGGCTGGGATCAAACCACCTGGAGCTACACGCGAGATTCGCTTCTTCAGTTCGACAACGATCGACAGATGGCCGTTTCGAAAGAGAGAACTTGGGTTGGCCAGTACCGAGATGTCGCCGTGGAAACCAACGGCGTCTTTTGGCTTGCCACTTCCGAAGGTCTGGTGCGCTACGCTCCTTTCTGCTGGAGAACGCCGCGCGAAATCGAAGAAGTGGAAACGCTCGTTCACGCCATGTTGGAAGATAGAGAAGGACGATTATGGTTTGGGACCGCGGATTACTTGGTCGAGTTCAGAAATGGGCAATGGAAAAAGATTCGGTGGCCTTCGGGCTTCGAGGCAGAGTTTCGGAGCACTGATTCGCTGTTCCAATTGCCCAATGGAAGAATCGTGATTGCCGCCCGCGATCGCCCGCTGCTTTACGATCCTGCCACAGGTCAATTCAAGTACATCGGACATCAGCGAGGCCGAAGGATAAATTTCATTGGCCAGACCAAGTCTGGCAAACTCGCCGCCCAAACGAGTGAGAGTGATTTCTCCGAAGCGTACATTCTTGAACAGTTCGACGGTCAAGTCTTCACGGAGGTTATTGAATCGAAACCGGATTGGAACCTGGGAGGCGAGTTGTTCTTCCTGACTGTGGCCGAGAATGGGGATGTCTGGCTTGGCGGAGCGCGCGGTTTGGGCGTCGTGCGAAACGATCAGTTGCAAGTGTTTGACGAGGAGCAAGGATTTGTTCAAGAGCGGATTTATTGTCTGCTGGATCTCGGCAATGGCAAGATTTGGTGCGGTGGCTCGGACAAGATTCAGGAGTACAACGGAAAATCTTGGTCGATTGTGCGTTCTGGGCTGGACCGGGTTAACCGGATGACGAAAGGCAACGACGGCAAAATTTGGGTGGCAACGGCGCGGGGTTTGTACAGTTTTGCCGATGGTTCATGGGTGATCAATGGAGTCGAGGAAGGGCTCCCGGCCGCAGCGCTCTCGCAGATTCTCCCGGACAGCCAGGGGCGCCTCTGGGCGGCGACGACCCGAGGCATCAGCCTGTACCATCGCGACGCGGATTTAGCCCCGCCTAAGACACTGACGCCAGTGATCGCAAATGCCGAGCGATTGATGGCCGAAGACCCGGTCACAATCGCTTTCAACGCGGTGGACAAATGGCATTACACGCCGGTGAATCGATTGCTCTACTGTTACCGTTTGGACGAAGGACAATGGTCTCCGTACGCGAGCGCGACAACGAAAGTATTCGAAAGCCTGCGCCCCGGAAAACATCGCTTCGAAGTGAAGGCGATGGACCGCAATTGGAATGCGGACCCGTCATTTGCTTTCGTGGAGTTTACGATTCTCGTGCCATGGTATCAGGAGTCACGCGTGATCGCAGTTTTGGTTTGCGGATTGATTCTGGTGTTGTTTTTTGCGGGACTAGCCGTCAATCGCCACGTGCAACTGACGCGCAGTTACGCTGCCGTGGAAAGAATTGTTGCGCAAAGAACGCGCGAACTCGAGCAGGCGAACCAGGAATTGTTGCACAGTCAAAAAATGAAAGCGCTTGGCACGCTGGCCGCCGGGATTGCGCATGACTTCAACAACATTCTTTCCATAATCAAGGGGTCCGCTCAAATCATCGAAAGCAACGTCGAGGACAAAGACAAGATACGCACCCGAGTCAGCCGCATTAAGACCGTGGTCGAGCAGGGCGCAGAGATCGTAAAGTCAATGCTCGGTTTGAGCCGCGTGACGGAACAAGACCTGGTGCTGTGCGACATTAACTCGGTGGTGGACGAGACCATCAAGCTTCTCGGAGATCGGTTTCTGCAGGAGGTAACCATTCAAGTGGAGGCTGCGCCTGGCTTGGCGCCGATCTTAGGCTTAAAGGAGTTGATTCACCAAATGCTTTTGAATCTCATACTGAACGCCGCGGACGCGATGTCTGGGCTGGGCGAGATATGCATCAAAACCGGTATGATCAACACACTGGCGGAGAACCTCGCTTTGTCTCCCGCCGAGGCTCGCACTTATGTTTATATCGCCGTTCAAGACAGCGGATGCGGTATTGCGCCGGAAGTTTTGCCCCGGATTTTTGAGCCGTTCTTCACCACGAAGGCGCTTTCCACGAGGCGTGGGACGGGCTTGGGGCTTTCGATGGTTTACGAACTGGCGAAATCGATGGGATACGGCTTGAAGGTAAGGTCAGCGGTGGGCAAAGGCAGCACGTTCAGCATTATCATACCAGCTCGCAGCAGCATGGATGATGACGCTCTGAGCTGATCTAAATCAAAGCACACAAATTGAGAACTGCTGGCACACATCAAATTTCCTTGTTCACAATGTCGGAGTTTGATTTAGAGTCCCTGGCGGAGGAGAATCTTAATGCACCGGCTCCCATACCGAGATCTCCGCAGGTTAACGAGCGTCCTTCCGAAAGTTCACGTTCAAATTGATTTGGCTTCGTTGCCAGGCTGCGTTGTGAATCTTGTTCCACGATTTGTGGCAGCAGACCTGATCGAGTATAATGAAGTGAGCAAGGACCGCTGTCAATTGACGCAGTAACCGGCTTCGTCAGAGGGCCGCCGGCGATATCCGATCTTCAAGGCACATCTCGACAAACATCCCGTCCTGAACCAACCGCACGGACGCGAGTTCCTGAATCGCGGCAACGATCGTGTTCAGGGCAGCGAGCAAGTTGATGACGAGTTTTATCGCTTGGTTGGCATTACGGATCAAATGTCGTTTAGTTTTCAATACGATGCGGCTGTCTGGACTCAGGTCGTGCTAAATCGCTGGGAGCGCCCCTTCAGCGCGAGAGATCGTTTGTTGGTCGAGTTTCTTCAGCCGCATTTGGCTCAAGTTCACAAAAATGCGGTCTTGTTGTCTGATTCTCATCAGCGGACTGAATCGTTGACGGGCGCATTTGCCTCGATACATCAAGGCTTGGTGGTTTTGGACAGCAAAGGTCAGGCGCTCTGGATGACAAAAAGTTCGTTGCAATGGTTGTCGTTGTACTTCGTCGAGCCGGTGGGAGAACAGCGGTTGCCTGAGCGTCTTTACCGCTGGGTTCAAACCCAACGGACAAGAAATCAAAAGCCGCCGCAAAGTTTGCCCGAGCCGCTTGCCATCACGCATGCCCATGCACGATTGATCATCCGTTTTTTTGAAGATACGCGAGGACGCCAGTTTCTGCTGCTCAAGGAAGAGAAGATGGGGGTTTGTCCGTCCGCGTTCGTTCGACTTGGCCTAACCCCGCGGGAAGGCGAAGTCTTGTATTGGATTTGTCAGGGGAAGAACAACCCGGAAATTGCCACGGTCGAAGGCATCAGCCTTCGCACTGTGCACAAGGACGTCGAACACATTTTGGCGAAATTGAAAGTCGAATCCAGGGCCGCAGCCATGGTCACGGCACTTCAAACCTTGGACGAATCGTAACGAAGGACAGGGGCTAAGCGAACAGCTGCTGGCGGCCGAAGAAGGTAAACTTTGCCGGCCGCCTTTGTCGAAAGAGCTGGACAACCTTCTGCTACGATGAAGTTCTCGACAACGTTTACGACGAACGGGCCGGCTTAGCTTTTTCCTTCTTCTTCGATTCGATCTGCCCAGGGGCCGATTCCGGTTTGCGGAGCGACTCAGCTCCGCGTGCCGTCAGCAGGACCGAAACGAACAGCAGCACCGCGCCGAGTGGGACCAAGACGATGCCGAGCCCAGGATCGCCAGAGTAAAAAATAATGCCGCCGACGAAGAAGCCGGCCGGCACGAGAATAGTGGCTCCCATCAGACAGCCCGATGCCAAATCGCGAAAGCGGGTTTCCCAGAGCGGAATGAGGCTGATCGTCGCACCGAAGGCGATGTGGACCAGCGAGAGGAATGTTCCATGCGCGTGAGCGAGCGTCCACATCAATCGTCTCGTTTCGTTCGGGACATCCAAATAAAACCCTTTCTTAAAGCCATGGAACGATTCCAATGCGATGCCAAGACTTAAGAACACCAGGAGGGACCACCAGCCGAAGCGCAGATGGCGCTGGATCAAAGTGGTGAGGGCATGGTCGCGCACTGGCCTGAGCGGCGCGTTGGGCGGGTCAGTATCTGAAATCGGTTTCATGCTTCGCTGGATTCGAATTCGCTCAATTCTCTGCGACATCCTGCGGCAAAACTCAGCTGGATTCAATACGGATGGTGCATCCCGAAGTTGTCGGTAGCGGCGGGCATGCTGCCTGCCGCTACGATTGTGCCGACAACTGCGGGATGCTCCGGTGCGGCCAGCGCGTGATTAAGACTGTTGGTCGGAGAGCAGAGCGTTTACGAAGCGTTTACGGTGCATTTCGCAATTGGCCGCGCGGTGACATGGGTGTTCAATATGTTCACGAGCGAACATTCTGAACACATGGTTCTTGAAAGCCGCGGCGGATGTTTTTCTATAATTGATTGCACTCCAACCGAGTCTGCCGTTGGCGGTCACTAGGCACAACATTTGCCCTGCGAGCAAGTCATTGTGAAGCAACATCGCCTCCAGACGTCAACGTGGCTGGGAAATAGCAATGGGCTCTATCGCTGTCATCTTCGTCCAACGTTCGAAAAAACTGCCTCGCGGATCGCGCAGGGAACGAGTGACCTGGCCAACAGCGTCCAGGCCAAGCGTTTTTCGACCGCCGACGGCGTGATGTGGTTCGGTTTTGGCCAAGAGGACGCCGGGTTGGCCCGTTACGACGGCGAGAGCTCTGTCAACTTCACGACAGCCGGCGGCTTGGCGCACAATGATGTCACGACCATTACAAGCGAGGCGGACGGCCAATTGTGGGTTGGAACTTTCGGCGGTGGCGCTTCGCGGTTCGATACCAAGAGCTTCGTGAATTTGACGACCGACGATGGGCTCGTGAACAATTTCGGCCGAACACGCTCGATGCCGAGATCGAAAATGCTCAGATTCAAAACGGAAGAAGAGTAGTTTTCACCGGGATTCGAAGAGACAAACGCGGGGCGCTTTGGCTGGGAACTCTTGGAAGCGGAATGTAACGCTACGACTTGGCCGCCGTGGCCGAGTTTCTGGAGAAAGTGAGGCGGCTATGAGTAATGGCCCTGGCGCATCTCTGTTTCTTTCGCTTCCCTTCTGCGGTTTTATGAAGCAACGAACTCCAATGTATCCGCTGCCCACCCCCGCCCTGCTGTTCGCAACACTCGCCTGGAGCGTCGTCGGCATAATCGGCCAGACCGTGCCCGCTGCGCCTTCGGATACACCCGCCACAATCATCCGCGGCCGGGTGCTGGACGGGGCGGGTCGGCCTGCCCCTGATGTCTGGGTCCAAGTGCAGACGCTCGACCCCACTGCCGCGCCCGACTTGCGAACCGGTGGTTGGGCCTTGGCGAGCACGAACTCGGACGCGGACGGCGAGTTCGCACTCTCCGTTGATAGATTGCCGCCCACATGGGCGCTCCTCGCGCTTCAAGGTGAAAACGTCGCGTGGCACGAGCACACGTTATCCATCGATCCTCCCGGCGCGCTACCCATCACTCTCGATCTGCGCCCTTGCCCTCGGATCAACGGTTTGATTCGGGCGCTGGATGAGTCGCTGCTCGGCTACTCCGTCGCCATCGAGGTCGAGACCACCGCGACGCGCGCCGTTCCTCCGCTCGCATCCGTGCCGGAAGCGTGGCGATAGGCGGCGAACTCAAACCCGGCCTCGTCGCTGAGGTGTTTCTCATTTCGGACAGTCTGGGAGACGGGTCCCGGATTCTTGACGATGCCTGGTTCACGCGCACACCTCTGTTTCGG
>Ga0194120_10005787_pt1 | contig 17925 bp, 6 predicted proteins | sample TA2MahCa65mmetaG_FD_148642 | JGI IMG/M metagenome (GOLD analysis project Ga0194120, IMG submission 148642) | Freshwater microbial communities from Lake Tanganyika, Tanzania - TA2015019 Mahale Deep Cast 65m | ecosystem: Environmental > Aquatic > Freshwater > Lake | place: Tanzania: Lake...
TCGGTCGGTGGATGGCACGGCGGACGGGGACGCGCGACGGCGCCCTCGCAGGATGCCGATGGCCGTGTGAGGGTGCATGAAGGCGCCGGGCCTGGGGCCGATCCGCTCACGAATCCAAGCGAATCTTCACCGATGGTGCGAGGGCACTGCCGTCCGTCGCTGGCGGCAACGGTGCCTGCACGGGCGCCGACGGACGATCGGGCGCCAGCGAGGAGGGCGCGCATCGCCGCCCATGCCCTGATGGTGATGCCGCCTCCCCGCTGGCAGCAGGCGCGGTTGAGAAACGGGGGTCGGGCGGCCATGGTCGGCCGCCGGCCAGCGCCCTCGACGGCGGTTGTGTGTGATGTCATAGACTTGAACAAATGGTGGATCTGTTCAGAGGCGGCGGTCGCCCCGTGACGGTCGGTGTCGCCTGCTGCGCAGGCAGGGCCCTGGCCGAACGGGGGTCGGGCGGCCATGGTCGGCCGCCGGCCAGCGCCCTCGACGGCGGTTGTGTGTGATGTCATAGACTTGAACAAATGGTGGATCTGTTCAGAGGCGGCGGTCGCCCCGTGACGGTCGGCGTCGCCTGCTGCGCAGGCAGGGCCCTGGCCCAACGGGGGTCGGGCGGCCATGGCCGGCCGCCGGCCAGCGCCCTCGACGGCGGTTGTGTGTGATGTCATGGACTTGAACAAATGGTAGATCTGTCCAGAGGTGACGGTCGCGCCCCCGACGGTCGGTGTCGCCAGCCGCGCAGGCAGGGCCCTGGCCGAACTGGGGTCGGGCGGCCATGGCCGGCCGCCGATCAGCGCTCTCGACAACGGTTTTGTGTGATGTCATGGACTTGAACAAATGGTGGATCCACGGTCCGGCGCCGCGCCCGCCGGCGGCTGCGTCCCCTTCGCCGCTGGCGGCAGCGTGCTATCTTGCCGGGGCGCGGCCTTCGCCGTGGGAACGTCGCCCGTGAAGGTCCTGCTGGTCGAAGATGAACCGCGTCTCGCCGACGCGCTGCGGCGCGGGCTGACCGAAGAGGGCCACCAGGTCGATGTGTGCGACGACGGCCGCGCGGCGCTCGAGCAAGGGATCGCGCTGCCCTACGATGTCGCGATCCTCGACTGGATGCTGCCGGGCTTGGACGGTCTCGCCGTCCTGCGCGGCTGGCGCCAGCGCGGCGTGCGCGCGCCCGTCATCATGCTGACCGCGCGCGGCACCACCGCCGAGAAGGTCCAGGGCCTGCGCGTCGGCGCCGATGACTACCTGGTCAAGCCGTTCGCCTTCGAGGAGCTGCTCGCGCGCCTCGACGCGCTGTACCGCCGCGGACCCGGCGGCGCCGCGCTCGACCTGGACGTCGGCGGCGTCACCCTCGACGTCAGGCGGCGCGCGCTGTGCGCCGGCGGCCGCGAGGTCGCGCTGTCCGGGCGCGAGTATGCGCTCGCGGTTGAGTTCTTCGCCCACCCCGGCGACGCGCTGACCCGCTCCGAGCTGCTCACGAGGGTGTGGGGAAGCCCGAGCTTCGGCGACCCCAACGTCGTCGACGTCTACGTCGGCTACCTGCGCCGCAAGATCGAGGAGATCGGCGCCTCCGCCGTCCAGATCCGCGCCGTCCGCGGCGTCGGCTACCGGATCGCGGTCGCGCCTTGACGCGGTCTGCCTTGCTCCAGGATTCACCGGCGGATTCCTCCGGGGCCGTCGGTTGGGGACGCAGTTCAAGGAGCGAGTGGGTGAGCGAGCGAGGCGGTCTCTGGGTCGTCGCAGCGAGCGAATCCAGCGAGGCGACGACGAGATGCGCCCGATCCGGCGGATCCGGGTCGTTTCGGGGTGGTCGCAACAGCAGCGCACGACGCTCGCGAGCCCTCATCCCCGGCGCCCCGCGCCGCCCCCACTCCCGCGACATTCGGAGAAGGGTAGAAGAGAGTGACTTGCGCACCACTCCCCATGCGTTGCCAGAGCGGCATCGTCGCCGACGGCGACGCGGGCTGAGGGCAATTCCTGTGGGCGTGGCGATCTTGCGATCGCGCTGGGGGTCGGTTCCACCGCGCTTGCGCGCCAGCGCAAACCCGGCTATGCTGTGCACGCGTGCGCGGCCCGGGGGGAGCGGGCACGCTATTCAACAACCACTCTGGCGTCACTTGCGCCAGCTCGAGGGCCGGCCTCCGCACCAGGGCGGCGGCCTTCCGCACCTCACCACGAAGGAGTGTGCTATGACATTTCAACAGAGTTGGCTCATGGCGGTGGCAACGGCCGCCGTCGGGGTCTTCGTCGCCTGCGGGACGGAGGAGGAGGCTGCGAAGGAGGATCCCAACGCCGCCTTCAACTACGTTCCGCTCAACATCAACGTCTGCCAGGTCGGCGACCAGACCTACAAGCGGAGGACGATCAGCCGGGCGCTCGCGGCGATCGGGCGCGGCGACAGCGTGGTCGCGGAGAATCTGCGCCTCTGCGCGGACTGCCCGGACAACAAGTTCGGCCTCATGCTCAAAGAGACGAAGGCCAAAATCTACGTCGGCGGCAAGGCGCTTGCCGACAGTCACCTGGATCGCGTCAACAAGGCGCTTGCCTATCCGTTCCGCCACCTGATCCTGAGCTCCGGGATCAAGGTCGGCAACACCCAGATCGTCCTGGGCCAAGCCATCAAGATCGGCGCGGACTCGGCCGCGATGTACGAGCTCCAGCCGGAGACCCTCGCCCCGCCGTGCCACGCCGCCAACCTGACCACGTCGGGCAGCCGGACTGACCTCCCCGGCGCCTGCGGCGACCTGTTCAAGACCAAGACCCCTTTCAGCAAGCCGTTCGGCTTCAAGGTCCCGAACGCCCTGCCGCCGGCGACGGCGACTCAGGCCGAGGCTGCGGCGCTCCTCGAGCAGACGGCCGCGCTCGGTATCCAGGTCAACAAAGCCGAGGTCGCTTACCAGGTCAACGACAATGGTACAGGCGAGGGCACGCTGAGCGGGTGGATCGCCGCCAACTCGCTCAAGCCCTTCTTGGCGGCCGGGGTCGATGTCGCCAAGTACGGCGAGGGCACCCCCGTCATGATCCGCGTCGTGTTCAAGTTCGACACGCGCCGCGTCAGCCTCTCGAGCGCGATCGACCACGATGTCGCGTCGATGACGACCGTCATGGGCCAGCCGGTTGCGAAGCCGCCCGCGATCTCGACGGGCAGCGTGACGTGGCCGGGTGGCTCGTGCACCGGCTGCAAGTCGGTCGGCACCCAGAGCGTATGCGCCGACGAGCAGACCGCCGAGGTTCCGCTGGCGGCCGTTCACATCCAGGGAGACTCGGGGTCGTTCAAGGTCAAGGTCGACGCCGCAGGCCGCTGGCCGGTCATCGATTCGTCGGCCGTCGAGAGCGGCGGCACCGTGGCGACCGACGGCGACAGCAAGCTCAATGAGGTCCAAATCACCTTTACGCGTGGCTACCGTGCCGGCAGCGGCCAGATCGTCAAGCCGGCGTGTGCCGACGTGATGACCGGCAAGGTTGCTGCGCCGACCACCTTCGATCCGAAGGACGGATGGATTCGGGTCGCCTTCCGGTCGTCCGACGGCGTCGAGGTCGGCTGCCAGCACAGCATCCTCGTCTGCCAGGAATTCGACGACTCGTCGTGCGGCGCCAACGGCAAGCTGAACGCCGACGGGACGTGCGGCTGCCAGGACGGCTTCCAGTTCGCCTTCGACGCCTGCGTCAAGGCAGCAGACTACGGCTGTGACCCGGCCGCCCTGCTCGCCAAGGACAGCGCGGGTGCTGTGACCTGCACCTGCCCGACACACATGGCCGGCGACGGCAAGAAGTGCGCGACCGATCCGTGCAAGGACAACGGTCCGTGCAAGGTTGGGGAGTACTGCATCGTCCAGGGGGACCACACGGCTGGGTGCGAGCCGGTAGGTACCGAGACTCTGGGCGCCGGCCTCGCCCGCAGGTCCGAGGTCGTGGCAGCGTACGAGGACGCTGCGCCCACGCCGGCAGCGGCGCCCGGAACGGGCGAGAAGGCCGGCGCGCTGGAAGACGACGACGACGACGAGGACCACAGCGCTGTCGGCGACATCGACGCGGGCAAGACCGCTGCGAGCCCGCCCGGCGCCCCGGGGGCCGACTTCATCGCCAAATACTCCCAACGGGCGAAGCGGTCGGTCACGGTTGCGCGCCAGCTGACCCTCTTTGGAAAAACGGGGCCGATTTCGCTCGCAGAAGACCTCACGCGCACGGTCGACGGGAAGAAAATCTCCGGTGGCGCCATCGTGACCAGAGGCTCGTCGCGCAAGAGCGGATCTGGGTTCTTGGCGATGCAGCTGTCTGCCCAAAACTGGGCCACGATGATGACGCACGTCAAGGGAAACAACCTCACTCCGGCGTTCCGTGTGGCGACCTCGAGGGTCAGTCAGACGCAGGGCGCGTGGTTTCCGGCCCAGGAGACCACCCCGCACACGTCAAGCATCGCCTCCTACAAGCTGGCTGAGTGCCCTGAGCTGGCCAAGCTGCTTGGCAACAAGACCGAGCTCGTCTACGAGTTCACGGTGTCTTCGAAGCCGCGGCCGGCGCCGAAGTTCGCCACGCCGGCGCCCAAGCGTACACTCAAGGCCTTGGCCGCCGGCAGGACGAAGGCGAAGAATTGGTAGGCTCAGAGGGCGTGTGCACTTCGGCCCGTCGCGAGGGCCGCGAGGGGCCCACCGGGCCAGGGGCGACGCCGCGGCCGGACGAGACCGACCTTAACGGTACGTCGCGCTGAAGTCGCGAGGAGCGACGGCACCCGCTGGAGCGAACCGCAGACCACAGCGGTCGCGATGTTGCACACAACGACTCGAAGGCCGTGAAGCGACCTCTGCACCAGGTGGAGCCTGGGGGGCGCGCTGCCCCTCAGGCCCCCTGCGGCCATTCGCCGCCGCGCACCGCGGCGCCGTCCGTGTTGCGGCTTCGCCCGTTGGGCGGCTTCGTCCGATGGGCCGTCTCGGGAGTCGAGATGCGCGCCTGCCCGTGCGCGGCCGCCGGCAGCCAGTCGCGCTCGCCGCGACCGGTTGATCGCGGACAGGCGGCGCGGATCGCCCGCGACGACCCGCGCACAACATCCACAGCGCGCCGACCGACCGGCGGATGTCGCCCAGCGGCATGGATTGCGTTCTGCCTGACGCTGGCAGCGGGCTTTGGCTGCACCACATCGGACGTGCCGGTCGTGGCGGGCGCCGACGCCCACCCCACCACGCCCCCGCGACGACTGGCCATACCGGCGCGGTCCGGGCCGGCGAAGGTGTTCAGCCTCAGCACCGCCGGGGCGACGCACGACGGCAGCGCCGCAGTCTCGCTCGATCAGGGAATCGGTACGCTCTGGGACGGCGCCGAGCAATTGCCCCTGGTGCTGTACTATGGCCTGAACTTCTCCGGATTCGACCTCGGCTGCGGCCTCGCCTTCGCTGCCGACCGCCTGGTGGTGGTGTGGCTGTACTGCAGGGACGGCGAACTGGCGCACCTGTGGCTGGCGGACACCGGCGGCAGGCCGTTGGTCAACCTGCCTTCGACTGGTGCGTGCCACGTCAGCTATATCCCCAAGATCGCCCAACTGGCGCTTCCGGCGATCGATCTGCCTCTCCCGGCGACCGAAGGTGGCTTTCGCGTCACTGGCCCGGCGATCGACCTGCGCGACGATCTGAGCGACGGAACGACGGGCCGCCTGCGTTGGGGGGCTGCCTGGCTGCCGGCGTGGGTGTTCGAGGTCATCGACTGTCGCGACTGCGGCGGCGTGGGTTGGTGGGAACTGCACCTGATCGCCTACGATGGCGCCCAGACCCGCCTGTTGTCGATCATCGCCTACCTGTTCGCCGATCGGCCCAACGAGGTCCTGCTCGGCTGGGGCGCGTGGCTGCCCGACCTCAGCCTTCCGCAGTCGATCGATCTGGCGGCAACCTGGACGGTGACGTGGGTCCCGCCGTGATCCGCGAGGCTGCTGTCTCGGACGACCAGGGTGCCCATCGGCAGGCCCGTGGGAGTCGGGCGTGGACGCGCGCGTCGGTCCAGCTCCGCGGCACCCACTCGCTGTCTGCACGCGCTTGGGCGCGCCGTCGCCCAGGCCCGCCGGCCACTCCGGCCCACCGTTGGCGATCGGAGACGACGATGGAGTGGCGGAAGGGCGAGCGCCTGGCGCGATGCCGAGCTCGCGAACGGGCTGCGGCGCGTGCCGGCGGCGACGGGTTCATGATCGCGAGGATTCACTCGCCGAACCCCCGCGACCGACGATCCGGGTTGCAGTTCACGGGCTGGCGGGCGAGCGAGTGCGACGACCTCCACGGCGCCGCGGCGAGCGAATCGCGTGAAGCGTCGCAGAGATACGCCCAAGGCGGCGGACCTGGGATCGGGGAGTGCGATCCAACCCAGTGGCCTCGTCAACGTCGCGCGTTTTCCTCGGACTGGGCCTGCCGGGCTGCTTCGTGAAGTGCGTGCTTCGTCATCCCGGCCGCTTCAATTCACCGGTTTCGCCGTCATCCCCGGCGCTTCGCGCCACCCCTTCTCCCAACGCGTTGGGCAAAGGGGCCTCCTCGCCAAAGGTTTTCCCAGCCACCAGGGGTTCCGCACTGCGCGCTGCCGGCGCCAGAGGGTCCACCCCTGCACCTTGGGCCCGAGGAGCTGACCGTCTACCCCTTCCTGTCCTCGGGTGGATCGACCCCGGCGACCACCTGCCTGGGCCACCGGATCCGATCACACTCGGGATCGGACCCGCGCTTGCTCGCCAGCGCGCCCTTGTCTATCATCGCCGCGGGGCACGCCGCTTGGCGTGCGGGTAGGTTATGGATCATGGCAGATTCGTCGCCTCCGCGACAGGCTGCGCCGTGGCCCTGTTCGCGGCAGCAGCGCCGGCCGGCGTGCGCGCCGCCGAGCCCGGGCCGGTCGAGCTCGGCGTGTTCGGTGGCTATGGCCTGCTGAGCGCGAACACCGAGCTCGGCAACGCCGCGGTGCCCGAATACGTGCCTGACAGCGCGGCGCTCGTCGGCATCCGCGGCGGCCATCGGCTCAGACCGTGGTTGGCGGTCGAGGTCGAGGCCAAGTACGCCTTCGGGCAGCTCCGCGCGGGCTCGGCCGCGGGCAACGTGATCGGGTTGCGCGGCCACGCTCTCGCCGTGCTCACGCCCGACAGCGCCGTCCAGATGTTCGCAGCGATCGGCGGCGGTGCCGAACGCCTCGTGGCGGACAAGAAGCCGACGCTGACACAAGATGACGTCGACGCCGCTTGGTACGCGGGCCTCGGCACGCGGATCCCGCTCGGCTCAAGGTTCGGTTTCCGCTTCGATGGCCGGCTGGTCGCGGGGCCCGGCCGCGACGGCGTCGCGTTCGGCGGCGAGTTCATGGGGTCGCTCACAGTGGCGCTGGGCAGCGCCGATGTCGGCCGCCCCGACCGCCATGACAGCGACGGCGACGGCATCGCCGACGACGGCGACAAGTGCCCCAAGGAGGCTGAGACCAAGAACGGCGTCCAGGACGACGACGGCTGCCCGGACAGCGAGCCCGACGGCGACAACGACGGCATCGCCGACGCGCGCGACAAGTGTCCCAAGGAGGCGGAGACCAGGAACGCCTTCCAGGACGACGACGGCTGCCCGGACAGCGAGCCCGACGGCGACAACGACGGCATCGCCGACGCGCGCGACAAGTGCCCCAAGGAGCCTGAGGCCGCCAACGGCTATCAGGACGACGACGGCTGCCCCGACACCGTGCCCGATCAGCTCAAGAAGGTCGCGGGCACGGTGCGCGGGATCGAGTTTGACGAGAACAAGGCCGTGATCGCCAGGTCGTCCTTCAAGGTGCTCGATCAGGTCGTCGGCGTGCTCAAGGCCCAGGCCGACGCCCAAGTGACCGTTGAGGGCCACACCGATGACAACGGCACGCCCGAAAGGAACCGCGAGTTGAGCCTCGCTCGCGCCGAGGCGGTCAAGGCCTACCTGGTCGCCAAGGGGATCGACGCCGCGCGGATCACGACCGTCGGCCTGGGGTCAGAGCGGCCGATCGCCGACAACAAGTCTGCCGATGGCCGGGCGAAGAACCGCAGGATCGAGTTCAAGCTGCGCTGACAGGGCGACTCTGGGCATTGCGTCGGGTTGGGTGCCCATTGGGGATTGCCGCGGCGCTGAGAGGGTGTGTGCGAGATTGCGCTTGCTGTGGTCCACGATTCGCCGGAACGCGCGGCGTCGCTCCTCGCGGCCCTCGCGACGGCCCGACCCGCACCCACCCGCTCATAGGGCGTCCATGCACGCGACCCCTGCTGCGCACAACCATGCATACCGACATGCTTTGTTGTCATCCGCCAGGCTCCCCGCGGCGTAGCTTGGGGCTACCCCTCCGTCGCCTGACAGCCTCCGCCTCGCCTGTCGGGCGCCTGGATCCGCTTGCGACCGCGATCACCCACCAGCACCCTGCCAGAGCAAAGGCGATCCGAAGCCTCGCGTTCGTCGCGACGGTCGTCGCCGCCGCTGCGTGTCGGCCGGCGAGCGCGCCGAGCGCCGCGCACAGGGCCGGCGACGCGGTCGAGTCGAGTCCTCCGCCCGCGGTCGCGTTCAACATCGACGATCCGTTTGGGCAGGCCGGGATGCCGGCAGACCCGCCAGCGCCGCCGGAGGTCGCCGGTCAGGTCCTGTACCTGCGCTACTGCGCCCTGTGCCACGGTCGGGACGCGCGGGGCTACGCGGCGGACAACGCGCCGTCGCTCGTCTCGCCGACCTTTCTCGAGAGCGCAGGCGACGCGTTCCTGCGCAACAGCATCGGGCGGGGCCGGCCGGGAACAGCGATGGCAGGTTACGCCGCGGACATCGGCGGTCCGCTCGACGCCGACGGGATCGACGCCCTGGTGGCGTGGCTGCGCAGCCACGGCGGACGCCGAGCTGGGATCGACGCCCGGCCAGCGCGCGGCGACCCGGCTGCGGGCGAGGCGGCCTACACGGCCCACTGCGCGTCGTGTCACGGCAGCCGAGGCCAGCGCGGAGCGGCGGTCCACCTGTACAACTCCCAGTTGTTGGCCGACGCCGATGACGGCTACCTCCGCCACGCGATCGTCTCCGGTCGCCCCGGCACCCGCATGATCGGGTGGGGCGAAGTGCTGTTCCCAGGCGACGCCGACGCCATCATCGCGCACCTGCGCTCCGCGGCGCTGCCGCCCACGCCGGCGCGCGCGTGGCGCCCGGAAGGCGCGGTGGCCGAGAACGAACAGCAGCTGCTCCCGGTGACGCCGACGCCGACCACTCCCGTGGTGTTGAACCCAGACGGCAAGGCGCCGACATTCACCTTGGGCGAAGGGCGATTCGCCAGGGTCGACGCCGTCGCGGCGGCGCTGGCGCAGGGGCGGCGGCTCATCATCCTCGACGCCCGCGCGCCGTCCGACTACCAGCTCATCCACATCGACGGGGCGATCGTCACCCCCTACTACGACAAGCGCGCCCTCGACGTGGTGCCGAACGACGGGACGTGGGTCGTCGCCTACTGCGCCTGCCCCCACCACCTCTCGGGCGAGGTGGTCGATGAGCTCCGGCGGCGGGGCTATCCCCACACGGCGGTCCTCGACGAGGGGATCTTCGTCTGGAACGCGAGGGGCCATCCCGTGGTCAAGGCCAAGGACGCGCCGGAGTTCCCAGTGCCACCGCCGTACTACCCGTACGCACCTCCGGGAACGCTGCCGGCGCGCGATCCAACGCCACCGTAGGCGCGGCCGTGCGGCGACCACGGCGCCGGCGCGCGCCCACCTCCGCGAGCCTGCCGTCGCGCCCGAGCGCCCCGGCGACCCGGGTGAGGGATCGCCTGGTGGAATGTGCCCCACGACTTCTCTGGATGCGTCTCCCCTTTTCCCGCCTGCGGGTGACGGTAGATCCACCATTTGTTCAAGTCCATGGGATCACGTGAAACCCGGAGATGAAGGCGCCGGCGAACGGCCGCGACGCCAAGAGCCAGGCCCTGGTCGGGCCCTGCTTTTGGCGGACGCGAGAGGCGGACGAGACAGCGCCTGTTGGTGGGCCGGCCGGCGCTTGTGGGCATGTGGGCAGATCCACCATTTGTTCAACTCCATGGAATGACGTGAAACAGCTGCCGCGAGCGCGGAACGGAGGCTCCAGCTGCCCGACCCCGGTTTGGGAACCGCGCCCGACCGGTACACAGCCTCTTGGAGGGCTTGTGGTCATCGGGCCGTCGCGAGGGTCGCGAGGAGCGTCGCCGTCCGCCCCTGTGGGCCGCGGACCGCAGCGGGCACGATGTTGCACGGGGCCGGACCATGAGATCGGGGTTCATCGAGCCAACTGACGCGCTGCGGGCGTCGCGCAGCAGCGGGCGAGCGCCAAGATCATGAGACCCGCGATCGGTGCTGCGCGCCAACAACCAGGGGCCCACCGCGCGCCAGGGCCAGGACGACTCCGGGCCTGTGGATTTGTGGAAAACCCTTCAGGTTTTCCACGAACTCCGCAGGCCAACACCGCCGCCCTATAGCGCAGGTGGACGACCGGCAGCGCCACGTCTGCCGGGCCAACTCAGGTCAAGGTGCGGCGGAGAAACGTGGAGGGTCGGCCGGTCGGCGACCTGCTGACCGGTGACGTTGTTGCCCCACTTGGGCCACCGATCGTGGCGGAAAGAGGTTCTGCGCTTTGACCGGTCCCTTGGACGCACCCTGTCAGTTCGACCCGTAGGCGTACAGGAAGCCGTCACTCGATCCGACGTACACCGTGCCGTCGGCGCCGATCGCGGCCGACGAGTAGATGATCTGCGCCGTCGGCGTCGACCACATGACTTGCCCGGTCGACGACGCCACCGCGTGCAGCGAGAAGTCGCACGACCCGACGAAGATCGTGCCGGCCGCGTCGATGATCGGGATGCTGTCGATGCGCGCCGGGCTCACCAGTGCGCTCGTCTTGGTGAAGTCGCTTGTCTTGACGTAGTGGAGCATGCCATCCGTGGTCGGCGTGACCAAACGGCCATCGGTGGCGAGCGCCGGGCCCGAGAACGTGTTGGCGCTGAGCTTGAGCTTGAATTTCTGAACGCCTGTCGGCTCGTACGCATACATGGTGCCGCCCATGCTCACGAAGTAGATGGTCCCGTCAGGGCCAACCAACATCGTGCCGGCGACACCGCTGTCGACCGGGACACTGAACTTCTGCGCGCCCGACGGAGTGATGGCGACGAACTTGGCGTCGGTGGTGGCGGTGTAGATCGTGCCGTCCGTGCCGAGCGCCGGGTTGGCCCAGATGTGATCCGAAGAGTTGTACACCCACTTCAGGGTGCCATCCTGCGAGCTCAGGGCAAGTAGCGTCTTGTTGGCCGTTCCGGTGTAGATGGTGCCGTCCGGCGCGATGACCGGCGAGGTGTACTGGAAGCTGAAGCCGGTCGTGTTCACCCACTTTACAGTGCCGTCCGGCTTGAGCCCGTAGAACTTCGTCTGCCCACCGCCGAAGTACACCGTTCCGTCGGCGCCGATCGGCGCGGTCTGCCAGGTACCGGTCGGGAAGCTCCACAGCTTGGTGCCGTCGGGCTTGATGGCGTAGAACTGCAGGTTGACGTTGCTGGTGGTGCCGACGTAGATGACGCCGTCCTTGGAGATGGTCGGCGAGGCCCGAATGTCGAGCGTCTGGAACTTCCACTTCAGCTTCGGGGTGGTCTTGGCCGCTGCGACGAGCGGGCTTCGCCCGACCCTGGTCGGGCACCCGCCGGCCATCGGCCACGGCGAGCCCTTTTGCAGGCCGCTTGTGTCGCCGCAGCCCGTCTGCACCGCGCACGTCGTGCCGATGCACACGCCCGCTCCGCCGGCGCCGCACGATGTCGTGGTCTTCACGGCCGTGAACTCGCACTTCCCGGTCGCCGGTATGCAGCTGTCGGCGGTGCAGACGTTGCCGTCGTCGCACGTCGCCGCGGCGCCGGCGACGCAGACCGCGTTCGTGCACAGGTCGTTGACGGTGCAGCCATTGCCATCGCTGCACGTCTTGGTGTTCGCCGTCTGCGCGCAGCCTTTGGTCACGTGACAGCCGTCATCGGTGCAGAAGTTGCCGTCGTCGCAACCCGTGGCCGCGCCGGGCAGGCACGCCGTGCCCTGGCACTGGTCGCCGATCGTGCACACGTTGTTGTCGGTGCACGACGCCGAATTGGCCAGGTACACGCAGCCCTTGGCGGCGTCGCACGAGTCGTCGGTGCACACGTTGCCGTCGTTGCACACCTGGGCGGCACCGGGCGCGCAGACCCCACCCGTGCACTGGTCGCCGACGGTGCACACGCTGCCATCCGTACAGGCGAAGCTGTTGTGGGTGACCTGGCAGCCGGTCTTCGGCGCGCAGCTGTCGCTCGTGCAGCCGTTGCCGTCGTCACACGCGGTCGCCGGGCCGGGCAGGCAGGCCGTGTCTTCGCACGTGTCGCCGACCGTGCAGGCGTTGTTGTCGCTGCAGGGCGCCTTGTTGGCCACGTAGGCGCAGCCGGTGCCCTTGTCACAGGCGCCGTCGGTGCACGGGTTGCCGTCGTCGCAGGGCAGGCCCGCTCCCGCCTTGCACGCCCCGCCGGCGCACGTGTCGCCGACGGTGCAGGCGTCGCCGTCGCTGCACGCCACGCCGTTGGCCGTGTGCACGCAGCCGGCCTTGGCGTTGCAGCTGTCGGCCGTGCAGCCGTTGCCGTCGTCGCACGCCGTCGGCGCGCCGGGCAGGCACAGCCCGGCGTTGCATGAGTCGCCGACCGAGCACGCGCTGCCGTCGTCGCAGGCCGCCGCGTTCGGCGACGCCGTGCAACCATCGGCGGGGTTGCAGGCGTCGTCGGTGCACGGGTTGCCGTCGCTGCAGGTGACCAGCTTGCCCGGCTGGCACGCGCCGGCTGCGCACAGGTCGTTGGCGGTGCAGGCGTCGTTGTCGGTGCACGGCATTGTGTTGGGCGCGCTCTGGCAGCCCTTGGCGACGCCGCAGGCGTCGGTCGTGCACGGATTGCCGTCGTCGCACGCGTTCGGCGCCCCAGGCAAGCACAGACCGGCCTTGCACGCGTCGCCGACCGAGCACACGTTGCCGTCGTCGCACGCGGCAGTGGTCGCCGCCGCCGTACAGCCCTTGGCGGGGTCGCACGCGTCGTCGGTGCACAGGTTGCCGTCGTTGCACGTGAGCGCCTTGCCAGCCAGGCACGCGCCGGCCGCGCACGCGTCGTTGGCCGTGCAGGCATCGTTGTCGTTGCACGGCATGGTGTTGGGCGCGCTCTGGCATCCCTTGGCGGTGTCACAGCTGTCCGTCGTGCACGGATTGCCGTCGTCGCAGTTCGTCGCCGCACCGGGCAGACACGCGCCGGCGGCGCAGGCGTCGCCGACCGTGCAGGCGCTGTTGTCGGTGCAGGTCGCCGTGTTCGGCGAGCTGTTGCAGCCCTTCTGCTTGTCGCAGCCGTCGGCGGTGCACGGGTTGCCGTCGTCGCAGCCGACGGCCGAACCGGCCACGCAAGCTCCGTCCTTGCAGGTGTCGCCCGACGTGCAGGAGTCGCCGTCGCTGCAGGCGTCGGTCGTGTTGCTGAACACGCAACCGCCTGCGATGTCGCAGCCGTCGAGCGTGCACGGCTTGCCGTCGTTGCATTCGATGGTCTTGCCGCCAGCGCACGCCGACCCGGCGCAGGCCTCGCCGGAGGTGCAGGCGTTGGCGTCGCTGCAGGTCGCTGCGTTGGCCAGGTAGACGCAGCCCGTGGCCTTGTCGCAACCGTCGTCGGTGCAGGGGTTGCCGTCGAAACAGGCGGCCTTCAGACCGGACTGGCAGGCGCCGTTGGCGCACACGTCGCCGCCAGTGCACACGTCGCCGTCGGTGCACGCGGCGGTGTTGTTCGCGAACGAGCACTTGCCCGAGCCGTCGCAGGCCTCGGTGGTGCAGGGGTTGTTGTCGTCGCACTGGGCTTGATTCTTCGGCTTGCACACCCCGCCGGTGCACGCGTCGTCGGTCGTGCAGGGGTTGTTGTCGGAGCACGGGTCGTTGTTGTCGGTGAACGTGCAGCCCTTGGCCGGGTCGCACGCGTCGGCGGTGCACGGGTTGCCGTCGGCGCAGGCGACGCTGGACCCCGGCGTGCACGCGCCTTTTGCGCACACGTCGCCGACGGTGCAAGCGTTGCCGTCGTTGCAGGAGACGTCCGCCGGCGAGATCGCGCAGGCGTGGTCCTTGCACGCTTCGGCGGTGCACGGGTTGCCGTCGTCGCAGGCCTTCACTTTGCCGGGCGTGCACTTGCCGGCCAGGCAGGCGTCGCCCTCGGTGCAGCCGTTGCCGTCGTCACAGACCTTGCCGTCGGCGGCCGGGCCCACCGCGCACTTGCCGGCGTCGCACTTGGCCGCGAAACAGGTCCCGGCCGGCGCCGTGCACTCGCTGTCCGACGTGCAGTTGGGAGTCGCGCTGGCCGAACACGGCCCATTGAGCTTGGCATCGAGGTCGTTGCAGTCGACTGGCTTGGGCACGCCGTCGCCGTCGGCGTCGTCATCGCACAGGTCGCCCTTCTTGTCCTTGTCGAGGTCGGCCTGATCCGGGTTGTCGACATCGGGGCAGTTGTCGACGTCGTCGGGCACGATGTCGTTGTCGCCCTTCTTCGCCGCGCACGCTGGGTCCTCGCTGCACGGCTTGAGCGGCTTGGGGTCGTCGGGCTTGCCGTCGCCATCCTTGTCCTTGCCCGCGGGCGGTGGCTCGCCCGGCTTCATCGCCGGCACGTCGATCGCCACCTTGTCGCCGGCCTCGGCGGTCACCGAGCCCGTGAACGTCGACTTGCCCTGAGCGGTGGCGACCTCGATCGCCACCGTCGCTGTCCCGCCGTTGGGCAGATCGACCTGGGTCGCGCCGTCCTTGGTGGACAGCACGAGGCCCACCGCCTGGTTGCCGCTCGTGCCCGTGACCTCGATCGACACCGACACGGCCTTGCCCTCCGCGGTCACGAGGCCCGCCCCGACCTTGATCGGGTCCTTGCTGTCCGACGACACGACCACCTGGCCGGGTCCGTCGCTCTTGAGCCTGAACTCGGTGGCAACGCCACCCTTGCTGCGCAAGCTGCTGAACGCGCCGCCGCCCTGGAGCGCCACCACCGACACCACCTGCGCGCCCGGATCCTTGGCGCCGACCAGCTTGGCGACGCTGGCCTTGTTGCTCTTGGCGACGATCTCGATCTTCTCGCCCAGGGGAACGTCGATCATCAGCGGCAGCTGGTCGCCGAGGAGCCTGTCAGACCCCTGCAGGCCGTAGATCGGCGTCGCGGTCGCGCCTTTGTCTTCGTCCTTGAAGCCTTCGTCGGTGTTGCCGGCGGTGCTGCCGCTCGACGTCTTCACGCTCGCCATGATCGCGCCGAAGCTCATCACCGTCTGCGAGCCACCGCTGCCGCCCGGGCAGAATGGGCACGGTTGCTGGCCCATCCGCAGGTCGTTGTCGATGAGGTAGAGCCGGTTCTTCTTGCCCTTTCCAGAATACATGCCGGCGGGCTCGGCGGGATTGGTGGCGGCGACGTACTTCCAGGTGTCGGCGGCGGCGTCGACGTCGATGGCGCGCGATTCGGCCGGGTGGTTGCTGTCGTACACCAGGATCTGCCAGCGGTCGCCGCCCGTGTTCTTGGTGGCATAGGGCAAGAGGGCGTGGCCGCCCTCGGCTTGGCCGGCAGCGTTGAGGCGCACCATGCCCACGCGGAACGTCTTGCCCGGCGTGTCCCTGAAGGCGCGGCCAAGCACGTCGACCGCCTCGCGGCCGCTGACGCGCGTGGTGCCAGCTTTGACCTTCGGCAACAGCTGCGTGCCGAACCAGTAGGCGATCTCGCGGTCGATCAGCGTCAGTTCTTCACGGCTGACCAGGAACGGGTCGGACTTGACGCCGAGTTCGGACAGCTTGATTTTCTTTGCGAAATTCAAGGCCGGGAGCGCCGCAAAGCCCTCGCACAGGCCGCCGCTGGTCGCCGCGTTGACCTGATCGGCGAACGCCTGCGCCTCGGGGCGCAGCTCGCACTGTTCGCCCTGAACCTGCATGCAGACGTTGTCGCCGTACATGCGCCGCATCGACCACTGGTCGAAGATGGCGGTCGACACGAACCCAGCGAAATTCTCAAACGAGAATCCATGCTTCTTGGGATCGAAGCCGCTGGTCGCCTCGACCAGATCGGGCTTGTTCAAGCCGTCGCCACAGCCGCCCGCGACCGCAAGCGAAAACAAGGCGGCAGCGACGCGCCTCGTCGATCGACCCGCGCGCTGGGCGCAAGCGCTCCCCGCGGCACCGACACTGCCGCGCGAACTCCGACTCAGGTGTTCCATCCGTTCCCCGTCCGCGGACGCCGACGCGGAGCCCCTAGGACCGAGGCCCCGGGCGCCCATCTGCGTTTGCCGCCGAATTTCCCTGATCTGCGCTTACCGACCCCCCCGGGGACCGAGTGCCGGCAAGCATGCCCGCGGCCGGCCGGCCAAGTCAACTACTGAGGATCCACCATTTGTTCAAGTCGATGGAATCACGCGGAACTCGGAGACGGGCATGTCAGCGCGCGGGCGCGACGCCAGGCGGTTGTCGTGGCCTGGGCCCTGCTTCGATGAGAGGCGACACCGCCAGTCGGGGGACGGTCGGCGCCGGACCTCGGCGCGTGGTCAGATCCACCCCTTGTCCAAGTCCAGGGCGAAGGCAGCGCTCGGGCATCGCCAGGCGGCCGCGGGCTCCGATCCGAAGATTCCGATTGCAGTTCAGTGAGCTGACCCCCAAGCGGGTGAGACGACATGGCGGGACCGGTCAAGCCGCGCCACAACTTCCGCCAGGATCGGTGGGTCAGACGGGGGCAACAAGGTCAGCGGACGACCGCTCGCCGACGGGCCGGCCTCCGCCGGCCATCCGCCCAACGCCGACCTGAGTTGGTCCCAGCAGGCGTTTCGCCGCTGACCGTCCACGTGTGGCTGCGCGACGACCGCAGCGCGTCAGTGGGATCGATGAGCCCCGGTCCCTTGATCGGTCCCGACAAGAGGGTCGCGGCGGCGAGCGAATCGCGCAAGGTGACGCCGAAAAAGCGCCTGAAGGAGCGGATCTGGGGCGCGCCGCGCAGCTTGACCGGTCGTGCGCGCCGGTCCAGAATCGTCCGGCGATCCGCGGCGGCCCGCGGCGCAGCGCCCGGGAGCCCACCGTGACCGACCGGCCAGCGCGAGCCGACGACGACAGCGAAGCGCCGACGCTCACGCCGGGCGGAACCGCGCCGACGCCCGGGCTGCGCTACTGCCCGCAGTGTCGGGCACCGACTCCAGACCGACTCTGCCCGGCCGACGGCACCACCACGTTCGAGCTGCGTGGTGTCGACGTCGCGAGGGCGACCCAGCTGCCGGCGGGCACCGTGATCGCCGGCCGCTATCGGATCGAGAAGCGGCTCGGCAAGGGCGGCTTCGGCGCGGTCTACGAGGCGCGCCACACCGCGAGCGGCCAACAGGTGGCGCTCAAGCTGCTCGCTCTCGACCCCGACGACGCCGGCGAGGAGACCTACTTCCGCTTCTTCCAGGAGGCCCGGGTGACGGCCGGGCTGCGCCACCCCAACACCGTGCGCCTGTACGACTTTGGCCAGGAAGACGACGGCATGCTGTACATGGCGATGGAGGTGCTGCACGGGCCGACGCTCGAGAAGCACCTCAAGACCCTGCTCAGGGCAGGCCAGGTGATGAGCGAGGCCCAGGCGGCGGCCGTCGGCGTGCAGGTGCTCAAGTCGCTGCAAGAGGCGCACGGCGTCGGGCTCGTGCACCGCGACCTGAAGCCCGACAACCTGATCCTGCACGACGTCGGCGAGGACGAACCGGTGGTCAAGGTGCTCGACTTCGGCATCGCCCGCCAGCAGAACTCCGGCATGACCCAGGGCGCGAAGCTGATGGGCACGCCGGCGTACATGAGCCCAGAGCAGTGCTGCGGTGCCACCGACCTCGACGCCCGCTCCGATTTGTACGCCCTCGGGGTCATCCTGTACCGCTGCGTGACGGGGGCGGCGCCGTTCCAGGGCGACATGTTCGCGTTGCTCAACGCGCACATGCAC
>Ga0194120_10005788_pt1 | contig 17922 bp, 21 predicted proteins | sample TA2MahCa65mmetaG_FD_148642 | JGI IMG/M metagenome (GOLD analysis project Ga0194120, IMG submission 148642) | Freshwater microbial communities from Lake Tanganyika, Tanzania - TA2015019 Mahale Deep Cast 65m | ecosystem: Environmental > Aquatic > Freshwater > Lake | place: Tanzania: Lake...
ATGATCTTCTCTTCCGTAAACCGTGACTTCTTCATCTTCCGCTCCTTCCAATGCGAGCGGACTCTACACTTCAAACCCGCGGACTTTCAGGGGAGCAGCGCAGCGGCCCTTGGTGACGGTCACCACGGTGACGTCGGAAATCGCCGTCGCGGTGGCGCTGCGAGGCTTGCCGTCGATCAGAGCCATTTCGCCGAACAGGCTTTGCGGGCCGAATTTCACCAAATTGATGGCGCTGGCGCCCGTTCCCTTGGTGATTTGCACTTCGCCCGACTGGATCATGAATGCCATATGCGCGTCTTCGCCTTCTTTGAACAAGACGCTGCCGGCCGGATAGAATTTGCGATTAACGACTTGCAATACCAAGGCCCCCTTCTAGGTGTTCTGCCTTGCCGCAGCTTAGACGGCGGGCCCAAGGCCCGCAACCGAAAGCAACAGGCGCGGTCAGCGCGGCGGCTTGGAGCGGCTGATCACGCCGCCGTCGAGGCGAATGCGGCCGATCAAGTCGAGCATGACAAATTCCAGATTGGCCATATTGGCATGGCCGGGCGGCAGGCAGCGCGAGCCCGACATTTCCTGATTGCCGCCGACTAGGGACGCAAAGACGAAGCAGCGCGCCGTCGCGGAGGACGCCAGCACGTAGGAAAGCTGCGGCAGGTTCGAGCGCTGCACCGTCTTGACGTCGTCGTCGCTGTAGCCGAGGCCGGTTTCCTTGATCTCGGTCCCGGTGATCAACCGGCGCAGCACGGTGAAATTGCTTTCGCGCGGATCGAAACTGCCGGCGTTCAGCCGGTCATAGCGCAGAAAGCCGCTTTCGATCGCGACGAATTCCCGATAGCGATCCGGCAACTCGACGACGCGGCGCTCCTGAACGACCGAGGTATCGCCCAGGATACTGAAGCGGCTCTGCTGCTCGGCAATGGCGCGCTGGGGTGCATTGGCCGGCAGGCTCGCGCCCGGCAGGGCCGGCGTCCCGCCCGCCATTGGGCGCGGCGTGCCGAAAGGATCGACCGGCGCTTCGGCTGGCGTGCAGGCGGCCAGGCCGAAAGCGACGAAAGATATGGCGGCGATCAGGCGCATGGCGCGATGTCTCCCTTGTGGAATAACGGCCATGGGGCCCCTCTATTCCCGACTTAGCGCCCCTTGAACTTGGCCGGCCGCTTTTGGAAAAATGCCGCGACGCCTTCGACGAAATCCTCGGTCCGGCCGCAAAGCCGCTGCAAATCCCGTTCGACATCGAGCTGAGCGTCGAAATCGCGTTCGAGCGAGCCGTCGAGCGCGCGCTTGATCAGACTGAGGCTTTTCGGGCCCTTGGCGAGCTTGGTCGCGATGGCGCCGGCTTCCTTCATGAGATCGGCGTCATCGACGCATTTCCAGATCAGGCCCCAAGCCTCGGCCTTTTCGGCCGGCAAGCGTTCGCCCAGAAGTGCGAGCCCTTTGGCGCGGGCCATGCCGATGCGCCGCGGCAGGAAATAGGTCGAGCCGACATCGGGGATCAGACCGATATTGCAAAAGGCTTGGAGGAAATAGGCCGATCTTGCCGCAATCACGATGTCGCAGGCGAGCGCGAGCGACGCGCCGCCGCCGGCCGCCGGGCCGTTGACCGCCGCGACGATCGGCATCGGCAGGTCGCGGAGCGACTTGACCAACGGGTTGTAGACGCGCTCGATCGATTTGCCGAGATCGAGCCGCCCTTGATCGTCCTGTTCGCGCCCGCCGGACAGATCGGCTCCCGAGCAAAAAGCCCGCCCGGCGCCGGTGAGCAGCATGGCGTGCGCGCCCGACGCTCCGATTTCGCGGACCGCCTCCTTGAATTCGCCCAAGAGCTCGCGCGACAAGCTGTTGAGCACGTCGGGCCGGTTGAAGGTGAGCGTCGCCACGTCGCCGTCGATCGACAGCAGGATGGTCTTGTAGGCCATGATCTAGCGCCCCTTGAAGACGGCTTTGCGTTTTTCCAAAAAGGCGGCGACGCCTTCCTGGCGATCTTCGGTCGCGATCAGCGCGGCCGAGCATTTGCGTTCGAACAGCAGGCCGTTCTCGAGCGCGAGGTCGAAGGATTGGTTGACCGCCTCCTTGGCAAGCTTGATCGCAAGCGGCGGCAGTTCGGCGATCTTGACCGCGATGTCGAGCGCGCGCTCGACCGTAAGCTCCTTCGGAGCCATTTCCGCGGCAAGCCCGGTGGCGACGGCGGTCTTGGCATCGATCGGATCGCCGGTCAGGATCATGCGCATGGCGAGCGACTTGCCGACCGCCCGGACGAGACGCTGCGTGCCTCCCGCCGCCGGCAGGATGCCGAGTTTGACTTCGGGCAAAGCGAATTTCGCGCCTTCGCCCGCGATCACCATGTCGCAGGCAAGCGCGATCTCGCAGCCGCCGCCATAAGCGACGCCGTTGACCGCGGCAATGATGGGCTTCGGAAACTTCCGGATCGATTCCCAGGACGGCAAGGACGCATCGATGATGGTCGAGGCCGGCGTACGTTTCTGGATTTCCGTGATGTCGGCGCCGGCGGCGAAGGCGCGCTCGCTGCCGGTGATCACAACCGCGCGCACTGCCTCGTCCGCCGCGCCGGCTTCGAGCGCATGCTTGATCTCGGCCAGAAGCGCCGCGGAGAGCGCATTGAGCCGCTCGGGCCGATTGAGCGTGATCAGCCACACGCCGGGCTTGGCCGCCTCGACCTTGATGTTGCTATAATCGCTCATGGTCCTCCGTCCCTTTTCGTGCCTTTAGACTTGCACGAATCCGCCGCTTAGGTCGTCAAAAACATGCCGCTGTCCGTCGCCATCTTGGGATCCGGCCCATCGGGCCTCTATGCCGCCGAAGGGTTGTTGAAGAACCTGCCCGGGCTGCAACTCGACATCCTCGAACGCCTGCCGACGCCTTTCGGCCTGATCCGCGCCGGCGTCGCGCCGGACCATCAGGGCAACAAGGCGGTTGCGCGCGTTCTGGCCAAGACCGTCGAAAAGCCTGGCGTTCGCTTTCTAGGCGGCATCGAGATCGGACGCGACGTCACGCTCGCACAACTCCGCGAGATCTACGACGCCGTGGTCGTTGCGACCGGCGCGACCGAAGATCGCCGCCTCGGTGTCAAGGGCGACGATCTTGCCGGCGTCGTCGGCTCCTTCGCCTTTGCCGGCTGGATCAACGGCCACCCCGACAAATCCGCGGCACCGCCGCTGTCCGCGAAATCGGTCGTCGTCATCGGCAATGGCAATGTCGCGATCGACGTCGCGCGTGTCTTGGTCAAGACATCCGCGGAAATGGCCAAGTCGGATATCTCACCCAAGGCCGCCCAAGCGATCCAGGCCGCGCCGATCGAGGACGTCCACATCGTCGGGCGACGCGGACCGGTCGACGCGAATTTCACCAATGCCGAACTCGCCGAACTCGGCCGGCTCGAGCGCGCCGTGGCGCTGGCCGATGCCGGCGATATTCCCGCGAGCGCGCCTAAGGAAAAGGAAGGCAACCTCGCTACGCTTCGGGCTTTCGGCCAGAACACGCGAGATGCCAAGCCGCTGGCCCTTCGTTTCCACTTCAACATGACGCCCCGCGAAATCCTCGGCGATGCGGCGGGACGGGTTCGTGCGGTGGCCTTCGACAAGGGCGAGATCGCCTGCGGTCTGGTCGTGACCGCAATCGGCTATACCTGCAAGCCGCTTGAGGGCCTCGCTTATGACGCGCGTGGCATCGTCGCGAATGAAGCGGGCCGCGTCGCGCCGGGGCTCTATGTCGTCGGCTGGGCCAAGCGCGGCCCTTCCGGCACCATCGCCACCAACCGCGCCGATAGTTTCGCCGTCGCCGATCTGATTGCGGCCGAGCTCAAGGCCCAAGGCGAAAGCGCGAAACCCGGCCCCGCTGGCTTCGATGCTCTTGGTCTTTCGGCTTCGAGCTGGGCCGATTGGAAAAGGATCGAGGCGGCCGAGATCGCCGCGGCTACTCCACCCGCGCCCCGGCGCAAATTGACGACCTTGACGGAACTCAACAAGGTCATTGGGCGGTAGAAACTAGTCCCGCTCTTCGAGCCACATCTGCTGGATGGTCTCGAGGATCTTTTCGTTCGAACGATTGGGATCGTCGGCGAAACCCGGCAGCGCCATGACCCATTTATGCAAATCGGTGAAGCGCAGATTGACGACGTCGACTTCCGGATGCGCCTCTTCGAGCAGGATGGCGATGTCGCGGACATCGGTCCAGCGGAGCGGTTTGCTCACTTGTCGACCATCATGTTGCGCGTCGCCGCCGGCAGCTTGACCTCGATGCCGTCGAGTTCGGGCGTGATGATGATCTGACAGCCGAGGCGCGAGGTATGCGTCAGCCCGAAGGCCAGATCGAGCATGTCCTCCTCGTCATCGGTCGCTTCCTTGAGCTTGGCATACCAGGCGGGATCGACGATGACATGGCAGGTCGAGCAGGCGAGCGAGCCTTCGCAGGCGCCTTCGAGCGAAACGTCGTTCCGGTGCGCGATCTCGAGCACCGAAAGACCGAGCGGTGCTTCCACTTCCTTGCGCGTCGCGCCGTCGGCGCTGACGAAAAACATCTTGGGCATCGCCCCTCCAGACTAACTCTCGCTCGCCGCGCCGATCCGAGCGGCCAGCGTCTCGACCTTCGTCCCGGCTAGCGCATCGCGAATACCGCGATCCATGCGGCGTTCGGCGAAAGGCTTGGACAGCGCCTCGAGCGTCTCCATGGCCTTCAGGATCGCGTCGCGATCCCTGCCGGGGAGCGCCTTTTCCACCGCTCGGATCGCCGCGTCAAGCGCCGCCCGCTCCTGCCGCGACAACAAGTCGCCATCGGCAGCGAGCGCTGGACGGAGCGAAGCCAGCAGCCGCCTGGCATCGACCTGCGCCTCGATCAAAATCCGCATGGCCATGTCGGTCTTGGCATGCTCCTGGCTTTCCGAGAGCATGCGGATCATGTCCTCGGGCGCGAGACCGTATGAGGGCTTGACCTCGACCTTGCTCTCGATGCCGGTCGTCAGTTCGCTTGCCGACACCGAAAGGAGCCCGTCGGCATCGACCGTGAAAGCGACGCGAATGCGCGCCGCGCCCGCGACCATCGGCGGAATGCCGTGAAGTTCGAAGCGGCCGAGCGAGCGGCACTCCTGAGCGAGTTCGCGTTCGCCTTGCAGGACATGAATCATCATGGCCGTTTGGCCGTCCTGGAAGGTCGTGAAATCCTGCGCCTGCGCGACCGGGATCGGCGTATTGCGCGGAATGACCTTCTCGACCAACCCGCCCATGGTTTCGATGCCGAGCGACAGCGGCGTAACGTCGAGAAGCAACGTGTCCGAGCCGCGCGTCAACGCCTCGGCTTGGAGCGCCGCGCCGAGCGCGACGACCTCGTCCGGATTGATGTCGCCCAGCGGCGGCTTGCCGATCAGCGTTCCGACCCGGCGGCGTACCAGCGGCACGCGGGTCGAGCCGCCGACCAGGACCATGCCCTTGACCTCGGCTTGCGCGACGCCCGCATCGTCGAGCACGCGGCTGACGATCTTGGCCGTACGCTCGACCAAAGGCGCGATCAGGGCCTCGAAGCTCGGGACGTCGAGCGCATGACGTGTCGATACGCCACCGGCCTCGATCGCCCAATTGCCCAGCGGATGCGTCGTCAGGCATTCCTTGGCAAGGCGCGCGGTCGCAAGAATTTGCTTGGTCTCGGCCGGCGTCGGGCTTGGCGCGCCCTGCGCCTTCCTTTCGGCGAGAAAGCGTTCGGCGATCAATTCGTCGAAATCATCGCCGCCGAGCTGGGCATCGCCGCCGGTCGCGAGCACCTGAAAGACGCCCTTTTCCATGCGCAGCAGCGAAAAGTCGAAAGTTCCGCCGCCCAAATCGTAGACGGCATAAAGCCCTTCGGCACCCCTATCGAGGCCATAGGCGAGCGCCGCCGCGGTCGGCTCGTTCACGAGGCGCAGCACCTCAAGTCCGGCGACGCGCGCGGCATCGCGCGTCGCGGTGCGCGCGGCGTCGTCGAAATAGGCGGGCACCGTGATGACCGCGCGATCGACCGCGTGCGCAAGCGCTTCCTCCGCCCGGGCCTTGAGCGCGCGCAGGATATCGGCCGAGATCTCGACCGGGGTCAGACGTCGGCCACCAACCGCCAGGCGCAAAACGCCGCCGGTATCGTCCGCGATCTCGTAGGGCAAGGTGCCGCCGACGCCCTTGAGATCCGCCTTGCCGCGACCCATCAGCCGCTTGATCGAGGAGACGACGATCTCCGGCTGATCGAGCAGCATGCGCCGCGCGGCGTCGCCGACCAACGGGACCGGGTCTTCGCCATAGGCGACGACCGAGGGCACGATGCCGTTGCCTTTGGGATCGCGCAGCACCTCGGGCTTTTCTTCGCGGCTGATCGCGACCAGCGAATTGGTCGTGCCGAGGTCGATGCCGACCGCGAGGCCGCGCTCGCTCTCATGCGGTGCCGGCGTCTCGCCCGGCTCGTGAAGCTGAAGCAGGATCACGCCGCCGCTCCTTCGCTCAATGTCCGGCGACGATCGCGCGCATCTTCAAGAAACTTGGAAAGATATTTGAGCCGCGCGATGTCGCGGTCGGCTTCGGCGAGACTTGCGCTGTCGAAGGCCCGCGCAATGCGAACCAGACACGCTTCGGTCTCGACCCTGGCCGCGCTCGCCAAGCGATCGATGGCGACGGTGTCCGCGGCTTCGGCCAAGGCTTCGCGCTTCTCGAGCGCCTCCATCAGGAGTTCTGGATCCTTCTCCGTCACCGAATCGTCGCGCTTGTATGCGGGATCGAGCAGCGTCAGCAAATATTCGGCGCGGCGAAGCGGCGTCTTCAACCGGTCATAGGCCTCGTTCAAGGCGGTGGCATGACGCAGCGCCAGCGCGCGTTCCTCGGCCGGGCGACCGGCGAAGCGATCCGGATGAAAGCGCCGCTGCAGGTCGAAATAATGCCGCTCCAACTCGGCGCGCTCGATGCCGAAGGCCCGCTTCAGTCCGAGACGCGTGAAATAGTCGACCGGTCGCGGCGGCTGGAGCACGCCGCAACCCTTGCAGGCGGCCGCTTCGATGCCGACCAAGGCGCGGCAACGCCAGCAGGTCGCCGCCGGCGCTCCCTCTCCGTTCGTCTTGGTCTCGGCCAGGCTCATGGTCGGCCGTACTCCTCATAGGTCGTGACGGCGCGGACCGGGGACCCGACCGCGCCCGCATCCGAGCGTCGCTCAGACGTGGAAAGACTCGCCGCAGCCGCAGCGGCCCTTTTCGTTCGGATTCTTGAAGACGAAACCCGATTGGAGCTTGTCTTCGACATAGTCCATCTCGGTACCGATGATGAACATGGCGGCCTTCGGATCGATCAGGACGGTGACGCCCTTGTCGCTCACCACCTCGTCGAATTTCTGCTTTTCGTCGGCGTATTCGAGCGTGTAGGACAAGCCCGAGCAGCCTTTGGTCCTGACGCCGATCCGAATACCGGCCGACGGCTTGCCGCGCTTGCCAAGGAGTGCCTTGACGCGCTCGGCCGCGGCATCGCTAATCGTCATCGCTTGGCGCACTGCCATGATCGTCTCCGTCCTCGCGCGCCTGGCCTAGCTCGCCTGCTTCTTGATCGCGGCCTCGGCGGGCCCGGCCTTCTGGCGATAATCGGCGATGGCGGCCTTGATCGCGTCCTCGGCCAGGACCGAGCAATGGATCTTGACCGGCGGCAGCGCGAGATGCTGCGCGATCTCGGTGTTCTTGATCTTGGCCGCTTCGTCGACCGTCTTGCCCTTGACCCATTCGGTCACCAGGCTCGACGAGGCGATTGCCGAGCCGCAACCGAAGGTCTTGAACTTCGCGTCCTCGATGACGCCATCGACGCCGACCTTGATCTGCAGCTTCATGACGTCGCCGCAGGCCGGCGCGCCGACCAGGCCGGTGCCGACATGGGGGTCCGCCTTGTCGAGCGAACCGACATTGCGCGGGTTCTCGTAGTGATCGACGACTTTCTCGCTGTAGGCCATGGCGTCCTCTCTCCTCTAGATAGCGCTTTGTCGCGGCCGGCTCAATGCGCCGCCCATTCGATCGATTTGATGTCGATACCCTCCTGGGCCATTTCCCAGAGCGGCGACAAAGAGCGGAGTTTCTGCACGGTCTTGACGATCTCCTCGACCGCATAGTCGACCTCGCCCTCGGTCGTGAAGCGACCGATGCCGAAGCGGATCGAGGTATGGGCCAGCTCCTCGCCGACGCCGATCGAACGCAGCACGTAGCTCGGCTCGAGCGAAGCCGAGGTGCAGGCCGAGCCCGAAGAGACCGCGAGGTCCTTGATGCCCATGATCATGCTCTCGCCCTCGACATAGGCGAAGGAGAGATTGAGATTGCCCGGATAGCGCCTCTCGGCGTGGCCGTTGAGAAAAACCTCGGGCAGTCGCTTGGTGACGCCGTCATACAGCTTCTTCGACAGAAACCGGATTTTCTCGTTGTCCTTGGCCATCTCGGCCTTGGCCAAGCGGCAGGCCTCGCCGAGACCGGCGCAGAGCATGGGCGCGAGCGTGCCCGAGCGCATGCCGCGTTCCTGGCCGCCGCCGCTCATCATCGGCTCAAGACGCACGCGCGGCTTGCGCCCGACATAAAGCGCGCCGATGCCCTTGGGCCCGTAGATCTTATGGCCGGAAATCGACATCAGATCGATGTTCATGGCCTTGACGTCGAGCGGGATCTTGCCTGCGGCCTGGGCGCAGTCGGTGTGGAAGAAGGCGCCCTTGGCGCGCGCGATCTTGCCGATCTCAGCGAGCGGCTGGATGACGCCGATCTCGTTGTTCACGCCCATGATCGAGACGATCGAAGTCTTGTCGGTTACCGCCTGATCGAGGGCGCCGAGATCGACCAGACCATCCGTACCGACCGGCAGATAAGTGACCCGGAAGCCTTCCTGTTCGAGATGGCGACAGGTGTCGAGCACGCATTTATGTTCGGTCACCGCGGTGACGATGTGATCCTTGCGATCCTTATAGAAGCGCGCGACGCCCTTGATCGCCAGATTGTTGGATTCGGTCGCACCCGAAGTGAAGATGATTTCCTTCTCGTCCGCGCCGATCAGAGCCGCGACCTGGCCGCGCGCCGCCTCGACCCCTTCCTCGGCTTCCCAGCCGAAGGAATGCGAACGCGAATGCGGGTTGCCGAATTTGGTCGTCATGTAAGGCATCATCGCGTCGAGCACGCGCGGATCGAGCGGCGTCGTCGCCTGATAGTCGAGATAGATCGGCAACTTGATGTTGCCTGCCGTTCCGCTCTGGGCCTTGCTGGTCATGTCGTTCACTATCCTTCTCCCGCGCGGCTCATGCGGCCTTGCGCGTCTTGGTCCGTTGCCTGAGCGCGGCCCAGGCCGCAATCAGTCTTTCGACGTCCTTCTCGGTGCTGGCCCAGCCAAGGCTGATGCGGAGCGCCGTCTTGGCGATGTCGGGCGCAACGCCCATGGCGTCAAGCACATGCGAGCGCTCGACCTTGCCAGACGAGCAGGCCGCGCCGGCCGAAACCGCGACGCCGGCGAGGTCAAGCGCGATCACCTGGGTTTCGGCCGGCACGCCAGGCATCGAGATCAAGGTCGTGTTCCAAAGCCTCGGCGCATGCGCGCCGAAAATCGTCGCCTCGAGATCGACCGCGACCAAGGCGGTTTCGATCTTGTTGCGCAGCTTGCGCCTTTCGCCGACCAGATCGAGTTCGCGCAAGGCGGACCTTGCCGCCGCGCCGAAACCGGCAATGCCCGGAACGTTCTCGGTCCCGGCACGCCGACGGCCTTCCTGAGCGCCGCCCCGCAAACGGGGGCAAACCGGCTGGCCGGGCGCGACGATCAGGGCGCCTACGCCTTGCGGCCCGCCGATCTTGTGCGACGACAACGTCGCGTAATCGATGTCGAGCGAGGCGAGTTCGATCGGCAGGCGGCCCGCGGCCTGAACAAGGTCGCTATGGACGCGCGCACCGTATCGCCGCGCCAGACAGGCGATTTCGGCAATCGGCTGCAGAACGCCGGTCTCATTGTTGGCCAGCATGACCGAGACCAACGCCGGGCGCGCATCGGATTCGAGAGCGGCTTCGAGCGCCTCGAACTTGACCAAACCGTCGCGATCGACAGGAATGATGTCGAGCGGCAGGCCGCCTGCTTTGGCGTTCTCCAGGATCGAGACATGGGCCGCGGCCGAAACGATCAGCCGGCGCGAAGGATCGGCGCCGAGTGCGAGCGCATTGGCCTCCGTCGCGCCCGAGGTGAAAACGACGCTGTCGACCGGCGCACCGACAAGGGCCGCGACCGAGACCCTGGCATCGTCGACCCGCTTTCGCGCGGCGCGACCGAGGGCGTGGACCGAACTCGGATTGCCGCCCGCCGCCAATGCCTCGCCAACCGCCTTGGCCGCTTCGGGCCGGGCGGGCTGGGTCGCATTGTTGTCGAGATAAGCGATGGTCATGGCGCCGCTGCTCGGTCGCGCGTTCAGGCGGCGTTGGCCTGCGAGATGCGCTGGCCGCTCGTCGCGCGTCCTTCGGGACCGATCAGACGGCTCGAGCCGAGGATGCGCTTGTTCACGACATCGTCGAGCGAGACCGAATTGAGATAGAGCTTGATCTGATTGCCGAGTTCTTCCCACAGATCGTGCGTCAGGCAACGGCCTATCGAGCCGCGGCAGCCTTCCGGCGAACCCGGCTTGCAGCGCGTCGTGTTGATCGGCTCATCGACCGCGATCACGATGTCGGCGACGCGCGTCGCATCGGCCTTGCGCGCGAGCTTGTAGCCGCCGCCCGGCCCACGCACGCTCTGCACCAGACCGCCGCGGCGGAGCTTGGCGAAAAGCTGCTCGAGATAGGACAGCGAGATGACCTGACGCTCGGCGATATCGGACAACGAGACCGGGCGGCCCTGGGAGTGGGCGGCGAGATCCGCCATGGCCATGACGGCATAGCGGCCTTTGGTGCTGAGTTTCATGATGTTCCTCCGATCTAGGACGCCGCTTCGCGGCGGCTTGTAAGGGGGACGACCGTCGCCTTCTTGCGCTCTTGCTCGATCTGCTCGAGGCGTTCGGTCAGCGCGGCGATCTCTGTCCGAAGCGCCACCAGTTCCTTGGCGGTCGGGTCGGCATCGTCATCGCTTGGATTGCCATAAGGCACGAACTCGGCCTTGGGTGGAGTGCTCGTCGTCTTCTTCTCGACGACCTTCGCTGGAATTCCGACAACGGTGACGCCGGGCGGGACGGCGTGCAAGACGACGGCATTCGAACCGATTTGCGCACCCTTGCCGACGGTGAAGGGCCCAAGAACCTTGGCGCCCGCGCTCACCAGCACACCGGCTTCGAGCGTCGGGTGCCGCTTCTGGCCGCGCTCGAGCGAGGTGCCGCCGAGCGTCACGCCCTGATAGAGCGTGCAGTCATCGCCCACGTCGGCCGTCTGGCCGATCACCACGCCGGTGCCGTGATCGATAAAGACACGCCGGCCAATCTTGGCGCCTGGGTGGATCTCTATCCCGGTGACGATCCGCCCCAGATAGGAGATGAAGCGCGCAAGACCCCGAAAGCCGCTTCGCCACAGCATATGGGCCAAGCGGTGCACCATGATCGCATGAATACCAGGGTAGGAAAGTAGGATTTCCAGGCGCGAGCCGGCGGCCGGATCTCGGGCCAGAATGGCGTCGATATCTTCACGGAGAGACTTGAACATGACCGGGTCCGTCGTGATATGTTGCACTGCCGCGCCAGGGTTGGGTTGGGAGCCAGCGGTCCCCGCCAAATCTGATCGGCTTACTCGTCTATATATATAGGGAGCCATAGCATATATAGGGAGCCATAGCGGCTTGGTCAACTATAGCCGTTAGCCGGCAACAAAATACAAGGACAAATACCCGATATGTTAACTGGGTTACTAATGACAAGATCATTGGGACTGCGTGATGCCTGACGTCATTTTTGCCGGCCCCGATGGTCGCCTGGAAGGCCGTTATCAACAAAGCGCCCAAGGCGGCAACGGTATCGCGCCGATCGCTTTGATCCTGCATCCGCACCCGCTTTATGGCGGGACGATGAACAACAAGATCGTCTATTTGCTGTTTCACGCCTTCGCCAAGCGGGGCTTTTCGGTCTTGCGTTTCAATTTCCGGGGCGTTGGCCGGAGCCAGGGCAAGTACGACAACGGCCAAGGCGAATTGTCCGATGCCGCCTCGGCGCTCGACTGGCTGCAATTGCAGAACCCCAACGCCAAGGCCTGCTGGATTGCCGGATTTTCTTTCGGCGCCTGGATTTCGATGCAGCTCCTGATGCGTCGGCCCGAAGTGTCGGGCTTCATCTCGCTGTCGCCGCCGGCCAACATGTTCGATTTCGGCTTTCTTGCGCCCTGCCCGACTTCGGGTCTGATCGTCCACGGCACGGCGGATCAGCATGTGCCGACCCAGGACGTCACCAAGCTCGCCGATCGACTGAAGCAGCAAAAAGACATCAAGATCATCTACAAGCAGATTGCCGACGCCAATCATTTCTATGACGAGCGTACGGATCAGCTCGAACAGATCGTCGGCGCCTATCTCGACGCGAACCTCAAGCTCTGAGGCTTGATCGCCTCAGGTCGCGCGGTGAAGTCGTCCGCCGCTGAGCGGGCGCGGCACTGCCGTCGTCTCCGGCAGGCTGAGCGGCAATGCGCGAATCGACCTGAGCGCCAGGAAGGCAAAGGCCTGCGCCTCCAGCGCATCGCCTTGCCAGCCGACAGCCTCGACCGGCTCGACATGCACGCCGAGTGCGTGGCGAAGCGCTGCCATGATCGCGGGGTTGTGCCGTCCGCCGCCGCAGACCAGCCATCGCAAAGGCGCGGCCGGCAGATGGTCGAGCGCCCGACGCACCGAGACGGCGGTCAAGGCGACCAGAGTCGCCGCGCCATCTTCGGGCGAAAGCGGCCCGAGATCGAGGCCAGCGAAAGCATTGCGATCGAGCGATTTGGGCGGCTTCAGCGCGAAATAGGGATGCGCGAGCGCCGCCCGAAGGATGGGTTCGAGTACTTCGCCCCTAGCCGCGAGCGCTCCGTCTTGGTCGAAGGGGCGGCCGCGATGGCGAGACACCCAGTCGTCGATCAACGCATTTCCTGGCCCGGTGTCGAAAGCCGAAATCGCCCCGCCGGCGCCAAGCCATGTGACATTGGCGACCCCGCCGATATTGAGAATGGCGAGCGGCTTCGGCAGGTCGCGGGCAAGCGCCTGATGGAAGAGCGGCACCAGAGGCGCGCCCTGTCCGCCGGCCGCGACATCGGCGCTCCGAAAGTCGTTCACCACATTGATGCCGATCAGGCGCGCGAGCGCCGCGCCGTCGCCCAATTGGCGCGTCAAGCGCCGCTCGGGCGCGTGCAGGATGGTCTGGCCATGAAAGCCGCAAAGATCGACGTCGCGGGCGCTCAGGCCGTAGGAATCGAAGTACCGCGACACCGCCTCGGCATGCGCGAGGGTGATCGCGTCTTCGAGCTCGTGCTCCGCCGCTTCCGAACCCAGCGCCTGGCGAATGCGCTCGCGGAGCGCCGGCTCGTAGGGCACCGTCAAATGCGGCCCGAAAGCCTGGACGCCCTCGCCGTCGGTATCGATGAGCGCGACATCAATGCCGTCCATCGACGTGCCGCTCATCAGGCCGAGCGCTTTCATGGCCTCGCGCGCCCCTATCGGGTCTCGGCTTCGGCTTCCTTACCGAAATCGCCGCCAGCCCCGCTTTTGCCTCCTTCGAAATCATACATGCGCGCATAGAGGCGGAAGAATTCGCGTTTGATATCGTCGAAGGGGATGTCGGCAAAGACGCCGCGATCGGCGACATACTCCATGTGCTTGCGCCCGTCGGCATCGAAGGGATGAAAGACCGAGTCGTTTCGGCCATCGAAGTCGAGCGGCAGGACGCGGAATTTTTGGCAGAGCGACAGATTGAAAGCCGGCGTCGCCTTGACCCATTTGCCCTCGAGATGAAGCTCGGTATAGCCGTGATAGATGAAGAGGTCGGTCCGCATGAGTTCGCGCAAGCGCTTGGTCGCGAGATGGTTCTTGACGTCGGCATAGCCGACACGCGCGGGAATGCCGACGGCGCGCGCTGCCGCGGCGAGAAGCCCGGCCTTGGTCACGCAGAAACCATAGCCGGCGGCAAGACAGGTACTCGCAGCGAAGCCCTCCGCCGTCATGATCAAGCGGTAGGGATCGTAGGTGATTTGGTCGCGCACGGCGTAATAGAGCTTGAGCGCTTGCTTCAGCGGCTCGGTCTCGGCGCCCACGACCTCGGCGGTAAAAGCCTTGACCTTGGGATGATCGGAATCGATCAACGTGCCGGGAGCGAGGTAGGCGGACATGGCTTGAGCACTCATCGATCTATCCTTTGTATCCCGTCGCGACGACGTAAAGCTCGGCGCTTTCGGCGCGCGACGCTTTGGGCTTGGCGTGAACGACCTTGGCGAAGCGCTGCTTGAGCTGCGTCAGCAATTCGCCCTCGGTCCCGCCTTGGAACACTTTGCACAGGAAAGCGCCGCCGGGCTTCAGCACTTTCATTGCGAAATCCGCCGCCGTCTCGGCCATGGCGACGATGCGCAGATGATCGGTCGCCTTGTGCCCGGTCGTCGGCGCCGCCATATCGGAGAGCACGATGTCGACCGGACCACCCAAAGCGGCTTCAATCCGTGCCGGCGCTTCATCGGCCATGAAGTCGAGCTGCATCACCTCCGCGCCGGGTACGGCATCCATGGGCAAGATGTCGACGCCGAGCACCTTGCCTTTCGGTCCCACGCGTTCGACCGCGACTTGGGTCCAGCCGCCCGGCGCCGCGCCAAGATCGAGCACGCTTGCGCCCGATTTCAGGAGGTCGAAGCGTTCATCGAGCTCGATCAGCTTGAAAGCCGCACGCGACCGGTAGCCTTGACGTTTGGCTTCGGCAACGTAGGGATCGTTGAGCTGGCGGCGCAGCCACAGGGTCGACGACACCGGCCGGCCTTTTGCCGTCCGAACCCTGACCGCGGCGCCGCGTCGGCCCGAGCCACCGCGCCTTGGGTTCACGCCGCCTCCAACAGGCCCATCAACAGGCCATCGCGCACGCCCCGGTCGGCGACGCGGATGCGCCCGGCGGGCCAAACGTCGAGCAGCGCCTCGAGGATCGCCGCGCCGACGATCACGAGATCGGCGCGGTCGGCCAGAATGCAAGGATGAGCGACGCGCTGCTCGAAGCTGAGCGCCTGGAGCTTCGCCGCGGTCGCGAGGACATCCGCTTGCTCGATCCAGACGCCGTCGACGCGCCTTCGGTCGTAGCGCGGCAAGTCGAGATGCGCCGCGGCGAGCGTCGTCACCGTTCCGGACGAACCGAGGAGTTGCAACGACCCCGCGCCGAGGATATCGCCGATGCGCGCGCGAAAGGGTTCGACCAAGGCCGCGACGTCGCGCTTCATCGCGGCATAGGCATCGGACGACACTTCCCGCCCGTCGTAACGATCGGCGAAAGTGACGACGCCGCAAGGCAGAGACGCCAGATCCTCGACCACCGGCTCGCCGAAACGATCGCGCACGACCGAGACGATCTCGGTCGAGCCGCCGCCGATGTCGAACAAAAGGGCGCGATCGAAGCGCTTTTCGAACAAGGCCGCGCAACCGGCGAAGGCCAGGCGCGCCTCGTCGGACGGGCTGATGACCTCGAAGGCAATGCCGGTGCGGGCGCGCACGCGATCGAGGAATTGCTGGCCGTTGCTGGCCCGCCGACAGGCTTCCGTCGCGACCGCCCGCATGAGCGTCGCCTGGCGATTGCGCATGCGCCGGGCGCAGACGGCGAGCGCATCGATCGTGCGTTCCATGGCGCCGTCGGAAAGGCGTCCTGTCGCCTGAATGCCTTCGCCGAGCCGCGTGATGCGCGAAAAGGCGTCGATCACGCGGAACGGCTCGCGCGCGCCCGGGCGCGTCGGACGCGCGATCAGCAAGCGGCAATTATTGGTGCCGAGGTCGAGCGCGGCGAGCGTCGCGCGACGACTTTCGGCCGGGCCCTCGCCGCCGGCGGCCCCGTGAGTGGCTTGTCTCGAATCCATGATCGGCCCGACGTTAGTGCCGCGCCGCAAGCGACGCAACGCCCGACATTGACAGGGTGACGGCTGCGGGCTATTTCCCGCCCGTCCACGCGATCCACGGCCGCTTGGGGGATCGTCTAACGGTAGGACTACGGACTCTGACTCCGTCAATCTTGGTTCGAATCCAAGTCCCCCAGCCAACACCGCCAAAACGACCCGACGCGTTGCCTCGCCTGTGCACTGCCGGTCTTACGCCAGCGAATCAGGCGCATTTGTGGCCACCGAAGGCAAACGCCAGGTCGCCCCGGGGTCGCGATTCTAAACCGGATGGTGTCTGTTTTTCTTTCAAGCTTAGTCATAGAGCCGCACTCAACACCGTGCAGAACGTGGCGGGGCTACTGCCCCGACGCCATCAACCGGACTCCGCACGAAGTTGAGGAGAGGGAGGGGATCTACTGGGAAGCGACACGAAGGTAAGTTGTTCTTGTCGAGTAAGCAGGCCCTATCGCCTTTGCCCTCTCCCCCAGTAGGCGAGACAACAAGACTGCGACGGCGCGACGAGCGGTCACTTCGCGCCGACGTGTGCGCTGTTTCCCTTGGCGGCCGATTCCAGCGCTAGGCGCAGCATGGGCAAGATTTTTTGGAGTTCGGTCGGGCTAATCTCGCTGCCGCTGCCCAGGCCGAAGGTGCGGATCCAGGCGTTGGCCCGTGCGCTGGACTCATTGGGCGCTCGGACGAACTGGATGCCGAGCACCCAGTGGTAGAAGGTAGTGCTCTTGAATTTCACGACCGCCCATTGCCGATTGTCGTCGGGTTCGAAATCCACATCGGTGAACCCCTGATCCTTCATCGCCGCGGGAGCATGGTCGCGCAACTTCTCGATCAACCCCTGGATGGGGTCAGTCGAGCCGTCAAGTGCGAAGGATCCGCAGTGCTTGGGCTGCACGAGGAGACTAGACTTCGTCATGTCGGCACATCCGGAGGCAAGAGCAAGACACAGGAGCATCGCATAGGCGAACCGTCGCCGGCCCGGCGGCCTTAGTTGTCTTTGCATCGCACGCTCCCATTTGCCTCGCGGTACGTCCTCAGATCTTTCAGCGAGGTGAACTGCTTATCTGGGTCAAAGCAGCGATTGGCGGCACGCAGCAGGAAGAACATATCCTCTGCGCCAAGGAGCTTCTCGATCTCGCTGCCTGGGGTCACCGTAGCGAGAATGTTGTCAATGTCGTTGTGGTCGCGATAGCGCAGCACGCGCTCGCCTATGACGAAAGCCTTGGCACTGGCGTTGAGACGCTGTGCCGCATCGTTGACCTGCTCGATAGTCGAGCCGGCATTGGACGCCAGGATCTGGGTCAGCGCCGCCGAGCGCTCGAGCACCAGCTTAGGCACGATGCTGTCGAAAGTGCCTACCGTGATCAGCGCCACCGGCACGTTGACCCGACCCTTGCTGTCATTGAGGATACGGCTCTCGGTCTCGAAGGCAAAATCTTGCTTCCAGAAGCTGCGCGGCGCGCTGTTCGGCCGCCCGACGACGATGTAGGAGCCGCGCTTCATAACGCCGAGTTGGCCGCTGCCGGCCCCAGCAGCGGCAGCCGACGAATAGAGCTGGACCGAGTAGTCGAGGACCATGCGATTCTTCTCGTTGGCCAGCACCAACTCGGCGGCGGTGAACGCGACACCGACGAGCGGCGCCACCATCGGGCTGCCGGCAAGCACGCCGACCGTGCTGGCGAGATTGCTGGCGCGATCGAGGGTGCGGAGCGTCTCGGCCCTGTGCTCGGTAGAGACGTCCATCACCCGCACGCGGAAATAGGGTGCAATGCGCTCATCCCAGCGCGGCTCGTGGAAGACGAGCAGGTTGGAGAAATTGAGCGACTGGTCGTGCTGCACGCCGCGCTGGTACCAGACGACCAGCGATTGGCTCGAGCCGTCGGACGCCGTGCCGATGTCGAGGATGACCG
>Ga0194120_10005790_pt1 | contig 17916 bp, 19 predicted proteins | sample TA2MahCa65mmetaG_FD_148642 | JGI IMG/M metagenome (GOLD analysis project Ga0194120, IMG submission 148642) | Freshwater microbial communities from Lake Tanganyika, Tanzania - TA2015019 Mahale Deep Cast 65m | ecosystem: Environmental > Aquatic > Freshwater > Lake | place: Tanzania: Lake...
CGGCGCGATAAAAGTCTCTTCCGTTTGGGACTCGATTGGCTAAAGTACGCATTGAAGCATTCGCTAGACTTTCAACCCGTCTTCCTTTTTAGCCTGCCAGAGGTACCAACTCATGTACGGTAGAGAATTTTTTAGTCTCATCCTATTCTCCATTCATCATTCTGCATTCATCATTCCAGGAAGTATAATTCACCATTATGGACAGCAAGACTCTCAACGTTCTCGAATACCCGAAGATCCTCGAGCGGCTGGCAGGTTTCTGCGATTTCTCCGCTTCGATGGACCTGGCGCGCGCGCTCGAACCAACCTCTTCGTATGAACTGGCAACCGCCTGCATCGCAGAGACCACCGAAGCGCGCAAATTACTTTCCATGCAAAGCACAGGCATCGGCGCCGCGCATGACATCCGCCCACAAGCGGACTTGGCCGCGCGCGGCGGCGTACTCGACCCGCATGCTTTGCTCGATGTTAAATCCACGCTGATCTCATGCCGCGATTTAAAAAAATCATTTGAAAAACGAACAGATGAATATCCGCGCCTGACGCAGATCGCGCTGGGCCTGCCTGAAACACACGGCCTCGTGGATGCGATCACACGCATCCTTTCTGATCGCGGCGAAATACTGGATTCCGCTTCTCCCAAACTTGGTGATATTCGCCGCAGTCTGCGCGTGGCACAAGACCGCCTGATGACCCGCCTGCAAAAATATGTGACAGATGCAAAAACTGTTTCGATGTTACAGGAGCCAATCGTCACACAACGCGACGGGCGTTATGTGATTCCATTGCGCGCTGAATTCAAAGGAAAGATCAAATCCATTATCCACGATCAATCTTCCAGCGGCGCGACCCTGTTCATTGAGCCGCTGCCAGTCGTGGAAGCGAATAACGAGATCCGCGAATTACAGCTTGCCCAGCGTGATGAAGAACGCCGCATCCTTGCTGAAGTCTCATCGCAAGTCGGTGAGCATGTGACAGAGTTGAAATATGGCGTGGAAAATCTCGCCGTATTAGACCTCGCGTTTGCGAAGGCAAAATATGCGGAAGAGTTACATGCGAGTGAGCCGATGCTTCACGTGTTGAAGGTTGAACGTTCAACGTTAAACCTTCAACCTTTACAACTTATTGATGCCCGCCATCCCCTCCTGGACCCAAACACTGTTGTCCCCATTGACGTAGATCCTGCGCCCGGCACGCGAGCCATCGTTATTACGGGGCCGAACACGGGCGGTAAAACGGTTTCACTCAAAACGGTTGGCTTGTTGGTGGTGATGGCTCAAAGCGGTTTGCATATTCCCGTCCAAAGCGGATCGGAACTACCGTGCTTTCATTCGGTTTATGCAGATATTGGCGATGAGCAATCCATCGAGCAATCGCTTTCCACTTTCAGTGGACACATCACCAATATCATTCGTATTCTGAAGAAGATGGATCATCGTTCACTGGTTATCTTCGATGAACTAGGCTCAGGCACAGACCCGCAGGAAGGTGCGGCCATCGCGCGCGCGATCCTCAGTCACTTGCTTGAAACGGGCGCGCTGACTCTCGTTGCGACCCATTACCCTGAACTCAAGACATTTGCCCATTCCACGGATGGAGTGGTCAATGCTTCTCTTGAATTTGACATCAAAACGCTTCGTCCTACCTACAAGCTGACTCTCGGTCTCCCTGGCAGATCCAACGCCCTGTTGATCGCGCAGAAACTTGGTCTTCCGCAATCCATCATTGATTCTGCCAAAGCGGAGATCAATCCGCTGGATTTGCGGGCGGACAAATTATTGGATGACATCCGCAAGGAACGCAATCGCACCTCACGCGAACGCGAGAAGCTGGAAAAGGCGCGCGGCAAATTGGAATCGCAAACACGCGACCTTGAGAAGCGACTTGAGAAAATAGAAGATGAACGCCGTGAAACTTTAGCCAAAGCCCGCGCCGAAGGTGAGTTGGAAGTGGCAGTGCTCAAGCAAAATATGGATTCGCTCAAGCATCAATTGAAGAAGGCGAAACAGCCGCTGGAAGCGATCAAGGCAATTGAAGAAAAGATAGAGAAAATTGAAGAGAAAGTGGAACAGCCTGTTGAACGTCAAACATCAAACGTTCAACGTTCAACATTTAACGAGGGTTTCAAATTGGGCGAGCGGGTTTCTGTAGGCACGTTGAATGCCGAAGGTGTGGTCACAGCTTTGGGCGAGTCCGATGCGGAAGTTCAGATCGGGACGCTGCGTGTGCGGGCGAGGTTATCCGATTTGATTCGTGAGTCCGCAGGCGAAAAGCCATTACGTAATACGCAATACGAAATACGTAAAGAGTCCGTCATCCATCGTCCATCGTCCTCTCCCGGCATGGAAGTTGACTTGCGCGGGTTGATGTCTGAGGATGCATTGGATAAGATGGAACGATATTTGGAGCAGTCCTATCTTTCGGGCTTGCCGTTCGTACGCATCATTCACGGCAAAGGGACCGGTAAGTTGCGTCAGGCTGTTCGTGAAGCCTTGCGTGGACATGAGTATGTGAAGTCGTTTGAAGAGGGCGGAAGTACCGAGGGTGGTGAAGGTGTGACTGTGGCGAAGTTGAACGCGGGCTAAGCCACGTTAGAAATGTGACCTGCTACGGTATAATTTTGAAACCCAAACAGGAACCCCGTATCTAATAAGGATGCCATCAAAAAATGATAGACTTGATTAAAAAAGGGATGCTTTTGTAGAGATCAGCAGGCGCTTCAAAAAAACATGTTGGTAGGTTTCTACAAACAATATTTAGTCAGGTCGCGGACACCTGCTCCGAACACGAATGTGGTCAAGACGCCGGCTGTGCTGATAACCAAAGAAAACGATCTGTGTTTTACACGAAATAAAAAATAATTCAAGGAGACGCAATGCAGGAAATTGGTGAAGTGGAAAGACTTTCAAAACGTGTGGCGGGGTTAAAGCCCAGCGGTATTCGCAAGTTCTTTGATATTGCCGCAACGATGAAGGATGTGATCTCACTGGGAATCGGCGAACCGGATTTCACAACGCCCAAACCGATCCTCGATGCGGGCATCCGTTCATTGCAAAACGGCGAAACGCATTACACGTCCAATCACGGCAGGCTGGAATTACGCCAGGGCATTGCGGATAATTTGCAAAAATTATACAAAGTGAAATATGACCCCGTGAGCGAGATCGTTGCAACGGTCGGCGTTTCGGAGGCGTTATATCTCACTTTTACTGCGATCTTGAACCCCGGTGATGAGGTCATCATCCCCACGCCATGTTTTGTTTCGTATCAAGCCGAGGTGGTCCTCGCGGGCGGCGTGCCAATTGAAATTCCAGCGCGGCTCGAAAATAATTTCACTATTGACCCGGATGACATTCGCAAAGCCATTACTCCGCGCACGAAGGTTATCTTTATCGGTTATCCATCCAACCCGACGGGCGCGGTCGCTCCGCGTGAGGTGATGCTGGAGATCGGCAGAATCGCCGAACAATACGATCTGATTGTCGTCTCGGATGAAATCTACGACCGCCTCGTCTATGACTTTAAACATGTCTGCTTCCCCGCTTTGGATGAAAGCCTGAAACGCCGTACGGTTTTGCTCGGCGGCTTTTCAAAAGATTATGCCATGACAGGCTGGCGCATTGGCTATGCCTGTGGACCGACCGACTTCATTCAAGGCATGGTGCGCATCCATCAATACACCATCATGTCCGCGCCGACCATCGCGCAGGACGCCGCCATCGAAGCCTTGAAGATTGGCGAGCCCTACGTTCTGGAAATGGTGGCTGAATATGACCGCCGCCGCCGTCTTTTGGTGGCTGGACTCAATCGCCTCGGTCTTTCGACCTTTGAGCCGCGCGGCGCTTTTTATGCATTTCCCAACATCCGAGCCTCCGGCATGGACGATGAAACCTTCGCCGAATCTCTCCTGCGCGAAGAGGGAGTGGCAGTGGTGCCGGGCAACGCCTTCGGTCCCGGTGGAGACGGATTTGTGCGGGCATGTTACGCAACTGCGTATGAAAAGATTGAGGAAGCCCTGGCGAGGATGGAAAAATTCATGAGCAGACACGGGTAGTCGGTTTGGCAATTTAGGTAATACTCCGGGGTTTTATTTCCGCCATTTTTTAAGTGTTATTAATCATCGATCGTAAACTTGATAGAATCATGATTATGATCTGTCAGACCTGTGTGATGATGGATTTGACTTTAAATTGGCAGTTCAATCAATAATATTCACTGGCTTAAAAGATTGACAGGCGCACGCGCTCATATAAAATACAGAAGGTGACAGTCACTGTTGAACAGACTGTCACCTATATTTTCCCTATTGGAGGTGTGAGTGAACGCGACTTTGAAACTGGGAGAACATTATATTTTTGATCTCTCCAACTGTGACCGAGAGGTGCTTATGGATAGCGAGCGGGCTTATAACCTGTTTGCGAACGCCGTCCGTTCCAGCGGATTAACGGTTGTGGATGAGGGCTTTTACAAGTTTAATCCGCATGGGTTTACTTGCTTCCTGCTTCTCTCCGAGTCTCATGCAAGTTTGCATGCCTGGCCTGAATATGGCTACTGCGCTATTGACCTGTTCACCTGCGCGATCGGCAAGGACCTTTTGCCGCTGATAAAAAATATAAAAGACGCATTGGGCGCAGATAATTTCACGCTCCGTAAACTGGACCGTGACGCCGAGATCGAAACCCGAATGCCCATTGCAGTATAGGAAATTAAATGAGCATTTGGTTTACAGAAGAACTGCATCCCTACTATCGCAAGGGAATTCGCATTAAGAAAATCCTTGCAGATGAACAAACGCAGTATCAGCACATTCAAATTGTTGAAACTGATTTTTTTGGCAAAGCCATGATTTTGGACGGCATCATCCAACTCACAGAGCGCGATAACATGGGCTATCACGAGATGATCGTGCATGTGCCCATGCTCGCAGTTGGAAAGCCGAAGCGCGTGTTGATCGTCGGCGGCGGAGATGGGGGGGCGTTGCACCAGGTTTTACGATACCCATCCGTCGAAGAAGTTGTGGTCTGTGAGTTGGATCAGCGCGTGGTGGATTTAGCCCGCGAACATTTCATCGCTTCTTTTGGCGACCCGTGGGCCGATCCACGTACCAAATTGCTCATTCGGGACGCTTTTGGTTTCCTCGAGGAAAACCCCGGTCAGTTCGATGTCATCATCTCTGACACCACCGATCCCATCGGGATGGCAGAGCGCTTGTTCTCGGACGAATTCTACAACCTCATGGTGCGCGCTTTGACTCCAAACGGAGCCGCGTCCACGCAATGTGAACAGCCGTTTTTCGATACAGAGTTGATCAAGCAAATTTGCAAATCTGCCAAAGCATTAACGAAGAACCCCGCGTATTATTACGCCAACATCCCCACCTATCCCGGCGGGGGAATTGGTTTTATGTACGTCTCGAACACCCCGTGGGAAAATGGATTAAAAACGCCGTTTCCGCCCGGGGTGAATAATTACATCAACCCTGAAATTCATAAGGCGGCATTTGCCCTGCCTGAGTTTTTCAGGAAAGAGTTATACGGTTAGATTACCTGTAAAGGAAAAAAATGGAAGAAAAATTTGAATATTGGGGAGTGTCATCCAGTATAGATTTGTACGAGTGCGATTTGGCGCTTATGCAAAATGCAGATGCCATTCGTGAGTTCGTCAAAATCCTATGTGATCGCATCAAAATGCGCCGCTATGGAGAAACACAAGTGGTCTTCTTTGGGGATGAACCGCGTGTACAGGGATTTAGCATGACCCAACTTATTGAGACTTCCCTCATCTCTGCGCATTTTGCGGATGCAAGCCGCGCGATTTATCTTGATATTTTCAGCTGCGCTCCTTACGACCCCCAGGATGCAGCTAAATTCGCAGCGGATTATTTCAAGGCTGCCCACTATCAAGTCACCTCGGTAAATCGTCGTTAAAATAGTCCCGAATTATTTTGCTTGTAAAACCGAGTTCTTCAAGAACTCGGAGTTTTACTTTCTTACACCAGCATCCTCACAGGATTTTCAAGGAAGCCTGCCAGCGCTTGCATGAACTGGGCGACCTCCGCTCCGTCGCTGACGCGGTGGTCAACGGAGATGGCGGTTTTCACGCGCCAGCCCGCTTTGACTTGTCCGTTTTCGACGACAGGGATTTCTCGCGCGGAAGAAATCGCCAATATCGCGGCTTCGGGCGAGTTGATGATGGCGATGAAACGATTGTAGGCCTTTTGTTCCTCAGTCAATGGATGGTTGCGCCTGGCTTTGAATGGCAAGTACAGTTTTTTGTCAGGATAGTCAGCGGCCATGCCATCGTAGCCTTTATCCATCATGGCGGCTTCATCGTCGGCAAGTTCGGAAAGCAAACCGGTCTGACGTAATACAGTCAGATCATGGGTTGAGCCTGGGACACTTTCGGAAGCATGTTCAACCAATCCAGTCGGAGAGATAGCCGTCTGATTTTTGAGGGTGTGCGCTTTTTTCTTCCCGCGTGTTTTCTTTGAACTCTGAAGCCATTCTGTATGCGCTGTTTCAAATTCAACGTAGAACTTGTCGAACTCAACCAGTGCCATCCCGATCAAACTTTTGGCTACCTGTGGCTTTTTGAGTAGTTTTTCATATGTGATCATCCCCAAAGTTTACTCGCACTCTATCTATTACGCCACATATCTAATGAACCGATGAGGATATGTTCAATACTCCCCCAATGTATATGAGAAATCCCCAATCTGCCCGAATGCATTTATCTGGAATGAAAAAAACAGACCTCGAAAGACATTCGTCATTCGAGGTCTGTTCCCGACTTAAAGATTACCGCCAGAAGTTTTGCGTGAACGGAAGCAGTCGCAGGAGGATATCCAGCAATAAGCCAATCATGAACAACATGCCAAATTTGCGGTTATTGTAAAAAGCGTAACCGACAAAGTAAAGCGGCCAGCCAGGCTGTCCCTCAGGCTGGGTTTCAGGCTTGGGTTTCAAAAATACAGGATACATCCGCAGGAATTGTGGGATAGCAAGAAAAACAACCGCCATGATCGGGGTGAAAAATTTTATCGCTATTAAATATATCATCAAAAAATAGGGGATGACCATCATGGCCAGCACCGTAAAGCGGGAGGCTTTCTCGCCGATGACGACTGGCAAGGTGTGAATTCGTTTGACCTTATCCTTGTCAAGTTTATCTATGTGTTTGCCAAATATCACCGTTGTCACTCCCAGGGCATATGGGAGGCAGGCAAGAACAACATTCCAATTCCATTGATGAGCCAGCACATAATAACCACCGCCTACCATCAAGGGTCCCCAAACCAGAAGGACTGCCACTTCGCCAAGGGCAATGTATTTGAGTGGCCATGTATAGAACAGGACGAAGAAAGCGCCCGAAGCGAGCAAAATCCAAATCAGCGGGTCATTGGAGTTTACAAAGATCAGATAAAGGCCTGCGGCTAAGGCAAGTAATCCCGTAATTGCAAAATAGATAAGGTGTTGGCGCTTGGTCATCAATCCATTGGCAAGCGGCTGTGTACCATAGATATTGCGATAGTAATTATCCTTATCCACGCCGCGCACGAAGTCGGTGTAATCATTGAAGATATTATTGCTGGCATGTGCCATGATCAATCCAAAGGCAAGAGCCAGCCAGGGACCGACATTAAATGCCCCGTCACGCCATGCAAACAAGCCTGCCAGTGACGCGGAAATAAAGGTCATTACGAGAACCGCCGCGCGGGTGGAGATCAACCACTTGGAGATTACATCAAGGCGATCCCATTCATCCTTTGAAACATCGGGAATTACATTCAACGCCTTCTTCCACATTGTAAAATTCATTTAGACACTCCTCATTAAAGTTTGGGCAACTATACTCAACTCAAGTCAGATAACCGATAATATTCTTAGCTGGGCTCAAGTGTAAACTCTTGCTACAAAGGTGACAGTCACTAGCAAAGTGACTGTCACCTGCACATTCTTCTATACCTCGCTGGTCATGATAAACAGCGGTTTCATTTCGAAATTTTCATACTTTGGACGATAGCGGTCCGTATCATAAAAACGGCTGACATCCACAAGTTTTTTGGTTGAAGTCACAATATCCAAAGGCATATTGTCGTAGCGGCCATTCTTCAAAACCACCAGCCTGCCATGGATGCCGCCCAATACAAGGTCGAGCGCCAGGTTGCCAAATGCCATTGGAACAATCGAGTCGATTGCATCCGGGTCGCCACCGCGCACCATATAACCAAGTTTCTGATTGATCACATCAACCGTCTTGCCTTTGTTGTATTTCGGCGAGAGCACTTTGATCCGCTCTGAAACCAGATCGCCGATGCCCCCCAACTTGGCATGTCCGAACGAATCCGTGGAGCGGTCTTTAAAAACCATTTCGCCACCTTCATACATGGCTCCCTCTGAAATCAGCAATACAGAATAATGGCTGGGGTTGGCATCGCGATCTTTAACCAGCAATTCAGTAAGGCGGTCAATATTGAATTTATTCTCCGGAATAACGCAGCGGTTTGCGGCACCCGCCATTGTCGGCAGCATGGCAGTAAACCCGGCATAACGCCCAAACACTTCAAGAACCATAAAGCGTTCATGCGAACCAGCAATTGTCCGCAGGCTGTTGGTCAGTGAAATGGTGCGGGTTACGCAGGTGCTAAAGCCTATGCAATAATCTGTCCCTGGCACATCGTTATCCATCGTCTTTGGGATGGCAACCACTTTAAAACCTTCATGATAAAGGCGCACACCATAACTGAGTGTATCGTCACCCCCAATTGGGATCATGTAATCTATACCAAGAAAATCAAGATTATTGAGCACTTCCGGGGTCAAGTCATTCTTCTCTTCAAAATACTTATCCTGCAAATTCTCGGGGACATCATCCTTCTTTACATTCCCTGGATTTGTACGTGAGGTGTGCAGGAATGTGCCGCCTGTGCGTCCCGCACGATTAACGATCTCCTCTGTCAGGATTTGAAAATTATTGCTGTTATCGGCATTTTTATCACGAACGATATCCACCAAACCGCCCCAGCCGCGGCGGATACCGATCACTTGATACCCTTCACGCAAAGCACGAATTGTTACTGCACGAATAGCGGGGTTTAATCCCGGCACATCGCCACCCCCGGTCAGAATACCGATCACACCCTTTTTTTTGTCCATCATCTCAGCCTCGCTTTAGCTATATTTATGGAAAATCTTTTCATCTCCATTGATAATTTTATCCCAAAGCCAATTGGATTCACTGTCTATCGTCTGGAATTGCGGGCGGGCTACAAGGTAGTCCACATACCCATCGAAACGGGAACCCGCCAACAGCGCGGTGAGAGGCGCTGAATCAGTGTGGATATCTGCCTCTAGGATTGTCGAATCTTTCGGCGTAGGATGGATCGCTGATGCAAATCTGTTCAAAAGATAAGGCTTTATTTAGCCCTCTCCCATTTCAGGAATGGGTTCAACAGGTGTGCGATTGGCGATGTAATTTTCAACAAGGAAAACAAGGAGCGCGGCCCAGACTATTCCAAAGCCGATTAATTGATTATGGCTGAACGGTTCCTTATAAATGAAAACACCGATCAGAAATTGAAGTGTCGGCGCAATGTATTGAAGCAAGCCAACCACCCATAATGGAATCGAACGCGCCGCGGAAGCAAACATAAGCAGGGGAACTGTGGTGACAAGACCCGCGCCGATCATGAGCATGTCTGAGGTGATGCCTGTGTTGAGAAATGAGGCAGTGTTTTTGGCTTGCATCACGATTAAATATAAAAGCGCGGGAATGAAGAGGATTCCTGTCTCAATGGTAAGTCCATAAAGGGAACCGAGCGGAGAAAGTTTTTTGACGAGACCATATAATCCGAATGACAGCGCAAGAGACAATGCGATATAAGGCGGGCGGCCATATACAAAGGTCAGGTAGGTAACACCAATTGCGGCGAGGAGGACGGGAATCCACTGCGCAAGACGTAATCGTTCTTTTAAAAAGATCACGCCCATTAACACGCTGAGGAGCGGATTAATAAAATAACCAAGACTGGTTTCGACAATAAAATTTGCATTGACCGCCCAAACATACAAAAACCAGTTCACGCCAATCAGCAGGGCTGCAATCGTATAGATACGAAAAACTTTGACGTTTACGGTTTTTCGAAAATCCGTCCATTGTTTGGTGAAGAGGATGACAACGATCAAAAGTAGAAATGACCAGATGATACGATGCCCGATCAATTGAATGGCAGGGACGTGATGAAGCATTTTCCAATAAATCGGAAAAAAGCCCCATGCAACGTACGCGCCAATTCCATATAAGATCCCTTTATTCATTCATGCTCCTTGGGAATTAGGCGATCAGGTAAACAAGTAAACAAGTTGGCAACAATCGTCCAGCAGGCTGGGTTGAGGATGTGTTCTATTATTATTAACCTGCGGGACGTTCCTGCAAAGGAATAAGACCTTGTTGTTTGGGCAACAAGGTCTTTGATGAGTATGGAGATCGCGGTCCTACAACTTTCTCAAATACCACTTGCCCGAGACAATTTCTGGTTTATTCCCAATCGATCAATTGACGACCCGAAAAACCCGTTTCGATCTCGTGCCAAAACTGGATTCTGTCCTCGCCACATTTCCAACACAGGTACACTTCCCTGCCATCGCGCAAAGCGACAAAGTCTATCAGCCCAATGGACAAATCCTTGACCTCGATCCCCATATCCTGAATTTGATGGAGGAGGAAATCAAGATGGTCAAATTCTGTGAGAAGTTTGCTTAATTTGGGATTCCCGCCATTGCCCGCGGATCTTTGGACAAGTTCCCAAAGTTCCGGCTGGTGCGCTCGTATCTTCTTCCCTATCTCCATCATCTCTTCCAGCATTGGGCGGACGATATTCAAGGCGTCATTTGCTTCCTTGGGAGTGTAATATTTTGGCATGGCGGGAGTATACACGGAAGTAGGTAAACACGTAAACAAGTATTTTTACCATGTCCACTTGTGTACTGTGTTTCCTGTATACCCTTCTTACGCCGCTACAGCCTGATAGCCTTTCCTCTTTACCGCCGTGATAATCTGCTCGTCGGTGAGTTTGGATTCGTCGTATTCAATGACCATTTCAAGTCTGTGATAACTGGCTTTGATCTCCTTCACCCCCTTGAGCATATCCTCAAGGGATTCAAGTTTCATGGCGCAGTTGGAGCAGGTCATGTCGGGGATTCTGAAGGTTTTTTTAATCATGAGTAATTCCTCTTGCTCTCGGCGGCGTCTCCGCCGCCGAGGACGGCGGCTTGAGCATTCTTATTCAAACACGATCTGCCCCGTATACATCCCCATCGAACAGGTAAAGAACAGCCTGCTTCCTTTTGCCTGCGCGGGGATGGTCACTTTTACAATTCCTGTATCGGACAGTAGTTCATAGTAATCTAGCGCGGGGATGACGAAGTCACGTGCGCAGGAATAGGTTTTGTCTGTGACAAGGTTTAATGTGAAATCCTTGCCTGCGGGGGCTTTGAGCGTCCTCGGGAAGTATCCGCTGTTTTGAACGTTGAGGACGAGTTCACCTTCCACGATGAGTTGGGGAGAGGTTGCCTGGGACGAAGAAATGTTTTCGGACGGAATCAAATTGCGGGTTAAATTTTGAAACGAGAGAGGGGAACCCAACACATTGAGTCCGCCATCCAGAGTCACAAATCCCAAAATCAAAACAACGGCTGCGATAAATCGCATGAAGAATTTTTCGAGGCGCGATCCAAGTTCAGTAGTCAAATATGCGACGATGAAAAAGATGGGACTGGTTCCAAGTGTAAATGCGAACATGAGCGCGGCGCCCATTGCGATACTGCCAGTACCGAGTGCGGTTGCCATCATGGCTTGTGTGATGCCGCATGGAATAAAAACCGTGAGTGCGCCAAGGAAAAGAGGCGTGAAGGTATCTGTCCCTTTGGCGGTGCGGCGGATGTAGCGCGTGATGAATTTGGGCGGTTCAATGGAGAAATAACGGAAGAACGGATGCACGTTGAACATGCGCAGTGCGTTGCCGACCATGAAGATGCCAATGGCGATCATGAGCATGGCGCGGGTCATCGGGCTGAGCGTGAGAAACGAACCAAGCCAGCCGAGAAGCGCGCCGAGTAAAGTGTATGCAAGAACTTTTGCGACAAGAAAAAGAAAAATGGGAAAAGTTGAACTGGAGCGCGAGGCTGAACTTTGTTTTTTCCTTTTACTTTTTACAATCTGCTCAAGGTAATCCTGCTCAAATTGATGCGCGAGCGAGCTTGCCAGCAAACCACCTTGCACAGCGAGGCAACTTAACCCGCCAGTGGTGATGCCGGTGATGAAAGCTACGATCAGTTGACTCATAACACCAGAGCTGCTGGCGAAGTTAATGGACGTTAAATTGGGTTGAAACGTAAAAAGCACGATTGCAATTGCAACAAACACAACGCCCAGCATAACAATGATGACAGGATCAATGGATGATTTTCGTTTTTTGTAAGTCATCAAACCTCTTTCAGTTTCCGAATAAATTTAATCCACAAGAATATACCACTAAACACAGCCGTGTTCGCGTGAATGTTAAGATTAAATTAAGGCAGACAAAGGGGGTAAATGTCTATGGAATCCAGTTTGACAACACGTTCACAACGAAATCTGGGTTGTTGGGATCGTTTGTTTTGAAATGAACACCGAAGTTGTGCGGACCGCCCATGCCTTCGTGCATCATGAAGACACTGGATTCCACGATTGTGCTTTCACCAGGCTTGAGTACCATCGAACCGATGGTCAGCTTGGGAGGTCAGCACCCCTCCAGGACTTCAATGTACGGTTCTTCCTTGAAACGCAGTATACCGTCACCGTTATTTGTGACTTTGATGGCGAAGGTTTTATTGACGTTGAATTTCACATCGCCGTAATCAATCTTTTGCTGATCCACTGCGATGGATGGTGTTCCGCCGCCATCTCCACCTTGATTGGCAAAGAAAAACGCGGCAACGATCAGCAGAATCCCGCCGAATACAACAAGCGGCCAGGAAAAGGATTTTCTTTGTTCCTTGTGTTTCTTACTCATTGAGCTTCTCCTCGATGATAATCGAATTGAAAAGAGTATAGATATGCGATCAAGTCCCAGATTTGCTCTTCGGTAAATATTGAGCCCCACATAGGCATCCCCGTACCCATGCCGCCGCGCAGGATTTTTCCTTGTAACAGCGCGGGACTCGCACCGAGCATGCGCGTCGGGTCGGTGAAATCAACGGGAGTTTGCATGGTCATTTGATCTGCGCCTGCCATCGTCTGCATGGAGGATTCTCCTGATGCAGCGAGATCATCAGCAAAAACTCCATTGCCTGCGCCGTTCTCGCCATGACAAGCCGCGCAGTTCTGGGCATAGAGTTGTTGTCCGTCTGAGAGAGATTCATTTGTTGTGTTCGATTGCCAGATGTAAGCAACTACATCCCAGCTCTGTGATTCTGTGAGTGACGTATTGGGCAATTCATCAAATACTTGATAGGGCGAATACGCGCGATAATAATCCGTTGATAGGTCAATTGGTAAATTGGCTGCCAACTGCTGTCCGCTGATTGCTGACGGCTGACTTCTGGGTATAACTAGCGCATCGTGCGGAGCGTCAATGTCGAGACCAAGAGTCACATACAACGGCTCTGCGGCTTCGCTCAGTGCAGGCTCATGGTCTGAAGGTGAACCGCTGACTTCAATCGTGCCGCGCATCCGCCAGTGATTGAGTCCGCACCAGCGTGTGCAGAAGAATGTGTAAATCCCAGGCTTGTCAAAAGTCAAAGTGACGTTAGAAACTTTGCCAGGCAGGACATCCACACTTTGCATGTCCATTTGTCCAACAGCAAATCCGTGAACAACATCATCTGATGTGAGTTTCAAAAAAAGTGGCTCGCCTGCATTCGCCTGAATGACATCGGGATTCCATCCGCCATCTTCCGCGACTTTGGCATGGATGAGCGGTGTGCGCGCCCAGACGAAGAGCGGCGCTCCGACCGCCCCCAAAACTGCCACCGTTATAAAAATGCGGGAGAGCAGTTCAGAGCGCTTCATAAGAGTAACCCAAGCATTACCAGTGTGGTGATAAAACAATAGATGACGACGGGGACTGAAGATACTTTCACTTCGTTCGCAGCCTTTTGCGCCGTGCGTGCGGACCAGATCAATCCGCCGACCAATGCAAGCGTTTGCGCGGGCGCGAGAATGGATGTGAGCATAGGCTGCCACACGGCGTTTGCCGTGCCAAATAAATTCCAGCCGAGACCGAGCGGATCGGATAATGAGGCAAGAATGTAGGTTGCATTGGTAAGCACGAAAGATAAACTGAATGCGACCCAGAACATCAAGCCGAGTGGAATGAGGGCGGTTGTGAGAGAAGCAAATTTCCTCACCCCAACCCCTCTCCCAATGGGAGCCCCAAAGGGGTGCTTTGCGAAGGGGCGAGAGGTGAGGGAAATCATCAACCAGAAAAAGCCAGGAAGAATGGCGAAGATAATTGCAAGAAAAATGGTGGCATAAATAAACCAGGCACTTGTGCCGACATTGTAAGCTGCATCTTTGAATGCGCCCCATGGGCCGAGCAGAACACCCGCATAGATCATTGCAGAACCGAGCATGATAAAGGCTTTGAAGGCCTCATCGAGTCTGGTGGATGGTTTTGCAAGATCAGCTGAGAATGGGCGAAGGTTGATCGCAATATTATCGTGCGGGCAGGTGCGGATACATTCCATGCACAAGCCGCAATAGGTGTTCTTTGTTAATCCACCAGGGAAGACATCCCACGGACAGCCATACCCCGTGTTTGAATTCGCGCTGAGCGGAGGGTTGAGACGCTGAACGTCGAGACCCACAGTCGAAGCGCCGTTATAGCAGGGTTTGCCATCACATACCACGCAGACTTGCTTGTCTTTGATCCGCAATTCGATCGGCGCGGTTTGTGAATACAGGCCGATGAATCCGCCAACTGGACAGAGGTAGCGGCAAAAGGCGCGGCGTTCGAAGATCATGCTCAGTCCAATGGCTGCGAAGAGCATGGCGGCAAGAACAATACCTGTGATATTCGGGGTTGTCAGTAATACACTGCTAAAAAGAGCAAGCAGGAGAAATGAAATGTTTTGCAACCAAATGTTGCGGAGAAACTTCGGCCAGCGTAAGTTGAGCCACCTTGGTTTTTTATCGGGCGGATTCAATACTGCGCCGCGTTGCAGCCACTCCCCCGGTAATGGAATGGGACACACCGCGCACCATCCGCGCCCGAAGAATGGGACGGCAACGAGAATCAGGATCGCCCACCACGCGATCCACACAAAGACGATGCTAAAGTTGTGACTTCCTACAGGTGTGCCGATGAGTCCCGCAAGAATGACGAAAATATATCCAACCAGCATCACAATGAATACAGCTAATTGTGAGTAGCGGCTTTTGAGGGCAGACTTGAGGAAAGGCAGGCGGGTGAGTTCCATGACAGTGATCAGTTATCAGTGAGCAGTAATCAGTACGGGGCGGCGAGGAAACTTTAAGAACCCGATGATTGCGATGATGGAAAGTCCAATTGAGCGATAAAACCATACCTTCTTCCCAACACTTAACTTGCCGATCATGAACGGGTGCATCGCGCCGCAGGTGACATTACATCGAAAACGGAAAGAGCCTGGCTTATCGGCAACGAAAGATAATGTTTTGGTTTGACCTGGATCGGCTTCGATGGAAATGTCGTATCCATCCACATAAAGTCCATGCACCACATCTGTGCTGACAAGTTGAATGTTCACTGTATCGCCAGGGTTGACTTTAATCTCGGAGGAAGAATAGGCAAATTGTCCCGCTTCAATCCGAAAGGTCCGTTCCTGAGGCGCAATGGGGCGGACTGGGAATGGCGCAAAAGCCACTACCAGTCCAGCCATTACAAAGAGGAGGAGAAAGAAGCGAGATTGCATGAGATTATGGGATGTTGGATGGGCCATACTTGGAATAGGTTGCGTCTACATATGCCCTGGCTTCTGCAGGCGTCTTCCCCTCTTGCAACATTCTCATGACATCCCGGGTTATATCCACACAGATCGAACATCCAAGAGCATGATTGTCGAATTTGATATTGCCTTTATCATCTATATCCGAAACATAACAGTCGTAATTGGATGTATGCCCAATATCGCCGCAGCCGCAATAGCATGGAATGTCTTTCATAATATCAGGATTGATGGAAGCAAATTGATAGGCCTCCTGCACCGTCACAGGCGCGGATTGAACTTCCGCGGGCATTTGATCCAGCGGCATCATGTAGAGATGGACTTCGCTTGATTTGTTTTGCGTTGAACAGGCTGATATTGCAGTGGTCAACAAAACCACTATGAGGGAAAGAAATAAAAGTTTACGCGTTTTTGAAAACATATTAGATCTCCGTGATCGGATAGCCCAATAGTAATCTGACAACTGGATTGTCTCCAGCGCAGGATAGCGTAACGACCTATACGCCAAATGGCTTATGATGAATATCAGGAAAAGTTTAAGCGCAATATTAAAGCACCCGACTAAAATAAAAACCTGAAGGTGATTGGGGTAATCACTTTGTCACAACTTCTGCAAGATATTGATGACGGCCATCATTCCCTGCTTCAGCCGCTGCGCTGACCAGAGTTTCATCAGGTACCTTCCTGCCATCATAGAAAGCTTCTGCCATTCGCAAATTCTAATATATTTCCGAGAGAAAGACTCCGTCCAGCAAAAGCAGACCATTTCGCACGCGCTTGGCATAGTTCGCCGCGAGCGAGACCGAAGAGACGGGCGTAGGTTGCATCCACCTCGCGCGGACTTTGCCCCCGTTACCAGAATTTTCCACAGGTCAGCTCAATCCTGCAATTCAGGGATATTTCCTTCTGTCATACTATCTGCAACTCAAAGTCAGTGAAGAATTCGGATAGCAAGATCGGATACTTGTTGTCATGAGACAACGAATTTCTGCCCACTTCGATAAAAGCAAAATGGCTTATCTTTTGGATAAGCCATCAGCGAAGGTCGAATATATTTTTTTATTTCAATGCCGTGCCGCAGTAGGGACAATTCTTCCAGTCCGCTTGCAGTCCCTTCCCGCAATTGGAGCAGGGACTCAGGGAAGATGGCGGCGTGGAGTTGCCGACGTTCCGCACGAGCCAGGCGATGCCAAAGACTGTGAGCGCAATGAAGCCAACAGGGATCAGCCACATGAAGAGCATACCAATCCATCCGAAGGGGGAATATCCCCAGCCGCCCATCATGCCAGGTCCACCCATCATGCCCCAGCCGTGATAACCCCACCCGCCCATCCTCATCCCTGCTGCAAACAGGAACAGGAGAGCAATGACGCTGATGATTGTTACAACCAACCAATTGATTTTTTTCATTTTCTTTTTCCTTTTACAAACTTACAAAGTCTGTCCACAGTGCGGGCAGTTTTTCCAGTCATTCTGCGCCGCTTGATTGCAATGAGGGCACTTACGGCTGGCACTAACGAAAGGTTTCAATGCGTTGACAAGATTATCGCCTGAGATGACGTAGACCACCAATCCGATCAGTAGCAAGGGGACGATCCACATGAGAAACATCATTTATCCTTTTTGATGATCCAAGAATATCAGGCGTAATTAAAGATTTTGTAAAGGTTGCAAAAAGAGTAGATGAAGATCCTTGAGAGATTTTGGCTTGCAGAAGGAGCAAAATGGCCTGTCCAAAAGACAGGCTACTCGGATGTGCCAGCGGCGGTCATGGGATCAATTTCCATGCCGCAGACGGGGTGTGGTTGTCACATACTGGCTCACATTACTAACACCTGAGTTTCTCACAGCCTCGATTTTTATGGGAATTGGAGAGGGAAAACAGAATAATCGGGACACTAACGGGTTTGGTAATGGGCTAAAATTGGATCCATGGCATTCATCCGGAAGG
>Ga0194120_10005791_pt1 | contig 17912 bp, 17 predicted proteins | sample TA2MahCa65mmetaG_FD_148642 | JGI IMG/M metagenome (GOLD analysis project Ga0194120, IMG submission 148642) | Freshwater microbial communities from Lake Tanganyika, Tanzania - TA2015019 Mahale Deep Cast 65m | ecosystem: Environmental > Aquatic > Freshwater > Lake | place: Tanzania: Lake...
GCCACCCGGCCCGTTGCCGCTCACCGAGCCGGCCGTGAACGTGATGCCTTCCACCGGCCAGATCTCGGCGCCGACCCCCGGCGCGGCGAAGGCGGTTGCGAGCAGGTCGTTGGTGCTGTTGGGCACGATCTCGTCGTTGTAGGCGGCCATGAGCATCACGTCGGGGGCGGCGCGGCCGTCGGCACGGCTGCCTTGCACCCGGGGCGCCCAGGTCATCGGGTCGCCCGGGTCCATCATCGTCTGCAAGAGCGGGAAGGCGCGGTCGACCTCGCCGTCGCTGGTGCTCGACGGCTTCATCACCTCGATGAGGATCGAGAAGGTGGGCGAGTCCTCGATGATCTGGGTCACGCGCCCGCCGCCCACCACGAGCAGTCCCGCGTCGAGATGAGCGGAGAGCGCGAGCGGCTCGGCGCCCATGATGCCGCCGAGGCTCACCCCGGCGTAGCCGATGCGTTCCGGGTCGAGGTCGTCCACGCCGTCGCCGTCCCAGTCCACGCCGGCGCGGATCGCCTCGATGAGCTGGAGCTTGTCCCACGCCGACTGGCGGAAGTTGTCGCGCAACTTCAGGCCGTGAAGGCCGGGAGGTGTCAAGCGGATGCCGAAGATCATCAACGGCTCCAGCACGTCGAGGTCGGCCTCGGTGCGCCCGGGGTGGTCGCCGTGTTCCACCGCGTCGACCCCGATGAGCGCGAGGCCCCCGGCGGCCGCCGTCGCGACCACGTCCTCGCACTGGTCCCGGTCGCCCCCGAGCCCGTGACCGCAGACGACCACGGGGAAGGGCCCCGCGCCGGGCGGGAGCCAGGCCGACAGGGGCAGGTCGTAGGTCGAGCGGACCGCCACCGGGCCCGGCGGGACGAGGCCGTCGCTGCCGCGGTAGTCATTCACCCGGAGGCTGCCCTCGCAGCGCCGCCAGGCGCCCAGGTCGGCGCAGGCGCCGGGGGTGATGCTGAAAGCGGTCGAGGCCACGTCGGCGGCCACGGCGAGGCCCTGCTCGGTGGCCGACTGCGTGGTGAACAGGGTCATCGCGGCGAGGGAGGCGGGGTCGATGCCCGTGGCGTCGAGGGCGTCGCGGTAACGACCGGCGAGCGGGTGGTCGGCCCCGAGGGCGGGGTCCACCAGCTCCCGCAGGTAGGTCGACGGCGACACGCAGTCGGCCTCGCCGTTTTGCAGGCCCGCGATGACCGTCGTCCCCGGCGGCAGCGGGCTGCGGGGCTTCAACAGCAAGGTGTGGTCGTAGTCGGTGAAGGTGACCTCGGGCTCGTGCCACGTGGGGCCGCCCTCGTCGAGCGACACGAGGAACACCCGGTCGCGACTGATGGCGCCGACCGGCAAGGCGCCGTCGAACTGGAAGTAGATCCCCGCGTTGAGGCCGAAGCCGTCGAGGGTGGACAGGAAGTCGAACCACTCCAGGTAGTTCTCGGGGAAGTCGGCGAAGGCGCCCATGGTGGCGGGGTCCATCGCCACCTGGAGGCCGGTGGAGGTGTCGGCCTCGACCGTCCAGAAATCGTCGGGGAAAGTCTCGAACTCCCCGTCGGGGTCGGGGCTGTAGGCGGAGCGCGACTCGCCCTCGCAGAAAACGAGGGGCTCGGCGGGAACTTCCGCGCAACCGAGGGCGAGGAGGAACATCCTCGCACCATACCGCGAGCGCCCGCTGGGCGAACAGGCACGCCCCGGCGGGCCTGGGGCAAATCCTCGCGGGCGGCTGTGCCAGCGGGCCCAGGACGGCGTTCCCGTGGCGCGGCTCCAGCCAGGACTTCTCCCCTTCGCGGCTGAGCTTTCAACAGGGTTCCGTCTCTGGTCCGGCCCTTGCAACGAGGCGGCGCATGACCGTCTCAGGAATCCTCGCGGCCACCACCCCCGACCACCTCGAGAGCGTGTGCCGCGCCATCGACGCCCACCCCTGGGCGCAAGTACACTTCACCGACGAGCGCGGCCGGGTGGTGCTGACCATCGAGGCCGACGACGAACAAGCCAGCGTGGACCGTCTGCTCGAGATCCGCCGCATCCCGCGGGTGTGGCTCGCCGAGATGGTCGAAGTTCGCAACGTAACCGAGGAAATGGAGCCATCATGAACCTCACCCGCCGCGACATCATCAAGACCTCCGTGGCCGCCAGCGTGGCCACCAGCATGGGCATCGCCGTTGCCGGCGAGGCGCGCGCGGAGTCGGCCGCCGCCGACCTCGGCATCGCCTGGGACAAGTCCGCCTGCCGCTTCTGCGGCGTGGGCTGCGGCATCATGGTGGGCACCAAGGACGGCAAGGTCGTGGCCATGAAGGGCGACCCCGAGAGCCCGGTGAACCGGGGCCTGAACTGCATCAAGGGCTACTTCAACGCCAAGATCATGTACGGCCCCGACCGGCTCACCCAGCCGCTCTTGCGCAAGAAGGACGGCAAGTTCGCCAAGGACGGCGCCTTCACCCCGGTGAGCTGGGACGAGGCCTTCGACGTGATGGCCGCCAAGATGAAGGAGTACTACGCCGCGAAGGGGCCGTCGTCGCTCGCCCTCTTCGGCTCGGGCCAGTACACCATCGACGAGGGCTACGCCGCCGCCAAGCTGTGGAAGGCGGGCCTGCGCTCCAACAACGTCGACCCCAACGCCCGCCACTGCATGGCGAGCGCGGTGGCCGCCTTCATGCAGGTGTTCGGCATCGACGAGCCGTCGGGCTGCTACGACGACATCGAGCACACCGACACGGTGGTGCTGTGGGGCGCCAACATGGCCGAGTGTCACCCGATGCTGTGGTCGCGCGTGACCGATCGCAAGCTCAACAGCCCGACGATGAAGATCGTCAACCTGAGTACCTACGGCAATCGATCCACCGACATCGCCGACACCGAGCTCATCTTCAAGCCCCAGACCGACCTCGCGATCATGAACTACATCGCGAAGTACATCGTCGACAACAACGCCGCGAACTGGGACTTCGTCAACAAGCACTGCGTGTTCACCGCCGGTCCCACCGACATCGGCTACGGCCTGCCCGACGCGCACCCCAAGGAGCAGAACCAGGCCGGGCGCGCCAAGCCCGACGCGCACTGGCAGATCACCCTCGACGAGTACAAGAAGGAGCTCGAGCCCTACACCGCGAAGTATGTCAGCGAGCTGAGCGGCGTGCCGGAGGCCAAGCTCACCGAGCTGGCGCAGCTCTACGCCGACCCCAAGCGCAAGGTGATGAGCTTCTGGACGATGGGCTTCAACCAGCACACGCGCGGCACCTGGGCCAACACCCAGATCTACGCGATCCACCTGCTCCTCGGGAAGCAGGGCACCCCGGGCAACAGCGCCTTCTCGCTCACCGGGCAGCCCTCCGCGTGTGGCACGGCGCGCGAGGTAGGCGTGTTCGCGCACCGTCTCCCGGCCGACATGGTGGTGAACAACAAGGCCCACCGCGAGAAGACCGAGAAGCTGTGGAAACTCCCCGGCAAGACGCTCAACCCGAAGATCGGCACCCACGCGGTGGCGATGGTCCGGGGGCTCAAGAACGGCAACGTCAAGTTCTTCTGGAGCCAGGTCACCAACCCCTTCCAGGACTTCGCCAACCTCAACGACTGGATCAAGGCCGCCCGCGAGGGTGACAACTTCATCGTGGTGAGCGACTGTTACCCGACGGTGAGTGCCAAGGTGGCCGACCTGGTGTTGCCGTCGGCGATGATCTTCGAGAAGTGGGGCGCCTACGGCAACGCCGAGCGCCGGACCCAGCACTGGCGCCAGCAGGTGTTGCCGCCGGGGCAGGCCAAGGGCGACCTGTGGCAGCTGATGGAGATCAGCAAGCGCTTCACGCTCGCGGAGGTCTGGAAAGAGCACGCGCTGCCGGGCCTCGACGACCCGGACTTCCCGAAAGACCAGCTCCCCAGCGTGCTCGAGGATGCCAAGGCCATGGGCTACAAGCCCGAGCAGACGCTCTACGACGTGATCTTCGCCACCGCGGCCAACAAGCAGGTGGCCTGGCCCGACCCCATCGCCGGTGGCCACCCGAATGACATCGCGGACGATGCCGGCTTCTTCGTGCAGAAGGCGCTCTGGAACGAGTACCTGCCCTTCGGCCAGGGCAACGGCCACGACCTCACCGACTTCGACACCTACCACAAGCTGCGCGGCCTGCGCTGGCCGGTGGTGAAGGGCCGCGAGACGCAGTGGCGCTTCGTGGAGGGCAAGGATCCCTACGTGAAGGCGGGCGAGGGCTTCAACTTCTACGGCAAGGCGATGAAGTCGATCCCCAAGGCCAAGGGCAGCACCGAGATGGCCGACGTGTCCGGCAAGGCCAAGATCTTCTTCCGGCCCTACCAGCCGGCCGCCGAGGAGCCGGACAAGGACTACCCCCTGTGGCTCTGCACCGGCCGCGTGCTCGAACACTGGCACTCCGGCTCCATGACCAAGCGCGTGCCTGAACTCGACCGCGCCGTGCCCTACGCCGTGTGCTACATGCACCCCGCCGACGCCGCCGCCCTCGGGCTCAAGCGCACCGAGGAGATCACGCTGGAGTCGCGACGTGGCAAGGTGAAGATCCGCCTCGAGACGCAGGGACGCAACCGCGTGCCCAGGGGGCTCGTGTTCGTGCCCTGGTTCGACGAGAACTGCCTGATCAACAAGCTCACCCTCGACGCCACTTGCCCCATCTCCAAGGAGACGGACTACAAGAAGTGCGCCGTGAAGGTGTCGAAGGCCTGACATGGCGCCCGGGGGCCGGCCATCGTTGAGCCGCCGGGGATTCCTCACGGGGTTCCCGGCGCGCAACGCGGCGCTCGCCGCCACGGGCGGCCTGCTCGCGGCGCACGTGGCGAGGCCCGAGGCCCGCGCGGCGGGTACCCTGCGCCCGCCCGGGGCCCAGCCTGAGGGCGACTTCCTCGCAACCTGCCTCAAGTGCGGGCAGTGTGTCAGCGCCTGCCCCTTCTACGCTCTCCGCCTCGCCAGGCCGGGCGCGGCCCATGCCATCGGCACGCCCTACTTCGAGCCGCGCGAGATCGCCTGCCAGATGTGCGAGGGCGTCCCCTGCGCCCGCGCCTGCCCCAGCGGCGCCCTCGACGCGGCGGTGGCCATCAAAGACGCCCGCATGGGCATCGCGGTGCTCGTCGACCAGGAAAACTGCCTCGCCTACCTGGGCTTGCGCTGCGAGGCCTGCTACCGCGCCTGCCCGATGTCGGGCGAGGCGATCCAACTCGAGTTCTCTTCCCAGGCGCGCACCGGCAAGCACGCCTTCTTCTTGCCCAAGGTGCGCGGCGACACCTGCACCGGCTGTGGCCGCTGCGAGAACGCCTGCGTGATGGACAGCCCGGCGATCCGCGTGCTCCCGCGCGAGATCGCGGTGGCGCAGGGCGCGGAGAGCTACCGCATCGGCTGGCGCGAGGACGCGGTGATCACCGGCGACTTCCCCGCCGCCGAGCAAGCCCCCGCCGTGGACAACCTCGACGCCGTGCTGCAGTCCATGGGCGACACGCGCGCCCTCGAGGACAGCCCGTGAGGGCCCGCTACCCCTACCTGGTGGCGCGCCGCCTCGCGCAGGCGAGCGTCATCGCCGTGCTCTGGGGCGGCGCCCACCTCGGCTGGAGCCTCGCGCGCGGCGACCTCAGCAGCACGCTGCTGCTCGGCACCGTGCCGCTCTCCGATCCCTTTGCCCTCCTCCAGGTGCTCGCCACCGGGCACCTTCCTGCCACCACCGCGCTCCTCGGTGGCGCCCTGACCCTCGGAGCTTACTGGCTCCTCGGGGGGCGCGCGTGGTGTGCCTGGGTGTGCCCAGTCAACCCCGTCGCCGACATGGCCGGCTGGCTCCGGCGCAGGCTGTCTCCGCGTGGCCTGCTGGAGATCGACGGCGAGGCCAGGCTCTGGGTGGCGGCCGGTCTCCTCGCGCTGTCGGCGATCGTCGGCACCCCGGCCTTCGAGGCGGTCAGCCCCATCGGCGCGTTGCAGCGCGACCTCGTCTACGGCCTCGGCGCCGGCTTGCTCGTGGTTCCCCTCCTGCTCCTGCTCGACACCCTCGTGCTCCGGCACGGCTGGTGCGGCTCGCTCTGTCCCCTCGGCGGCTTCTGGTCGGTCGTGGGCGCCGCGTCGGTCGTGCGCGTGCGCTTCGATGTTGCCCGGTGCGACCGCTGCGGCGACTGTGCGATTGTCTGTCCCGAGAGCCAGGTGCTCAGGTTCGGCGACATGGAACGCACCGGCCTCGTCCGCTCGGGCGACTGTAGCAATTGCATGCGCTGCGTGGAGGTTTGCCCCCGCGACGCGCTCCACCTCGGTACCCGTTTCCACTCAAACTCCCACTCCCCGGAGGGCAGCGAAAATGCCACACGTCAATCCGCCTAGCTCCCTGCGTCACGCGCTCCTCGCCTGCCTCGGCGTGGTCACCACCATGGCGGTGGCCGGCGAGGCCGCCAAGTCGACCGATGTCGACCTGTTGTTCCGCGACGCCGACCTCACTACCGAGGGGGCGCAAGTCATGGCCGAGTACCCCGACGTGGAGCCGGGCGACAGCCAGAAGCTCGAGCGTGCGTTCCCCGGCGCCCCGCCACAGATCCCCCACGTGATCGATGACGGCAGCGCGCTCTCGGTGAAGGAGAACGAGTGCCTCGACTGTCACCATCCCGACAACGCCACCGGCAAGAAGGACGTGCCCGTGCCGGAGAGCCACTTCTCGCGCCCGGTGACGGCCGAGACCACCGGCGAGGGCATGGCCAGCGTGGTGAGCGGCTACGAGAAGGCCGACGACGTTGTGGGCTTCCGCCGCAACTGCACCACCTGTCACACGATGCAGGCGAGCAACACCGAGGCCTACGCCACCACCTTCCTGCGCCTCGACGAGAACGCGCCCGCGCCCGACGCCGGCAAGTCGAAGAAGTCGAAGAAGTCGAAGTAAAACCGAGGAGTCGCCATGAAGAAGATGCTCAGCCTCGCCGGCCTCGCGTTCGTCGCGATCGGCATTGCCACCTTCCCCGCGCTCAGCGCGAGGGCGGGCGACAGCGCCCACCTCTACGCCGGGGCCACCAAGTGTAAGACTTGCCACGGCAAGGAGGAGATCGGCGACCAGTACAAGGTGTGGTCGGAGAGCAAGCACGCGCACGCGATGGAGTCGCTCAAGACCGACAAGGCCAGGGAGTGGGGCGCCAAGAAGGGCATCGCCGACCCCTCCACCGCCAAGGAGTGCGTGGAGTGCCACACCACGGCCTACACCGCGCCGGCCGAGCTCAAGGGCAGCAAGTACAGCATCGACGAGGGCGTGAGCTGCGAGGCCTGCCACGGCGCGGGTAACGACTACAAGAAGAAGTCGACGATGATCGACGTGAAGCTGGCCGAGGCGGCGGGCCTCGTGCCGCAGACCGAGCAGGTGTGTACCCAGTGTCACAACGACAAGAGCCCCGCGTGGACCAGCTTCGACTACGCGGCGGCCAAGGCGAAGATCGCTCACCCGGTGCCCGAGGGCTACGATCCAAACGCGGACGAGGAGGAGGAGTAGGCGGGGGCGCGCGGATACACTCCCCCCATGCCGCTGCGCCTCTTCCACTCCCCCCGCTACTACGCCGACATCGGCGAGCACGTGATGCCGATCCGGAAGTTCGGCCTCGTACGCGCCGAGATCGAGCGCCTCGGGCTCCCGGTGAGCATCGAGGAGCCGCCGCCGGTCACCGACGAGCAACTGTTGCGGGTACACACCCGCGAGTACGTCGAGGCCATCCGCACCGGCGAGCCGCGGGAGCTGGCGCAGAGCCAGAAGTTCCCCTGGTCGGCGGCGCTCGGCGAGGCGGTGCGCTGGACCAACGGGGGCTGCGTGGCGGCGTTGCGCGCTGCGCTGGACGAGGGCGTGGCGGGCAACCTCGCCAGCGGTTTCCACCACAGCCACCAGAGGCGAGGCGAGGGCTACTGCACCTTCAATGGGCTGGTGGTGGCCAGCGAGCAGATGAAGGCCGAGGGGCGCCTGCGGCGCATGCTCGTGCTCGACATGGACCTTCACTACGGCAATGGCACCGCCTTCCTGCTCGCCAGCCGACCGGACTTCTTCCAGCTCTCGATCTACGGCAACTGGTACGACAACAACCTCGCCCACCGCGACGTGGCGGCGAGGCGCACACCGGACACCGACAACGCCTGGAGCATCCCCGTCCCCAACGGCGCCGGACGCGACGAGTACCTCGGCATCCTCGCCGAGAGCCTGCCGCGCGCCATCGACCACGCGCGTCCCGACGCGCTCTTGTTCCAGGCCGGGGCCGATCCCTACAAGGAAGACCCGTACTCCCCGCTTGATCTCGACCACGACGCGCTGAGGGACCGCGACCAGTTCGTCTTCGAGATGGCCAGGGCCCGGGGCATCCCGGTGATGTGGGTGCTCGCCGGGGGCTACACGAAAGACGTGAGCAAGGTGGTGACGGTGCACGTGAACACCTGTCGCGCCGCCTGCGCGGTGTTTGCCTGATTCCCGTCTTGCTCGCGTGTACCGCCACAGAGTTGGCGGACTCGTCCCCGGTCGACACCGGGGAGCTGACCGCGCGCGGTGCCCTGTCCTTCCGCTGGCCGCTCACCGAGCCGAGTGTCATCTACCAGACCACCGGCGTCGACCACGACCCCACGGTCTACGAGGAAACAGCGTACAAGATCGTGTGTCTCGACTACCTCGGGCGTGCTTTCCCCTGGTGTTACGACGAGCACGAGGGGAGCGACTACCTGCTCGATGGCGGTTTCGACGCGATGGACGCCGGTAGCACCCCGATCGTGGCGGCGGCCGACGGGGTGGTGGTCGACGTCGACGACGGCCACTACGACCGCTGCCACGCCGAGGGCGAGGGCGTGAGCTGCGACGGCCACGAGAAGGCGCCCAACTACGTGACACTGGAACACGCCACCGGGCACACCACGCGCTACCTGCACATGATGCAGGGCAGCGTGGCGGTTGAAATCGGGCAGTCGGTGAAGTGCGGCGACACCCTCGGCATCGTGGGTTCGAGTGGCAACAGCTCCGCCCCCCACCTGCACTTCCAACTCGAGGACGCCGAGGGCGCGGTGATCGACAGCTACGCCGGGCCTTACTCGCAGGAGGAGACCTGGTGGGTTGACCAGGGGCACGAGGAGGGGCTGCCAGGGATGGAGTGCGACGGCGGGTGACGGTCGCTGGCGGCGGGTGTAGGCTCGTGCCATGCTGTCGCCGCCTCGCCACCACGTGTTCTCCGAGGAGGAGTACCTGCGCCGCGAGCGCGACGCGCTCGACAAGAGCGAGTACTACGCCGGGGCGATCCTCGCGATGGCCGGGGGAAGCCTCCGGCGCAGTCGGTGACGGTCGTGTCGCGACAAGGCGCCGAATGGGCGCGCGTGCTGCTCACCCGCCGGGACGACCTGGTGAGCCTCCCCGCCATCGACGTCGAGTTCCCACTGTCAGAACTCTACGCCGACCTACTCCCCGGGTAGGGCGGAGAGTTCCTCGAGCTCGTCGCAGCGCGCGAGCCGCTCGCCCCACGCGGTCACCACCGTGTATCCCCAGAGCTGGTTTCCGCCCGGGCCGGTCACCATCACGTAGATCGTGACGTTCCTCGCCAGGCCAGCCTCCACCTCCGGGCAGGTCCACACCGGCGTTGCTGACAGAGGGTCGTCGAACCGGGCGGAGGCCTCCCAGTTGTCGCCCCAATGATAGGTGATCTCGCCACCCCCGGGATCGTAGGCCCAGGTCGACAGCGCCACGGGCTCGCCCTCCTCGCACTCGTCGGGGCTCGCGTCGACCACCCCGGCGATGATCGGTTCCGCCTGCGTTGTTGTCCCGAGGACCTCCGCCGTGAGCAACACTTGCTGGACGCGCTCGGTCTTCGCCTCCAGCGCCGGTGCCCGCCCGTCGATGCCCGGCGCGCTCACCGTCTCCACCACCAGTCCCGCCGCGTGGACGCCGCCCGCGCCGCCCGCGAAGGACAGGTGCAGCGGCAGGCGACAGCCGGGGCCGATCCGGACGATCTCCCCGCCGACCGGCTCCGGCGAGTCGTCGTCAGGCGGCGACCACCCGGTGTCTGCCCCGCGATCGTTGCGCACCCACTGGGTGGACACCGAGGCCCCCGCCGGGCACACGGCCTCGTCGAGCGACCAACTGGCCGCGAACCCGCCGGTACTGCTGCCAGCGATGGCAAAGGGCGGCTCATGGGCGGCCCCGCGCCGGCCCACGCCGATGTCGTGGGTCACCGCCTCGCCCGTGCCGGGGTCAACCCCCGGGTGTTCCACGTGCAGGGTGGCCTCCGCGCTCGACCCCCGCGCCAAGCTCCCGAAGTCGATGGCGGCGGCGCTCAGGACGAGGTTGGCCCTCGGGCTGGACTTCGCGGGGTACACGCGACACTCGGCGTCGGCATCGTCGCAGCCCACCGAAACGGCGAGCCAAGCGAGCGCGAGGCGGGGAGCCATCGTCACCGGGCAACGTTACCCGCGGCCCGGCCCGGCGGTCAACGGCTCAACGCCGCTTCTTCACCAGCGATCCCGCCCTTCGCATCCAGTCGTAGTCCTTGTCGCGCGCCGGATACACCCACCGCTCGCGCATCTCGAGATCCTCCGCGAGTCGCGCGATCTCCTCGTCGACGTAGCGGGGGTTCTTGCGCACCTTCTGCTCGATGCCGGAGTTGAGGTAGGCCAGCGTGTCGGGCTCGTTGGGGTAGTACTTCTTGAACACGTTGTAGCGGAAGATCGGCCGCAGGCGGTGCATGTCGCGTGGACCGGTGGGCAGGGGGAGTAGCTCCACTTGCCCGCGCAGCTCGCGCTCGGAGAGCCGGTCGAGCACCAGCTGGCGCTGGTCGCCGATGAACTCGGGGAGGCAGTAGGTGGCGAAGTCGTCGTAGAGCAGCTTCATCACCGCCGCCGCCTCGGTGGTGGGGATGGTGGCCTGCCGCTCGCGACCCATGCGCCGCAACAGCATCATGAACGGCACTGGCTGGTTTCCCGTGGCGCGGATGACCTCCGGTTCGCGGAAGTCCGGCTGCTTGTAGGGGAAGTACCGCGGGTTCACCACGTCGAAGCCCCCGCGCCCGTAGAAGAGGATGCGCTGCAAAGACAGCGGCTCCTCCGGCGTGAAGTACTCCATCTCCGCCGCGAGGTTGAGCTTCATGCCGAAGTGTTTGCCCGGCTGGTCGGGCAGGGGCAGGGTGATCTTCCCCATCGCGGCGAGCTCGGCGAGGTAGGTGACCGCCAGCTCCACCGGCGCGATGCGCAGCCAGTAGGAGAGCACCGTGCCCCGCGCCTGCTCCTTCATCACGATGTGCGACAGGAACACCACCATCAGCTCGCCGTCGTACTCGGCGTTGTAGAGCAAGACGCCGTCGCGAGCACCCAGCAGCTCCCCGCGCGTGTTCTTCGCGACGAGCATGAAGTAGCGCATGTACGTGCCGCCGGGCTGCGGCTCGTACGGGTCTTCCAGCAGGAAGCCCTTCACCGACTCCAGGCGCTCCATCCCGCCCTCGGGGCCGAACTCGTCGAGCAGAAGATTGTACGCCGGCAAGAAATCGGGGTGAGACGGCGTGCCGATGGAGAAGATCTCGAAATTCCGCGTTTCGCGCTCGACCATCTCCACCAGATCTTGCTGGTAGAGGTCCTTCATGCAGAGTCGGACGCGGCGGGTGTCGGGCATCGGAGACCGGGGCCTCGCGAGCGTGGCAGACTCGCGGTTCCCTTGTAAAGCGCGGAGAGACCGATGGCGACCCCGGCCGGCCTGCCCGACATCGACGACAACCGCTCCACCTGGGCGGCGAACAATCCCGCTCCCGAGCCCTATTCTCCGCTGGTGGGCGACACCTCTGCCGACGTGGCGATCGTGGGGGGCGGATTCACCGGCATGTCCACCGCCTACCACCTCGCTCGCCGCTGGCCCGAGCGGCGCGTGGTGCTACTGGAGGCCAAGCGCCTCGCCAACGGCGGGAGCGGGCGCAACGGCGGGCTGATGCTCAACTGGGTGAACGGCGTGGAGCCCGGCGACCCCGAGCGCGCCAAGTCGATCTTCGACGCCACCCGCGAGGGCATCGACATCATCGAGGGGATCATCAAGGAGCACGCGCTGTCCGTGCGCTGGCGTCGCGATGGCTCGCTCCACGTGCACACCCGCAGCCACGGCGCCGAGATCGCCCAGGCCGAGGTCGAGGCGCTGGCCGGGGTGGGCGTCCCGCTGCGTTTCCTCTCCGGCCGCGACCTGCCCGACACGCTCCGCCTCGCCGGCGCGCGCGGCGCGGTGCTCGACCCCACCGCCGGGCACCTCGACGGAGTGAGCTACCTGCGCGCCCTGGCGCCGGTCGTCGCCGGCCTGGGCGTCGCGATCCACGAGGACACGCCGGTGCTGTCGATCGTCGAGGGCAAGGAGTGCGTGCTCACGACGCCGCGGGGCACGGTGCGCGCGAAGGCGATCGTCCTCGCCACCAACGCCTACACCCCGTGGCTCGGCTATTTCAAGGACCAGATCTTCCCGCTCCACGCCCACGTGGTGTCGACCGAGGCACGCGACGCCGCCACCTGGGCGGCGAAGGGCTGGTCGCCGGGGGTGGCCGGATTCGACGACGACCTCGACCGCATCGCCTACGGCTGCATGACCACCCGCGGCGAGGTGGTGTTTGGCGGGGGACACAACGCCGCCTACGGCTACCGCTACGGCGGAAAAACCTCATGGGATCAACCGGCGGACTTCGAGTCCGTCCACCGGCGTTTCCTCCAGTACATGCCCGACGCCGCCGACATCCCGGTGGCCCACCGGTGGACCGGCCCGGTGGCGCTCACCTGGAACCGCATCTGCGCGATGGGCGTTCGGGGCGAGGCCAACAACGTCTACTACGCGCTCGGCTACTCCGGGCACGGCGTGACCCTCGCCAACCTCGCCGGGAAGGTGCTCTGCGACCTCTACAGCGGCGCCGACGAGCGCTGGCGCGGCCAGCCCTTCTACCGCGGCCCGATGGCGTGGATGCCGCCCGAGCCGCTGCGCTGGATCGGCTACCACGTGGTGACCGCGCTCACGGGGAAGTCGCCGAGGAAGCGGGGGGTGAGGCACTAGGATGGCGACCGCCACACACTTCCTTGACGACCCATGCTACACTTCGCCCGGGAGGCTCCCCCGTGCTCGCGATCTGGCTCGCCGCGCTGCCCGTGCACGCTGCCGAGGACTTCGGCGGCTACACGTTCTACATCGGCGATCCACACGTCCACACCGGCCTCTCGGGCGACGGCGGATCCGACGACCTGAGCGGCACCTGCGACGGCGTCTGCGGCGACTTCTACACGGTCTTCGACGACGCCCGTGCTGCTGGCCTCGACTGGATCTCGGTGAGCGACCACATCAACGGCAACCAGGTGGAGATGGAATCCGACGAGTGGACGGAACTGCTTTCCATGGCCCTCGCCGCCAACGAGGACGGCCGCTTCATCACCATTCCCGGCGGCGAGCTGTGGGTGGCGCTGTCCATCGACGAGCGCCTCGGCCACAAGACGATGATGTTCTTCGGTGACGACGCCACGCTCGCCAACCTCACCCTCGAGCAGTTCCAGGCGGTGTCGTCCACCGACACCATCGTCACCAGTTGCGACGCCATCTGGGAATGGGCCGACGGCCTGGCCTCCACCTACGGCGACATGCTGCTGATCCCGCACCACCCGGCGGCCAGCCTCCCCATGCCCACCGACTGGTCGTGCCACGACCAGACCTACCAGCCCGCCGTCGAGATCTACTCGGGCCACGGCCAGAGCATCGACGCCGACTGGGACTACGACGAGATGTGGTCGGGCGCCGAGGAGAGCGGCGCCGTCCACGAGGCCATCGACCCCGACAGCTACGCGTTGCAGCTCGGCTTCATCGCCGGCTCCGACAGCCACGACACGCGGCCCGGGAACGTGTGCCAGTCCGACAGCGAGCACACCAACCACCCCTTCGGCGGCGGTCACACGCTGGTGGTGCTCGACGAGGGCAGCACCTTCGACCGCGCCGCCATCTACGACGCCATCGTCTCGCGCAACACCATCGCCACCACCGGCCCGATGGTGCCCGTGGTGGTGGACTACTCGAGCGGCGGCGCCACCCTGGGCGACCTCGGCGACGACCTCGCCGTGCCCACCGGCCAGGAGCTCGACATCGTCGTGAGCGTGGGGGGCGACTGGGCGGGCTACGTCGAGGCCGTGGAGATCGTCACGCCGAGCGGCAATACCGCGCTCGACGACGACGGCAGCGACACCTACAGCCTCACCGTGTCGGCCGGCGACATGCCGAGCTGGCTCTACGTCCGCGTGCAGCTCGACGGCGACAGCTACTACGGCTCCAGTTGCGACGACGGCGGTGACGACGGCACCGAGTACGCGTGGACGAGTCCCAGCTACCTGAGCGAGGGCCCCGACGATCTCGACGGAGACGGCGTGGCCTACCTCGACGGCGACTGCGACGACGGCGACGCCACCATCTACTTCGGCAACACGGAGACCTGGTACGACGGCATCGACCAGGACTGCGACGGCAACGACGACGACTACGACGGCGACGCTGCCCCCTACCTGATCGACTGCGACGACACCGACCCCCTGGTGTCGCCCCTGCTCCCCGAGACCTGGTACGACGGCATCGACCAGGACTGCGACGGCAACGACACCGACCGCGACCACGACGGCGCCGACTGGTGGGACGACTGCAACGAGTTCGACCCCTCGGTGTCGCCGCTGGTCTCGGAGATCTGGTACGACGGCGTCGACCAGGACTGCGACGGCAACGACAACGACCAGGACCACGACGGCTGGGCCCGCGGCCCCGACTGCAACGACAACGACGGTGCCGTCAACCCGAGCGCCCGTGACATCCCGGGCAACGGCATCGACGAGGACTGCGCCGGGGGCGACGCAGTCAGGATCCGCGTGAGGCGGACGAGGCCCTGAGAGGCTGTAGGCCGTAGGCTGTAGCCGTTAGGCCAGAGGCCCCGGGGCTCCCTGACCTACAGCCTAGTCCCTACAGCCTACGGCCTCGTCTCAGCCCGACTTGATCTCGGTCCACAGCGTGTCCCACGCCGCCGTGCCCTCGGCCAAGTCCTGCTGGTACTCGAGGCTCTTCATCTGCTCGTCGGAGGGGTAGGCGACGGGGTTGGCCATCTTCGCGGTGGCGGCCGCGTTCGGCGAGCCGTAGCCGGTGAAGTCGGAGATGGCGGCGCCCACCTCGGGGCGAAGCACGAAGTTGAGGAACTCGTGCGCGGCGCGGATGTTCTTGGCGCCCTTCGGGATGAGCATCGAGTCGCACCAGATCGCGGCGCCTTCCTTGGGGATGGCAAACTCGATCTCGGCGTTCTCCACCTTGGCCTGCATGGTGTCGCCGTTCCAGAGCTGGGCCACGAAGACGTCGCCCGCGATGAGCTGGGCCTTCACCGGCGCCGAGATGTAGGCCTTGAGGTTGGCCTTCGCCTGGAGCGCGTCGGCCTTGGCCTGCGCCAGGTCTTCCGCCACCACGCTGTTGAGCGACTTGCCGCGGAACTTGAGCCACGCGCCGATGGCGTCGCGCATGTCGTCCATCTGGGTGAGCTTGCCCTTGAGCGCCGCGTCGTGGAACACCGCCCACGAGTCGGGAGGCGCCGCCACCTTGTCCTTGCGGTAGGCGAGGCCGGTGATGCCCCACTGCCACGGCACGGTGACCGAGCCATCGGGATCGAAGTTCGTCTTGGCGAACATCGGCGCCAGGTTCGACAAGTTCGGCAGGTACTTCTTGTTGAGCCTGGTGGCGAGGTCGAGGTTCTTCATCACCGTGACCGCGTAGCCAGACGGGCAGACGAGGTCGTAGCCACCGCCGCCCACCTGCACCTTCGCGATCATCTCCTCGTTCGACTCGAAGGTGTCGTACGTCACCTTGCACTTGAACTCTTCCTCGAACTTCGCGACGGTGTCTTCCGCGATGTAGTCGGACCAGTTGTAGATGGCGAGCGTGCCCTCGATGGGGCCGAGGTCGGGCTCCGGCGCCGGTTCGGGCGGCTTCTGGGCCTCGGGCGGGGGCGCGTCCGGCTTCTTCGGCTCCTCGGCGGAGCAGGCCTGCAGCACCATGCCGATGGTGCCGACCGAGAGGCCGAGGCCGAGGGCCTCGCGCACGAAATCACGTCGCGACTTGCGACCGGACACGACAGCATCGACGAGGGCCAGGGCGGCCTTTTCTTGGGACACGAGCATTCTCCGGGGAGGGGGGCGGAAAGTTAACGAGCGCCCTGCGGGGCGTCGCGGCGTTCGAGGCGATCGGCGGCGTAGATCATCACGGAAGTGACCACCAGGATGATGGTGGAGATGGCGTTGATGCTCGGCTCGATGTTCTTGCGGACCATGGTGTAGACCACGATCGGCAGCGTAGACGAGCCTGGGCCGCTCACCAGCGAGGTGATGACGAAGTCGTCGAAAGACATGGTGAAGGCCAGGAGCGCGCCCGAGATGATCCCCGGCCACAACTGCGGGACGGTGACCTTCCAGAAGGCCACGAACTCGTTGGCTCCGAGGATCATCGCGGCCTCTTCCAGGTTCTTGTCCATGCCCTCCAGGCGGGCGCGCACCACGATCGTCACGTAGGAGATGTTGAAGGCCACGTGGGCGATGATGATGGTGGAGATGCCGAGCTGCAGCTTCATCCACGCAAACAGGATGAGCAAGGAGATGCCGCAGACGATCTCCGGCGTGACGATCGGCACGTAGAGCAGGCTCTCCACGAGGGTGCGTCCCGAGAATCGATGCCGCGCGAGCCCGAGGGCCAGCATCGTCCCCATCAGCGTGCTGATGGCGGTGCTGCCGAGGCCCACGATCAAGCTCACCTTCAGGGCGGCCATGATGTCGGCGCGCTCCAGGAGGCGGCCGTACCACTCGAGCGTGAAGCCCTCCCAGCTCGCGCCGTACTTGGAGCTGTTGAAGGAGAAGGCCACGAGCACGAGCAAAGGCGCGTGGAGGAACACGTACACGGCGCCCGCGATCGCCAGGAGCCAGCGGGGGGTGCGGCCGGCCATCAGGCGTTCCCCATCGCCGCGTCGTCACGCGTGCGCAAGTAGGCGAGCACCGCGATCAGCACCAGCCCCATCATCGCGAAGGAGGCGGCCGAGCCGAAGGGCCAGTTGTTACCGGCGCCGAACTGCCGCGCGATGATGTTGCCGATCATGTCGTACTTGCTCCCGCCGAGCAGGTCGGAGGTGAGGTAGCTGCCCAGCGCCGGGATGAACACGAGCAGGCTCCCGGCCACCACGCCGGGCATCGAGAGCGGCAACACCACCTTGCTGAAGCGCTCCCAGGGCTTGGCGCCGAGCACCTCGGCGGCCTCCAGCAAGCTGTGGTCGAGCTTCTCGAGCGAGGTGTAGATGGGCAGGATCATGAAGGGCAAGAAGCCGTAGATGAGCCCGAGCATCACCGCGAAGCTCGTGGGGTACATCGCGATCGGCTCGTCGATGAGGCCCATGCCGATGAGCGCGGTGTTGATGAGCCCGGTGTCGCGCATGAGGAACATCATCGCGAAGGTGCGGACGAGGAAGCTCGTCCAGAAGGGCAGGATCACGAGGAACATCAGCATGTTCTTCCACTGGCCCGCCCGCGAGATCACGTAGGCCACCGGGTAGCCGAGGCCGAGGCAGGCCACGGTACACACCACCGAGTACACCACCGTGCGCCACAGCACGCCCAGGTAGAGCGGCTGGAAGAAGGTCTTGTAAGCCTCGAAGGTGAATCCCGGCTTCACACCCCCGTAGATCCCGCGCGGCATGAAACTGTAGCCGAGCATGAAGGCGAGCGGGCCGAGGAAGAAGACCACCAGGAAGAGGAGCCCCGGGCCCATGAGCGACCACGCGCGCGCCCCCGGCTTGCGCGCCGACCAGCGGAACCAGGGGACCATCCAGCCGGTCACGAGGCCTCCGCTTCGAGGATGCGAACGTCTTCCGCGGCGAAGGCGGCGAGGCAGGGGTCGCCTTCCTTCCACGACACGGGGAGTCGCAACTGTCCCTCGTTGGACATGGCGGCG
>Ga0194120_10005796_pt1 | contig 17906 bp, 22 predicted proteins | sample TA2MahCa65mmetaG_FD_148642 | JGI IMG/M metagenome (GOLD analysis project Ga0194120, IMG submission 148642) | Freshwater microbial communities from Lake Tanganyika, Tanzania - TA2015019 Mahale Deep Cast 65m | ecosystem: Environmental > Aquatic > Freshwater > Lake | place: Tanzania: Lake...
GTGTTAACTGCCTAAATAGCTTGCCAACTGTAACCACTGAGAGGATAAATGAAGAGTATGAAAAAAAATTTCTGAAAGAAAAATTTGTTGATGAGTTTGCTGCTGCATTTATTTTTGAGAAAGACAAAGCACTTCAGAAAGTACTGCATTCCTTAAAATACAATGAAAATTTTAAGGTGGGTATATTTTTAGGTGAAACAATAGCGGGATTAGTAAAAAATATTATTATTGACTGGAATCCTGACTTCCTTTTACCGGTTCCACTACATAGACTTAAAAAAGCAGAGCGTGGTTTCAATCAATCATTTTATGTAGCAAAGGGAATTACAAATATTATTTCGATTCCTATTAAAACAAATGTCTTAAAACGAAACCGATTTACTAGAACTCAAACAGAATTGCACGTTGATGAAAGAAAAGAGAATGTGAAAAATGCCTTTAAAGTTTTAAAAGTTAATAATGTCGATAACAAAAAAATAATCTTACTTGATGATGTAATAACAACCGGAGCAACAATTTCTGAATGCGCTAAAGTTTTGAAAGAAAACGGAGCGTTGAAAGTTTATGGACTTTCGGTTGCATTGGCAGATTGAGTTACATCTTTTCAGGAGCAGAAACCCCGAGAATAGTTAATCCATTCTTTATCACAGCTTTCACAGCTATAATCAATGCCATTCTTGCTTCTGCCAATTTTTTTTCACTGCCAATTATTCTACAGACAGTATAAAATTTATGGAAAAGAGATGCTAAATCTTCCAGGTAATTAGCAATTTTATGAGGTTCATAATTTTCAGCGCAATACAATACTTCATCCGGGAATTCAAATAATTTTTTCAGCAGATTTTGTTCTTCTTCCGTTATAAGAAGATTCAAATTCTCAAGTGATGGATTGAGATTTTGTTCTACTGCCATTCTTAGAATCGAAGCAATTCTTGCATGGGCATATTGCATATAAAAAACTGGATTTTCATCAGATTGTTTTTTCGCAATTTCGATATCAAAATTAAGATGGCTCCCAATGCTTCTCATAGTAAAAAAATATCTTACTACATCACTTCCAACTTCATCAATTAATTGATCGAGTGTAATGTAGTTAGCCTTTCGAGTTGACATTTTAACTATTTCACCTTTTTGCATTATAGTAACAAATTGATGAATCAGTACTTTTACTTTGTTTGAATCGTAACCTAATGCGGAAAGACCAGCTAAAACATCTGGATATGTAGCGCTATGATCAGACCCAAAAAGATCTATCATTAAATCGTAATTGCGCTCAAATTTTGTAATGTGGTATGCAATATCAGGAAGACGATAAGTCGGCTCGCCAGTTGATTTCACAATCACTTTATCTTGCTCATTTACAATGCTCGAAAGTTTTAACCAAACCGCTCCATCTTTTTCATAAGATAAATTTTTCGATTTGAATTTGTTAAGAAGCCCTTCAATTCTGCCTTCATCATAAAGTTTATGCTCATTATAATAATTACTGAATTGAATATTTAACCGTGTTAAAGTTTTATTGATATCCGAAAAAATATTTTCTTCAGCAGCCGATTTAAAAATCCCATCAGGTTCTTCTTCTCTTAAATTGTCAGAATATTTTTCAATCAAGGATTGCGCAATTTCTTTAATATAATCTCCTTGATAATAATCTTCCGGGTACTCGATTTTATCTCCAAGCAATTCTTTATAGCGCAGTCTTACTGAATCCCCAAGAACACGCATTTGCCGACCAACATTATTGAAGTAATATTCTCTATCGACTTCATAACCAATCCATTCAAGCATATTTGCAACTGTGTCGCCAATTACTGCATTTCTGCCATGACCTACAGTTAATGGCCCAGTAGGATTAGCTGAAACAAATTCTACTTGTGCTTTTCTACCAGCATACTTTTGGGATTTGCCATAATTTTCCAAATTTTTAAAAACATCTTTAATAACTGATGTTACATATGTATCATTGAAATAAAAATTAATAAAGCCTGGACCGGCAATCTCTATTTTTTCAATAATTGTATTATCAAAAACTAAATTGGAAATAATTTCACTAGCAATCTCTTTCGGATTTCTTTTCAATACTTTTGTTAGCAGCATTGCAATATTAGTTGCATAGTCTCCATGGATTTTTTGAGCTGGAACTGTAAAAATTAAATCAACTGTTTCGAGATAATCTAATTTTTGGGAGGTTTCTTTGAAAAGATGAATGAGATATTTCTTCAATTCTTTCTCCCGGATTTCACTTTGCTAGTCGATTTTGGGATTGGTTTTATTTCTTCATCATCAAGTACATCAATTACTGGAGCATCGCCCCAAAATTTTTCAAGATTATAATAACTTCTCGAATCTGTTTTAAATACATGTACAATTACATCAAAATAATCAAGCAATACCCAGTTAAGATTTTCAAATCCTTCTCTATGAAAGCATTTGATTCCATTTTCAATTAATTTTACTTCAACCTCTTCAGCAATTGCCTTAACTTGTCTTTCAGAGTCTGCAGAGCAAATAACAAAATAGTCAGAGATTGTTGAGAGTTTTCTAAGATCAAGTATTTTGATATCAAACCCTTTTTTATTCTTGATTAAATCTGATATTAATAAAGCGAATTTTTTTGATGTCAATTTTTACCTCATTTAAGTGGAAGTAAATTATAATAATCTCTACCAATAACTATGGAAACATCTAACAAATATTCCTTATTAAGCTGCTGAATTACATTACTTTTGCTAACGCCCAAAATTTCAGCAACCTTTAATGCATTAGCTTTATTGCCGGTTCTATCGATTACAAGAGTTTCATCCATATCAAAACGAATGTAGTTGCCGCTGTAGACAACATCAACTTTATTGTTCCTTAAAAAATCTGTAAATCGATCTGCAATTCCGCCAACTCCACATCCATTTAATACATCTGCTTGAATAATATCTGAAGCAACTTGGGTATTTTCTTGAATCGGAATTTCTGAATCAGTTGCTGTGATTTTAACATACAAGGAATAAACCATGAAAATAATAATTGCGCCAAGAAAGAAAAGTGAAATATTTAAGAATAGATTGTATGACGAGGTTTTTAGGTCAACAGAATTTTTCTTAGTTTTTGTTTTTTCCAATGGCTGATATTGTTTAATAAAAATAAAGTTAATTACTAAACGAAATTTACTAAAATTCTATTTCGATTTCTCGAATGCAGAGTTTTCAATAAAATAGTTTCTATAAAATGGTGAATATCCGTTCCAATAAGGTGAATAATATCCGTTGGGTAGATTTCGGTATTCAAAGATAATTGAGGTATTTTCGGAAGGTTTATAATTTATTTGCGCTCTGCTCAAATATAATCCATTTATATAACTTGAAAATTCTTTTCCAAATGTATTGTAAGGTGAATTAACAAGACTAACATCTGCTTGGATATTCAACTGCTCATTTATCTTATAAAACATGCTGTTAGTATAAGTAGTTAACGCTAAGTTGCCGCCGCCAAAAGTTTGAAATGAAATATCAAATGCATGATGCATCTTAAAGTTTTCTGGATTGATAAAACCAAAAAGACTAGTTGTATTATCCTTTACGATTCCGCTCTTAATATCAACTGGTTTGTCCAATTGATCTTTAAATTGTGCATTAATTGAAATTGTAAAAAGTAAGGATGCTAATAGGATATATTTTTTCATGTCCAACTCATTTTTGTGTTTTTTACAACAACCCATAAAAAAAGTTTCTATTTACTTGATCATAATTTTGGAATAATAGCAATAAGATTCAAGCCAAATTGGTTCGTTATTTTATTTTGACAATCATTTCAATTTCTACTGGTGCATTTATCGGCAATTCATTTACTCCAACAGCACTTCGCACATGTTTCCCAGATTCACCAAAAATCTGGCCGATAAATTCTGAGGCTCCGTTCGCAACTTTATGTTGCAAATGAAAATTTTCTGCTGAATTTACAAATACAGTAAGCTTCAATACTCTTTCAATTCTATCAAGATCCAAAACAACAGATTTAATTGCAGCTAAGCAGTTTACAGCACACATTCTTGCGCATTCAAATCCTTTTTCTTCTGAAAGGTCTTTTCCAATTTTTCCTTCAGCTATTAATTTCCCATTAAATAAAGGAAGCTGCCCAGCGGTCATTACAAGATTTCCTACTTGCATTGCGGGAATATAGGATGCTAATGGCTTTGGAAATAAAGGTAAATCCATTCCAATTAATTCTTTAATCTTTTCATCAATCACAACAAATCTCCTAAATATCTTTTCTAAATATAGAAAATTTATTCTACGAAGCTTTAGATTATTTTTCAATCTAGGTATCTTTCTATCCAAAATTAAAGGAGTTAAGAATGACCGGACAAAAGTTTCAAGATTTAGCGGATATTATGCAAAAGCTCAGACTCGAATGCCCTTGGGATAAAGAACAAACACATGACAGTATAAAAGGAGCTACAATTGAAGAAACTTATGAGCTTATTGAAGCTATCGATATGAAAGACTACGACGAAATGAAATCAGAGCTAGGAGATTTGTTGCTGCATATTCTATTCCATTCTGTAATTGCGCAAGAGAATAAACATTTTTCAATTAATGAAGTTATTGATACAATTAAGGATAAATTAATTCGTAGACATCCACATGTTTTTAGTGAAGTAAAAGTAAATGGAACCGAAGAAATAGTAAGAAATTGGGAGGAGATTAAATTATCTGAGGGCAGAGAATCAGTTTTAGAAGGAGTTCCAAAAAACCTTCCGAGTTTAGCAAGAGCACACCGCCTTCAAGAAAAAGCTTCTAAAGTTGGGTTTGATTGGGAAATAAAGGAAGATGTATGGAAAAAAGTGATTGAAGAAATTGAAGAGATGCATGAAACTGAAAGAAGAGGAGATAAAGCAGAACTAGAAAAAGAACTTGGAGATGTATTTTTTGCTCTTACTAATTACGCTCGCTTTCTTGGTATTAACCCAGAGAATGCGTTAAGGAGAACTAATGATAAATTCATTTCCAGGTTTAACTACATCGAAAAAAAAATTAAAGAAACTGGGAAAAAACTTTCTGACAGCACATTACAAGAAATGGATAAATATTGGGAAGAGAGTAAAAAAGTACTTCAGTAATGATTATTCCATTTTATTACCGTTATTGGCAAAGTGTTTTTCATATGCGTTAATAATATCCTTTACAAGCTTGTGACGTACTACATCAGTCTTATCGAAGTAGACAAATCCAACGCCATCAATCCCCTTCAATATTTCCTTAACTTGGATTAATCCACTTTGAGAAAAACTTGGCAAATCTATTTGTGTAATATCTCCGGTGATAATGGCTTTAGAATTAGGACCAAGTCTAGTTAAAAACATTTTCATCTGCATACCATTTGCATTTTGAGCTTCGTCTAAAATGACATACGCATTGTTCAATGTTCTTCCTCGCATGTAAGCTAAAGGAACAATTTCTATTATTCCTTTTTCAAAATAATTTTTAAGCTGCTCTGTAGGAATCATTTCTTCCAATGCATCATACAATGGACGCAGATATGGATCAATTTTTTCTCGAAAATCTCCAGGAAGAAATCCAAGACTTTCACCAGCTTCAACTGCCGGACGAGCCAGAATAATTTTTTTAACAATATTTCTTTTGAGCGCTGCTACAGCAAATGCTACTGCTAAAAATGTTTTTCCAGTTCCAGCTGGTCCAATTGCAAAACATATATCGTTTTCTTTTACAGATTTTAAGTATGTGATTTGATTTGGAGTTTTGGCTTTTATTACATCCTTCTTTGAATATAGAACAATATTTTCAAATTCATTTCCATTAATAATTTCTTTTCCTTGCACGGTCAAATCTATTACTGTTTCAACATCTTTTGCAGTTAATTTACCGGTTGTATTTAATACGTATACTATTTCTTTAAAAATCTTCTCAATTAATTCTACTTCCTCTCTTATACCTTTTATTATTACATTTTCACCGCGAACTGTAATAGCAGCATTAAATCTCTCTTCGATAGGTTTGATATTGCTGTCATTATAACCGAGGAAGGAAACAAAATCAATATTATCTAATTTTAAAATTCTTTCTATTTGCGTAAAAACCTCCTTAAAATAAAAAAAGCCCTCTTCACAAATTGAAAAGGGCTTTAGTTTAATAAATATGAATTACCAAATCTAAAATTCCTTACTTAGCAGTTTGAGTTGGCGGAGCTGGTTTATAGTTTCTTCTAATCTTATCGTATTTAGCGGTTTCTTCTTCTGTTAAATTAGGAATTTTGAAAATTTGTTTTGGATAAATCAAATCAGGATTTTTTATTTGATCTCTGTTTGCTTTGTAGATCATTGGCCAAGCAAATGGATTTGCATAATGCTCTTTCTTTTTTGCAATTCCCCAAAGATGATCGCCTCTAACTACAGTGTACATAACTTCTTTTGGAGCTTCAACCCATGCATCAAGTTTTCTTTGAAGCTGATTATGAACTTTGTCAAAAAATTCTGGGAGTGCAGAAATTTTATTTTTCTTCATTGCATCAAGTTCTGCTTGTCTATCAGCTTTCGGTGCTTCTTGACCATCAATTTTTTTAGTCAAAGCATTTAGTTGATTTCTAAAATTATCAACATCAGCTTTAGTAGCGCCAACTATAGCGTAAAGTTCTTTCATACAATCATCATAAGTTTGCATTTTATCACGTGTGTTTTTCAATGCAGCAATATCGTTTTTCAATGCATTTAATTCTGAAGTTAGAGCTACTTTCATTTCAGTTAAACGGTTAATCTCGTTTTGCCATTCTTCTTTAGTCATGTCTTCTGTTCTTTGTGCAAATGCATTAGATGAAAGAAGCAGAACAAAACTAAAGGTCGCTAGATATTTTAAAACTTTCATTTTTTCCTCCTAATTAAACTTTTACAAACCTAGTTTTTCAAGATTTTTTTTGGTTTCTGCTTTTGTTTTATTGCATTCATCTAATTTTGCATTTTTTTCTGCAATTTCTCTTTCGAGGGCTGCTTTTTCGCTCTTCATTGAATTAACTTCTTTTTCTAGAGCTTTTACTTCGGAACGAAGCGCTTCAAGTTCAGCAACTTGTTCTTCAGAAATACCGCTACATCCGGTAACACCCAGCATACCAATAAATAGTGCAATCCCAAGCCAAGTGCCAAGATATTTCTTTACTTTTAACATTAGTTACCTCCTTATTAATTAGGTGATTTTCAATCAATTATTACTAATATAAATATTTTTTTATCCAAATGAAGTGAAATCAGAACGAATTGTTGCGATTCTATCACAATATCAACCTTTTTTCAACTAAAGAGGTGAATTTGTTCCCGGCTATAATCAAATGATCGAAAACATGGATATCTAACAATTTTCCAGCATCTACAATTTTTTGTGTTATTGCTAAATCTTCATTACTTGGTTCTACATTTCCGCTTGGATGATTATGAAGTAGAATTATATTAGCTGAATTACAATCAATTGCAACTTTAAAAATTTCTCTTGGATGAACAACACTTGCATTTAAGCTTCCAACAGATATTGTCTCATATTTAACAATTTTATTAGATGAACTTAAACAAACAACTATAAATTGCTCCTTCAATTGATCTCTTAATAATGGGATGAAAATTTCTGCAATATCTGAAGGAGAAGTAATTTTTTTATTTGAAAACCATTTCTTTTGAGAATCTACTCTACGGCTCAACTCAAATGCTGCTACAATTGTAGCTGCTTTATCCTTTCCGATACCTGAAATATTTATTAAGGATGCAACAGATTGCGAAGATAAAACATTTATATCGCGATATTTTTTAATAATATCTTGAGCAAGCTGAATAACATTTTGCCCTCTCTTACCAGTCCGCAATAATATAGCGATTAATTCAGAATCCGTGAGACTTTGAGGACCTCGTAAAATTAATTTTTCTCTTGGTCTATCATCAAGTGGAAGTTCTTTTACTTTTGAAATAATAACCTCTGTTGATAATTATTCCCACTCAATTGTAGAAGGAGGTTTCGAACTGATATCATAAACAATTCTGTTGATTCCTCTTACCGAACGAATTATTTTGTTTGAAATATTTTCGAGAAAATCATAATCGAATTTAAACCAATCAGCAGTCATTCCATCTGTAGATGTTACAGCTCTCAGAGCTAAAACATTTTCGTAAGTTCTCGAATCTCCCATAACGCCAACAGTTTGAACGGGCAGTAATACAGCGAATGCTTGCCAGATATTGTCATAAATTCCACTGCTAATTAATTCCTTTATGAATAAATCATCTGCATCTCGTAATAAATCAAGTCTTTCTTTTGTTACATCACCTAAAACACGGACTGCAAGACCCGGACCAGGAAATGGATGTCTTTTGAGAAAATTATCCGACAATCCTAAATCTTTTCCAATTTCTCTTACTTCATCTTTAAACAATTCTCTAAAAGGTTCTATTAATTTCAATTTCATTTTTTCAGGTAATCCGCCAACATTATGATGTGTTTTAATTGTAGCAGACTCTCCTTTTACTGAAACTGATTCAATCACATCTGGATAAAGAGTACCTTGAACAAGAAAATCGACATTAGAGAATTTATTCGCTTCATTTTCAAAAATTTCTATAAATGTAGTTCCAATTATTTTTCTCTTTAATTCAGGATCGCTAACATTTTTCAATTTTTCAAGAAACATTGATGAGGCATCAACACTGATTAAATGTAATTTGTAATTCGATTGGAACATATTAATAATTTCTGAGCTTTCATTTTTTCTCATTAACCCAGTATCAACATGGATGCAGATTAATTGATTTCCAATCGCCCTATTCATTAATACTGCAGCAACTGATGAGTCAACACCTCCGCTCAAAGCACAGATTACTTTTTTATCTTTTACTTTGTCTTTTATTTCATTAATGGAACTTTTGATAAAATTTTTAGGACTCCAATCTTGATTGCAATTACATAGATCAAAAAGAAAGTTCTCAATAATTTTTTTACCAAATTGGGTGTGTGCAACTTCAGGGTGAAACTGTAATCCATAAAGTTTTTTTTCTGTGTAGCCAAAAGAACAAATCGGAGAATTTTTTGTTCGGGAAGTAACTATAAAATCCTTGGGAAGATTATTAACATAATCACCATGACTCATCCACACAATTGAGTTATTATCTACACCATTAAACAAAACATCGTCCGATATAATTTCAATATTTGCCTTTCCGTATTCTCTATCATTTGCGGGTTCAACTATTCCATTAAATTTTTTAGCAATTAGTTGTAGTCCATAACATAATCCAAGAATTGGAATACCAAGCTCAAAAATTTCATCTGACATAGTTGGAGAATTATTATCATAAACACTCATCGGTCCGCCAGATAAAATTATACCATGAGGTCGATCCGCTTTAATTTTCGACAATGGATAATTGTGAGGTTGAATCTCCGAGTAAACTTTACTCTCTCTAATCCTTCGAGCAATCAATTGAGTGTATTGGGAGCCAAAATCCAGTATTAAGATTTTTTGTTGATGCTGCATGTGGTTTGAAAGTTTTAATAAAACGCCGGAAAAATTCCGGCATTATAAATAAATAACTTTTTTTGTAAACAACTTATTGACCTAGCAAATTTGAATATGCTGCTGAATCTAATAACTCGCCTAATTGGGATGAATCAGTCATTTCAACTTTTATTATCCATCCATCTCCATATGGATCTGTGTTAATAATTTGCGGCTCATCAGTTAATTTACTGTTCAACTCGATCAATTTACCAGAAACTGGCGCATATAAATCACTTACTGTTTTAACTGCTTCGATAGTTCCGAATGATTCACCAATTGTAAGCTCAGAAAGATCAGGACTAATATCAATAAAAACTATATCTCCTAATTCACCTTGTGCAAAATCAGTTATACCAATCAATGCAGTATTTCCATCAACTTTAATCCATTCATGATCTTTAGTATACTTTAGGTTTTCTGGAATGTTCATTTTTTCCTCAGAATTATTTTAAATGTTTATCTATAAATGAAGTATCAAAAACTCCGCTCTTGAAAATTTCATTATCCAATACTTTTTTGTGGAACGGAACAGTAGTCTTTATTCCTTCAACTGTAAATTCTTCAAAAGCACGTTTCGCACGAGATATCGCATGTGGGCGATCTGTTCCCCAAACAATTAATTTTGCAATTAATGAATCATAATTTGGAGGAATCAAATATTCATTATAAACATGGGAATCCACTCTAATACCAAACCCTCCGGGGAAGTGAAGATATTCAATTCTTCCTGGAGAAGGTCTAAAATTGTGATCGGGATCTTCAGCATTTATTCTAAATTCAATTGCGTGTCCTTTTGGCTGCTGAGGTAGATTTTCAACTTTTTCACCAGCTGCAACAAGTATTTGCTGTTTAATTAAATCAAGATTTTGAACCATCTCTGTAACTGGATGCTCAACTTGAATTCTTGTGTTCATTTCGATAAAATAAAAATTCAAGTATTTATCGACTAAAAATTCAATAGTACCAGCACCTTCATAATTAACAGAACGCGCTCCAAGCAATGCAGCCTCACCCATTTTATTTCTAACATCAGAAGTAATAACCGGCGAAGGAGCTTCTTCAATTAATTTTTGATGACGTCTTTGGATAGTACAGTCACGTTCTCCATAATGGTAGACATTGCCGTGCTGATCTCCCATCACTTGAATTTCAACGTGACGTGGATTCTCAATAAATTTTTCTAAGTAAAGATCTGGAACACCAAAAGCTGCCTGAGCTTCAGCACTTGCTGTTAGAAATGACTTTTCAATTTCACTTTCGCTGAAAACAATTCTCATCCCTTTTCCACCGCCTCCAGCAGAGGCTTTCAACATCACTGGATAACCAATTTCAGAAGCTATTCTTTTTGCTTCTTCAATTGTCTGCACTACTCCATCACTTCCAGGAACAACTGGAACTCCAACCTTACGCATCGTTTCTTTTGCAAAAGCTTTATCTCCCATTTTGCGAATTGAATCTGGAGATGGACCAATAAATTTAATATTTGATTCTGAACATATCTCGCTGAATTCCGCATTCTCGGCAAGAAATCCATAACCAGGGTGAATTGCATCCGCACCGGTTACGGCTGCAGCAGATAAAATACTTGGAATTTTTAAATAACTTTCTTTACTAAGTGGAGGTCCAATGCAGACAGCTTCATCAGCAAATATAACATGTAATGAATCGCGGTCTACTTCAGAATAAACCGCAACAGTTTTAATTCCAAGTTCTTTACAAGTTCTAATTACTCTAAGAGCTATCTCACCACGGTTAGCGATAAGAATTTTTTTGAACAAAATTTCCTCTTAAATGTTTGAAGAATTACTTTGTATCAATTAGAAAAAGCGGTTGTCCATATTCAACCGGAGTAGCATTTTCAACAAGTATTTTAACAATCTTACCATTTACATCAGACTCAATTTCATTGAGTAATTTCATAGCTTCAACAATACATAAAACAGTTCCGGTTGCAATAGAATCACCAACTTCTACGTAAGGGTCAGCATCTGGTGCTGGTGCTCTATAAAATGTTCCGACTATAGGGGATTTGACTTCATGAAGGTCGGATTTTGTTTCGCGCTTAATTTCAACGGAAGGACTTTCTGCAATAGGAATTGCTGCATTACTTTGCACCATCGGTCTTGAATATTCTATTGGTGTTTGAAAACTAAAATTCGCAGCATTGTGAGTATTCTTTGATATTTTAACTTTCAGATCACCTTCTTGAACTGAAAAATCAGTGATCTCACTTTGCTCAACCATTTTGATGAGCTTTTTAAGTAGATTTATATCCATATCCTTCACAATTTAGTTTTTAACTCGTTCAACATAAACACCGGTTCTGGTGTCTACTTTTAGCATATCCCCTTCATTAACGAAAAGAGGGACATTGATCTGCGCTCCAGTTTCAAGCTTAGCGGGTTTCATTACATTTGTTGCTGTATCACCTCTGAATCCAGGTTCTGTTTCAACTACTTGTAAATTAATAAACATAGGAATTTCTGCAGAAATAATTTGGTCTTTATCATCGTAAAGGATTTGAATTTCTTCTCCTTCCTTTAGATAAACAGAGCCACCGCCAATTATGTCTTCATTAACATATATTTGTTCAAATGTTTCATTATCCATCAATACGAAACTTTCACCGTCTTTGTAAACAAATTGATACTTGCGTCGTTCAACTGAAACTGCGTCAATTGATTCACCAGAACGAAAAGTATTTTCCAAAACTTTACCGGTTTTAAGGTTTTTTAGAGTTGTTCTTACAAAAGCTCCACCTTTCCCGGGTTTTACATGTTGAAACTCTGTAACCACAAAAGGATCACCTTTATATCTTATGATTAAACCATTTCTTAAATCGGATGTATCTGCCATTAAATATCCTCTGAAGCGATTAAAATATACCCACCACTTACTATAAAAGCAAGGATGGTATTTAGTAAAATTATTAGGAATTAACTTTCAGTTTGAAATAAATATCGATCAATTTCTTGTGCAGCCATTGAAGAAGTAAATTCTTTCTTTATTTCCTCAAAAATTGATTTTGCATCTTCTTTTTTACCAATTCTCAATAAATTTATTCCAGCCCTTAGTAAATAGTCCGGGGTGGATGGATTGCTTATAGAAACTCTTGCAGCATCTTTATAAAGATCTACTGCTTTTTCATATTCTTTTTTCGTTTCATAGTAGGAAGCTTTACCAGCTAAAGAAGTTGCTTTTAATAAGGGATTTGAACCAGAATAGTCATCATAAAGTTGGAATGCTTCTTCTAATTTATTCAACACGATATAGGAATTAGCCAAATATATTTTTGCAATTTCACCTTGTTCAGTATTTCCAAAATTGTCAACAATTTGTTTTAACCCAACTACATTGGCATTCGGCTGCCCATCAATAGCTTCTTGAAATGACCCAGCTTCATAAACGGGCATTATTTTAGCTAGTTGAGAAGCTGCAGCAAAGTTATCATTCGATTTTTTATTTGAAAATAGTATTACTGCAATTACTACTAATGCAAGTGCTGCAAATACAATCAAAAATTTGGCTTGATATTCTTTATAATAATTCATCACCTGATAATATGTTGTAACAAGTTTGTCTTGTTTGATCTCTTTTTTGGTAATTCTTTTTTTCTTAGTAAGCACTTTATCCTCGTTTGTTAAAATCCAAAATTTAGGGGCAAAATTTAGTAAATATTATAATCCTATTCTAATGTGATTAGAAAAAATCCAAGCGTTTCCATTAAGATAAACTTCTACACGATAGGCACCAGCCTCTTTTACATCAAATTCAGCTTTATTACTGTCAATTGATTCGTAAATTTTACCATTTTTTATCAATTTAATTGTTCCGATGATTTCCGGAATAACGACACATAATTTAGATTTTGCTAAAAATGGAACAGAATCTCCCATTTGATAAACGTTACCATCAGCTTCTAAAAAGAACCGAAAGCCCTTTGCATTCCCGTGATAAAAATTCGAGGCAAAACAGCACCCATGCTTTAATGATTTGTAAAATTCTTCTTTTGTATTTGGTAATGATAAGTTTAATGGATCAGGTTTAATTTCAGTTTCCAATAATACATGGGTTCTTATCGATTTGAATAGCACCTTGTAGGGAAAAACTTCAAATTCAAAAAAACCAAGTAAATTTACTTTATGAGCATGAGCATCAACACCGCCAATTCCTACTACTCTTCTTTTTAAATTCAATTCATCCCATTTATTCAAAGTTACAGTAAAAGGTGCATTTATAGATTTAAGAGGATGAACAAAGTAATTATATTTATTTTGTTCAGTTAAACCTTCCATCCATTCAGACATATGATTCCAGATTTCCATTCCAGTAAAATCTTCGGTTTCCCATTCAGTCCATGGATATGGCGGGTGTTCTTTCATTGAATCTCTTATTTCATGAGGATGAGCAATAAAACTAATGCCTCCGGATTCATTGATTTGTTTTGTATATTCTTTTGCCGGTAACCTTGTAGAAAGGGTTTCGTTTACATTAAAAGCTAAAAGATGGTTTTTATTTTCTTTATCATTTATTTCATATCCGACAAGAATTAATGTATCCTTGTACCATCCTTCAAAACCTTCGTGTAAAGCTCTTAAAGTGTTGTGATCTGTTAACAAAATAAAATCTAAGCCGACTTCATTACCATAACCGGCTATTTCTTTAATTTCACCTGAACCATCGGAAAAAACTGAATGGACATGAATTGCACCAACTAATTCAAACATAACTCACCAAATCTCATAGAAATAATTATAACTAATCAATGAACATTAGTTGTTGACTTCAAAAAGAGTAGTATACTGTGTTGTTTGTTCTTTAATCATATCAGAAAGTTTTGTCATTAAAATATCAATCCTTTCATCTTGATTATCGTCAAAATTTTCAAATGCTTCTTGAGAAGTAAATATGTACACTTCTTCAAAGTTGTTAGCTTTATTCTTTTGTTCAAATACTGAGTAGTTTTCCAAACCTTCAGCTTTAACCAAATTTTTTAATTCCCTTACAACATCTAAATATTCTACCCTTCTTTCTGGAAAGATATTATAACGAATTGAAAATATTACTCTACCCATGTATCTCCTTATTAGATTGTAATTTCACCATTAAAAATTATTTTTGCCGGACCCGTCAATGAAATATTTTCAATTTCATTCCCGTTCTGCTGGAAATCTACTGTCAATATATCACCGCTCTTTGCTAAAAAATTTATAGGTAATTTTCTTTTATTTTTGAAAAAAGTAATTATTGCTGAAGCAACTATTCCAGTTCCACATGATAAAGTTTCATCTTCAACTCCACGTTCATAACTTCTTATATTTATGACCGAATTTGTTGAGTCAATAAAATTCACGTTAACTCCATCCGGAGCAAAATCAGGTGAATATCTTATCTCACTCCCAATTTCTTTAACCGGAAAATTGTCCAAGTTATCAAAGCGAGAATTAGCTTGATTTGGTTGTTGAAGAACATCATTAATATTAATTACCACATGTGGCGAACCAGAATCACAAAAACAAGCATTAATCAATTGCCCAGCAGCATTAATCTTAAAATCAAACTTCATTTTTTTAGGGGACAGCAAATAAAAGATAACTCTTTCATCCTCTAAAACTTGTCCCGAATAAGAAATATTATTTGAAAGAAAATCAATTCTATCTGATTGAATTCTTTTTGACAAAAAACAGTACCATAAAGAACATCTTGCACCATTAGCACACAATGAGCCGGTTGATCCATCCGAGTTATAATATGTCATTTCAAAAGGATAATCTTTAGACTCCGAAATTAGGATCACTCCATCAGCACCTATGCCGTTTCTACGATCACATACTTTTCTAACAAAAATGGGTGAAAGCGAGAGATTTTCATTCAATTTTTGGTCAAAAAGAACAAAATCATTCCCAGAACCGCTCATTTTTGTAAAGTAAAAACGACTCATTTCAAGTTCAAATTTAACTTAATAATGATGCTAAAGCAATCGAAAAAAATGGGTTGGCACGGTTTTATACCGCAATTAGATATACAATTCATTGTATTTTTTTACTATTCAATAGAAATTCTATACTACAATTAAAATGCGAATGAAAAAATTTCATCCAGAAAATAAATATCGTAAGCGCCGTCTCTGCTGAACTTAGTAGTTGATGCAAACCAGTTTTTATTTTTTTCAACTTGGTAATTTTTTGTAAACTGATTTTGTTTTACACCGTTAACATTAAGATCTATAAAAAGAGTGATGGTGCTTTCGGAAAGTTTTTTATTGCCAGCATTAAGCAAAATACACGCAGATTGATTTACCGCAATGTTTTGGGAATAGATTATATCTATTGGTGTTCCAAACTCTGTGTAGGCTTTGCAAACAGTTATATGCTGTGCAGCCAGATTCGAAAATAAAAATAATGTTAGGATTAATATCGTCTGTTTCAAAAGTAACGTAAAGTAGTTGAGTAAAATTTAAGTTAAAGGAATAAATATTACAAGAAAGAAGAGTAGAACAAAATTATTAGAGCATTGTTTAAGAATCGCCCTTGACCACTCTTTCACAAATGGAATAAAGAGTAATAAAAAGGGATTGACTCTGTATAAAAAAATGCTTATCTGTATAAAAAGTAAAAATTGTTATAATATGTAAGTGGGTCTGCACAAAATGGATTTTAATACAAATTTTCTTTTTTTCTCCTCAAAATTTATTCAGCAAACAAATACCCACATTACAAAGCGAAAACAAGTTCATCTTTCAAAAATAAAATCTAAAATATTTTTTTTATTATAAAGCGTTTTCATTTAGGTTTTAATTGCAAGATTGTTAGTTTAATCAAATATTTATTTCGGATTAGTTGTTGGACGATAAAAAAATTTATTCACCACTATATCTCATGTATTAAGAAACTATATGAAGTAAATTTTTATCCATCAGGATTTGTATAGTACTATACTTATTTACAAAAAACTTGTTTTTTTGGAGGAATAATGAAAAAAAATGAAATCTTTTATGTTATTATAATCTTGAGCAACACGTTGTATTCACAGATATTTATTGAACCAGTGAACTCAGTTTCCGATGGGTTTAAGAAAAGATACTATAGTCAAAAACGGGAATATAACCCATTGCATGTTGGCAATGTATGGCAATATCGAAATACAGAAAGTGGAACCTTGCTAACAACAAGGATTGTACAGGATAGTGTGATTTATGGTAAAAAATATTTTAAAAAAACATCTTATCAATTAAATGGAGCAAAACCAAATTTTGTTTCATGGGAAAGAAATGATACGGTTAGCGGTGTTTCGTTTATGCTTGATTTCGAGGATGTAAATACAAATGGTAATTTTATAGAAGAATTGCCGCTCGATAGTCTAGAAAATCCATATTGGTCACGTTATATTACATACAAATATTCATTTCCACGACCTAATCCTTTTACTTTTGCCCCAGGCCAAAAAACTGTTTTGGTTAAAGATACAGGATGGGTAAAAATTGAAGCAGATACTTTAATAAAAAGACGTTTCGAGATTTTAGAATTATTTTGGCAAGAAACAATCATTGACAAAATAGGTGTTCAAGTATTTATGCTTGAAGGTCCAAATACAGTTTGCACTGGTGCAATTATCAATGGTAAAAAATATGGAACAATAGTTGGAGTTAAAGAAAATGAACAAGTGCTTCCATATGAATTGAAGTTAGAAAATAATTTCCCAAATCCTTTCAACCCAAGTACTACTATTAATTATACAATACCTATTAGTCAAAAATCGGTAAATCAATATTCTGATGTTAAGTTAATAGTGTATGACACTATTGGAAGAGAGATAGCTGTTTTAATTAATGAAAAAAAATCAAGCGGTACTTATAGTGTTAAATTTGATTCAAAAAATCTGTCAAGCGGCGTGTATTACTACTCATTAATAACAGATTTGAAAAGAATTACAAAATCAATGGTATTAATTAAATAGGGAGATCTGAAATGAAAACCAGAATATTTATCATATTAATAATCTTGAATATAATATTTAGTTTAAAATTAACAGCAGGGATTGGAGATAAATGTGGAACTACTTCCGGTAGTTCGGCTCCCTATCTGCCAACAAGCGGCAACATCAAGGTTCTTGTAATATTTGCTCAATTTAAAGACGATCCTCAGACAACTCATAATGGTTGGGCTAAAGATAGTTATCCAGATTGGGCAAGCACATTTGTAAATTCTTCCACAGGTGGAACGTACCCATGGAATAATTTATCTCCTGTCTTCCGCACAAAATTAAAGAGGGGCAAAAAAACTGAGAAAATGACTTAAAAAGTGAATAAAACTTCCAACTTAGACTGACCCGTATTAAATTTAGGTTATGTTTATAAGGAAGAAGCAAAA
>Ga0194120_10005797_pt1 | contig 17906 bp, 18 predicted proteins | sample TA2MahCa65mmetaG_FD_148642 | JGI IMG/M metagenome (GOLD analysis project Ga0194120, IMG submission 148642) | Freshwater microbial communities from Lake Tanganyika, Tanzania - TA2015019 Mahale Deep Cast 65m | ecosystem: Environmental > Aquatic > Freshwater > Lake | place: Tanzania: Lake...
CGGCCGGGCCGTCGCCAAACTCAAGAGCGGCAAGACCATCGTATCGGACATGCTGCTCTATGCCATGGGCCGGATCGCCAACACGGACGCCTTGAATCTCCCGGCCATCGGCCTGCAGACGGACCCGCTCGGCCAGCTCAAGGTCAACGAGTTCTATCAGACCGAGCTGCCCCACATCTATGCCGCCGGCGACGTGATCGGCTTTCCCGGCCTGGCCTCCACCTCCATGGAGCAGGGCCGCCTGGCGGCCTGCCATGCTTTCAAGGTGGAACAATCCACCCTGCCCAAGGTCATGCCCTACGGCATCTACACGATTCCGGAAATCTCCACGGTGGGCAAAAACGAAGAAGAGCTGACGGAGCAGGGCGTCCCCTACGAAGTCGGGCGGGCCTGGTACCGCGAGATCGCCAGAGGGCAAATCTACGGCGACCTGGAAGGGCTGCTCAAGCTCATCTTCCACCGGGACACCATGCAACTCCTGGGCGTCCACATCATCGGCGAAGGCGCCACCGAGCTGATCCACATCGGCCAGGCAGTCCTGACCTACGGCGGCCAAGTGGACTTTTTCGTCCACAACGTCTTCAACTACCCCACCCTCGCCGAATGTTACCGCACCGCCGCCTTGGACGGGATCAACCGGATGGGCAAACTCTAACGCGAGCGTCAGGCCCCATCCGCGCATCATCGAGAGCAAAGGAGCCCCATGGCATTCTGCGAACGCTTGCGCAAGCTGGCCCAACCCATCTGGGACGCCCAGCTCACCCATCCCTTCGTGGTCGCCCTGGGCAAGGGCACGCTGCCGGCCCGCAAGTTTCGGTACTACATCCTGCAGGACGCGCGCTTTCTGGGCGACCTGGCCCGCATCTTTTCGGCAGGAGCGCAGAAGGCGCCGGACGCCGAGTCGGCGCTGACATTCAACAAGCTGGCCGAAGAGACGCTCCTCGTGGAGCGCAACCTGCACGAGAGCTACGGCCAACGTTGGAAGATGACGCCGCAGCAGATGACCGCCGTCCCCATGGCCCCCACCACCTACGCCTACACGCGCCACATGCTGGCGGTGGCTGCAACCGGAACCGCCGCCGAGATCACCGTCGTGGCCCTCCCCTGCGCCTGGATCTATTGCTGGGTCGGCCAGCACTTGTTGAAAAATGGTCCGCCGAAGGCCGGCCACCCTTACCGCGACTGGCTCACACTCTATGCCTCGCCGGAGTTTGCGGCCGTGCAGCGCTGGATGAGGAGCAAGGTGGATGAGTGGGCGACGCAGGCGGGACGGGACGAGAAGCGGCGGATGGAGGAAGCCTTCGTGACCAGCTCGCGGTATGAGTGGATGTTTTGGGAGATGGCGTGGAACGAGGAGGAGTGGCCGGTGTGAAGACACGGGTCCTGGCCTTCTGCGGCCAGTCTTCCCTGGTGCTCGCGCAACGCGCGCCCTCGGAAGGGCCTCGTTGGACGCGCGCAATAACGGGCAGACCGGCCGCCGCCGGCCCCCCAGATAAAAACCGGCCAGAGGGGAAAGAGAGTGGCGCTTCGCTCAGCCGTCGGCTTCTTCCTTGCCCAATCCTTTGCGTCATTGGCTACTTAGGATGAGACAGACTTGGCGCGGGATTCTGGTTGTGTTGTTGGTCTTCCTGACTGGCTGTGCCGGAAAGGAGACGCGGCAGGCGGAGGCGGCGGAGCTGCGGCGCCTGGCCATGTTGACGGCGCCGCTGGAAGCCCCGCTCGATCCCAAGCCAAGAGCTTGCCTGGTGATCGAAAAGACCGAGAAGATCAACGCGGCGGTCACTTTCGTCTCGTCCGCCGATGAAGGCCGCTGCACACACAGTCTGGTGGTGACTGAAGGCGCCCTGCAGAATCTGCGCGACGATGAGCTGCAAGCTGTCCTCGCGCACGAACAGTCGCACTACACGCTCGGCCACTTGGATGCCTATGCCAAGCGGCACAAAATCAAGATGGCTTTCAAGTCCGTCTTCCTCGTGATCTCGCAGATCACCTGGATCGGTTATGCGATCGGGAACATCGGTTCCCTGGCTACCGACGCGGTCTCGAACGCCTATACGCGCGAGGATGAAACGGCGGCGGATCTCGAGGGGGCAAGGTTCCTGCGGGAGGCCAGCGTGAAGTGGCCCGGCCCTAACAAACCGTCAGGCTGCGACCAGATGGCCAAGATGCTGGAGGTCCTTCACCGGCACAGCGGCGATTCGCTTTGGGCCGATTACCTGGGGGACCATCCGAGCCTGACTGCACGGACTTTGATCGTGCAGGCGTATTGCGACGGATTACCGACGGCATCGTGATTCATCGCCAGGACACGTCAATTCTCTAAGGCAAGAAAAGGAGTAGGAGTCTTTCACCACTCATGTCATGTGCATCGCTCGATGCGCGCAGTTAAGGGCATCTTAGCCAGCCCTACCCACCAAATCCGAGAAGACGAGTTAGCTCGGGCATTTTCTCGTTTATGAAGTGAATAAGTTTGCTTGCACTAGCGAGTGTAAGTCCCACCTTTTGAATCCTCTCCAAAATGGCCGCAATTGTGCTGGGGTTACGTTCTTCCTTTGTAGTTTCTATCTCTTTCAACAGGCCTTTAATCAATCTAAAAAGCTCTTCTCGCTCTGTTTTATGACGTTCATCGACATGGCCGATAATTTCGATCAATTGGCGCAATAAAAGACCGGCCTGCTCCTCCTCACCCCCCTTTTGTATAAGCTGAGTTACTGCGCCACTAAGCTGTGACTGAACAACATGTCCTACAACCAAATTTCCAATTTGACTCCCACTAATGCTAATGGGAGACATGGCTACGCTTGGCTTCATTTCTCGCAGTTTAATCCTGTCCTGGATATGGCCTATGAGACTGCTGCGACTCTCTTCTAATACACGCACGGTGTGTTTTTGATAATCGGCCGACCAAGGAACATCCTCGGAAATGCAACCAGTCGCTTCAGCGAAGAGATTCTGCAATGCGTCATTAGAAGGATTTGTAAAGTGCTGATCTGAGTTGAGCCCCAACTTATCGGAGTTCTGAACCAGCGCATCAATGAAATCGTCAATGATTTGCTCGATACATTTCGCGTAAGCTTCGGCTATGGCTTCAGAAGTCACACTACTTTGCAATACTCCACGCCGATTGAATTCTCCCTTGATTTCCTGCACTTGCCTCCGCGGTGGAAATCCCCGTTTGTGTTTTACCTCTCGCAGAATGGTGGAAAGAATGTCATTCATTGAATTGAACCTCTTCCGTCCATTTTATTTTCGGCCATCTCATCCTAGCGTTTCAGAAGTTACCACCTTCGCGATTCACGCCAGAGCATGACAGATCAGGCATCACGGACCGTCAAATGACGCGAGAGGGCAGTTTGGGATTCAGCACCTTGCGGGCGCTTTCCGCGCCGCTCACCGGCAGCCGACCTGGATTGAGCAATCCCACCTGCATGAGGACACCGGCCTGATCCCAATAAATGTGCTCGTGGGAAATCTTGCCGTTCTTGAACCCCACGATGACGGCGACCGCCATCTCGACTTTCTTGCCCGTTGGGACCACGCCGGGCAGCAGCCAGTCCATGGCCGTGGTGTGCGTAAAACTGATCACCAGTTCTTCCACAATCTGATCGCTGCCGACGGTCCGGGAGACGTTCACCATCTTGACGTCGGGAGGAAAAAATTTCCCGACGAGGTGATCGCGGTAAAAATCGCGGACTCCTTTGCCGCCCACCCCGCCGGCCATCGTCGGCACATGGTTGAGGTGGGGATTGTCGGACATGGTGGCCATGGTGGTGTCGAGGTCGCCGTCCAGCTCCGCTTTCACATGACGCTGAAATAGTTCCACCATGGCCCGCTGGGCCGCTGACAAACCGTCATTCATAGTTGCTGACTCCTTTTGTTTCGACGATGGTCGTCACTGGTTTCATGGCGATTCCTTACAGCCCCGCCTAGGACTACGCCGAACCGCGTAAAAAATCAACGGGGCGTGAGGGGGCCCAGGAAAAGCATAGCGCCGGCCAGGCACACGGCCCTTTCGCTTGACGGCCGGTATAACAGCGGTTATACTTTTGCATTATGAAGACTGCTATTTCGATTCCCGACACAGAGTTTGAAGCAGCCGAACGGCTGGCAAAGCGGCTCCGCGTGAGCCGGAGTCAGCTCTACCGGAAAGCGATCACGGACTTCGTCGCCCGTCACGCGGAAACGCGCGTGACCGAAAAGCTGAACGAGGTCTACGCAGAGCCGGCCGAGTCCGTTCTGGATGAGCTATGGCAACGGGCGCAAGCCAAGTCGGTCCAAACGAACGAGTGGTAATTCGAAGGGGCGACGTGTGGTGGGCGGCCCTTCCTCCTCCCTCAGGGTCTGAGCCAGGGTACCGTCGTCCCGTTCTTATCCTCCAAGCCAATTCCTTCAATCAGAGTAAGATTCACACGATCATTGGAGCCGTCATCACCTCCAATCTTCGTCTTGCCGAAGCGCCAGGCAATGTCCAACTATCCAAACGCCAAAGCGGGCTTCCCCGTGAATCCGTGGTCAATGTGTCCCAGGTTGTCACCTTCGACCGTTCCTTCCTCTCCGATCGGATCGGTCGAATCCCGCCCTCCAAGCAACAAGAAGTAGACAATGGGCTGCGTTTGGTCCTCGCTCTGTAGCAGATGAGCTAAAAGGCGGCGGGAATTCTTGGGGGGAGACACTCAAGCGCCGGGAACCGTTTGCCAAATTGAGTATGGGGGAGCGGATTTTTCTTTGCGCGCTCGGGTTCGCCGGAGCTCGATTTGAGGCGAGAAAGAGAGGGCGCGCCATGACACATTCCTATTCGGATTGTTTTTTTTGCGGAGGCTGTGTCGAAGAACGGCTTGTCCAGCGGGAAATCTGGTGGGAAAATCGGTTGTTCATTGTGGAGAAAGTTCCCGTCGGCGTATGCAAGCAATGTGGGGAGAAAGTTGTGCTGCCCGACGTGGCGAAAAAGATCGATGGGCTTTTGAAGAGCCCCGGATCGCCCGACAAATTCATCACCGTGCCGGTCTACTCTCTTGCCTAACCAACGGGCTTCCCATAGCGCACCGACGCGCGCCAGTAGTCATCGGCACGTTAGGCCGACTTACTGCTCAGGCTTCTTCGTGGCGGGTTTTTTCTTGGAGGGTTTTCGTTCGACGGATTGGGATTTGAGCCTGGAAAGTTCGGTGGATTGTTCGGCGAGTGTCTGCTTCAGCCTCTCGATTTCCTCTTGAAGCTTCTGCATCTGGTTTTGCATCCCCCCATCGGCGGCATCGCTTGGCTTGGCTTGAGCCGGCGCCGGCGGTTGCATGCTCGCGGCAGGAACAGCGGGCCGCACGCTGGGCTGGGCCGCCACCGGAGCCGTGACCGGAGCTGTGACCGGAGCCGGAGCGAGGGCCGGGGCCAGGGGAATGGCCGGTCTTCTCGCGGCTTCGAGGAACCCCGTCTGGTCCAGGATCATTTCGCTGGCGGCAAGGCCTGAGTAGCCCCCCAACCAACTGGTCTGCGTCTCAAGCGCGAAGCGGGCTGGATCGAAGGTGAGGCTCTGGCCCCGCTTCTTCACGGCGCTCACGGGATTGGCCTTGACCGCCCTGGATTCTTCCGGCGAGACCGCCTCGCGATGGTTGGCGAGCAACACGTGCAGGCGCCGATCCGCGATGAAGAAGCCGCCGGAGGTGATCTCCTGCCCCGTCCCGGCCGAGCGCGTCACCACGAACACGATCCATTCCGAGGGCCGGGCCATCTGAAAGGCCTGTCGCAGCCTGGGCGCCAGCGAGCCGGCTTCGTCTGCCGTAAAGACCGGCTGGGGCGCCGGTTTCTGCTCAAGGGCGCCGACCCGTTCCTGGACGAGCAGCCGGTTGAGGATTTCCCGCAGCTCCAGCTCCGACCAGTCGGCCGGATGGTCGTAACGCAGTGACGCCGCGGGGTCCGGATCGGCATGGCTGTCCAGACGGACGAGCCAGGAGGGATCGCTGTGCACGGCGCGGGTGGCAAAGGTCGGGCCGGCGCAGCCCAGGCAAAGGAGCAAGAGGCATGGCAGCACCGCTTTGATCATGGACCCTCCGCCGGACAGGCTGCCTCTGCCTTATACACGGATTTACCGGAGGCGGCAACCGCGCCGGCACCTTTACTGTGACGGCACGTTTCGTATACAACAGTCCTACGTGTCCGGCCGGTTCCTTTTGAGCCGGCCTCTCTAGGGAAACCCATGAAACAAGTCCTGACCATCGCGGGCTCGGATTCCGGCGGCGGCGCCGGGATTCAGGCCGACATCAAGGCCATGGCGGCCAACGGCGTCTACGGCCTCTCGGCGGTCACCGCGATCACCGCGCAGAACACCAAGGGCGTGACGGCGATCCACGACCTGCCGATTGCGGTCATCGAGGCGCAGCTCGACGCGGTCTTCGACGACTTCGAGGTGGCGGCGGTCAAGACCGGCATGCTCTCCTCGGCCCAGATCGTGGATGCCGTGAGCCGGAAGCTGAGAAAATACCGGGCCGCCAACATCGTCGTGGACCCGGTCATGGTCGCCAAGAGCGGCCACCCCCTCCTGCAACAGGACGCGGTGGACCACCTCAAGACTGCGCTGATCCCCCTGGCCCTGCTCGTCACCCCGAACATTCACGAGGCGGAACTCCTGTCCGGCCTGACGATCGCGTCCCTGGCCGATGCGCGCCAGGCCGCCAAGATCATCCACAAACTGGGCTGCAAGCACGTCTTGATCAAGGGCGGGCATCTGCTCGCCGAGAAGGGCACCGACCTGCTCTACGACGGCCGCTTCTTCAACCTCTTCACCGGCGAGTTCATCGAGACGCCCCATACCCACGGCACGGGCTGCACCTATGCCTCGGCCATCGCCGCCCAGATCGCCAAGGGGAAATCGGTGCCCGATGCCGTCAAAACCGCCAAGGTCTACACCACCGAAGCCATCCGCCACGGCCTGGCCATCGGCCACGGCAAGGGCCCGACCAATCATTTCTACTTTTTACCCGAGTAAGGCGTGAGGATGTCGTCATGACACATTGGCACATTCGTCCGGCCACCTTCTGGCTGACCGGTTTGCTCTGGCTGCTTCTGTCGTCCGCCTTGGGCCTCGCGCTCTTCCTGGGCACGATGCTGGGCCGGCCGCTCCCGTCGGTCTTCCGCGTCCTGCACGTGCACAGCGCCTTGGTCGGCGGAGTCGCCCAAATCATCCTGGGGGCACTCCTGTCGTTCATCCCGCCCCTGCTCATGACCGGGCGGGACCGGCCAGAATCCCATCCGGTCTTGTTCCTGGCAATCAACGGGGGCACGGTCGGGATGCTGGCCGGATTTGCGGCGGGACATTCGCTCTGGGTCGGCGCGGCCGGAATCTTGGTGGTCCTCGCCTTTCTCTCCCTGGTAAGCGATGCCTTGCGCCAGGTCAGAAGCAGCTTGATCTCGCCCCCGCTGAACCTCTGGTTTTACGGCGTGGCCGTCTTGGCGCTCTTGGTTGGATTGGGCATGGGCGAGGCCATGGCCCTGCGCCTCCTGCCCCAGGATATCCTCGGGCAAGGACGGCTCGCCCACATCCACCTCAATGTCTTGGGCTTCGTGACGCTGACGATCGTCGGCACGATGCACAATCTGTTTCCAACCGTGCTGAACGCGCCGCTCTACAGCCCGCGCCTGGCACGGGCGACCTTTGCCCTCTTGCCGCTCGGCATCCTGCTGCTGATCGCCGGCTTTCTGTTCTCTCTCCTCCCGCTGACCATCGCGGCAGGGGCGGTCATCCTGGCCGGCGTGCTTCTCTATAGCTACAACATCCTGCGAACCTGGCTGAAGGCGGGACGGCCCCAACAGATTGCCGTGGCCCATTTCATGATGGCCACGTTGTTCTTGGTCATCGCCACAAGCGCCGGCCTCTTCGTCGCGGTCAACGCCTCCTGGACTCCGCCGCTCATGCCCTTCGGCACCTTGCACCTGGTGGCCTACACGCACCTGGCGCTGGTCGGGTTCATCTTGCAGACGATCGTCGGCGCCCTCTCTCACCTCCTGCCGATCAACCTGGCCCTGCACCGGGTCAAGAGCAACAAGAAGCGCGGACCCTACCTGGCCGAGCTGGCGGCGCTGGCCGAGCGATGGCGGCCGCTCCAAGTCGGAGCCCTGAGCTTGGGCGCTATCGGCTTGGCCTTCGTCGCCACCCTGGTCTGGCAATTCAGCTTGAACGAGACCCCGGTCCAGATTGCCGCCTGGACCAGCGCGGCCCTGCTCGGCCTGGGCCTGGCCATCGTGGGATTGAAAGTCATCCGGCTCTTCCTGCACCAGCCGGCAGCCCACATGCACGAGTGACGACATCTCATCATGATCGGCCAGGCATGATCGAACAAGCGCTCACCTTTTACGACTCCTTAGGCCATCGAAGCTCAGGGGTCCTGGCTGAACCGGACCGCCCCACAGACCGGCTGGTCGTCCTCTGCCACGGGTTCCTCTCGAACAAGAACAGCACGACCAACAAAGTCCTGACCGCCCAACTCGTCGAGCAAGACATCGCCACCCTGCGATTCGATTTTTTCGGACAAGGCGAGAGCCAAGGCCCCTTCGAGCGCATCACCGTCAGCATCGCATTGGCGCAAGCCCTGGCCGCCCTCGATCTGGCGGCCTCCAAGGGCCACCGCCGCATCGGGCTCATCGGCTCAAGCTTCGGCGGGTTGGTGGCGATTCTGGCTGCGGCCCAATGGTCACACCCACCCGCCCCAGGCGCCATTGCACCCACCCGCCCCGAGCCTGCCAAGCCAGGCTCCTGTCCAGAAGGACGCGCCCCTTCCCGTGCCCTGGCCTGTCTGGGGCTGAAATGTCCCGTCCCGGACTTTGAAGAGATGTTGCGGTTGGAGTTTGGGCCGGAGGGCATCGCAGAATGGAAACGCACCGGCACGATCCCGGACGTCACGGGCCGGCACGACCGCGTCAAACTACACTTTGCCTTCTGCGAAGACTGCGCCAGACACAAGGGCTACGAGGCGGCCTCCGCCGTCGCCGCGCCGACGGTGATCGTCCAGGGCGATCAGGACGAATATGTCCCGCTCCACCAGAGCCAACGCCTCATGGAGAGCCTCACGACGGAGAAAGCCCTGCACGTGCTCCCCGGCGCCGACCATGGATTCTCCAAGGGCGACGACTTCCGCCGCATGACGACCTTGCTGATCGACTGGATGGTCACGCACCTTCCGGCCGATGCCGGAGCGCGACGATGAGTCCGGAAAGCGGTCCGCCCACGGCCCAGCCCCTCCGTGAGGACCAACTGGAAGTCTTGAAGGTTCTCTATCCCTGGTATAAGGAAGAGGTGTTCCGGCGGCGCGAGCAGATGACGCGGCTGACCGCCTTCGCCAGCGCCTTTCTCGTCCTCTTGCTCGTCACGATGCCGGCGGTCCCGTCGCCGCCCCGTCCCACCTTCACCAGCGCGCTCTTCGCCATCACCGGCGTCGCGCTGTTCACCGGCATCTTCGCCTACCTGATCCTCCAGCAACGCAACCGCCACAGGCTGGCCAAGCATGCCTTGATCGAGATCGAACGGGTCCTGGGCCTCTTTGATGAAGGGCACTACGTGGCGGGCAAGAGTCTCTATCCGAAAGAGTGGCAGACCGCCTGGCTCAGCGACCGCAGCGTCACCGTCTACCTGACCGTCCTCACGGCCCTCACGGTCCTCGTCATCGCCGCCGTGCTCTTGCGCCCGTAACGGCTGCTGAAAAATCCCCCCAACTTCGTTCTCGCTCGCTCACCCCCTCAACGTACCCTCACCGCGTACGCATCGGGGTCTCGCATCACTGCGGCCTCGTTGGACGGCTTTTTGAGCAGCCTGTCAAGAAACATGCCGATCGCGAGAGTGATGCTTTTGGTGGCATTGCCGACCTGCTACAACAGCCGCCCCCCGACCACCCAATGGCGGTCGTCCGGCACGTCGATCAACAGGCGGCTGAGGTTCAGTTCGGCCAACTGAGCCGCCACCTCATCTTCCGTAAAGGCGGCCAGGAGCGAATGATAAAAATCGCGTCTAAGCACAGCCGGCTCGTCCGCCGCATAGCAATCCACGATCGCCTGAGCTTCCTCCGGCGACTCGGGGCGGAGCAGGTCCATCACCAGGACAGAGGCCCCGGGCCTCAGCAACTTCCTCAGGCCGTGCCAGAATTGCAAGGGATTGGGCAGGTGATGCAAGAGGCTGTTGGAGATCGCCGCATCGGCAGGCTCCGGCAACACCAAGGTCTGCACCCTCTCGCACCGGAGCATGATCCGATCCGCGAGCCCGGCCTTGCGCACCGCCTCCTCGGCCAGGCGGATCATGGCCGGCGAGGCATCCACGCCGGTCACCCGGCAGCCGGGCAGCGATCGGACGAACCGGATCGGGATATCGGCTGGGCCGCAGCCCAGATCGAGGACATGGCCCTCCGTCAGGTCCGGATAGTACTCGCGGAACCGATCCACGAAGCCCTGGTTTTCTTCCTCGAAGTCGGCCTTGGCGTAGACCAGGCACTGGGCTTCGTCTTCCATCAATTCCGGTTCAAGTGTCCGTTGCATCTGTGTCGCTCGTCGTCAGTCGCAAGTTGCAAGCAGCCATGTGACCAAGTTGGATTTGTCACGTGCCTGCTTGGTCACGTGTCGGCTCGTTCCATTTGTCTCAGGCCCCCTCGCAAGATTCCGGCGCCAGAACCTCCAACGCCAGCCAGCCCTCGCGCTCGCGCTGGGCCACCACGACCCCGCCGATCCCTTCGAAGGCCGCCGCAATGTCCCCGCGATCCTCCACGAGGAGACCGGACAGCACCAGCCTGACGCCCCTCTGCAAAGGCGAACGAAACCACTCCAGATTGCCGAGCAGGGTGTTCCGATCCAGGTTGGCCAGGATCAAGGTGCAGGGCCGATCCTCTGCCTTGGGCAGGTCTTGCAAGGTAGCCACCCGCAGATCCAATTCGGGACCGAATCCATTGGCCGCCGCATATTCTCGCGCACAATCGATCGCCACAGGATCGTTGTCGATGGCCAGGGCCGAAGCCGCGCCCAAGCGCAGGGCCGCCATGGCCAAAATCCCGCTGCCCGTGCCCAGATCCCAAAGCCGCTCGCCGCCTCGGATCGAATCCTCCAGCCATTCGATCAACATCCTGGTCGTGGCATGGTGCCCGGTGCCGAAAGCCTGCTTCGGGTCCAGAATCAGCTCGATCTCGCCCGGCTGCCGCCGCACCGCCTCAGGGCCGGCCCAACTCGGACGGATGACGATGCGCCCGATCCGGACCGGCTTCACCGACTTGGCCCATTGCTCGTTCCAATCTTGCGCGGGCAGGCGATCGACCGTGACGGCCGGCTCGGCGGGCTGAGGCCCCAGCCTGGCCAAGACCTGTTTTAAGCCTCGAAGAAGATCCGGCGTCCACCGATCGGCAGGCCAGTAGAGATGGATCGCGCCGGCCTCTTGCCAGGCGCCGGTGACGGCCGGGTCGTTCAACATGCCGAGGAGTTCGCCGGCATCCACGGAGGACTCGATCGTCACGTCCACCCAGTCCTGCATCTGCTCAGCAGCCGGCTTCACGGTTGGTTGACGCCATTGCACGGGAACAAGTAAGGTTTGGCTTCATGACCACGACGAATCGCATGGACCACCAGGCGCCAAGGGGGCAGAAGCGCGCCGCCGTCCTGTCGCGGGCACTGGCCCGCCTCGAACGATTGCAGGAACGGTCGCGGCTGGCCAGCGCAAAGATCAGTCGCTGGCGGCTGGCCATCTTCGTGACCGGCGCGCTCTGTGCCGTAGGCCCCTATAAGCTCGGCTGGTACCACCTCGGCAACGCGGCGCTGGGCTTCTTCGCGCTCATCTTCCTGCTCGTGGCCCGGTATCATAACAGGCTGGAAGACCGGATGCACCGGCTGAACCTCTGGGCCCAGCTCAAGCGAACCAATCTGGCCCGTCTCACCCTCGATTGGAAGGCCATCCCGGATCGCCCAGTCGAGACGCCGGCCTCCCATCCCTACGCGGCAGACTTGGACATCACGGGCCGTCATTCGTTATTGCAGTTGTTGGACAGAACGGTGTCTTCCAACGGGCGGGAACGGCTGGCCGGCTGGCTGCTCGACCAGACAGGCCGACCGCCGGATCAGGACCGGTGGCGGACCAGACAGGCCTTGATTCAAGAGTTGTCCAACCTGCATCTGTTCAGCGACCGCCTGGCGCTGGAAGCCGCACTCATCGGCAAGCAGGAAATCAACGGGCCGCGCATCCAGGCTGCCATCGCATCGCCGGCTGGATTTCCCGGCCTCATTCCGCTCCTGGCAGTCGAAACCACCCTCGCCATCGCCACGGCAGGACTGCTCCTTGGGTCCCTCGCGGCCGGGTTGCCGAACTACTGGATTTTCACCTTTGGAGTCTATGCAGTCCTGTCCCTCATGGATTCCAGCAAGACCGCGCCGGCCTTCGGCCGCGCCCTCTCGCTGCACGACGAGTTGGACAAGCTGGGCGCCCTGTTCCGCCTGATCGAGTCGCGTTCGTACCGGGCAAGCCCGGCGCTCGGACGCCTCTGCGCGCCGCTGAAAGACCGTGCCGAAAGGCCGTCGCGCTCCATCCGGAAGCTCGCGCGGATCTGCCAGGCCCTCAGCATCCGCGCCCATCCCCTGATCCACCTGGCCGTCAACGCGCTCGGTCCCTGGGACCTGTTCTTTACCCACAGGCTGGAGACGATTCGGCGGCAGATCGCCTCGGACTTGCCGACCTGGCTGGACCGTTTTGCCGAACTCGACGCCGCTGTGGCCCTGGGCCATTTTGCCTACCGCCACCCGGACTACCACTGGCCGTCCCAACCGGCCCAGCCCAAGCCGCAAGCCGGCAACGGCCGACCTGCGACCCTCGTCGCCAAGACGCTGGGCCATCCCTTGATCCCCCAGGCCAAGCGGGTCTCAAACGATCTGGCACTGCTCGGCCTCGGACGCATCCTGATCGTCACCGGCTCGAACATGTCCGGCAAAAGCACCTTCCTGCGCACGATCGGCGTCAATACCTGCCTGGCGCAAGCCGGCGCTCCGGTCTGCGCGGCCTCGTTCGACTGGACCTGGGCCAGACTGGCCTGTTGCATCAGGGTGGACGATTCGCTGGAGGAGGGGCTCTCGTTCTTTTACGCGGAGGTCAAGCGGCTGAAACGGCTCCTGGACGCAGCCTGCGACCGATCCGCCCCGCCGCTCCTCTTTCTCATCGATGAAATCTTCAAAGGCACCAACAACCGCGAACGGCTCCTGGGCAGCCGGGCCTTCATCCGCGCCTTGGCAGCCGGCAACGGCTTCGGCCTCGTCACCACGCACGACCTGGAACTGGCCGAGTTGGAGAACGACTTGCCCGGCGCCGCCAACGTCCACTTTCAGGAAACGGTCGAGGCCAACGAGTTGCGGTTCGATTACCGGCTGAGGCCCGGCCCCTGCCCGACCACAAACGCGCTGCGGATCATGGCGCTGGAAGGACTCCCGGTGCCGGACGACAAGGGCTCGCGCTGAGCCCAGGACGCGGCGGCTTGGCTTGACAGGCACGAACCCGCTCGCTAGCATGAGCCGCCCGCAAGAACTACGGACTGCGGCGATGCTTTCCACCTGACCATCGAAAGCAAGGGAGGCCCGACCATGACAGCCCCAACACGAACGATGCAGCCTTGGCTGCCGATCATCGCCCTTTCGTTCAGCCTGATCGCCTGCACGAGCAAGATGACGCCCAATCCGACCGACACCACCTCCTCCACCACGCCCGGCGCCCACTTCACGCAAGACGGGCTGCTCAAAGCGGACCACAAGGTCCAGGCCTTCGCCTCGTTGAACTTTGAAAATCTGAAAGATGAGATGGCCCAAGGCCGGGGGGAATACCTGGCCTCGCTGGAAACCTTGCTGGGTGTGCCGGAAGACCGGCACGATGCCTTCGCCGCCCTCGTGCGGGAGCACTACCCCGTCCTCTTCGCCTCCAACCGGACCACGCCCAACGAATTGGTGTCCGCCCTCAACCAGGAACGGTCGGCAGACCCGATCTTCAGCAAAGCCCTCGCCGGGAACTAGCTCGATTGCAGAAGCCCCTCACCATCTTGGGAGCTGGCTACACCGGCCGGCATCTCTTTGCCTTGGCCGAGGCCAAGGGCATTCCGGTTCTGGCCGGCAGCCGATCGCCGGACCGTCACCTTGCCCCTGTTCCTCTACCGCAACGGATCGAGTTCGACCTGGAGCGGCAAGAAACCTGGCGGAACATCCCGGACGGCGCCGACCTGATCTGGTGCTTTCCGGCAACGCCGCTGAACCTCGTGGCGGCCTTTGCCTTGCAGATCGCGCCCAAGGCCGGCCGCCTGATCGTCTTGGGAAGCACCTCCGCTTACAAGCAGGGGGCCGAGACCTCCGCCCCCTGGCTGGATGAAGCCTCGGCAATCGACGAGACGATTCCCCGCGTCCAGGGCGAGGAGCACCTGCGCCTCACCCATCGCGCCATCGTCCTCCGCGTAGCCGGCATCTACGGTCCGGACCGCAACGTGCTCGGCTGGATCAGACAAGGCCGCGTCGGCCCCTCGCCCCGCTACGTGAACCTGATCCACGTGGAAGATTTGGCCGGCATCTGCCTGCAAGCCTTGGAGCGAGCCGGGCCCGGAGAGGTCTACAACGTCAGCGACGGGCAGCCGCGCCAATGGAAGGAGATCTGCGAGGTTGCCCGGCGACGCTGGAACGTGGCGCCGCGTGAGGGCACAACCGACGACCGTTGCGGCAAGAAGATTTCCATCGCCAAGCTCACCGCCGAACTTGGCTATCGCTTCAAGCACCCGGACCTCTATGCCGCGCTAGACGAGATTGAATCTACAGGGGCTCAAAGGGCGTTGGAATGATGCACTGGCGGATCGTGGCTCTCGCCAAACAGGACGCTCAAAAAGGCCAGCCAACGAGGCCGCAGGAAGCGAAGACCTCGGGGCGTACTGGAGAAGTACGTTGAGAGGGCCGAGCGACCGAGAACAAAGTTGGGGGCCTTTTTCAGCGTCCTGCTAGCGGAGCAGCCACATGACGGTAAGACAGACCATCAGATTGTTCAGCGCATGGGCGATCATGCCGGGCAGCAGGCTCCCGGTCTTCTCATAGGCCCAGGCCCACAAGACTCCGCTCAACAACACGCTGACGAATCCCAAGACCCCATAGCCATGCGCCACGGCGAAGATGGCCGCGCTGAGTACCGCCGAGAGGCCCCAGCCGAATTTTCTCCTGAATGTCGCAAAGAGCAGCCCCCGGAAAACCAATTCTTCGAACACCGGCGCAAAGACGACGTATTCCAAGAGGCTGACCAGCAGCACTGCCCCCCCGCCCCAGACCAGATCGCCGTCGAACCACTCGGTCCAGTGGCTGGACTGGTTCAGCGCATCGGCGACCAGACCCAGACCCCACTCGCCGACGAACCCCACAACCAGGACGGCCGGAACCACCACGGCCAGCCGGCTCCAACCCGACGGGCCTGGCCTGAACCCCACGCTCTGCATGAACCCGCGCCCCGTCCCTGCAAAGAGGTGTTGCTGCGCCAGGATGAGCAGCGGCAAGTTGGTCATCGGAATGGCGAGGGCCCTCAGCAGCACATCGTCCGTCCCGAACGACAGCCACCCGAACAGAAACAGGGTCCCCACCGCGCCGCCTCGAACGAGCACCACGGCTCCGACCTTCCCGCGCCACAGCGGGGGGATCGGCGCGGACCCGACTTGCAGCGAGGCCGGATCGCGCCGGCGCCGCAGCGCCACAGTCAGGGCAAGGGCTCCCAGCAAGAGTCCTCCCAGTTCGAAGGCCACGAGGCCTCGCACGCGGCCCATGAGAAATTCGTCTCGGCCGCCCCTCTCCCGATCGGCCGCGGCCAGGAAGGTACGGTCGCCGGCCCGTTCTGCTAAACGGAACGAAAGCCGGTCGTAAAACCAGCCCTCCGGCAGCAACGCAGCCAGCTCGGCTTGCAAGGCCGGCTTCTGCGCCGGTTCCAGCTTCGCATCCAGATAACCGGCTGCAAGGAGACGCGCAAAGGATGCAAAGGGTGCCGGACGGGCACGCCAGTCCTCCGATTGTTGCCGCACCACGTCCAGCCGTCCGTCCTCCGCCTCCAGGATGGCCAGACGAAATTTCTCCCTGGGGTCTCTCGAATACTCGGCCAGTTCCTCGTACCAATCGATCGCCAAGGCCTTCTCGTGAGCGCTGTCGCTGATCGTCCACTCATAGAGCCAACGCTCCCACAAGGACGCGCGGGCCACGGCCTCCTCCATCTCCATTTCGCGGCCGATCATGAGGGCCAGGGCCCGCCCCGGCTGCTCCACCCGATCCAGACGCGGCACGGTGAACTGGAGCCATCCGAAGAGAAGAAGACCGCTCAGCAGAATTGCGACGGACAGGCCGGTCCAAAAGGAGGCAAGGCGGGATTCCGGCGGCGGCGCCGAGGTTTCTGTCTGTTCGTCTGATTCCATCGGCGCGCAGTATAGCACGGGCTTTTGCGGCAATGAATCGCCGGAGCAGGCTGGCGAAACCGCGCAGGGTCCGATATACTAGCGCGCACTCGGCCAGGACAGGACGCAGACATGCATCGGACTTCAGGAGAACAGGACAGGGTCGCCGAACGGACCGGCGCATTCGCGCCGCCGCCCCGCCTTCTGCTCGGACCAGGTCCGAGCATGGTCCATCCCCGCGTGCTCCAGGCCATGGCTTCCCCCCTGCTCGGCCACCTGGACCCGGAATTTCTGCGGCTCATGGACGAGATCCAGCAGAGGCTGCGCCACGTCTTCAAGACGACGAACCCCTTTACCATTGCCCTCTCCGGCACGGGATCGGCCGGCATGGAAGCCGCGCTGGTCAATCTGATAGAGCCGGGCGATGCGGTCATCGTGGGCATCAACGGCGTTTTCGGAAGCCGCATGGCGGCGATCGTGGAGCGATGCGGCGGCACGCTCATTCGGGTGGAGGCGCCCTGGGGCCGGATCATCGAGCCGGAAGCCATCGCCGATGCCCTCCGGTCGGCCGGCCCGGTCAAAGCCGTCGCCATCGTCCATGCGGAAACTTCGACCGGCGTCGAACAACCGCTGGCACCGATCGGCTCGCTCTGCCGGGACCACGACGCCCTCTTTATCGTGGACGCCGTCACCTCCCTGGGAGGCCTGCCGCTTGAGGTGGACGGCTGGCACATCGATGCCTGTTACAGCGGCACGCAGAAATGCCTGAGCTGTCCGCCCGGGCTGGCGCCCCTGACCCTCAACGACCGAGCCCTGGCGGCGATCCGGTCGAGAACCACGCCCTGCCAAAGCTGGTACCTGGACCTGGCGCTGATTGCGGACTACTGGGCCGAGGGCAAGCGGGCCTATCACCACACCGCGCCGATCTCGATGCTCTACGCGCTACGGGAAGCCTTGTGCCTGGTCGAGGAAGAGGGGCTGGAAACCCGATTCGCGCGGCATCGACGGCACAGTGCCGCCTTGTTGGCCGGTCTCGCCGCGCTCGGCTTCACGCCCTTCGCGCAGGAGGGACACCGACTCCCCAGCCTGAACGCGGTCGCGCTGCCGCCCGCGCTGGAAGACGCCCCGCTCAGAACGGAGCTGTTGCGGCAGTTCGGCATCGACATCGGCGGCGGGCTCGGCCCTCTCCAGGGAAAGATCTGGCGCATCGGCTTGATGGGCGAGTCGGCGACCCGCGCCAACGTGCTGACGTTCTTGGGCGCCTTGGAGACACTCCTGTTCAGGCGCCGATGGACCGGCCAACCGGGCCAGGCCGCAGAAGCCGCCTCGCGGGTCTATCGCGAGCAGGGGCTGGACGAGCACAGCCTCGTCTAGCGCTCGATTCCGGTTGCGGAGAAAGGGAAACGATCGACCATGAGAATCAGCGTCATGTGGGGCATCGTGCTCTTTGTCTTCGTCCTCCTGGCAGGGGTCGGCTACTGGAGCTTCTCCTTTTTTCTGAAACAACCGGAGGAGGCGGCGGCAATT
>Ga0194120_10005803_pt1 | contig 17893 bp, 18 predicted proteins | sample TA2MahCa65mmetaG_FD_148642 | JGI IMG/M metagenome (GOLD analysis project Ga0194120, IMG submission 148642) | Freshwater microbial communities from Lake Tanganyika, Tanzania - TA2015019 Mahale Deep Cast 65m | ecosystem: Environmental > Aquatic > Freshwater > Lake | place: Tanzania: Lake...
GGCGTCCTCTACGAAGAGGCGTGCCGCGGCGGCGATCAGGCGGCATGCGGGCGCCTGGGGCGCATGTTGCGCTTGGGCGTCGGCATGGCGCGCGACGAGCGGCGGGCGGCGGACCTGCTGAGCGTGGCGTGCCGCGGCGGCGACCTGCCGGCGTGCGTCCAGTGGGGCGTGATGCACGAAATGGGCGTCGGCGTCCCGGTCAACACTGGCCTCGCGCTTCGCTTGTACAATTCGGCGTGCGACGCCAAGGATGCGACCGGTTGCAGCCACCTCGGCGAACTGTACGAGCGCGGCATCGAAGTCAAGCAGGAATTCTACCGGGCCGCAGAGCTGTATGGCTTTGCGTGCAATGCCGGGTATCCCCCGGGCTGCGCCCACCTGGGGACCCTCTACGAAGGGGGCAACGGCGCTCCTCGCGACTACGTGCGGGCGCTGGGGCTCTACGAGCAGGCGTGCAACCTCGGCGCCGGGTCGGGCTGCCTGCTGATGGGCCTGTTGTACCATCGCGGCACGGGGGTCGCCATCGACGAGGCCAAGGCGCGCGACCAGTTCGTCAAGGCGTGCGGGCTTGGCCATGCCTACGGGTGCGCCTTCGCCGTGCGCATGTTCGAGGGCGGCAGCGGCTTGCCCGCCGACCCGGCGTTGGCAGAGAAACACCGGCTGCGCGCGTGCATCTACGGCAGCGCCAGCATGTGCTTCGACCTGTACGAACGCTGCCTGTCCGGCGCGGCCAAGTGCGAGGACAACGGCCCCTGGCGCTTCCTGAACCGCGCGTGCGCCGCCGGCCATGCCACCGCCTGCGTCCACGCCGGGCGCGTCTGCGAAAAGGGCGGCAAGGTCGGCGGGATGACGGTACCGCAAGACCCGGCACGGGCCCGCGAACTGTACAAGCGGGCGTGCGGATTCGGCGATGTGGTCGGTTGCGAGATGGACCGCACGATGCGCCTGTCCGATTGCCCGCCCGAGGGCCAGCCGCCCGCCGCCGTCAATTGAGGCCGACACCTTGCCGCGGCGCTGGCGCGTGCTTGCTTTCCGCGCCTGCCCTGGCCCACGGACCTGACCATGCCCAGCCTGAACGACCTACGCGCCCTGCTCGACGACAACGACAGCACCTACGCCGCGCGCTTTGCCGGCCACCCGCGCGCCACCCGCGATCTTGACGTGATGGACGACCTCATCGCCACCGCCCAACAGGTCATGGGCGAGGCTCGCATCGCCATGTCCGGCACGGCCGCCCAGAAGGCCGACGTGGTCAAGCAAGCAGAGCGGCAACTGGAGATCTACCGAAGCGAGCGCACGCTGATCGCAGCGGCGCAAAAGGACGCCAACCCCGCCGCAGCGCTGGCCGCGATCCTGGGCGGGCGGGCCAACGCGGTGTTCCACCGCTATGCTCGGCACTTTGCGGGCCAGAGCCGGGCCAGCCGCGACAGCACCTTGCTCGGCGACATGGTGACCGAGTTGCAGCGTATCCACGGGGCGATGAAGAACCTGTCGGTCGCCAACCCTTCCCTGGAGTCCGTGCGGGATGACATGGACGTGGTGCAGGGCCGGATGCAGCAATTCAACGATGAACGCAGGGAGATCGCCAAGGCCCAGACAGAATGTGCACCCGAGGACGCGGCGACCGCGCTGGCCGGCGCGGCCAACACCCTTTTTGCGCAGTACCGCAGTTGCTTTGCCGATCAGGCGCGCGTGTCGCGGCGGCCCGAGCTGCTGGCCCGCATCGTCGAAGCCCTGACAAGCATCGGTGACCGCATGAAGGCGCTGCGGGCGCAAGGCCTGCACGACGCCCACAATGACGGCAACATCGAAGTCGTCGCCCAGCGCCTTGGCTTCTACCAAACCGAACTCGCCGCCATCCGCCAAGAGCGCCACAAGGCTGCGCTGCCGGCCCTGGAGGCCGAGCTTGGCGGCGCCGCAAACCGCGACATCGACAACTACGCCAGGTATTTCGCTGGCCAGGACCGCGCGACCCGCGACCTGTCGCGGCTGACCGAGATGATCGACCGGCTCGACGAATTGGAGCGGCAGATGACGCGCATCGACGAGAGTTCCGGTTCTGCCGACAACGCCGGCAACCTCAAGATCGTGCGCGACACGTTGCGGATGTGGGCCGGCGAGTGGGACGCGATTTCCGAGCTTGAGTCGGGCCGGACCCGGAAATCTTGACCGCCTGCGCCGCGGTGCGACCATCGGCACGCGCCCAGGCCACAGGGCGCGCGTCCGGCGACCATGGCCCAGCCCACCCCGTTTTCGCCCTGCACCCGAGCCGAACTGACGCTGCGCGTTGCCCCACCGGGCGGGCCCAAATCGAGCGCGGCCGACGCCGAAGTCGAGCACGTGGACCTACAAGGCGTTTCCGTCAGAGCGTTCGACGCTGAGGCCTTTGGCCGCTACGTCTGGCTGAACCTGGACCTGGGCGACGGCGACCCGGTCCGCGCCCTCGGCGAAGTCGTGGAACGCCGCTCGCCGGCCGCCGCGGCCGTCGACATCCGGTTCAAGCACCTGTTTCCCGACTATCGGGCACGGTTGGCGCGCGCGTTGGAGAGGTAAGGGCCCGGAAATGATTTACTCAATCTTTTCTTGGGCCCGTTTGCTTGCTCAGTGGGTCGCCAGCTCGCGGACCAAAGGTCCGACTCGCGGCTCCGCCCTGATGTGAGAGTGATCGACTTATTGTTTTCCAGTCCCTAACAAGGTCAGGGCGCGCGCCGTTGACGTGGTCGCTCGGTCGTTTGCCTTCTCGCGCGATGCGGACCGGTATCGCTGAACCAGCACATGGGCGCCGCACAGGGTTGAGTCGATCACCTGCAATCGCTCACTGGGCCTCGCCGCCCCTCTTGCCGCGGCGACGCTTGACGGCTGGCTTGCCGTCGGCCGGCGCATCCGCAGCGGGCGGTGCGGTCTTGTCGGACTCGGGCGGCGGTTCGCTGCCGTCGCTGGGGTCGGCCGCAGTCGTCGGCTTGTCGGCCTTGCCCCTGCGCCGCCCCTGCTTGCCGACGCGTCGCTCGACCTCTTGGCGAACCAGCGACTCGACGTGCTCCCAGAACGCCGTCATGTCGGCCGGGTGGTAGCCCTTGACCAAGGTCACGGCGTGGAAGCAGGACTCCTCGATTTCGCGAAAGACCGCCGTCAGGAACGTCGGGAACATTTGGGCGTCGAGCAACTGCCACGGCACCGACGCGTAGAAGGCCAGTTCGGCAGGCGGGCCCGGGTAATACAGCAACTGTCCAAAGCGCAGCGCGGCGTTGGCGCGGTCCAGGGCCAGCATGGCGTGCGTCTCCCGCTCCATGCCGCGGCACAGCACGGCAGTGATCGCCAGAAAGTGGCTCAGTTGTCGTTTGACCACGCCGACGCCGAGCACCGCATTGCGGGACCGGACCGAGTAGCCGACCAGTCCAAGTTCAGGGTGCAGGTTGGGGTCGACCTCAAAGCCGAACTCGTGCAGCCAGCGGCGCAGTTGGCGCCAGTGGTCGCCGGGCGCAGGGGTCGGCACCTCGATGGCCTTGCCGGGCTCAGGCCATTGGCCACCCCATGGGGGCTCCTCCGTGACGTAGGTGTCGGTCATCTCGGGCCTACCCGCTCACGCGGCCTTCGGCGGAATTGGCCGTGCTGCGACGGCGCGGACGGCGTGGTGGCACGAAGCCCTTTTTGGCCAGCACGGTCAACCACGGTTCGGCGCGGGTGCGCAGCGTCAGTTCCACCCCATGGGTCAGCACCTCGCGGCGAAACCGCTCCCAGGCCGTCGCGAACTCGGCGGCATCCAAGCGCTGCGCGGGCACCTCGTACGCGCACACCAAGCGCTGTGGTCGCTCCAGGCGGAACCAGCGGCCGCCCTCCATTTGCAAATTGGCGTGGGCGACCAGCGGCATCACCGCCACCTTGCGGCGCGGGCCGGCGCAAAAGGTGGTCTGCAGCACCAGCCACGGCATGCCGTGGGCCTGTACGATCTCGGCGGTCTGCAGATGTGAGGGCAGCCACATCGCCACGCCCGTCGGGCACTCGTCGGGTCCGATGTATTGCACCGGGTGGCCGTCCATCGCCTCCAGCCAGCGACGCATCTGCGCCACGTCGGGCGGGCCTTTCGCCTCACAGTCGTCGGGGACAAGCTTTGGGCGGCGCGCCATGGCAAGACCGTGCCCGCGGCACTGCGACGGGCGGTCGCGCAGGATAGCACGTCGCGGTGAGGTTGGCAGGCGGTGCGCGTAGGATTTGTGCAGGTTGGTGCGTTATTGTTGGCCGCGCCATTGCGACCTGCTCGGTCAGGCCGTGCGCTCCCAGGGCGGAGCCTGCCGCAGGAAGTTGGCCTGCATGTATTCGCGTTGGATGACCGTGGCCATCTCGTCGACGTCGCGAAACTGGTCCCAGTCCACACGGATGACCGGGATGCGCTTGCTGATGTCGGCGACGAAGCGTTCGTATTCGGCGTACAGCGCCTCGAGGTAGCTCAAACGGATGGCCTGTTCGACACCGCGTGCACGGGCCTTGATGCGCTCCATCGAGCGCTCGGGCTTGACGTCGAGGTAGATGATGCAACTGGGCCGGCACATGAAGTGCGACATGTGCCGAAACAGTCCGAGGTAGGTGCGGTAGTCGCGCGGCTCCATCAGTCCGGTTTCGCTCAGCATTTTGGCAAAAATGGCGTCCTCATAGATGGTCCGGTCCTGGATGGCCGGCCGGCCGCGCCAGATGATTTCCTGGTGCTGCTGAAAGCGCCGGTTCAGCAGATAGATTTGCGTGGCAAAGCTGTACCGCGCGGTATCGCGATAAAAATCCGCAAGGTACTCGTTGTCCTCGACCGGTTCGTAGTAGACGTCGAGCCCCATGTGCTTGCCGACCGCCGTCGCCAGCGTCGATTTGCCCGCGCCGATGAGGCCGGCGATGCCGATGAAAAGGTTGTCCAAGCCGGCGGCCGGAGGCGTGGCGTTCGATGTCACGTGGGTACCTGTCGGTCGTGGGTCAACCAGCGTGGCCGGGCGAACGCAGGGCGAGGTTGCGTTCGGCCAGCAGTTGCAATTGCCGCTCTTCTTCGGGTTCGAAGTGCCGGCGGCAGCGCGCCTCGTAGCGATCGGTCGCGCCGAGTTCGATGACTTGGTCGCCCCCGCGCATGCGCTGCGAGCGGTTGGCGGGCGCGCCGCATACCGAGCACACGGCCAACAGCTTGGTCACGTATTCGCCGATGGCGAGCAACTGTGGCATCGGCTCAAAGGGGCGCCCGCGAAAATCCTGGTCGAGGCCGGCGACGATGACGCGCTTGCCCATGTTGGCAAGCCGGTTGCAGACCTCGACCACCGCGGCGTCGAAAAACTGCACTTCGTCGATGCCGACCACGTCGGTCAGTTCGTGGATGCGCACCAGGATTTCGCCTGCGCTCTGGACTTTGCACGCCGCGATGCGGAAGTTGCTGTGGCTGACCAGTTCCTCTTCGGCATAGCGCGTGTCCAGCGCGGGCTTGAAAACTTGGACGCGCTGATGGGCAATGCGCGCCAGCCGCAACCGGCGGATCAACTCTTCGCTCTTGCCCGAGAACATCGATCCGCAGATGACCTCAAGCGTGCCGTGCGAATGCGGAAAGAAAGCCATCGAGGCATTCCTGGTGGCGCGGGCGGTGGCTGCAGTGCTGCGGCAGTGGCGGCCCCTCAGCCGCCGACGCGGTAGGCCAACTGGTACTTCTTCGAGGCGCCGGACGACTGCGGGAACACGATCTTCTTGACGGCTTCGCTGATGCACCCGGCCATGGCCTTGTTGTTGGCGTGCTTGCCCATCACCGAGGCCCGCTCGACGGCGCCCGACGAGTTGACGAGCGCGGTGACCTTGATGGTGTCGTCGCCCTGGTCTTCGGCGTGCAGCAGGTAGCAGTTGACCACGGCCTTGGTCGCGCGCTTGCCGTATTCGGCCACCTGGCCCGGGGTCAGTGCACCGTCGTCGGCCTCGGCCGTCTTGCTCTTGTCGTGCTTGCGCAGCAACTCTTCGACGTCCTCGTCGCTGATCTTGGGCTTGTTGCCCTTCTGCTTGGCGGCCTCGGCTGCGGCCAGCTTGGCCTCTTCGGCGGCCTTCTTTTCCGCTGCGGCCCTGGCCTTGGCCTCGGAGGCCGCGGCGCGTTCCTGGGCTTTCTTGTCCTCGGCCGCCTTCTTGTCAGCGGTGGCCTTGTCGCGCGCTGCAGCTTTCTCAGCGTCCCTGGCGGCGCGGTCCTCGGCGGCCTTCTTGGCCTTTTCGGCGGCTGCAGCTTTGGCCTCGTCGCGCTTGGCGGCGTCGGCCGCGGCTTTTTCGGCCTTGGCCTGTTTGTCAGCGTCGGTCTTGGCCGCTTTCTCTGCGTCGGCCTTCGCCTTGGCCGCGGCGGCCTTTTCGACCCTTTCCTTGTCCGCAGCCTCCTTGTCGGCCTTGGCCTTTTCGGCCGCCTGCCGGGCCGCTTCGTCTTTGGCCGCCCTTTCCGCGTCGGCCTTCTGCTTGTCGGCGGCGGACTTGTCGGCCTCCGTCTTATCTTGCGCTGCCTTGTCCTGCGCGGCTTTGTCCTGCGCGGCTTTGTCCTGCGCGGCTTTGTCCTGCGCGGCCTTGTCCGCAGCCGCCTTCTCGTCGACCTTGACGGCGACGGCGCTGGGCTGGGCGGCGGCGGCGTCCTCCGCGGCAAGGGCCGGCGCGGCATCCGGCGCGGGCGCGACCGCAACGGCGTCCTCGGCGGCAGGCGGGGTCACCGCTACCTCTGGCGCGATGGGTGCGGGCGCGGGTGGCGGCGGGACCTGGGCGGGGGCGACCGGAGCCGGCTGGACGTCGGGTGCCACAGCAGCCACGGCAGCAGCAGCGTCGGCGGTGGAGTCCACCGGACGATCGCCCTTGCCCGACATCGCCAGGAACACGGTGACAACGGCTGCCAGGAATACCACGCTCAGCACGATGCCGATCATCGCGCCGCCACCGGATTTCTGGGTGGGCGGCGCCCCGACCTTGGCGCCGGGCTGGGTGGCCACGGCGGCATTGGCGGCCACGGCGGCGGCGCGCGCGGCCGAGCCCACCGGACCGCTGACGTTGGGCGCCATGGCCGGCGTGCCCGAGCTGATCTTGATGTCGCCCTTTGCCGGCACCTTGGCGTCGGTCCGGCTCGCGGTCTTGCCATCGGCCTTGGAGGCCTGCCCGGGCAGGGCCACCTTGGTCACGTCGGGCGCGCGCCCCTTGGCGGGCGGCGCCTCCTCGGGCAATCGGATGCGGATGGACGACTCACGGGCCTCTTGGGCTGGCTTGGCGTCGCCGGACCTGGCATCTGCCGGCCTGGTTTCTGCCGGCTTGGCCTCTGTCGGCTGGCTCGGCCGCTTGGGCTCGGCGACCGCGGGTGCCGGGGGCGGCTCATCGGCGGCGGCGGCCGCGGAGGCCACCTTCGGGCTCGACGTCGCCTTGGCGGGAACCATCGCGGCCTTGACGGTCTCTACGGGCTGCGACGCGCGCTGTGCGGCCGGCGATGCGGTGATGGTCGTCGGCACGTCTGCGATGGCGGCAGTGCCGGCGGCCTTGGCGCCGAACTCGGGGTCAAGGGGCGGCAAGTCCGGCGGCTCGGCCGGGGGTACCGCATCGCCCTCCGATGCCTGCTGGCTGTCGAGCTTGACCAGCAACTCAATCATCGCCGCCGAGAGTTCCAGCGTCTGTGCGCGGCGCGGCGAAGACCTCTTGACGGCGGGCGCGGCTGTGTCGGCCGGCACGTCAGGCGCGACGGTGACGTGGTCATCGAAGGGCGGCACGTCCTTGACGGGCGTCCACGCGGAAAACCCCTTGCGCCACACCGGATCTTCGGGACCCATGCGGCCGGTGGCGATGTGATCGATGACCTCGGCTTCGCTCAGCGGCCCCACCTGGCGGCCCTGCAGACCAGCAAACCAGATCTGTGCAGGCGCCTGCGCGACGGCGGCCTGCTCGGGCAGGTCGAGTGCGAACGGCAGGGTGGTCCGGCCGACCTCGTCGGGCGTTTCGACGCCGCGCACGCGGATCTCTGCGCCGCAGCGCTTGCACGCGATCTTGAAGATGCGGTTCTTGCCTTGGATGCGATCGTCGGGCAGACGATAGTGGGCATTGCACGCAGGGCATGAAATCTTCATTTGTTTTTCCGTTCTCGGCCATGCGGATCCGCCTTGGGCGGAAGGCGCGGTAGGTTAGCCGGATGTACGCCTTTGCGCAATGGCCGATTGCACTTGCGGGTCGCAGCCCCCAGCCATCTCCGCAACGCGCGCGGCCAGGCGCGGACCGTGCGGCCAAGCCACGAACCTGACTAGAGATTCAGCGAGCACGTGCGCTCCGGCGTCGAATTCGTCTGGCGTCGAACCGCGCGGCAGCCAGATCGCCGCGAGCGCCCACTGTCGGTACTGGGCCAGGTCGCGCTCGGCCGGGTCGTCCGACCCTGCAAGCAGGAATTTGAGGTGGCGGTCGAGGTCGAGGCGGCACTGCGCCACGCCCTTGGCCCCGCGGTACACCGAGGCCCGCAGGGTGCGGCCGGCGAGCGCCCTGGCCGCCCAGTCGATCATCGCGCCGCGCACGGCTTCGACGGCGGCGCGCTGGTGCTGCGCGTCATCGGTGGGATCGTCGGCCGTTGCGAGGAAGTCCACGGTGTTGTCGTCGTTCATGGCCATGGGCGGGCGGGCGCGGTGCCGGCGGGCGCGATGGTGTGCAACGTCGCGGTGACTGTCAAAGTGCGGCAATCCCGGGCAGTTGTTGGCGGGCCGACGCCGCTGGTTGACAGCCGGGGCGCGGCCTTTGACGATCCCGGTGGCTGCGCGGTCTGCGCGGCATCAGGCCCACCCCTGGCCTTGGACAGCGCGATGCTCGTCGGAATCATCAATCCCGCCGCCGGCCACAAGCCGGCCGTGGACCTTGCCCACGTGCTCGCGACGTCGTCGCCGCGGCTGCGGCTGGTGATGTCGGATCGGCCCGACGACCTCGAGGGCTTGCTGAGCGCCATTGATGCCGGCGCCCAGCTCATCGTCATCGCCGGTGGCGACGGCACCACCTGCAACCTGCTGACCCGCTTCGACCGCGCCGGGATCCTGGACCGGCTGCCGCCGCTGCTGGTGCTGCCTGCCGGTCGCGTCAACACGATCGCCGGTGCCCTGGTGGGTTCGCGCAAGCCGGCCGTTCTGGCCCAGCGCATCTTGCACGCTTGGACGCGCGGTGTGCGGCGCATCAAGCCGGTGCCGGTGGTGCGGGTGCGCGCCGACGGACTGCCCGACCACGTGGGTTTCACCGCCAGCATCGGCGCCGTGGCGCGCATCCATGCCGACTACCGCCACGCCATGGTGCAAGGCGCGGTGGGCATCGCCGAGATCCTGGCCAAACTGGCACTTTTTCGCTTGCCGGCCGAACGCTACCGGCCCATCACCGGTCCGTTCGACCTGCAACCGGGCCCGCTCAAGCTTGAGGAAATCACCTTCGGGATGTTGAGCCCGCTGCCCAGCTTCTTCCATTTCGTGCGACCGTTTCCCAACGTCCTGACTGTGGCGCAGGGCGACGGCGTGCACATGGTCCTGGCGAATCTGGGGGCGCTGGCGACGCAAGCGGTGATGCCCGGATTGCTCCGCGGACTGCTCGGCCCGCACCCGTTGGTCCAGTACGGCACGACCTCGCGGTTGGCGTGGACCAACGGCAGCAAGGGCGACTTGGTGGTCCTGGACGGCGAGGAACTGGCGATAGCGCCCGGCGCGCGCGTGCAGGTCGACGTGGTCGGCCGCGTCAAGATGGTGGTATGGAAGGACTTGCCGGCCAAGGATCCTGGCTGAATCTGCGCACCAGAAGCGGTGGGGGCTGGCGGGCTGCGGCTGGCACGAGGGCGGGGGCGAACGATGGCGATGGTGCCCAAAGATGCACAGGTGCTGACCGATGCGCTGCACGACGGCGTGTTGCGGCTCACCCTGAACCGGCCCGAAAAGCTCAACGCGTTGGACCAGGCGATGGTCGATGCGCTGCACGCGGCGATGGACTACTACGCCGGCAATCCCGATGTGCGCGTGCTGGTGCTCGCGGGCGCGGGGGACAAGGCGTTCGCGGCCGGTGCCGACATTGCGCAACTGCGTGATCGCCGGGCAGCCGACGCGCTGCGGGCGATCAACGCCGGGCTTTTCGAGCGCATCGCCGCGTTTCCGTGTCCGACCGTGGCGGCGGTGCGCGGGTTCGCGCTCGGCGGCGGCTGCGAGTTGGCGCTGGCGTGCGACCTGCGGGTGTGCGGGCTGTCTGCGAAGTTCGGCCAACCCGAGACGGGCCTGGGGATCATGGCCGCCGCCGGAGCGACCTGGCGCCTGGCCGCGCTCATCGGTCTGGGCCGGGCCCGCGAGTTGCTCTACACGGGCCGACTCGTCGACGCCCAAGAAGCACACGCCATCGGTCTGGCCAACCAGGTCGTACCCGACGAGGAGCTGGACGCGGCGGTGTCGGAGATGGCCGGCCTCATTGCCCGCAACGACCCGCTGGCCACACGGTTGACCAAACAAGCGATTCGCCTGGTGCAGGGCCCCGAAGAACACTACCGACAGTTTGCGAGCGCCGCGCAGGCCGTGTGCTTCGAGAGCCCGGAAAAGGTCAAGCGGATGGACGCGTTCCTGGAACGCAAGAAGCGGCGGGCGTAGGCAGGTGTTGCCGGCCTTCGGTCTGTGGCGGGGTCGGTTGGCCGGCCGGCAGGTCGCGTGCGCATCGGCAGCGATCGGCCGAGACGCACTGGCAGCGCACCGAATCCGGCCACCGAGAGGCCGCGCTGACCAGGACCCATCGACCGTCGGGCGCCAGGCCACGGCCGCTGGCGGTCAATACAGATAGAAGCCCTCGCCTGACTTCTTGCCGAGCTTGCCCGCCGCGACCAACTCGACCAGCAGTCTTGGCGGCGCGAAGCGGACCGGGTCGATTTCGCGGGCCAGGGTCTGGGCGATGGCGAGGCGCACGTCCAGGCCAACGAGGTCGGTAAGCTTGAGCGGACCCATCGGGTGGCGGTACCCCAGTTCCATGGCCTTGTCGATGTCGGCGGCGCTGGCCACCCCCTCTTCGACCATGCGGATCGCCTCCAGGCCCAGCGCGATGCCCAGCCGGCTGGATGCGAACCCGGCGACGTCGCGCACCACGATGGGGTCCTTGCCGACGCGGGTGGCGAATTGCAGGGCGCGCTGCAAGGTGTCCTCGCCAGTGGCACCCGCGCGCACGATTTCGAGGAGCGGTTGCAGGTGCACGGGGTTGAAAAAGTGCAGCCCCACGAACTGCGCGGGCCGCGGGACGGCGCCGACCAGTTGCGCCAGCGGAATCGAACTGGTGTTGGTGGCGAAAATCGCGTGCTCCGGGGCCGTCTCTGCCGCGGTGGCGAACACCGCCCGCTTGAGATCGACCTGCTCGGGGACCGCTTCGATGACCAGGTCGGCCGCCGAGGCCGCCACCCGCAGATCGGGTTCGCCGTGCAGGTGGCCCAAGGTGTCGTCGCGCTCGCGTTCGGTCACCTTGCCCTTGGCAATGCCGCGGTCGAGGTTGTCGCGCACGCGCTCGAGGGCGTGGTCGAGCGCCGCCTGGCTGACATCGGTCAGGCACACGTCATAGCCAGCCGCGGCGGCGACATGGGCAATGCCGTGGCCCATGGCGCCCGCTCCGATGACGGTGATGCTGCGGATTTCGTAGTCGAGGTGGTCGGTCAAGGCAGGACTCTGGGACGGTCGCGGCCGCCGCTCGGGCCAGACAGGATCGCATGGCGAGGTGCAGGGGGCAATGGGCGGGGCGGCCGTGACGCCGGTGGTTTGCCGCTTCCGCCCCGCTGCGCTATAACCGCGGACCCCGCATGGACCGCCAACCGCCCATCGCCGTCGTGGATTTCGCCGCCGTCACGGCCTGCGGGCCGACGCGCGAGGACCTGGCGTTCGCGCTGCGCAACGGCGTCAGCGGTCTGCGTCCGGCCGACGCATTCGCTTTGCCGTTTGCGACCTGGGTGGGCGCGGCGCGCTGCGAACTGCCCGCCCCGGAGTCCGACCTCGCCTGCCTGCAACCGCGCATTGCCCGCCTGCTTGCCCACCTGTTGCGCGGCATCGATGGGACGCTGGCCCGCGCCCGCCGCAGTTTTGGAGACCGGCGCATCGGCCTGGCTATCGGCACCAGCAACGCCGGCATGCCGGAAACCGAGGTCGCCGACGCCCGCCGTCGCGCTACGGGCGCCTTGCCTTCGCACTACGATTTCACCGCCCAGCACGCCTATGACGCGATCCTGCAGGCCGCTCGCGCGTTGACAGGCATCCGGGGTCCGGGCGTCGTGGTATCGACGGCGTGCAGTTCGGGCGCCAAGGCATTCGCAGTCGCACAGCGGTGGGTGCAGTTGGGTGTGGTCGACGCCGTGGTCGTCGGTGGCGTGGATCCCTTGTGCCAGATGACACTGCGCGGCTTCCACGGCCTGGGCGTCCTGTCGGAATCGGCGTGCCGGCCCTTTGGCGAGGGCCGCGACGGCATCAGCATCGGCGAGGGGGGCGCGCTATTTGTGGTGCAGCGCTCTGGGCATGGTGTTGCGACGGTGCGCGCCGTCGGCGAGTCGAGCGACGCCCACCATCAAAGCGCTCCGCATCCCGAGGGCGAGGGCGCGGCGTTGGCGATGCGCCGGTCCCTGGCCCGCGCCGGGCTGCGCGCCGCCGACATCGACCACGTCAACGCCCACGGCACGGCTACGGCGCTCAACGATGCCGCGGAGGCCAAGGCCATCGCGCAGGTGTTCGGTCGCGAGGTCGCGGTGGCCTCGACCAAGGGCTACACCGGCCACCTGCTCGGCGCGGCCGGAGCCGTCGAGGCGGCGATCGCGCTACTGTGCTTGCGCGACCAGTTCGTGCCGAAAAGCCTGGGTGCCGCGCCCCTGGACGCGACGTTGGACATCGCGGTCGCCACCCAGGGCCGACCGGCCAGACTGCGCACGGTCGCCAGCAACTCGTTCGCCTTTGGCGGCAACAACGCGTGCGTCATTGTGGGTGCGCCATGAAGATGCGCGTGCTGACCGTGGGCGTGTGGCTGCCCGGCATCGCCGACAGCGCTGTGTGGCTGTCGGGCGCCCACACGGACACTACGGCCCCGCCGCTAGCCGCCGTGCTGCCGCCGATGACCCGACGCAGGTGCAGCGTCCTGACCCGCGCGCTCGCAGATGTGTTCGCCCAAGTGACGGACCGCGTGGATCGGGCGCACGTCGCGTCGGTGTTTGCGTCGGCCTATGGCGAGACCGCGGTTTTGGGCGAGCTGCTCGATCAGTTGGCGCTCGGCGAGGGGCTTTCGCCCATTCGGTTCTCGGGCAGCGTCCACAATGCCGCGGCGGGCCAGGTGTCGATCGTTTGCGAGAATCGGGCGTTCACGACGTCGGTCGCTGCGGGGCGCGACACGGTGGCGATGGGCCTGCTTGAGGCCCAGGCCCTCTTGTGCGACGGCGCGCCACAGGTGGCCGTGGTCCTTGGCGATGTCGCGCCACCCCCGAGCCTGTCGGCCGAGCGCTACGGATCCCTCGCCGCGGGCCTGTTGGTCGATGCTGCGCCGTCCGATGGCGACGAACTCGCCACGCTGGTCGATCTCATGGACGACGCGATGCTCGCGGACGCCGGGGCGCTGCCGGTCGCGACGTGGACCAACCCGTGCTGCGGCGGGCTGTTGTTGGTCGACACCGTGTTGCGACAGCGCAACATGCGCATCGGCCTCGGCCCGCATGGCGTGCAGGGCTGGGGTGTGGACGTGACGTTCCCAAGGCCGCCGCCACCGGAGGCTGCGTGACAGCCTTTCCGCCGGTCGCCGAACTGGTGCCGCACGAGGCGCCGATGTGCCTGATCGACGAGGTCCTCGACGCAGGCGACACCCACATCGTTTGCGGCTATACGCCGCTGCCCGGCGCGCCGTTCGCGCAACCGGACGGCATCGAAGCGGTGGTCGCCCTGGAGTACATGGCGCAGACCATCGCCGCATTTGCTGGCCTGGAAGGTCGCGCGCAGGGCGAGCCACCCAAGATTGGCTATCTGTTGGGTTGTCGGCAGTTGACGCTGCACCGCGCCCGGTTGGCGTTGGGCGTGCCGCTGCGCATCGAGGTCCGGCGGGTCTTCGGCGACGCCGCACTTGGCAACTTTGCGTGCGTGGTCCACGATGCCCAGGGCCCGGTGGCCGAGGCGCAATTGAGCGTCGCCCAGCCTGGCCCGGGCATGGCGCTGCCGGGAGATGCGTAACCATGGCGCGTGCACTGGTCACCGGGGGCAGCCGCGGCATCGGCGCAGCGATTTGCCGAGCGTTGGCCGTCGCGGGCCACGACGTGGTGGTCAACTACCGCGGCAACCGCGACGCGGCCGAGGCCGTTGTGGCGGCTATCGCCGCGGCTGGCGGCAAGGCCGAGACCGCGTGTTTCGATGTCAGCGATGCGGAGGCAGTCCAGGCCGGCCTCGCTGCGCTGGACTACGCGGGCCGGCCGTTCGCGATCCTCGTCAACAACGCCGGCATCGTGGCCGACGCACCCTTCCCCGCCCTGGAGCGCGACGCGTGGACCAGTGTCACCCGGACCACGCTCGACGGGTTCTACAACGTGACGCAGCCGTTGGTGATGCCCATGGTGCGGGGCAAGTGGGGCCGCATCGTCAACATCAGCTCGGTGTCCGGCGTCGTCGGCAACCGCGGCCAAACCAACTACTCGGCGGCCAAAGCGGGCCTGATTGGAGCCACCCGGTCGCTGGCGCAGGAACTGGCCAAGCGCAACATCACCGTCAACGCGGTGGCACCCGGACTCATCGACACCGACATGGTCAGGGACGTGCCGCCCGAGGCCGTGCAGATGATCCCCATGCGGCGCATGGGCCGGCCCGACGAGGTGGCCTCGCTGGTAGCGTACTTGTGCAGCGACGCCGCGGCCTACATCACCGGGCAGGTCATCGGCATCAACGGTGGACTGGTGTGACTGCCCACCTCGTATAGGAGTACGAACGCATGAACGGCGAACGCGTCGTCATCACCGGCCTCGGCCTGTGCAGCCCCATTGGCAACAGCCTGGACGAAGTGTCCAAGGCCTTGCAGGAGCTGCGCCACGGCATCGCGGTGATGCCGGAATGGGGCCACATCGGCCAGTTGGCGACGCGGCTGGCGGCGCCGGTCCACGGTGTCGAAAAGTCCGCGTTTCCGCGCAAGAAGATTCGGACCATGGGCCGGGTGGCCCTGCTGAGCGCCTGGGCCAGTGACCGCGCCATCGCCGACGCCGGGTTGTCGGCCGACGAGTTGACCCGCGGCCACGTCGGCCTCGCCTACGGCAGCACCCATGGCAGCACCAGCGAGTTGGAGGAATTCGCCAAGCAGGTGTTCGGCACGACCAGCCTCGCCGGCTTGGAGTCGTCGAGCTACCTGACCTTCATGAGCCACACCTGCGCCGCCAACCTGGCGATGTACTACGGCATCACCGGCCGGATCATCACCACCTGTTCGGCGTGCGTCAGCTCCAGCCAGGCCATCGGCTACGGCTACGAGGCCATCAAGCACGGCCAGCAAGAGGTGATGGTGTGCGGCGGCGCCGAAGAACTGCACTTCACGCACGCCGGGGTGTTCGACATCATGTATGCCACCTCGACCAAGTACAACGACCGCCCGGAGCTGAGCCCGCGGCCCTACGACGCCCAGCGCGACGGCCTGGTCGTCGGCGAAGGAGCAGCGACGCTCATCCTCGAGAGCTATAGCCGCGCCAAGGCCCGCGGCGCGCACGTCTACGCCGAGGTGCTGGGCTACGGCACCAACTGCGACGGCCAGCACATTACCCGGCCGAGCTGGGAGGGCATGGCCGGAGCGATGCGGTTGGCTCTGCAAGACGCGCGGCTCGACAAGGACGACATCGGCTACATCAACGCCCACGGCACTGCGACTGAACTCGGCGACATCGCCGAGAGCCAGGCGACGCTGGCCGTGCTCGGCGACAAAACGCCGGTCAGCTCGACCAAGAGCTACACCGGCCACACGTTGGGCGCTTGCGGCGGCATCGAGGCGATTTTCTGCCTCGCTGCGCTGCGCGAAGGGTTCTTGCCGCCGACGCGCAACCTGGACGAGGTCGACAGCCGTTGCGCGCCGCTCAACTACCTGCGCGGCGCCTGCGAGCAGAGGCGCGTCGACAAGATCGTCAGCAACAACTTCGCGTTCGGGGGCATCAACACGTCGCTGGTGCTGGGGCGGGCGTAGACGATGGACGGCAAGGTCCTGCTTTTCCCGGGCCAAGGCGCGCAGTTCGTCGGCATGGGCCGCTCGCTGGTAGAGCGGTACCCTGCTGCGCGCGCGGTCTTTGACCAGGCCGACGAGGCGCTGGGGTTTGCGCTGTCCGAATTGTGCTGGAACGGCCCAGAAGATCGCTTGGTGCAGACCGAGTTCGCGCAGCCGGCCATCTTGACCCATTCGCTGGCGGCGTGGGCGGCGCTGAACGCCGAGAGGCGGACCGGTGTGCGCGCCGCTGTGGGCCACAGTTTGGGCGAGTGGAGCGCCCTGGTGGCCGCTGCGGCGCTGACTTTGGCCGACGCCGTGCGGCTGGTGCGCCTGCGCGGCCGCCTGATGCAGCAGGCGACACCCTTCGGGGTGGGTGCGATGGCGGCGATCTTGGGCCTGGACGGCGCGGCGGTGGCCCAGGCGTGCGCGGAAGCCGGTTGCGGCGAGGTGGTGTCGGTCGCGGGCGACAACGACGGAAGCAATCAGGTCATCGCCGGTCACGCGGCGGCCGTGCAGCGCGCGTCGGAACTGTGTCTTGCGCGCGGGGCCCTGCGCGCCCTGCCCTTGCCGGTGTCCGCGCCCTTCCATTGTGCGCTCATGGCACCGGCAGCCGATCCCCTGCGCGAGGCCTTGCGCGCAGTGCGCTTTGGCCCCCTGGCGTTCCCGGTGCGCTCGACGGCGGACGACGTCTGGCATGGCGAAGCGGACACCACCCGGGAGCTACTGGTGGCGCAACTGACGCAACCGGTCCTGTGGCGCGGCGCAATCGCCGAGCTGGCCGCGGCCGGGGCGACGGCGGCGCTCGCGTTGGGTCCGGCAGGGTCGGTCCCGGGCATGGTCAAGCGCACGGCGCGCAGCCTCAAGGTGCAGGTGGTGTGCGAGGCGGACGAACTCGCGGCGGTGATGGCGGCATGAGCGACAACGGCAAGCGCAACGCCGACAACGGCAAGCCGGCGCGCATCGAGATTCGCGCCATGGAGATCGGCGACCTGCCCGAGGTGTACGACCTGGGCGAGGACCTGTTCACGGCCGAACGCTGGCGCACGCTGTACCGCACGTGGGATGAATACGAACTGGCCACGTTGTTCGCGAGCGAAGGCGACCTGTGCATCGTGGCCGAACTCGACGATGACATTGTGGGCTTTGCGCTCGGCACCATCCTCGACAAGCGCGGCTCGGCCTGGGTGTACGGGCACCTGCTCTGGCTCGGCGTGGACCCCAAGGTGGGCCGCCGCGGGGTCGCGGCGAAACTGCTGGAACGCATGACCGAGACCTTCATCGTGGAGGGCGCGCGCATCCTGCTGGTCGATACGGCCGCCGACAACGAAGCGGCGCTGGCGTTCTTCCGCAAGAACGGTTTTGGCGACGAAGAGCCCCACGTGTACTTGTCCAAGAACCTGACCGACGACCCGGAGTACAAAGCACACCGCAAGCGCGAGAAGTTGCGCGACGCGGCGGCGCGACGGCGTGCGCGCAAACTGCGGATGCAGAAGCGGGCCGGCAAGCCCGCAGAGGGGTGATGGGGGTCCCCAAAGCACAACTCTACCGCGCCGAATTGCACCGCGGCGGCGAATCATCTTTCAAGACGAGAGCTTGCGACCCACTAAGGGACTGGAAAACAATAAGTCGATCACTCTCACATCAGGACGGAGCCGCGAGTCGGACCTTTGGTCCGCGAGCTGGCGACCCACGGAGCAAGCAAACGGGCCCGAGAAATGATTGAGTAAAT
>Ga0194120_10005810_pt1 | contig 17871 bp, 20 predicted proteins | sample TA2MahCa65mmetaG_FD_148642 | JGI IMG/M metagenome (GOLD analysis project Ga0194120, IMG submission 148642) | Freshwater microbial communities from Lake Tanganyika, Tanzania - TA2015019 Mahale Deep Cast 65m | ecosystem: Environmental > Aquatic > Freshwater > Lake | place: Tanzania: Lake...
ACACTGGGGTCCTAGCGGTCTAGTGGGTAGAAACCCCCCGGAAGAGGCTTTGCGCGATATAAGGGCATCTGCCGACCTGCCCGACCCCTTGGGGCGGGCGGCGTTCGACGCTTCCATTGTGCATCCAACCGACGAAGAAGTTGCGGAGGCTGCAACCTTGTTTTCCGGTTCTCTCACCGACGCGGACGCCCTTGTTGAGGAGGCTCGGGCATGGCGGATGACCTGATCGGCGTTCTGGCGGCGGACGGCTCCGCCCGAGGGGCAAGGAGTTCGCTGGAGGATGCCCCTTCTGCGTCGCCGGCAACGACCGTTTCCTAGTGGACGCGGCGCGCGGGTTATGGTGGCGTCGCCGCGGCCGGCGCGGCGGCGGCGTCCTCGGCTATATGATGCAGCGACACGGGATCGGCGCGACGGAAGCGCGGCGGCGACTCGGCATGTCGTTGAGCCCGATCCGACCGATCCGACCAGCGACGCCGGAGCCGCCATGCCCGCCTTGCGAGGAGTGGCAGGTCGCCGCGAAGCAGTTCGTGGACGCGGCGGTGGCGAGGCTTTGGGACGGGGACGACATGCGTCCGCGAGACTACTTGTTGGAGCGGGGGTTCGCGGGCGACACGATCCGCGCGGCGAGGCTCGGTCTGAACCCCGTGGATCGCCGTGAACCCCGGCCGCCCTGGATGGGGCCGGGCGCTACGGTCTGGCTTCCGCGCGGAATCACAATCCCGGTTGCCGTGGGTGGCGTGCTCTGGGCGGTTTTGATTCGCCGCGCGGCGGGCGAGCCGAAGTACGTCACAGTCACGGGCTCCCGTCTCGCGCCGCGCGGGGTCGACTGTGTGGAGTCCTGCAGGCCGGCGCTGCTCGTCGAGGGGGTCTTTGACCAGTTGGCGGTCGGGCAGGCGGCGGGCGACCTCGTGACGCCCGTGGCGGTGCTCGGTGCGGGGGTGTGCCTGCGCCCGGTCTGGACAGCGCGCCTGCTCCGCGCCCCGGCGATTCTGTTGGCGTTCGACGCGGACGAAGCCGGCGAACTCGCGGCGGCGCGGTGGCGGCGGGTCCTGAGGCACGGCGCCTCGGAACCCACCGTCACGCAGAACGACCATTTCCTGCCGAAGCGCTACTTGCCGCCGCAGGCTTTCTTGCCGCCGCAAGCCTTCTTTCCGCCACAGGCGTCCTTAGCTCCACACGCCTTCTTGCCTCCGCAGCCGCACGCGCCCATCGCCATCGCGCCGCCCTTGACGCCCGTACCAGCGGTCACGTCGAAGGTGACTTCCACGTCGTCGGCGACTCTCAGGAGCAACATCTGCGGGCGTTTAATCCCGTGGTCGCTGAGCTTGACTACGAACGAACCGGTGACGCGCAGCAGGTTGCCGTCGCGAATCATTGAGGTCTCGGGCGACTCCTCGATGTAGGTGGCGGTCACATCCGTCAGGCGGACCTCCCGCTTTACGCCACGAACCTCGAACGTCCCCACCAACGTCAGGCGAGTCGGCACGCTAGGTTGAAGGGATTTCACGTTTCGCGCGCTCCCTCTGCCCTGGGCATCTCTGTCGATGACCTGAGCCTGCTCGATCTTGGTCAGCGTGAGCGCGGCTTTGGGGAACCTCTGTGCGTGAAGGAACTCCTCGCTGCGCATATGGTTGTCGCGCATGGAGATACCGGTGTCTACGGAGTCCAGATCCACCTCGACCTGCGCCGCGACCTTGCCCTTCGTCAGGTCGTTGAGGTCTTCGATCATGATGGAGCCACGAACCTTGCTCGCTTTGCCGGTGATCTTCTCCATTGCCGCCTTCGAGACGAACATGACCTCGTCCCGCCCATCCTCGTGCATGTTGAACGTCATCGGCTCAGCGATGGCGACGGTTCCTACGGCGAAGAGCACAGCCGCCAGGGTAAGAACCGACCAAACATGCGAAGTGCGTGTCATACAGCTTCCCTTCCCTGCCTTTGCGATGGGTGTGGTCTGCGCATCCGACATGGTGCGCCGTTGTCAGCGGACCGCCGAGCCAGGCGACGTCGTCGCTCCCTGTCGCTCGGTCGCAACAATCGACAGAGACCGAGGCGTAAAGGTATCGCTGAGACGACAATGGTATCGAGTGCAGGAAGGGGTTCAGTACCGCTAACGAGTGCGTGGCGGAGCTTCGTCGCCCCGGAGCTTCAGCCTGTCTGTCAGCTCTTGGGCGAGGCTGGCGTTCTCTGTAGCACTGGCGACTTGCGCCAACCGCGACAGCCGCAAGAAGCCGCTGCCCCAGCCATCGAAGCCCGTCTGCGCGCCAACGGTTTCGGCGACTCGCTGAAGCGACAGAGCGCCCGCGTACCGTGCCATGGGATCCGTTGCGGCGAGCGCGAGCATCGCATCGAGCTCGCCCATGAGCGATGTGGCGTCCGGGTCATCGGCAGATTCGGTCGCGGTGCGAGCCCGGTCGGCAGCACTGCGGGCTTCATCGAGGCGGTTCTCGAGCGCGTACGATTCCGCCTCGTAGATGGCGCCGATCGCGGCAGCAATGGGCCCGCTCCGACTGGCGAACACGCGAGCCGAACGGCGGGCATCGTCGTACCGACCCAGGTGGATCAGCAGTTCGATGTAGGCTGGGTGCGCCTCCAGCTCCGAGCCCGTGTGCACGCCGCGCGTCTCGAAAGCCTCGCGCAGCGTCCGCTCGGAGTCTGCCATCCGTCCGACGCGGGCATAGGCGAGCCCCAGCAGGTAGAGGTTGTGGAGCTGATGCCACTCGATCCGGGCTGGGATGCCTTCGCGAGCGACGTACGAACGGGCGAGGGTGTCTGCTCGCTCGAACTGGGCGATCGCCTCGTCCCACCTGCCGACACGCGGAAGGACATGTCCATACATGTGCTGTGCGTGGGGAGCAGCGCTCGCGTTGCTGGCGTACGCCGCCGCCTCGCTCGCAGCACGGCCGTAGTGTTGCAGGTTCTCCCACGCGTGAACCAGGTAGTGGCGGGCCCCGACATGATCGGGATCATATCTCAGTGCGGTCTCGTAGTAGGGCACGGACTCGATCGAGCCGAGTTGACCGCGGCTTGTCGGGCTGCCCTCCTGCGCCACGCCTCGCGCAACCCACACTTCCGCATCGTCCGGATACTTGGCGAGGAGATCGTCGAGGGACGTGATGTAATCCTCGTGCAGACGGTCGCGCTCGTCGCCTTCCGCGCCCATCGCCTCCCAGCGGGTGAGTATCGCCTCGACATTGAGACGTTCACGCTCGCTGGCGCTCGGCGCCAGGCCACGGGCGACGCCGAAGTGCCCGTCAGCCTTTCCCATCAGGTCCAGCTCCGCGTACGCCAACCCCAGGTGCGCTTCCGCGAGTGCTATCTGAGGATCGAGCACGAGCGCCTGGCGGAACGAGCGAGCAGCCTCAAGCCAGAAGTAGCTGTGCATCCACGCGAGCCCTTGGTCGTAGAACGCCTGCGCCTGCGGCACAGCCGTCGTCACAGCTTGATGAGCGTGTCCCGCGCCGTCGATGAGGCTGGTAGGACTCTCAGTGAAGACGCCGACAACAGCCAGCCAGACGTCAGCACTTTCCGCCTCCGTATCCGATGTCGTACCCGCTTCATGTGCCTGGACGCTGCTAGCCCACGACGCGCACTGGAGCGCCAAAGCGAGCGTGCCACAGAACCGCCACGCTTTGTCGCAAGGCTGGCGACGAAGCACGCGTGTGTGGGTCCTATCGGGGGTACATGGCTCTGTCAGAGCCGTTGCCAGGCGGGTATCCAGGTTAGAGCACGAACCGAGCCGCCACATCATCGGGTGGGTCCATCTCCGTTGGTGTAGGAACGGATGAGATCGACTGCGCTTCCATGATCCAGTACGCGCGGCTGATTCGAGCCGCTGAACGCCACACATCCCGCACGACTTCGAGAATCACCACGCCTGTCCGCGCGAGCTTACCGTCAGGCGTCGGATGGTAACAGGCTGCTCCCAGACTCCCGTTGAGACGAACTCCTACGAACAGCCGAGGTGGCATCTGCCTCAACTCTTCGTGGAACTCGCGGATGTCCGTCGACGACGACAGCCGCCGAGACGGGAAGACGTATACCTCGGCATCGTCACGGTACAGCGCCATGCAGGAGGCAATGTCGCCCTCCACCTGCGTTTCGGCGAACCGTTGCATGACGCGCTCAGCGTCCGGGTGTCCGGGTGGAACCGCCCGGCCTGACCGCTTCCGTGCGTTCAGATGCTTCCGTGCCCGCGAGTGCGCGTTCTTCACGGCAGCCCGCTCCGTGCCCAACGCCTCGGCTGACTGGGTTACCGACCAGCCCAGCACGTCGCGTAGGACCACGACCAGCCGCTGCAACGGCGACAACTCCTGAAGAACGCACAGGAACGAGTACTCCATGCTCTCCCGGACGCTCTGTTCGTTGCGTTCGGCCGCCACGGCGGCCACGAACTCGTCGGTCGTTGCCAGAGGGTCAGGGAGCGCGACCTCGCGCTGCCTCCTCGCAGCCGTCAAGAAGTTGTACGATGTGTTCGCCGCGATGCGGTGGAGCCACGTCCGGAAAGACGACCGCCCCTCGAACCGCTCATAGGACTGGGTCGCACGCAGGAACGTTTCCTGCGTCAGGTCCTCGGCGTCCTCGATAGAACCCGTCAGCCGGTAGCAGAGGGCGAAAACCGATCGTCGCTGCGCCTCGAGCATGTCGGCGAGCTGCATCGCTGGGGTTTGGTTCGTCATGGCGCTAGGCTCCGGCGTCCGCCGGCATCGGATCGATCTCGATCGAGGGTCCCGCAACGGACCATGGCTACGGGGCCTCCCAGCGATACCTTCGCTGCCCTAACGGTGTCTACAGTGGCTGAAGCCATCCTGGCTGATTCATACTGGCATATCCACAGGCGCTTGGACAAGCCGGGCCCAGAAACGGGAGTCCGGCAGACTGGCACGCTGCGCCATCGGTACTGCGGCGAGCACCGATTGCGGCGAATACGGGTTTGGACATGGAGGAGGATGGGACGTGGCGAACATCGGGCGCATTCGGCGTCGCTGGCGCGGAATCACGGCACTGGCGGCCGCAGGAGCACTGCTCTTGGTGGGCGCAGGATGCAGCCAGGACGGCGCCTGGCGACCGGAGACCACCCTAGACGACCGGGACGTAACCGGCATTGTCGGGTCCGTCGAACCAGCGGAGCCCGGGATCGGTGTGCTGGCGATTCGCAATGGCGTGGACAGCGCCGTCGCGCTCACAGACGAGTCCGGGCGGTTCCGCCTGGCAGGGCTCCTGCCGGGCGAATACGGCTTGGTCGCGACAGGCGCAGGCTACTTCATCGACACCTCTGTCCGGACGCTTCGAGTCGCTGAAGGGCAGGAGACCATCGCCCCGCCGATCACGATGCGAGCCCTTACCGCCTCCGCAACGCTCCGCGGCACCGTGACGAATGCCGCCGGCGCGCCGTTTGCGGGCGTTCGAATCGCCGTCATATGCCGCAGCGCCGTCTGCGCCCCGCTGAGCGCCCTCACCAACGACGGCGGCGAGTGGCAGGTCGATGTCTGGTCGGAACTGAGCACGACGCTGGTCTACACGTTCGACGGATTTCGGACCGAGAGCAGCTCGGTTCCCGCCCTCGCGCCGGGCAGGCGTGGAATCGTGCCGCGAGTCGTTCTCATCGCGGCAGGTCGCTGAGCCAGCCGAAGCGCACGGACGGATCGCAGACGAAGCGTTCTAGGCGGGGAGGTATCCCATTCCAGAGCTCGACGTCAGCGGATGCGCTTGCGGACTTGCGGGAAGACCGTGAATCCAGCATGATGGGCGTCGGAGGCTCTGATGATCCGTCTCTCTCAGCATGTGTACGTCCACTTGGGTTCCGTCTGTGCCGGGATCGTTCTCGATGGCGACCAAGCACTGCTCATCGACGATGGCGATGGCAGCGTCGAGGAGTCGCTTCGCGAGCTCGGTGTCACAACCGTCGATCGAGTCCTCTTTACGCACCACCACCGGGATCAGGCGTCCGGCGTCAACCTTCGCGTCGAATCGGGCACCCGCATCACGGTTCCAGCGACCGAACTGCCCTGGTTCGAGGACGTCGAATCGTTCTGGAACGACCTCAAGAGGCGATGGCATCTCTACGACGACCACCCCCATCCTTCGGTGCTGGCTGAGTCCATCCGCGTCGACGCTGTCGTTCAGGGCGGGGACGAACTGGACTGGGGCCCGGCGAAGATACGCGTCCTCGACACTCCTGCCCACACGGACGGCAGCGTGACCTATGTTGTCGACGTGGACGGGCAACGGATCGCCTTCACGGGCGACCTCATCGCCGGCGAGGGCAAGCTGTGGGATGTCCACAGCATCCAGAAGAAGGGCGAGACCTCGACGGACTACCACGGCTTCATGGGAGCGCGGAAGGCGCTTCGAGAGAGCCTCGAGCGCGTGCTGTCGGCAGAGCCCGACGTGCTGGTGCCTTCGCATGGCGAACCCATGTCGGACCCCAGACGCGCCGTGGACGCCCTCAACGCCAACATCGACCGGTGCTACGACCGCTACGTGGCGGGCTCGGCGCTGCGGTACTACTTCGGTGACATGTTTCGCGCGTTCGAAGGCAAGCCGAACCACATGGCGATGCGACCCGTGTTCGACCCGCCCGCCTTCCTCCGGCATATCGGGACGACCTGGATCGTCCTGTCGGAAGCCGGCGAAGCGTTCGTGATGGACTGCGGATCGAACCACGTCGTGGAGCACCTCGACACGATGGTGCTAGGAGGCGAGATTACCGATGTCACCGGTTTCTGGGTGACTCATTATCACGACGACCACGTGGATGCGATCCCATCGTTCCAAGAACGCTTCCCATGTCCGACTTGGGCGGACGAGCATGTGGCGCAGGTGATCGAAGACCCGACGGCACACCGAATCCCGTGTGTGTCGCCATCGCGGGCGCGCGTTGACCACCGCACCACGGATGGCAACTCGTGGCAGTGGAACGAGTTCACGATGACAGCGTACTTCTTCCCAGGGCAGACCTACTACCATGGCGGTCTGCTCGTCGCTGGTCGTGGTGCCCGGCTGTTCTTCACCGGCGACTCGTTCACGCCGTCGGGAATGGACGACTACTGCGCCGCGAACCGGAACCCTTTGGGGGAGGGCATCGGCTACGATCGCTGCCTCAGCGTTCTTGACGAGACGAAGCCAACCCACCTGTTCAACTGCCACGTCGGGCCCGCGTGGAACTTCGGCGAGGAGCACATCGAGTTCATGCGGGCGAATCTCCGAGAGAGGGAGTCGCTCTTCACCCGACTGATCGACTGGGAGCATCCGAACTTCGGTCTGGACCCACATTGGGCGCGATGCTTCCCTTACGAGCAGAGCGTTCGGCGCGGGGAGTGGTTCACGCTGAGGGCGGATTTCACGAACTACGCCGCTGAGGCTCGCGTCGCGGGTGCACAGCCCGTGCTGCCGTCTTCATGGAACCAAGATGCGCGCCCGGGAAGCTGTGCCCTAGCTGCGGGCTCCGACGGAAGCATCGTCTTCCGCCTTCGGGTTCCCGAGAACGCAACTACAGGTCGCACCGTTGTGCCGATGGATATCACGTTCGGCGGACGGCGTCTGGGACAGATCCGCGAGGCGGTGCTGGTCATCGAGCCATGAGGAGAACCGCATGATCCTCGATCGTTTGGCGAACGCTGTCGCGTACTTCGAAGGTCGTTCGCCGTTCGCACGCGGGTTCGACTTCATTCGGACGTTCGATCCATCGGCAGAGGACGGCATCTATCCGATCGACGGCGACTCCATCTACGCCATTGTGACGACCTACGACACGAAGCCTCGGAACGAGGCGCGCTGCGAGGCACACCGCCGATACGCCGATATTCAGACGTTGCTGGACGGAGAAGAGCTCTGCGAATGGCATCCCCTTGAAGGGCTCCGTGTGTCCGAGGCGTACGACGACGCGCGCGACGTGCTGTTCGTGGAGGATCCCCCCATGCCGGCGACGTTCGCGCTGTGTTCGGGCTTGTTTGCGGTGTTCCACCCACAGGACGCCCACAAGCCTAGCTGCGATCTTCGCGGCCGCACCACGGTGAGGAAGATCGTCGTCAAGGTGCGGCTGGACGGCTAGACGATACGGGGGCATCGATGTCGACACGCACGACGACACTCGAAAGGCTGCAGAGCATTCTCGACGCGCTAGAGGCGTTCGATCCGTCTGAACTTCCCGATAGGAGGTTCTACGACGATCTCATCAGCGCGACCCGGATGTTCCACGATGGGGTCCGCGATGCTCGCGTCGACCCGAAGGTGGATGATGTCCGTTTCGCGCTCGATTTGACCAAGTACGTGCTTGAGGAGTTCCCGCGGATCCTGCGGGATTCACCCAAGCGGTTCTGGCTGGATGCGCGGTATGAGATCGGAGCCCAGGAGTTCGACCTTACGTACACCTACCAGGACGCGCTCGCGGCGGAGCGGGTGCTGAAGCTGAACCCGCGGTACTTCGTGGACGTCGGCTCAACGGTCTCGTTCGTGACATTGGTCTCGCGGAGCGTCCGATGCATCGCCATCGACGCTCGACCCACGCCGTTCGCCTTGCACAATCTCGTCTACCGCCAGGCGGAGGCGCAGGAACTGCCGTTCACCGACGGCTCGGTGCCGTTATTGACGTCTCTGCACGCCTCGGAGCACTTCGGGCTCGGTCGCTATGGAGATACAGTAGACAACATGGCGTTTCGGAAGGCTGTCCGTGAGTACCAGAGGGTCGTGCAGATCGGCGGGCACCTCATCATCAGTGTGCCAACGCAGCTCGAGCCGACAACGCTCTTCAACAGCATGAATCTCTTCACGCCGGAGCTGCTACAGTCCCACTTCCCTCGCTGTCGAGTCGTCGACGAGATCTTTCTGTGCGGCGTGCCCGTTACGCGAGAGACCCACGACACCGCGCTACGCGAGAACCCGTCTTCTTGGGGCGCCTACATGGCGATCTTCCAGCGAGAGCACTGAGACCGTAAGGAGGCACCCCAACCACTCGCGCCTGCGCGACTAGGGCGAGGCGTCGAGCTCCACGGGTTCCCACACATCGCCATGTCGGCGTGTCGCCCACACCGCGTTGCGCATCCCGACCGTCCCAAACGCCTCGGCGACTGCCAAGGCAACGCCTGGGCAGTAGTCCTCGCCGGAGTTGGGGTCTGTCGCCAGCTCCAGCCGCTGAGCCACGGATTCCCGGACGTGATCGCTGTCGCAGTCCTCGAGCTGGCGAGGCAGGTCGTCGCCGGCGATGATTCCCCCATCGCGGACGAGGTGCACCACCTGGCTCAGATCATACGCCACATCCTGGTAGAGATGGGATCCGTCGACGTAGATGAAGTCGAACAACCCGTCGCGCAGGAGAGGGAGTACCTGCGACGAGGCTCCGCGGAGCGGCACGATGATGTCTTCGAACCTCGCGGCTCTGATGTTGTGTAAGAACAGATTCAGGAGCTCTCCGCTCTTGAGCGCATCGTTCATCCGACGATGGGCGCTGCTCATGTGCGTCTGAAGGTCCCAGAACTCGCGCCAGGGATCAACGCAGTAGACAATGCCACGACGCTCACATTGGCGCGCGATGGCATCAGCCCATAGCACGGCGGACCCACCTGCCCACGAGCCGATCTCAAGAATACGCATACCGTCTCCGTCCACTGTGACAGCGCACACGCGGCGAATGAGCGCCTGCAAGACCGGACGACGTTCGTTGCGTGCGTCCTGATTGCTCATCAGCACGGGCCCGAAGTATGCAGTGCCCCGCCGCATCGCCCGCTGGTAGTCCTGGATCGCCTGTCGCTCGACAGCCGCTGCCTCGAAGGCGGGCTGGATCTTGAGCGCCTGATCGTACTCCTGGACCGCCTCGGCGTACCGCATGGTGTACTGCAAGATATTCCCCAGCAGGTAGCGAGTGTTGTAGTGGTTGGGGTTCACGCGTAGGAGCAGACGCGACGTCGTTTCGGCATCTTCAAAGCGCCCGACGTGGTACTGAGCAGCCGCGATCGAGTGGACCTCCTCGACTCGAGGCGGAGTATCGCCCAGCAGGTGGCGGATGGCCGCCAGCAGGTTCCCCGGAGGTGTCGACAGCACCATCTGCTGCAGCGTCTGCAATACGTCATCGATCCGGTTGGATGCGTCATCGTTCGCGCCGACCATTCGCCTCTCCCTTGCTCCGATGCGCAACTCGCATGCGCGATCGGTGATGGAGCCATCGAGGCACACGTCTTCAGCTCACACTCCCGCCATCATACCATCACCCGCGCATGTGACGAGTGAGCGTGGTGAACTGCTCACGAATCGTCGCCAGTCTTGCCCGTGCTGCCTCGACCTTCTCGGAGATTCCGCGACGGAGCTCCTCGAGCGGGTCGTTTCCCGATTCGCGACCTCGTTCCACGTCCATCTTCATCTTGTAGGTGTCGCTTGCGGCGAGCTCGTCGCGGTCATGTCGTAGGTCGCCTACGGTCTTGTGGAGACGAAGGTACTCGCGATAGAGCCTGCGTTCGCGCTCGTTGAATGATTCGGTGGGCGGAGTGTCTCCGGTCGGCAACGTCATCTCCAGTCGCTCGAGCGTGGCGACATCCTCCGACTCGTACGCGTCGTTGATCAACGCCATCAGGTCCGCGTGCCGAGCCCGCGATCCGGCGTCGGAGGCTTTGTCAGGATGGTACTGCTTGGCGAGCCTCAAGTAGAGTTGGCGGGCTCGCTGCTGAGGCGTCTTGCGGGACGACGAGCTCGGTTTCGGTTCTACCCCATCGGACGTGCCGCGCTTGGGACCTTGCTCAACGCGCTTCCGCTCGACGCGGAACGCGCTCTCGACCCGCCGGTCGAGCTGCTCCTCGCTGTGCGCGACGCCCTTTTCGACCAGTCGCGCGCGATAGAGCAGCTCCTTGATCGTGAGTTGAATCTTGTCCAACTCCAGGTACAGGTTCCCGATCCGAGCGTTGTATTCATGCTGAAAGACGCGCGTCTCGGTGCGGATCCGCTCGCAGTCGAGCGTCAGAGCGACGATCTCGTCGCGGCAGTCGACGATCTTTTGTTGGTAGTCCCGGATGCGGGCGGTCTGGAGGTCTTCGGTGGTCGGAGCCGGGACGGTTCCCGCGTCGCTCACGGTGCGACCGACGGAGCCGAAGGTGTGGCTTCTCCGGGAGCTCCGACGCCGGACATCAGCGTCTTCAGGAGCTCGAGTGGCAAGGGAACGACCAACGTCGAGTTCCGCTCAGCCGCAACTTCGGAGATGCTCTGCAGGAACCTGAGGTGGATCGCCGCCGGTTCCGTGGAGAGCGTGTCTGCGGCTTCGGACAGGCGCTGAGCCGCCGCGAGCTCTCCCTGGGCGTGGATCACCTTCGCGCGACGTTCTCGCTCCGCCTCCGCCTTGCGCGCGAGAGCCCGCTTCATCGTCTCCGGCAACTGGATGTCCTTGATCTCGACGGACAGGATTTCGACACCCCACTGAGCGACCTGCGATGCGATCGTCGCCTGCAAGTCCTCCGACAGACGGTCGCGCTCCGTCAAGAGCGTGTCCAGGTCGGCTCTGCCGAGGGAGCTTCGAAGAGTCGTCTGCGCCACCTGGGTCGTTGCGAAGTTGACATCTTCGACGCCCAGCACCGCTGCCTTCGGATCGACGATCCGGCGATAGACGACGGCATTCACCGTCACCGAGACATTGTCGCGTGTGATGAGGTCTTGGGGCGGAACGTCGTGGGTATGGATGCGCAGGTCCACCTTAACGAGGCGGTCGAACAGCGGGATCATCCACACCAGCCCCGGGCCCTTCACGCCAACGAACCGTCCGAGCCGAAACATGACGGCGCGCTCGTACTCGCGCATAACGCGCACGAGGTTCCCGACCAGAACGGCGGCGAACGCGATGAGGACGATCCACTGAAGCCACATGGTTCACCTCGCGATGGCTATCGCAGCAGTTCGCGCACTCGCGCGGCGCTCATGCCTTCGAGCGTCGAAACGACCGCGTCCGCGTGACCGAGCCGCGACGCAGGATAGGAGTTGGTGACCGCAATGACTCGCATACCCGCCGCCTTGGCTCCATCCACTCCGTTGACGGTATCCTCGATGACGACGCATTCCTCCGGCATCAGGGCTCCCGCCAGCGTCAGACGCAGAGACTCATAGGCGCGCAGATACGTCTCTGGATGGGGCTTCCCGCGCGTCACGTCGTCTGCGCCGACGATCTCGGTGAACACGCCGTCGAGTCGATGCGCGGACAGGATCGCGACGATCTCCGCCTTGAGCGCCCCGGAAGCGATGGCGAGGGGCATGTCTGCCGCCATCGCCCGGATGAAGTCCGCCGCTCCTGGGAAGAGGGGAACGCCCGTCTGGATCGCGTCGTCGAACCGCTCCGCCTTGCGAGCCATGAGAGCCCGCAGCTTTGGAGCGCCCAACTCGCGGTCGGCTTGCTTGAACGCCGTGCGGATCGAGTCACGGTCGTCCAGGACGATATACGTGCGGGCATACTCCGCTTCGGAGACGCCAATGCCTTCTTCGGCGAGCGTATCACGGAGCGTCGAGAAGTGGAGCCCCTCCGTGTCCGCGATGACGCCGTCGAAGTCGAAGATGCCCGCCCGAACGCCGAGACGTGGCATAGGGCCCTTTACAGCAGCGAGCGTATCGCCGCGAATGCCGCGTCGTAGTTCGGTTCGGTCGTTACTTCGGGAACGATCTCCTGGTACCGAACGACGCCCTTGCTGTCGATCACGAGGACGGCGCGCGCCAGGATGTCGAGTTCCTTGATGTGAAGCCCGTACGCCAGCCCGAACGAGTGGTTGCGATAGTCGGACAGCGTGACGATGTTCTTGGCATCGGCAGCGCCGCACCATCGCGCCTGCGCCGGAGGCAGGTCCATACTGATCGTGAGCACAACCGCCTTATCGCCGAGTTCGCCGGCGCACTCGTTGAACTTGCGCGTCTGCGTGTCGCAGACCGGCGTGTCGAGCGACGGCACGACATTCAAAACGCGCACCTTGCCGGCGCTATCGCTGAGGCTGATGAAGTCAGCGAGGCTGCTCGCAATCCTGAAGTCCGCTGCCGGCTTTCCGACTTCCGCCGGCGTGCCGACCAGGGTGAGACCGTTGCCCTTGAATGCCGTCAGTCCGGTTCGCTCCTGAGCCATGCTGATACCCTCTCAGTCACCATTCAACGTGTGGGAACACCGACCGTCATCGGAAGGATGTGCGTGCGCGTCGCGGGCCGGCGCGCTGTGAAGTGTATCCCTTCCGACTCCGACGAAGCAAACCGACGCGCGAGATCGGATCAGATGTCCTGCACGCCGCCATCGTCGGCGAACCGACCGGCGATACCGTCCTCCGTGAACGGTCGGCTGGCGATCACGTCTTCGTCGAGGTCGATGCCCAGTCCCGGCGACGTGGGCAGTTCAGCGTGACCTTCACGGATGATCAGCGGGTCCTTCTGAACGCGCGTTCGCCAGGGCTCGTTCGTAAAGACGTACTCCAGGATGAGGAAGTTCGGAATCGCCGCGCAGAGGTGGACGCACGCCGCCGTCGAGACCGGTCCGTACGGGTTGTGGGGCACGACCTGGATGTAGTAGGTCTCCGCCATCGCAGCGATCCGGCGAACCTCCGAAATGCCTCCGGCGTGACACAAGTCGGGCTGGATGACCGACACCCACTGGTTCTCGATGACTTGTCGGAACCCCCAGCGCGTGTAGAGTCGCTCCCCGGTCGCGAGCGGCGTTCGGTACCGACTCGACGCGAGCGGCGCAAGGACCTCCGGGTTATCGGGCGGGCACGGTTCCTCGAAGAAGAGGAGCCGGTAGGGCTCCGCCGCAAGAATCTGCTGATGCGCCTCCTGCGGCGTCGACATGCCGTGGTTGTCGATCATAATGTCGAAGGCGTCACCGACATTGCCTCGGATCGCTTCGAGGTTCGCCTTCACTTGATCCGGCGAGCCCGCGCCGGTCTTCATCGCCGTGAACCCTAGGTCGCGGAGCTCCAAGGCGGTCTGGGGTCCGCCGTGTCCGTAGAGCCGGATGCGCTCGCGGCACGCGCCGCCGAGAAGCTTGTAGACCGGCACGCCGTACGCCTTGCCCGTGATGTCCCACAGCGCCTGATCGATGCCGCTAAGCGCCGTGTTCAGAATGACGCCACCGCGCCAGAACCCGTGGCGGAACATCGTCTGCCACAGGTGCTCGATCCGCGTTGGGTCCTTGCCGATGACATGCCGCGCCACCTCGTGGACCGCCTGCTCGACGGTGCGTTCCTTCCACTCAAGCGACGCCTCGCCCCATCCGTGGATGCCCTCGTCCGTGCAGACTTTGACGAATACCCAGTTCCGCTCGACGCCCCGCATCACGTACGTACGGACGTCGGTGACCTTCATCGAAAGGCTCCTAGCCGTCGATCAGATCGTCGATCGCTTCTGTGGGTCTGCCGATGGCCGCGTGATCGCCGCGCACAATGATGGGTCGCTGCATGAGGATCGGATGCTTCACGACGGCATCGATCAGCGCTTCACCGGCCAACGAAGCGTTTCCGAGATTCAGTGCGTCGTACTCGTCCTCTCCGTCGCGCAGGATGTCGCGGACGCCCAGCCCGAGCTTGGTTAGCAGGTCTTGGATACCAGCGCGATCGAGAGGCGTCTTCAGATATTCGACGACTTCGGGTTGGATGCCCTTCTCTTCCAGATACGCCAGCGCAGCGCGCGACTTGCTGCATCGCGGGTTGTGGTAAATCGTCCATTCAGACTTCCGTGCCATCGATCCCCCAATCGCATTCCGAGGTTTGAGAGCTGTATCTGTCGCGTAGTATACTGGACGCGAGGCGTGAGGACGAGCTACGGGTAGGAGGAATCGATGTTCGTTTGCACCGCGTGCGGTTATCTCTTCGAAGATGTCACCGCCGCCGATCAGTTGCCTGACAAGTGCCCGAACTGCGAGTCGGACAAGCGGAACTTCATCGAGTACGACCGGAAGCTGGAGTCGTGGGTAAAGAAGGCAGTCGCGCAGCAGGTGCTGTACCCCGACGAGGAAGGCGCGAACGTGAAGGCAGCCAACTCCGGACTGTCATCGCACATCCGATTCGCCGTCGTCGGCGCTACGCGACCCAAGAGGAAGTAGGTTCCCGTTGGGGATCGCGGCAGAAGCACGCATCGGGCACGTACACCTCACCGTGTCCGACCTGGATCGGTCGTTGGCGTTCTACCACGGCTTGCTGGGGTTTGACGTCACGCAGCGCTACGGCGACTCGGCGGCCTTTCTCTCGGCAGGCGGGTATCACCACCACGTCGGGCTCAACACCTGGGCTGGGGAGGGCGCGCCCGCGCCGCCGAGCGGAACGACAGGACTCTATCACCTCGCCATCCTGTATCCATCGCGGCGGGACCTGGCGAACGCGCTGTCGGTCCTGGTGAACGCCAAGCACCCGCTCACAGGAGCGTCGGACCACGGCGTTTCAGAGGCGATCTACCTGCGCGATCCCGACGGCAACGGCGTTGAGCTCTACGTCGATCGACCCGCCGAGGAGTGGCCCCGCAATGGCGAGGGCAGGCTGGGCATGTTCACGCGTCCACTGGATCTCGAACGCCTGCTCCGTGAGGCGGACGATGCCAAGCCTCCAACGAACGAAGACCTACACGGTCCCGGATCGTGAACGCGAGGGATCGGAAGTCGTCGTAGACGCTCCGAACGGCGGATGCGTGTGCGCCGATGGCTCCATCCGCAGGCTTTAGGTCGAACATCGGCTTGCGTGCCTCCAGAGCTAGCGGAGCCAGGCTGCGGTAATGCTTCAGAAGAGCCAGGCAGTTGGCATCGTTCTCTAGCGTGACCCCGTCATAGCCCTGTCCCAGCACGTCGCGCTGATAGGTCTCAGGTATCCTACCAGCCCAACGGTCGTAAGCCTGTGTCGGTCTGTCCAGGCGGATTGCGTGTTGCAGGACGACGTAGCCGAGAGGGGCCATCGAGCCCAGCGGCAGGGGCAGGCTCTCCTTGCCCGATGGCCAAGCGCTAAGACGTGCTCTCCATTCCTGACGCCACTTGTCCAGTGTCGGTCCGAGGTTGCTCAGCCCCTGTAGGGAGAACAGGTCAGGAGCCAACGGCACGACGACATAGTCCGCCGACACTAGCGCAGAACGGTTGATGGCGCCCAGGTTCGGCCCAACATCCATCAAAGCCACGCATGCGTCGAGCGACGATGCGGCCTGCTGGATCACCCGCCAGAACGCCGACGTGACGCGGAACGACCCCGTGTCGCCGCTCAAGCAGCCGTTCCACTCGTGAGCGAGCGTGTCCTCGTACCGGGACAGCGACAAGTCGCCAGCCAGCAATCCGAGACCATCCGGGGCAAGCACTAAGTGCGTCTCAGCTATGTCTCCGGTGCGGCTGTAGAGAGGCTCGACGCATCGGAAGATCGTCGTCGCGTCGCCCTGCCCGCCCCATAGCTCCTCAAGCGCTTGGTCGTTCAGGAACGCCGCAGTCAGGTTGGCTTGGGGGTCCAGGTCTGCCGCCAACACGCGGTATCCGAGTCGGGCGTACATCCAAGCAAGATGATACACCAGCGAGGTCTTGCCTACGCCACCCTTGTTGTTGAAAAAGGCGATCACCGGTACCGGTGTCATCTCGCCCTCACGACCGCCACGACGTGCGTATCCTCTACGATGAATTCCGGCGCAGGGCTGCCATTGTCAGCCAGTGCTTGGCGTACTCGAGGTATCCCAACGCCGAACCGCTGCACGAGACCCAAGTTCTTCATCGCCTCGGCAAGGTGGGGGTTTCGGTAGTCGGTGACGCCGGGCTGTCCGAAGTTTCCACGATTAACATTGCCGTAGGGACCTCCGGGGCTATGGATCTCGATCCGATCGCGGAACCAGTAGATGCGGACCGGAGCATTGGTTCCCCCGTACCCGCGATGCAGCACGGCGTTGTGTGCCAACTGTGTCAACGCTTCGATCGGGTAGTCCGGTGTCCGAGAGTCGGTAGGAGCGCCAGTAACGGACACAGCCGTTGCGATATGGGCTCGGAATGTCACGTGCAGCGATCGCAACATCTGCGGCAGAGGTCCGTCGATGCGCTTCTCATCCCGGATTGGCGACGCTAAGTCGTCGCCATCTAGTCGCAGAAACTGGATGTAAGCCCCCGGCAAGTGCCCTTGTGGATCCCTGCCGACGACGAGAACGCCTGTGACCGTCGGCTGGAACGGCTCGGTAACCGTGGCGAAACGCACCGACGCCAACTGTTGCTCAACGGTACGACTGTTTGCGTCGAGCACCTCAGCAGCGATAGCCGTAGGCAGGTACTCGCGCTGAAACATCTCGACATCCAGATCGTCCAGCGCACTCGTGCCAATCGGGCGCAGGTCGAAAGGCTGATCGCGGAACCGGCGCTTCTCGATCAGCGTGCGCTCTTCTTGGTCCGACGCCGTGCCGCGTCGGGTGCCGATTCGTATCCAGACGCGACCTCGACACCGCACCGGTGGCGAATCATGTGGGTACACGGTGACCACTGCGAGGTCGCACGCCAGCAGTCTTCTCTTTTCGACGGTCATCACGGGTAGGGGTAGGATATTGCCGTCCGATCGCATGTCGGCGAGCTCACGAAGCAGCGCATCTGTGATCGCCAGGTTTGCACAGGAACCATCGTTGTTGACGCCGACGAACACAATCCCAGGCTGGCGACGGCCGGGCAGATCATTCGAAAACGCACAGATGTCGTGACGGATGTCTTCTTTATCGTTGCCTACTTGGCGCTTCCTCTCAACCCGTTCGGACTCCCCGCCGCATAGCAACTGCTCCAGTTCGAAGTCAGGTAACCTCTCCATCGGGCTATCCCTTCGCTCCGCCGACCGTGACTTGGCGGAACCGCGCGGGAGCAGCCCCGTGGGTCATCTTGCTGATCTGCATCGGGTCCCCCTTGCCGCAGTTGAGCACGCCGTTGGGAACCCAGAAGCGCTCGTCGCA